>Ga0335076_10002650_pt1 | contig 17841 bp, 19 predicted proteins | sample Lox_Sample_25_FD_206717 | JGI IMG/M metagenome (GOLD analysis project Ga0335076, IMG submission 206717) | Soil microbial communities from Loxahatchee National Wildlife Refuge, Florida, United States - Lox_Sample_2.5 | ecosystem: Environmental > Terrestrial > Soil > Wetlands | place: USA... | reverse complement strand
ATCGGTGACCCCGGGATCGACGCCCGCCTGCTTGAGCAACGTGGTGGCCTGCCCGCGGTGATGCGTCTGGTGGTTGAAAAGCTGCATCACGCAGAGCCACATCGGCCGTGTCATCTCGCGTTGCGCAACACCAGAAAACCAGGTGAGCGGCCCGGCCAGTCGATCGGTCCGCACGCTCATGGCCCATTCGGTGAGGTCCGCGTCCATCGTCACGCGCGCGAGCCGCAGGTGCTCGAAATCACCATACAGGTCAACGCCGATCGGGCCCACGTCGTACTTGCGCCCGTTGAACCGCGACAGCCACACGCGGTCGGCCCAGAGCAGGTGGTTGAAGGTCGAATGAATCGAGCGAAAGAACGCGCCGCGGTCGAGCTTGCGATCCGCGTCGGAGAGTTGTTCGGCGCAGGCGTACAGCTTCTCGTTCATCCAGGTGTTGTACGCCGCGAACGTCTGGCAATGTTCCGCATCGATCATTGGTTTCCTCCGTTAGCCCAGGCGAGCAGCGGAGCCCACTGCTCGATGTCTTTCTCGACCCGGCTGGGCGCCACGTCCCAAACGGTCAGTCCATGCGCGGCGAGCTGCACGTAGTTCTGCGTGTCGCGCAGGAAACCGAGCACGGGAAGATTGAGCCCTTCGACGAAACGCTGCAGCTGGTCCGACGCCCGCGTGCGCTGGTCGACCCGCATGCCGAGCACGCCGACCTGGCCGTTGCTCTTCAAGTCGCCGCGTTCGGCGAGCTTGGCGAGAAACGCGGTGGTCGCGTAGATGTCGAACAACGACGGCTGCAGCGGCACGATGACGCGATCGGAAACGCGCAGCGAATCCTTCAGCAGGCTGCCGTGCAATGCGGCGGGCGAATCCAGCACGACGTGGGTCACGCCGCGCGGCGGGCGCGCGACGCGCTCCGCATCGACATCCCAGCTCTCGATGACGGGCAGGTTCGCCGGGCGCAGAGAAAGCCAGGCGCGCGACGAGTGCTGGCGGTCCAGATCGCCGAGCATCGTGCGATGGCCCTGGCGCGCGAAATATCCGGCCAGATTGGTGGCGACGGTGCTCTTGCCGACGCCACCCTTCGGATTCGCAACCAGGAAAACCGGCATCGCGTCCCCACGCCGCACTGTGCGGTTTCTGTGGACCGCGTCGCCAGGCAGGCAGGCGGCGACTATAGCGGAGGGCTATCGCGCGCGTCAGGTGAATACTGCACGAGCACCTGCGTGGAGTTTCCGGCAACCGAGCCTTGCCACGCGGCAAACGGCGTCTCGAACAGCCCGCTCATGCGCGGCGCGGTCAGCACGTCGCCGGCGGGGCCGGCGCTCCACTCGCCGCGTCCGCTCAGGAGCAGCGCGTGGGTGGCAAACCGCAACGCCGCATTGATGTCGTGCAGCGACGCGACCACGGTCGCGCCCGGCCACGCTCGCAGTGCGTCCAGCACGAGAACCTGGTGGCGCGGATCCTGGTGCGCGATAGGCTCGTCGAGCAGGACGAGCGGCGTTTCCTGCGCCAAGGCGGTCGCGATCGCGACGCGCTGGCGCTCGCCGCGCGAAAGAATGCGTACATCGTCACCCGCGAAGTGCGTGCAGTCGAGGCGCGCAAGCGCCGCATCGGCGACTGGAACGGCCTCCGACTCCTCGTCGCCGAGCCGGTAACGCGCCGTGAGCACGGTCTGGCGCACGCTCGCCGAAAATGGATCGTGCCAACGGTCGGTCACGAGCGCGCGCCGACCGGCACGCGCCGTCACGTCGAGCGACGCAAGTGGCGCGCCCGAATAGAGGATGCTTCCCGTCTCCGCGTCGCGCACCCCAGCTAGCGCGGCGAGCAGCGTCGATTTGCCCGCGCCATTCGGTCCGAGCACCACCCAACGCTCACCTTCGGCGACTTGCCAGTCGAGGTTTTCGATCAACACGCGCCGGCGCGGCGCTTTCCCGACCGCGATCGAGACGCCGGTGCAAGCGAGCAGCGCGGCCCGGATCATCGGTGTTGCAACAGCCAGAGGAAGACCGGCACGCCCAGCAGCGCCGTCAGAACACCGACCGGCAACTGCAACGGCGCGACCGCCGACCGCGCGATCGTGTCGGCGACGACGAGCAACGTGCCCCCGAGCAGCGCCGCCGCCGGCAGCAGCAGGCGCTGGTCGTTGCCGACCAGTCGGCGCATCAGATGCGGCGCCACGAAGCCGACGAAGCCGACCGCGCCGGCCAACGTGACCGCACAACCGGTTGCGAGCGCCGCCACCAGCACGAGCACGCGGCGCACGCGGTCGACATCGACGCCCTGCGTATAGGCGGCGACATCCCCGCGCAAGACCAAGTTCAGCGGGCGTGCGAACGCGCACGCGATCGACAGCAGCACGGCAAGAAGGACAAGCACCACGACCGCCGTCGACATGTCGGTCGCGCCTGCGAGATCGCCAAGCAGCCAGAACACCATCGAGCGCAGCCGGCCGTCGGGTGCGAGCGCAAGCAGCAAGCTCAGCAGCGCCGCCGTCAGCGCGGCGATCATCACACCGGTGAGCAGCACGCCGCTCGCCGCGTCATCGCCCGCGAGCAGGTCGCGTGAGAACAATGAGCGGCGTGCGAGCGCCACCAGCAGCAACAGCGTGAACAGTGCGCCGCCCGCGCTCGCAAGTTGCATGACCCAGAGCGCCGCGCCGGTCGCCAGCGCGATCAGTGCCGCCACCGCGGCACCGCCGGAAATGCCGAGCACGTACGGATCGGCCAGCGGATTGCGCAGCAGCGCTTGCAACAGCGATCCCGCAAGAGCGAGCAACGCGCCGACGGCAAAGGCGGACAAGGCGCGCGGCAGGCGCAGGTCGAGCACGATCGCCGCGACCGCGTCGCTGCTCCGGCCGCGCAGCGCATCGATGACTTCCGGCAACGGCGCAGCAACGCTGCCGACCAGCAACGCCGCCGCGATGCTCGCAAGGCCAGCCGCGATCAGAACGATCAGGACATACCGCCGTCCTTGCGGATGCTCGACGACGCCGAATGCCGCGATTCTCAAATGCGCCCCTCCAGACCTACAAATGCGCCACGCCGCTGCGTGTTGTAGCCACTCACGAGTTCGTAGTGCGCGTTGGTGACATTCTCCACGCGCGCAGTGATCCGCAGCCGCGGGTCGATGCGGTAGGCAAAGGTGACCCGAAGCAGCGTGTACGACGCGAGGCTGATGCGATCGAAGCTGCCGGTCACCGGATCCGGATTGATGTCGATGTCGTAGCGCGCCGCGACGTGCGAGACGGAGCCGCCGAGCTCGACCGGACCGAACGACCGGTCGACCACGAGTGTCGCGCGGTAGGGTGCGCGCCGCAGCAGACGCTGGTCGGTCGATTCATCGGTGGGGCGCGAAGCGTCGAGGCTGAGGTCGATACGCCAGTCGGCCAGCATGGTGCTCGCCGACAGTTCGGCGCCATCGATCTTCGCTCGCGCAATGTTCTGGGGTTCGCTGGTCACCGTGTCGAACGCGATCAGGTTGTCGGTACGCGTCCGGTAAGCCGCGAGTCGCACACGCGTCGTGCCCGCCGCATAGGCGAGGCCCGCTTCCACGGTGCGCGCGCGTTCCGGCTTGAGCTGCGGATTACCGAACCCTGGGAAGTAGAGATCGTTGAAGCTCGGCGCACGAAACGCGGTCGAATATTGCGCGTTCAGCTTCCAACCCGGCGCGATCTCGTATCCATACGCCGCGAGGCCGGTGGTGGCTGAGCCAACATCGCTGTAGTCGTCATTGCGCAGGTTCAGTTGCAACTGCTGCGCCCCGTCATGCGCCGTGATGCCGGACCAGACCGCACGCGCGCGCCGGTCGAACGACACGAGGGCGCCAGCGAAGTTCGGATCGTACGAACTCGAAGCGCCGCGCTGGTCGAGTTGTTCCAACCCCAGCTGCAGCTCCGCGGCCGGCAGCACCGCGAACGTATTGATCCAATCGAGCTGCCGGTTGCGCGCCTGGAACTCGCCGCTGCTGAAGGAGAACGGATTGCTCGAGGTGTCGATACTCGTGTCGCGTGCCTGGCCGGCTTGAAGGCGAGTGGTCCACCAGTCCGTCAGCGCCACGCGCCCCGCAACCTGCCACGCGGCTTGCTGTGAATGCTCGTGATGCGTCGCGTCCGGTCCGTCGGAGGTGCTGTCGAAGTCGGTGTCGTTGAGCGTGGTCCACGCACTGGCAGCGATCTCCGCGCGCTCGCCCAGCGGCTGGCGCACGCGGAGCGATCCGGTGCGATTGCGGTTTTCGTCGAGATCGGGATTCGCGCCGAGCATGAACGGAGCTACCACGTCGACCCTTCCCGCGTCGATGGCCGAAAACGGCTTCGCTTCGCGAAACCCGCCGGCGAGAGCGAACTCGGTCGTGCCGAACTTCGTGTTCGCCGCAACCGTGCCGATGCGCGAATGACCCGCGCCCGCCTCGACGCTCGCGCTGGCGCCCGGCGCACCGCCGCCGCGCGTGAAGATCTGGATCACGCCACCGATCGCTTCCGATCCATAGAGGCTCGAGAGATTGCCGCGCACGATTTCGATGCGCTCGACGCTGTCGAGGTTGATGCCACCGATCGTCGCCGTGCCACCGACCGCCGTGTTGAGCCGGATACCGTCGACCAGCACCAGTGTCTGGCTCGAATTCGTGCCGCGCAGGAACAGCGACGCTTGCGACCCGAAGCCGCCGCTGCGCGCCATTTCGACGCCCGCCTGCTGGCTGAGAAGCTCGAGCACATCGTGTGCCTGCTGCCGGTCGATATCGGCGCGCGTGATCACCGTGGTGTGCGGCAGCGTATCGGCGAGACGTTGCTCGCTGCGCGTCGCGGTGACCACCACGCTGTCGAGTTCGGTTGCCGCTTCGGACTGCGCATGCGCAGTCGCGGACTGGAGGCAAACAAGAAGGAACGCGGCGCGCAGCAGACTCGTGCCGCAGCCGTCGGAGCAGAACGAACGGAGCATGCAATCCTCACACGTCAGCCGGCCCGCCGCCGGCAGGAATGTCGGAACTGCGTGAGGAAAGAGAGCGGACCGCCGGCGAAGGCCGCGCGGCCGGCATCCACCGTCTCCCCGCGGCAGGTCCACCGCGCACATCCGCTGCGAAGTCAGTGTGCGGCTGTCGGCCGGTCTCCGGGCTGCAGGCGTTCGCCCGCGCCTTCCCGCGTCCGTGATGCACGTAGACGCAGTGGCTGCTGCGGGCGGGCTGGAGCAAAACTCCAGCGCCTGCTGACCGTTGCGGGGGCAGCACAGGTTCGATGAACCGTACGCAGCACGTACGACCCATCTCCTGTTTCCCGTTTCATCCACGGCTCACGCCGTGGACACCGACAAGCGTGCGGAGTCTAGCGCGTACGTATCACGAGACGCCGAGCGCGCAGGCCCGGTGTACGATCGTGGTCATGCTCGAGGAACTCGAAGCGCTCTCGACCAAGCTCGCGGAACTGGCTACGCACGTACGCGCGCTCAAGGAAGAGAACGGGCAGCTGCGTTCGCAGGCTGCAGCGGCGACGGCGGAGCTCGCCGGCTTGCGCGTGCGCGTCGCCAACGCGACCGAGCGCATGGACGCCCTGCTGGCGCGCCTGCCGCAGGAAGACGAGACCGCCGACGCCAAGGGGAAATGATGGAGAGTCTTGAACTTTCCATTCTCGGTCGCAGCTATCGGCTCGCGTGCAAACCCGAGGAGCGTGCCGATCTCATCAACTGCGCGAGTTATCTCGACGAAAAGATGGAAGCGATCCGTGCATCGGGAAAAGTACTCGGCGCGGATCGCATCGCGGTGATAGCCGCGCTGCAGATCACGCAAGAGCTGATGGCAGCCAAGAACTCCGACGGTATTTCGATCGTCGAATTGCGCCGCCGCCTGCGCGATCTCAACGCGCTGACTGACGACATGCTTGCGCCGCAAGAAAAGCTGTTCCCGTAATCACGGGGCACGCTCCCTCGTATTTTTCACCGCCAGATTTAACGTTCAACGCGCGATCCGCGCGTTAAGATGGGCGACCCTGCGGTGCTCGCGCAAAGGCCCTTTAGTTCCTTGAACCGATGCGCTTTGCGCTAGGTTGCCGAGCTCGCGTCGTAGTGCGATCGGCACGCGTCTGCTGAACCTAAGCGACGCGGACGGCGACCACCCTGAACCCATGGTTCAGGACATCGGGCCGGGCGGCACGCGCGGGGGCTATATGCGAAGTGTGGGCGGGGTTCGGCGCAAGTCGAACCCCGCACTGCATTTGGGGAGACCCGATGGCTTACTGGCTGATGAAGTCCGAACCCGACGAGTGCTCGATCGACGACGCGTTAAAAGCGCCGAATTCAACCGTGCCATGGACCGGCGTGCGCAACTACCAGGCTCGCAACTTCATGCGCGACCAGATGAAGATCGGCGACGGCGTGCTTTTCTATCACTCGAGTTGCGAAGAACCGGGCATCGCCGGTCTCGCCGAAGTCGCCACTGAAGCGTATCCAGACGCGACGCAGTTCCAGAAAAAGAGCAAGTATTTCGACGCGGCATCGAAACGCGAAGAGCCGCGCTGGATGAACGTCGACGTGCGTGCGCGCAAGAAAACGCGCGTGATCGGCCTGCCGGAATTGCGCTCGCACAAGGAACTTGAAGACATGGTGGTGCTGCGGCGTGGCAATCGCCTGTCGATCACGCCGGTCACGCCGCAGGAGTGGCGCTTCATCACGGAACGTCTCATCAAGGAATAACCTTGTTCGACCTGCCGCACCTTGCGTCATTGCTGGTGCTCGGTGCCGTTGCGGGCTTCGCGGCAGGCTTGATGGGTGTCGGCGGCGGCATGCTGCTGGTTCCCATTCTCACCGCGATCTTTTCGGCGCAGCAGTTCGCGCACGAACACGTCATTCACATGGCGGTCGCGACCTCGCTCGCGACGATCCTTTTCACATCGATCGCCTCCGTGCGCGCGCATCACCGGCATGGCGCCGTCTTATGGCACGTCGTGCGCGTGCTCGCACCGGGCATCCTGATCGGGTCACTGGCCGGCGCACAGGTGGCCGCCTATCTACCCACGGTCTGGCTCGCTTACGCGTTCGCAATCTTTCTCACTTTCTCGGCGACCCAGATGCTGCGCAATAGCAAGCCGAAGCCGCATCGCGAGTTGCCGCAACCACCCGGCATGTTTGCAGTCGGCACCGGTATCGGCGCCGTTTCCAGCTTCGTCGGCGGTGGCGGCGGATTCGTTTCCGTGCCGTTCATGATCTGGTGCAACGTGCGGATCCAGAACGCGGTCGCGACGTCGGCCGCACTGGGTTTTCCGATCGCTGCCGCTGGAGCCATCGGGTACGTGATCGCCGGATGGAACGTGCCGGGACTTCCGGAGGGAAGCGCGGGATATGTCTACGTTCCCGCGCTCGTGACAGTTGCGCTGGCGAGCATGTGCACTGCGCCGTTCGGTGCGCGCGTCGCGCACTCGATCGATACCAAGGTATTGCGGCGCGTGTTTGCCGGACTGTTGTATGCGCTTGCCGCTTACATGCTCAGCAAGGCCCTGCGCACCTGATCAGGTGCGAGGAAGTCTCTGTCTCTTAGTGCGTCCCGCTCTTCGTAAGCGGCGGCGCCGCGGCAAACCGGCCTTGCGCCGTGCCGCCGAGTGATTGCCATGCCTGCGCGGCCGCGGCAGCGAGTCCGTGTTCTTCGTACGAGGTGGCAAGCAGCGTCCGCGCGGTGGGATCGTCGCCCGCCGCCATGCGCGCCTGCATCAGCCGATCCTCGACGGATGCATCGATCAGTTCGAAGCGCTGCGAATCGGAGAAGCGCCGGCCGAGCGGGCCGGTCGCGATGACTTCGTAGACATACTCGCGCTCGCGCACCAGCGCGACGCTGGCCGGCACGGCGACTTCGGTGGCGCGTGTGGTGGTCTCGAACGCAACCACGCCGTCGTCATCGGAGAGCACGACGTGATACTGCCAATCGCCCTTCGCCTCGGTGTCGACCGGACGCCACGCGAGCCGGCGCGCATCCGTTTCGAGCTGGAGGCCCTTCGGAGCCACGACCGCGAAGCCTCGCGAGAGCCCGTCGCCGCGCGTGACGATCGTTGCTTGAGCGTTGCGGCCCGGATCGACCGACAGCGCACGGATCGCCGCCGCGAGCTCGCGGCGCTCTACGCGACCGCGCGTGCCGCGCTCGCTCGTCAGGCCGTCATCCTGCAGCCGGAACGTGCCCGGGCCGATAGCCTGGAACACCTGGCCACGCGCCACGATGGCCACCGCGGCTCGAGCGCCATCGGCGAGTTGCAACACGTCGCTGGCGTTCATCAATGCACGCACCTGGAGCGGCACATGCTTGCCCTGCTGCAGCAGTTCGCCTTCGCCCTGGACTTCGGTCACCATCGCCTGCATGCCCGCAAACGCCACGCCATGCAGCGCGGCACCGAGCGCGAGCGCGATGGAGAACAACAGTCGCAGGACGTTGAAGCGTTTCATGGTGCGTGGGCTTTCCGTGCTTTCGTGTGCTTTCGTGTGCTCTCTGTAGGCGCAGGCGCGATCCGAGGGGGGAACTCCCTCACGCGCGAAGGTTACGACTGTGTTATCGGATTTGCGACCGATTATTCGACAGTCGCCGTGTCGGATCGACCCGCCGGCGGCCATCCGGCGATCGCAACCGACGAATGCCCCTTGATCGGGGCCTCGCCGAGCGGCACGGGCTCGGCGTCCGCCCGCGTCGCGGGCGACAGGTTGGCCGCGAACGCCGCAGTCATCAGCACCGGAAAACCGAGCGACTTGGCGAGATCCTGCAATCGCGCGGCGACGTTCACCGCGTCGCCAAGCGCGGTGAAGTCCTTGCGATCCGAAGATCCAAGATCGCCGAACACCGCCTCGCCGTACGCCAGTCCGATCGCAACGGCAAGCGACACGTTGTAGTCGGCAAGCTGTACGCGATTCAGTTCGTCGAGCGCGGCGAGAATGCCGCGCGCGGCACGAAACGCGCCGTCGCACGGATCCGCATGCGGCTCCGGCGCACCGAACATGACCATGATTCCGTCGCCGCGAAAATTGTCGATCGTGCCGCCATGGAAGTGCACGATCGGCGTCACCGCGCCGTAGTAGCGGTTGAGCACGTCGAGCACCTGCTCCGGCTCGGTCCGCTCCGACCACGCGGTGAAGCCGCGCAGGTCGGCGAACATGAACGCCATCGGGCGGCGTCCGCCGCGCAGATCGACATGGCCGCCGATGATCGCGCGCAGCAACTGCGGGCTCACATAGCCGCCGAACGTCTGCGTCAGGCGCCGGCGCTCCTCGCGCGCCAGGAACACGTCAGCCGACGTGCGCAGCGCCACGGCGGCAAATCCCGCCGTGCACGCCGTGGCGAGCGGCAGGAAGAAGCCGTTTGCATGCAGCAGCATCGCGAGCAGGAACGCGGCCGCGATGCCGGCGACGAGCGTGATCCAGCGGCCAACCATCTTGTTCACCAGCGCCAGCAGCGCAAACAACGCGATCAGCCCCCAGACGACCAGCGCGGAGACCGGGTGGATCAGGCCGTGCCCGAGCACCGAACGTATGGCTTGTGCGTTCAGCACGACGCCGGGCGGCGCGGCAGACACCGGCTCCCACGCGGCGAGGTTCACGGATTGCGGCAGCCGGTCGACGTAAGGCAGCACGCTGCCGATCAGCACGACCTTGTCCGCGAATCGCCCGCGCCACGGCGAGGGATCGGATGCCGCGCGCGCCACGTCGACCAGCGGGATGTATTCGATCGGCGCGCCGCGCGTGAAATCGATCCAGCCGGCAGCCTTGACCCGGTCGTCGACATGCAGCATCGCGGCGACTCGTCCCAGCAGGCTTGGCGAGGTGCCCGTGCGCGCTGGGTCAAACCGACGGACGACGTTATCGGCATCGACAGGGTAGATCGGGAATCCGAACGAGTCGGCGCCAGCGGCAGCAACCAGCGGGGGGTACGGCGCCAGCGCGATGCCGTTGGCTTCGTTGGTCAGCGTGGCCACGACGCCGCTCGCTTCGCGCGCGGCGATGAGGCCACTCATCAGCGCGGCGTCATAACCCGGGCGCAGCGACTCGACCGAGCCTGTCGCGAGCGCGATGTCGATCACGACCAGGCGCGGCTTCGCGGCGGCGATCACCTCGAGCGCATGCCCTAGCTGCGCGTGGATCAGCGAGAGCGGCAGCGGGTCGTTCGAAGCGGCCAGCGTGGCGTCGTCGATGCCGACCAGCACGACCGGGTCGGCCTCGTTCGCGGGCGCGCGCCAGTGGCGGATCGCTTCCGCCTGCAGGTCGAAGCTGGCGAGATCCAGGCGGCCAACCAGCGGCGCGGCGAGCGCGGCGATCACCACGGCCGCCGCCGCACACCAGCGCGCGGTCGTGCGCCGGATTGCGCGGCGCTCCTCGACTGGCTTCAAGCCCCTCCTCCGGATCGCCGCCTTCGCTCGCAGCGGCGCGCGATTGTCGCACCGGCCTCGGGCGGCACGGCGTGATGAAATTTCGACTTTGCAGGCCGGGGCGCCGCGCGGATAATCCCGCGCAGGCAGAGCAATCGTTCACTTGCCTTCGGCATTCGACTCTGAAAGGGCGGGCGTGAGTTCAGTCGAGCAGATGATCGCCGGGATCGGCGACCCGATGGTGCGGGAGTTGGCCACGCGCGGCCAGACGCGCAGTTTCCCGAAGAACACGGTGATCATCAACGAAGGAGACCGCGGCGATTCCCTGTTCGTCATCCTGTCGGGCAAGGTCAAGGTCTATGTGTCCGACGACGACGGCCGCGAGATGATTCTCGACATCTACAACCCGGGCGATTACGTCGGCGAAATGTCGCTCGACGGCCACCCGCGCTCGGCGTCGGTCATGACGCTCGAACCGGCCACCTGCTCGGTCGTCACGCGGGAGACGCTGCGGGAAGCGATCGGCCGCAACCCGGACGTAGCGATGACGCTGATCTTCACGCTGATCGAACGGGCGCGCATCGCGACCGACAACGTGAAGAACCTTGCGTTGATGGATGTGTACGGCCGCGTCGCGCGGCTGTTGCTTTCGCTCGCCAAGGAACAGCCGGATGGCAAGCTCGTCGTTCCGGAAAAGATGACACAGCAGGATATCGCCGACCGCGTCGGCGCTTCGCGCGACATGATCAGCCGCATCTTCAAGGACCTGACGATTGGCGGGTACGTCAGCGTCGTCGACCGGGTCATTACGATCAATCGTCGCCCGCCGTCGCGCTGGTAGCCCATCGCCTTCGTTCGCTGAAGCCGCGGCCGCTCGCAGCCGCGCCCTCAGATGGCCACTAACGACATCGATACGCGTTTCGCGTTGGCCTTGCACCACGGTGCTGGCGCGCTCAAGCCCGGTGACCCGCTCTCACCGCCGATCGTCCCGACCACGGTTTTCCATCTCCCCGGCGAGCCCGGTGGTCCTTATCAGTACGCGCGCTGGTCGAACCCGACCTGGGACGCGGTGGAGCAGGCGCTCGGCACGCTCGAGGACGCCGAGACCGTCATCTTTCCGTCGGGCATGGCGACCGTCGCTGCGGTGTTCTATTCGCAACTCAGGAGCGGCGACCGCGTGCTGCTGCCGGCAGACGGCTACTTCGTCACCCGGGCGCTCGCGGAGAAATTCCTGGCCGCGTTCGGCGTGACGATCGATACGGTCGCGACGGCGGCGCTCGAGCAGACTGATTTGGCCGGTTATCGGCTGGTCTGGATCGAGACACCATCGAATCCGAGCCTCGACCTGGCCGACATCGAGCGCGTTGCGGCGCGCGCACACGCCGCCGGCGCGCTGGTCGTCGTCGACAACACGACCATGTCGCCGCTCGGCCAGCGGCCGCTGGAGCTTGGCGCCGACGTGGTCGTCTCGGCGGATACCAAGAGCGTCAGCGGTCACTCCGACGTGCTGTTCGGGCACGTTTCCTCACGCAATGCCGCCCTCGTGGCGCAGGTGCGCGACTGGCGCAAGAACGCGGGCGCGATTCCAGGGCCGTTCGAGGCTTGGCTGGTCCATCGCGGGCTCGAAACGCTGGAGGTTCGCTTCGAGCGCATGTGCAACAGCGCGGAGGCGCTCGCCCGTCGCCTCGTCGAGCACCCGAAAGTGACCGCGGTGCGCTACCCGGGACTGCCCGATCATCCCGCGCACGCGCTTGCGAAGCGCCAGATGCGCCGGTTCGGACTTCTGGTCGGCCTGACCCTGGCCGACGCCGCCGCGGCCGAGAATTTCATCGACCGATGCCGGTTCGTCCGCTCGGCGACGAGCTTCGGGGGCGTGCATACGTCGGCGGAACGGCGCGCGCGCTGGGGCGACCATGTGGCGCCGGGCTTCATCCGGCTCTCGGTCGGCTGCGAGCCGTTGGAGGCACTGTGGCAGGACATGCGTGGGGCCCTGGATCGAGGCTGAGGGCTTCACCGCCGTCGGTGTAGTCCGATTTCCGACATGAGGACGCGTGCAGAGACGACTCTCTTTTCGCGCGCGCGCGGGTGAAGATAGCCATGCGTCGACCCTTGCGGCGCATGGAGAGAACGATGACGGTTGTCGAAGAACTGGTTGTCGAGTCCAACGCGATCGATGCCACGGAAGAGCAGGTCACCGAGCATTCGCCGTTCGCGCTGATGCATCCGGAAGCTGCGCGCAAGATCGTCGCGCGTGCCGCCGCGCTCGAACTGCCGAGCCGCCGCTGCAGCCCGCTGTCGAACCCGCGCATGGGTGGCAGCTCGCTCGAAGAAGAAGCCTCGTCCGACTTCGCCTGATCGGCTCGAAACCATCGTGCGCTCGTCGATGAGCGCGCAGCTTCACGCCTTCGGATCCGGCGACCGCCGGTTGCCCGGCTCCATCCACGGCGCGCGCGGCGATTTCTGTCCCGCGCATCACATCTCTCGAATCGACTGAGCTCACGGCCGACGCATCGCGACCGTCCCGGTGGCGGACGCGCCTCGCCCCGGCCAGTGTGAATATTCTCCGAGCGGGTTGCCGGCTTCGCCCGCGCGCTTTCGGCGCGTCTTGCAGACAATCCTTCCAGCTGATCGGCCAGGCGCATACGCGTTGGCTGCCGTCTTCGAAGGAACTCCCGTGCACCCGATGATCGAGCTCACCGACGCCGATGTGGATTCACCGCGCCGCATCGACCGCGAAACAGGCGCCGAGCTTGGCATCCTCGCGTACCAGGCGGCGTGGGACGCTGGTTTTCGCCTCGAAGCTGAACTGCTGGGCAAGCTGCTCGCTGTCCTCGCACCGCGCATAGAGCACGTCGGCTCGACGGCGATCGCAGGTTCCGCGGCGCGACCCATCATCGACGTGGCGGTCGGCGTCGCGCAGCCGTCAGCGATCGAATTCCTGCTCGAGAGCCTGCGTCCGTACGGCTATCGGGCGGCCGAGCGCGCGAACGGCGCCGGACTCGGCGGTCGCCTGCTGGTGCGCTGGCAGCGTGGCATCCCCACCCATCACATCCATCTGGTCGAATACCTCGGATCGAGCTGGCGCCAGATGCTGCTGTTCCGCGACGTGCTGCGCATCGACACGCGTCTCGCCCGCGAATACGAATGGCTGCGGCGCCGCTTCGCTGGACTGCATCCGGCGAACCGGATCGCGTACGCGCGCGCCAAGGCGACCTTCATCCAGAGCGTGGTGAGCCACGCACATTGAAACGTGGCGCCGGGCCCGGCGCGCAGCCTTACCCGCCAAACTACGCCGCGCAGTCACGCCGCGAACGTGGTGCGGTGCCGCTCCCGCAGCACGCTCTTCTGCACCTTGCCCATCGCGTTGCGCGGCAGTTCGTCGACCACGAAGACGCGCTTCGGCACCTTGTAGTTGGCGATCTGTCCCTTGAGGCGACTGATGATTTCCGCGCCGTCGACGTTAGCGCCGGGCCGGTGCACCACCACCGCCGCCACCGCTTCGCCGAAGTCGGGATGCGGCAGGCCGATCACTGCGGATTCAACTACGCCGGGCATCTCGTCGATGTAGCCCTCGATCTCCTTGGGATACACGTTGTACCCGCCGGAGATGATGAGATCCTTCGATCGACCGACCAGCGTGAGATGGCTGTCGGGCTTGCCGGGACCGCCAAAGTGACCGACATCGCCGGTCTTGAAGTAGCCGTCCTGCGTGAATTCTTCGGCGGTCTTCTCGGGCATGCGCCAGTACGCGGAGAACACGCTCGGACCGCGCACCTCGACGTTGCCGATCTCGCCGAGCGAGCACGGCTCGCCGTCGTCACGCATCACGCGCACCGACGTTCCCGGCAACGGCTGGCCGACACTGCCCGCGATCCGGTCGCGCGTCGCGATGCCGAAATACGGGTTGGAGGTCAGCATCAACGTCTCCGACATACCGTAGCGCTCGAGCACCATCTGGCCTGTGTGCCGGTATAGATCCTTGTGTGTCTCGGCGAGCAGTGGCGCGGAGCCCGAGACCAGCAGGCGCATGTTGCGGCACGCGTGCCGGTCGAAGCCCGGCTCGGCGAGCAGGCGCGTGTAATAGGTCGGCACGCCCATGAAGACGGTCGAGCGTGCCAGGAGGCGGATCACCTCGCGCGCATCGAACTTCGGCATGAAGATCATCTGTGCGCCGGCCAGCAACGCCGCATGCGACGCGACAAACAGGCCGTGCACGTGGAACAGCGGCAACGCATGCAACAGCACGTCGTGTCCGCCCGCGTCGCGTTCTTCCTTGAAGCCCCAGAACTCGTCGAGCACCTGCGCGTTCGAGCCGAGGTTGCCGTGTGACAGCATCGCGCCCTTGCTTCGACCCGTGGTGCCCGATGTGTAGAGAATGGCCGCCAGGTCACTCGCGCTCCTGGGTGCCGTCGCGAATGCGTCCGGAAAGCGCGCCGCCGACTCGAGCAAGCTGCCATTGCGCGCATCGCCCAACGTCACCGTGTGAGCGACCCCGGCTTTCTCGGCGATCGGGCGCAGTTCCGCTTCGCGCTCCGGCGCGCAGACGAACACCGCCGGTTGCGCATCGCCCAGGAAATATTCGATCTCGCCCCGTTGATAGGCCGTATTCAGCGGCACGAAAACAAGGCCGGTCCGCAGCGTGGCCAGATAGAGCAGCAGCGCCTCGGGCGACTTCTCCACCTGCACCGCGACGCGCGGCGCGACGCCGGCGGAGTCATTGGCCAGCGTGAGGCTGCGCAGCCAGCCGGCCAGGCGACCGGTCGCGTGGTGCAAGTCGCGCCACGAATAGACGAGTCCGCTCGTCGTCTCGAGGAACGGCGCACTCAGATCGCGCGGAAACTGCGCCTCGAACAGCGCGTAGAGATTTTCGTTCTTCATTTTTTTCGGTCACTTGCCTGTAAAGCGCGGCGGGCGTTTGGCGAGGAATGCGGCGATGCCTTCTTTGTAGTCGGCTGAATCGAGAAATCCGAAACTCGCGTCGAGCTGCGCTTGCGTGTACGCGAGGCCGCCATCGAGCAGGCTGCGGATCTGCGCCTTGTTCTGGCGTGCCGCAACGGGCGAGCCGGCCACGATCGCGGACACGATTTCGCTCACGACGCGCGCGTGATCATCGCGCGGGACCGCTCGTTGCACCAGTCCGCACGCTTGCGCTTCGATGCCGGTGAGAACCCTCCCGGCCAGCAGAAGATCGGAGGCGACGCCCGGGCCGACGAGAGCGACCAGCGGCAACATCTCGGGCAGCGCGAACGGAAATCCGACCTTGCCGACCGGAGCACCCAATTTTGCGTCGGCTGTCGCGATGCGCAGATCGCACGCGACTGCGATCTCCAGTCCGCCACCGATGCAGAAGCCCTCGATCGCCGCGACCACCGGTTGCGGCACGGTGCGGATCGCTTCGATCGCCGGACCGATGATCTGCAGATGGAACTGCCGGCCGCTCGGCTGGTCGTGACGCACGCTCGCGAACTCGGAGATGTCCGCGCCGGCCGCGAAGTTACTGCCCGCGCCGCGCACGATCACGCAGCGGATGTTGGCGTCGCGCGCGATGTCGCCAAAGAGGCTTGCGAGCTCGCGCCACATCGCAACGCTGATCGCATTGAGCTTGCCCGGCGAGTCGAGCGTTACGTCGGCGACGCTCCCGGTCTTGGTCAGAAGGACGGGCATTGGAGCAACCACGCCTGAACGAGGCGAGGGCTCACGGTGCGGTGCCCTTTGCGCCGCCGTCCTCGACGGGAACCGGCATCACTCCGCGACGCCTGGCATAGATGAACAGCCCGATGCCGATCGCGATCATCGGCAGCGAAAGCCACTGGCCCATCGAGAAGTCGAACGCCAGCAGCCCGAGGAACGCATCAGGCTCGCGCGCGAACTCGGCGATGATGCGCAGCACCCCGTATCCGATCAGGAACAACGCGCTGACCGTGCCGACCGGGCGGGGTTTGCGTGAGTAGATCCACAGGATCACGAACAGCAATACGCCTTCGAGAAGGAACTGATAGATCTGCGAAGGATGGCGCGGGATGTTGTCGCCGGCCTGCGGAAAGATCATCGCCCACGGCCACACGTGCGGATCGGCGGGCCGGCCCCATAGCTCGCCGTTGATGAAGTTGCCGATGCGGCCGAATGCCAGTCCCTGCGGTATCAGCGGAACAACGAAGTCGGCGACCTGCAGGAACGGCTTGGCGCGGCTGCGCGCGAACAGGAACATCACGATGATCACGCCGATGATCCCGCCATGCGACGCCATGCCGCCCTTCCAGATCATGAAGATCTCGAGCGGATGGCTGAGGTAGTACCCCGGCTTGTAGAACATCACGTAGCCGAGCCTTCCGCCTAGGATCACACCGAGCACGCCGAAGAACAGCAGGTCGTCGATGTCCTGTTTGGTAAGGCCGCGCCACGCATCTCGCGCGCGCAGCTTGCCCAGCAGCAGGAAGCCGATGAAGCCGAGCAGGTACATCAACCCATACCAGCGCACAGCCAGCGGGCCGATGGAAAACGCGATGGGATCAAACTGCGGATGAACGAGCGGCATCGAATCGTGATCACGCCCAGCGCGCCGGCCGCGCCGCTGGCGGCAGCGATACTAGCCCAGGCGGGCGCAGGTCGCGCCAACCCGCCAGCAGGCTGGCGCCGCCGGTCTCAGCGCTTGCGTGCGCGCTTGACCTGGTCCATCTGTTTCTTGATGCGCTCCTGCTTCGCGCGATCGAGTTCGTCGAACGCCTTCTTCTTGTCCATCCCAAGACGCTTTTCGAACGCTTCGAACCAGATGAACGCGCCTATGAATGGCAGGACGACCCACCACCAGGAAAGGTCGGCGACCGGCCCGATCTCGGCGAGCTTCAACACCAGCAGGACCAGACCGACCCACAGCATCCACATACGCCACCCGGTGACCGCTTGAGACCGCGTCAACTATAGTCGCGCCGCCACGCGATTCCCACCTCGCACGGCCTGTCAACAATTGGCGCGCTCGGCCGTTAGAATCCCGCGGGAAGCCAGATTAGCCACCAGAACGGAGTGTTCGATGAAAAAAGTGCTGCTTATCGCCACTACTGCATGTCTCTCGCTGGCTTCGGCAGGCGCGTTTGCCCAGGCCGATCTTGCCAAGGCAAAGAACTGCCTCGCCTGCCACGCGGTCGACAAGAAGCTGGTGGGCCCTGCCTACAAGGATGTCGCCGCCAAGTACGCCAACGACAAAGATGCGCCGGCCAAGCTGGCGAAGAAGGTTCGTGAAGGCGGCGTCGGCGTGTGGGGCCAGGTTCCAATGCCCGCCAACCCGCAGGTCAGCGAGGCGGAAGCTCAATCGCTGGTCAAGTGGGTTCTGAGCCAGAAGTAGTCGCGGCAACACTGAGCAAGACACGTCGGGGCGCGCCAGCGCCCCGACGCTTTTAGTGCACCGCGCGCAGCGGCACACCAGGCTTGCGGCCGGCCACGAGGTCTGCAACGAGTTGGCCGGAGCCCGCGCCCATCGTCCATCCGAGCGTGCCATGGCCCGTATTGACGAACACGTTCTGGATCCGCGTGCGCCC
>Ga0335076_10002649_pt1 | contig 17841 bp, 16 predicted proteins | sample Lox_Sample_25_FD_206717 | JGI IMG/M metagenome (GOLD analysis project Ga0335076, IMG submission 206717) | Soil microbial communities from Loxahatchee National Wildlife Refuge, Florida, United States - Lox_Sample_2.5 | ecosystem: Environmental > Terrestrial > Soil > Wetlands | place: USA... | reverse complement strand
GGCCGCCGGCGTGGTCGAGGCGGTTGGGCGCGAGGTAACCGGGCTCGCGCCCGGACAACGCGTCGCCTACTCCTCGGCGCCGATCGGCGCTTATGCCGATCGGCGGCTGATGCCGGCGGATCGTCTCGTCCCGGTGCCGGACGGCATCGACGATGCGCGCGCCGCGTCGCTCATGACCAAGGGCCTCACCGCGCATTACCTGCTCTTCACCACCTATCCCGTCCGGCGCGGCGAGACCATTCTGGTGCATGCCGCGGCCGGTGGCGTCGGGCTGCTGCTCTGCCAATGGGCAAAGCATCTCGGCGCCCGCGTCATCGGCACGGTGGGCAGCGCCGACAAAGCCGAGATCGCCCGCAAGCATGGCTGCGACCTCCCCATCCTCTATCGCCAGGTGGATTTCGTCGCGGCGGTGCGCGACGCGACCGAAGGCAAGGGCGTGCCGGTGGTCTATGACGGCGTCGGCAAGGACACCTTCGAGGGCTCGCTGCGCTGCCTCGCGCCGCGCGGCCTGCTCGTCACCTACGGCACACCCTCCGGCGCGATCCCGCCCTTCGACCTCTTCCGCCTCAACACCCTCGGCTCGCTCTCCATCACCAGCCCCGCCTTCGTGACCCACACCACCCTCCGCCACGAGCTCCTGTCACGCGCCGAAGCGGTGTTCGCGGCAGCTTCTTCCGGCATTCTCAATGCCGATATTCGCGCCCGCTATCCGCTCGCGGACGCTGCCCGCGCGCATGCCGATCTACAAGCACGCCGCACCATCGGCGCTGCCATCCTCACGCCGTAGAAAGCTGTCAGCTCTCAGCTGTCAGCTTTCAGCCAAAAAAAGAAAGCCCCCTTGAGGTCAAGGCGAACGCGCCACGCGCGTTCGTCCGCGGCGGCGGCAGCGATTGCGCAGCAATCGCGGGAGCCGCACCGTTCGGACTAGCTGCGGCGTTAGCGGAGGGTGGGGGGTGATGCAAGCTCATTGTCACCGCGCACGCACCGCTGCGCTACTCAGCTGCCCCGTCACCCCACTCGCAAACACCACACCACCCGCGCTCACCGGAACGCCCGCAACATGCAGCGCCTCCGCCGTCCAGGTATTGCACGTGTTGCTCAGGCTGTACGTACCGGTCGAGGCATAGAAGATGCTGCCGGAATAGGGGCCGTCGCCGATCCGGCGCGGCTGATGCTGCGCATCCTGCTCGATATAGTCCCAGAGAAACTGCGCGAGCCGCTCGAGCCCGTCGTCTGACACGGGGATCGCGTAGACGGTGGCACCGGAGCCGAAGAACTCGGCCGGCGCTTGCGACAGGGGAATGACGAGAACGACCGAGGGGCCGGGAAAGCCCGCGGCGAGGAAATCGCCCAGCCCGGGATTGGGCGCCATGTAATAGTCGCGCTGGCCCCAGCCGAAGACGATATAGCGCGCGCCGGGCATCGCGTCGCGCAACGCCGTCAGCTTCCCCGACAACGCCGCTGCGGGCAGGCCGATCTCCGTATGCCAGCCACCGGCGATGACATAGAGCGTCTGGCGCTTCGGCGCGTCGCCGGCATAGGGCTCGACCGGCGACCAGGCGCAGCCCGAAACGCTGCCGCAGAGGACGAGGAGCGCGAGCGCGGCGACGATGTTCCTCGCGTCGATGCGAAACTCCCGTCGCCGCACCGGCGCGGCCGGATCAGTGCAGCGGATCGGCGTCGAGGCGGACGGCGATCCCGTCGAGGCCGCGCCCCGCCGCGGGATAGCGTTCCAGCACCAACGGATCGTGGCCGGGAATGATATGCGCCGGCGAGCTCGCGAGCTTGGCCAGCGTGCGGTGGCCTTCCATCATCTCGGCGACGTTGTAGACGGTGACGTAAGGGCGCTGCTCTTCGATATTGGCGTAGAGATGCGCCGCGTCGGCGGCCAGCACCAGCCAGCCGCGCCGCGTCCACACCCGCAGCGCTTGCAGCCCCATGGTATGGCCGCCGATGAAATGGACGCTGAGCCCCGGCGCCACCTCCTCGGCCCCGTCATGAAAACACAGTCTGCCCGCGAAGAGCCGCCGCACCATCGCCGCCACATCCTCCACCGCGAAGGAACTGCGCAGCACGCCATGGCACATCGAGCGCCCGGTGCAGTACTGCATCTCCTTGTCCTGGAGGTGATAGCGCGCGTTGGGGAAGAGGTCGTGATTGCCGGCATGGTCGTAATGCATGTGGCTGATGAAGACATCCTCCACCGCGGCGAGGTCGACGCCGATCATCTTCAGCCCGTCGCCGGGCGAGCGGATAAGCATACGCTTGCGTTTCTTCGCCTGCGCCTCGTCGAAGCCGGTGTCGAGGATATAGGTCTTGCCGCCGCCGCGGATCGCCCAGACGAAATAATCGATGGGCATCGGCCCGTCATGGAGATCGCCGCCGAGAAAATTGGCGCTCGCCCGGCGCTCATGGCGCGCATATTTGACGGCATAGACCTCGTAGACCGGCGTCTCGGCCATGATTCCCCCCTTGGAACTTCTACCGCGACCCTACTATCGTCCCCGGCGAAGGAGCAAGCGATGCGCAATGCCGGCGAATTTCCCGATCTTGCCTGGGTCGAGGCCTTCCGCGACCGCGTCAATGACGATACCGAGATGCGGCTGATCGGCGATTGGTTCAGCACCGCGATCGCGCTGAGCTTCGGCGACAAGCGCTACGTGCTCCGCCTCGACAAGGGGCGCATCGCCGAGATCGTCGCCGAGCCGCGCCTCGACACGCGCGCGGCCTTCGGCTTCCGCGCGCCGCTCGCGGTGTGGCGGAACTATCTCCAGCCGCTGCCGCTGCCGCTCTATCACGATGTCTTCGCTATGCTGATGCGCGTGCCGGATTTCGTCGTCGAGGGCGACAGCCTGCTGGCGATGCAGAATGCGCGCGCGCTCCATCGCATGATGAGCCTGATGCGCGAGGAGGCGCCTGCTCATGGCTGAATTCGAGCCCATCCTCGGCCGCTATCTCGCGCTCGATGTCGGCGGTTTGCGCTATCGCCTCTATGTCGAAGAGGCGGGAGAGGGAATTCCGCTACTCTGCCTGCACACCGCCGGTGCCGACAGCCGGCAATACCGGCATCTCCTCTGCGATGCCGAGGTGACGCGCCGCTTCCGCGTCATCGCCTTCGACCTGCCTTGGCATGGCCGCTCGAACCCGCCGGAGCGCTGGTGGCTGAGCAGGTACCGGCTGACGACGGCGGCCTATCTCGCGCTGATCCGCGGTGTCTGGCAGGCGCTCGCCTTGGCTCGCCCCGTGGTGATGGGTTGCTCGATGGGCGGCGCCATCGTGCTGAAGCTCGCCGCCGAGTATCAGGACGAACTGCGCGGCATCATCGGTCTCGAGAGCGGCGCCTATGCGCCCGGGCGCTACAACGATTTCCTCCACCACCCTGCGATCCACGGTGGCGAGCTCTGCGCCAGCTACACCTATGGGCTCAACTCGCCTTTGAGCCCGGAAGCGAGCCGGCGCGAGAACTGGTGGTACTACAGCCAGTCCGGCCCCGGCGTCTATCAGGGCGATGTCTATTTCTACAGCCAGGACTGGGATGCTCGCGACGCCATCCGCCGCTTCGACACTGCGCGCTGCAAGGTGTCGCTGCTCTCCGGCGAATACGATTATTCCTGCACGCCAGCGATGACCGAAGCCGTGGTCGAGGCGATCCCCGGCGCCCGCTTCCGCCTGATGAAAGGCATGGGCCACTTCCCGATGATCGAAAACTACCCGGCCTTCCGCGACTACCTCCTGCCCGAGCTGGACTTCATCGCATCGTGACATGCCCCGGGCCGCCGCTCCTCCGCGGCCGCCGAGCGGGGACGAGCCCCTTAACGCTTGTACAAGATATCGCTCGATATTCTCGCGGGCATGAGTGCGCCCCGGTCCGCAGAGTTTTTCAGTAGCCTGGACAGCAAACGGTCGCTTGCCCTTGGCGACGTGTTATTCATTCTCCTCACGCTCGTTCTGCTCCTCGGAGTCATATACTCCGGCAGGCTTTTCCGCTTCGGAGGCGTTACGCTCCTCCTACTCTGCTGGGCGCTATTCGTGTCGGCGATGGTAAATCTGCCGCGCACATTCAGAAGCCAAGTCAGGGCGTTCCGGCGAGAACCGACGCTGCGTATCGACGCGCGCGGGATCTGGATGAGAGACTGGTCGTCGCTAGGCACCGTCGAATGGTCTGACATCAAATCGATTTCTCTGGCCCCACTTGCGCCGAGCGCCGAGGAGAGAAGCATCCGCCTAACTCTAGGGAATGAGGAGAAATATTGGAAACGACTTCATTCAAGCGAGAAACTTGCAATCTTTGTCGCCAAGTGGACCGATAAAGTGATCACGTTTCTGGACACCGGCCGAGTGGCGTGGGACCAGCGCTCGCCCACCTCCTTCGAGATCCCTTTACTCCCGATCGCTCAAGTCGCAGCCGTAATCAATCCCCTGCTACAAACCCACGGTCTCCCGCCGCTTCAAGAGCGAGACCCCTTTCACCCACTAGTCTAGGGTTGCGCCGGCGCGCGCGGCGCAAGTAGAAATCTCAACAGAGGCAGTGAGGCCATGAGATGGCCATGAGGCGCGCAGACCGCGTCCCAAACGTCTCACTGCCTCACTGACTCGGTGGTTTCTCCTCGTAAATGGCGCCCTATCTCCTCCCCGCCACCCAGATCGGCTTCGCCTGGGCCTGGTCGGTCGGATAGACCGTGACCGGCGTACCCTTCTGCCACTGCACGATAACCAGCGGCGCATCGACGCGGCGCCCTTTCTCGTCGAATTTGACGCGGCCGCCGGCGAAGAACTTGGCGGAGCTTTCGGTCGTGTCCATGCGGTGAATCGCGTCCGCGACTTTGCGCCGGTCGGCGGCGCCGGCCATCTCGAGCGCGTCTTTCAGGATCCAGAAGTGCCCATAGGCGCAGAGGCTGTCCTGGCCGAGCCAAGGCTCGCCGGTGCGCTTCTTGTAGCGCTGAATGAGATCGGTCTGGTCCTTGGTGCTCCAATTGGCCAGCGTCACCAGCACATCCTCGAGCGGCTCCGGCCCCGCGACCTTGAGCAGCTCGGGCGTGGCGAGATGCGCGCCATTGCCGACCACCGGCAGCTTGCTGGCGGGGATGCCCATCTCCATCATCTTCTGCAGCAGCAGGCTGTCATCGGGCACCGCGGTCGGCACGAGGATGAGGAAATCGGGACGCAGCGCCCGCACCTTGGCGATGAGCGGCGTCGCATCGGAAAGCGGCGGGGTGAAGGTCTCTTGCGTCAACAGCTTGAGGCCGGCCTTCTCGAGCCCGCCATTGATCATCGGCTTGACGAAGCTCACCGGTGCCGCGGTGTTGTCCATGACGATCGCCGTCGTCGCCGGCTTCTTCTCGGCCGCCGACTCTGCGAGCTTCAAAATCGTCGGCAGCGCCAGCTCCGCCTGGCGCCCGCCGGTGGCCGAGGTCTGAAAGACATAGTGGAAGCCGCGATCGGTGATCGCGTCCGCATAGGAAAGGGTGAGCCAGGGAATCTGCGCGCGCTCCGTCACCTCGGTCACCGCCAGGGTGAAGGTGCTGAGCCAGGCGCCGACGCCGCCGACGAGATCGGGCTCTTGCGCCACCAGGCGCTGCGCCGCGTCCTTCGCCTTCTCCGCCGTATCGCCGGTATCGGCGATGACGAGTTTCAGCTTGGCGCCGCCCAGCGCCTTGATGCCGCCCGCCGCGTTGATGTCGTCGATCGCCATCTCCGCGCCTTCGCGCTCCAACAGGCCCTGGCGCGCCCACGGCCCCGACAGCGGCACGATCAGCGCCACTTTGATCTCTTTGGCTTGCGCCCGCGCCCCGATCGGCAGCGCCGCCAAGGCCGCCGCGCCGAGCAGCGCCTGCGATAGGGTTCTCCGCTTGATCATTATGCTTTCCTCCCCGTTTTGATTTGGGTCACATGCCGAGATAGACCGTTCGGATGCGGTCATCCGCCATCAGCGCCGCGCTCGGCCCGGCGAGCACCACGCGACCGGTCTCGAGAACATAACCGAAATCGCAGGATTGGACCGCTTCGGCGACGCGCTGCTCGACCAGCAGAATGGTGAGGCCATCCTGCCGATGGAGCTCGTCGATGCGCTCGAAGATCGCGTCCGCCACCGCCGGCGCGAGCCCCATCGACGGCTCGTCGAGCATCAACAGCCGCGGCCCCGAGGCGATGCCGCGGCCGATCGCCAGCATCTGCTGCTCGCCGCCGGAGAGCGTGCCGGCAAGCTGATGCCGCCGCTCCTGCAGCACGGGAAAGAGCGCGAAGATGCGCTCGAAATCGGCGCGATGGCCGCGCGCTCTGCCGCCATAGGCGCCGAGCTCCAGATTCTCCATCACGCTGAGCGAAGCGAAAACCTGGCGTCCCTCCGGCACATGGGCGATGCCGAGATGCGCGCGCCCCGCCGGCGGCAGGCGCAGCAGATCCTGCCCGTCATAGCGGATCTGTCCGCCGGCCGGCGGCACCGTGCCGGAGATCGCCTTGAACAGCGTCGTCTTGCCGGCGCCGTTGGGGCCGACGATGGCGACGAACTGCCCGGCCTCGACCGTGAGCGAGACCTCGGACAGCGCGTGCAGACCGCCATAGGTGACACTGAGCCTGTCGATCTCAAGCACGGCTCGCCGCCCATTTCTTGCCGAGATAGGCCTCGACCACCGCCGCATCGGTGGTCACCTCGCGCGGGCTGCCCGAGGCAAGCACGCGGCCATGATCGAGCACGACGAAGCGATGAGCGAGCCGCACCATCGCGCCCATGGTGTGCTCGATGATGACGATGGTAAGCCCGGCGGCGGAGAGGGCGCGGATCACCGCCAGCAATTCCTCGACCGCGCCGGCGCCGAGCCCCGCCAGCGGCTCATCCATGAGCAGCAGCCGCGGCTTTCCCGCCAGCGCGCGCGCCAGCTCCATCAGCCGCAGGTCGCGGTTGCTGAGCCCGCCGGCGATCTCGCCGGCGCGCGCCGAGAGGCCGACGCGGGCAAGCGCATCCCTTGCCGCCGCCACCGCTTCGGTCTCGTCCTTCGCGGCGACATAGGCGCCGACGAGCACGTTCTCCAGCACCGTCAGGCGCGCAACGGCGCGCACCACTTGAAAGGTGCGGCCGATGCCGAGCCGGCAGACGCGATTGGGCTTGCGGCCGCCGAGATCCTCGCCGGCGAAATGGACGCTGCCGCGGTCCTTGCGCAGAAAGCCGTTGAGCAGGTTGAACAGCGTCGTCTTGCCGGCGCCGTTGGGGCCGATGATGCCGAGGATCTCGCCCTCGCCGACGGTGAAGCTCACCGCCTCGACCGCGCGCAGCCCGCCAAAGGCCTTGGAGAGATCGGCGACGGCGAGGATCGGCTTGCCGCTCGGCGCCGGCACCGCGCGCAACTCTGACGGCACCGGCGTCTCCGCCGCAGGTGCCGCGGGTGGCATCGCACCGCGCCGCCGCAGCCGGTCGCGCACGCGCCAGAAGATGCCTTCGGGCGCGAGCAGGATGACGCAGATGATGGCCATGCCGAAGACCACGCCCTGAATTCCCGGCAGCACATCGCCGAGCTGCGCCTGCAGCGCTTCGCTCACCGGGATCAGGATCGCCGCGCCGATGACCGGTCCCCACAGCGTGCCGACGCCGCCGAAGAGCGCAACGATCAGCGCCTGCGCCGAAGTCAGCATGCCGAAGACGCTGTCCGGCGTCACCACCAAGAGCACCACCGCGTAAAGCCCGCCCGCCGCCGCGGCGAAGGCGCCGCTGAGCACGAGCGAGCGGATTTTCCAGGCGAGCGTATCGATGCCCGCCGCCTCCGCCGCCGGCTCGTTCTGCCGGATCGCCATCAGCGACATGCCGAAGCGCGAGCGCTCGATGGCGAGCGACACCAGCATCGCCGTCACCATCAAGAGCAGCGCCAGCGCGACATAGATGCGATAATCGCTGAACTGCATGAAGAGGGCCGGTGCCGCGCGCTTCATCGGCAACGGCACTTCCTGATAGCCGAGCCAATCGAAGACGTAGAGCAGCGCCAGCGGATAGGCCAGCATGGCGAGGGCAAAGTAATGGCCGCGCAGCCGAAAGGTGGGATAGCCGATGAGCACGGCCGCCGCCGCGCCGACCAGCATGCCGAGCGGGATGCCGAGCCAGGGCGTCACGTCGAAGCGCACCAGCGCGATGGTGACGGTGTAGGCGCCGAGGCCGAAGAACGACGCGTGACCGAAGGAGATGAGGCCGGTATAGCCGCTCGAGATGTTCCAGGCGAGCCCGAGCGTCGCCCAGATCGGCACCAGGGTCAGCATGAGCTGGTAGTAGGAGCTGCCGATGAGGAAGGCGAGGCCGAACCAGGCCAGCGACAGCAGCGCGATCAGCAGCAGGACGCGCCCGGTGCCGGCTCCGCGCATGGCTCAGACGCGCTCCGCCGCGCGGCCGAACAGCCCTTGCGGCCGCAGCAGCACCACCAGCAGGAAGACGACGAAAATCGCCGCGTTCTGCAGCTGCAGCGGCATCACCAGCGTGGCGAGCTGCTGCACCAGCCCGATGGTCAAGCCGCCCCAGAACGCGCCCAGGATGCTGCCCATGCCGCCGAGCACGACGCCGGCATACATGATGATGACGAACTCGAAGCCGACATAGGGCTGAAACGGGTGGTAGGTGGCGACGAGCCCGCCGGCGATGGCGGTGATGCCGGCGCCGATGGCGAAGGCGAGGCGATGCGCGCGATCGACATCGACGCCCATATAGGTCGCCGCCACCGGGTTGTCGGCCGCGGCGCGCAAGGTCTTGCCCAGCAAGGTGCGGCCGATCACGAGGTAGAGCGCGAGGCCGATGACGAGCGAGAGCAGCGCCGCCGCGACGCTCGCCTTGTTGATGAACACCGCGCTGACGCCGTCGGGGCTGAGCGCGATCTCCCAGGCGCGCGAGGAGAGCGGCGTGCGCACCGATTGCGGCTCCGAGCCGAACAGGATGAGGGCGCCATTCTCCAGCACGAGCGCGACGCCGAGGGTGAAGATGAGCTGGCTGTAATGCCCTTCGGCTTCGCTGCCGACCGCGCGCGTGCCGGTGATGCGCGACATCAGCAGCCGGTGCAGGAGCCAGCCGAAGACGAAAAGCGCCGGCCCCGCGAGCAGCGCGCCGACATAGGGGCCGACCATCGGCCCGAGAAACGCCAGCGCGCCGAAACCGGTCACGAGATAGAAATTGAAATACATGCCCAGCATCAGGAAATCGCCCTGGGCGAAATTGATGACGCGCATGACGCCGAAGATCAGGCCGAGCCCGACGCACATCAGGCCGTAGAGACAGCCGAGCAGGATTCCCGCCGTCAACGCCTGCAGGAATGATTCGAGGGCAATGCCGAAAGGGGTCACGCGGCGGCGTCCAGGCGCGCAGAGCTGGCGGACAACTCTCTCCTCCCTCCTCGGCGGCCGCGCAACTGTCGCCGAGGCGCCGCGGACCGAATCTTCGTTCTCACGCCCCTATGGCGGCGCCCTTTTCCCCTGTCAAGCCGACGCGGCGGTAGCTAGAGCAGCTTCGGATCAAATAGAACCGCTCTTATTCGTCGCCCCCGCGAAAGCGGGGGCGACGAATTCTAAAGCAAAATCAAATTATTCCGTCATTCCCGCGAAAGCGGGAATCCATACGATCTAAAAGCGCCACCTTCGTCCACTTCGATTTCTTCACCCGCTCTTCGCGGGAATGACGATGAAGGAGCAAGCGACTGGATCTGAGCGGCGGCGAAGCTTTCACCAGACGCCGTTATGGCGTCGCGTTCTTGTCGGGCCGCGCGATGATCCAAAATGTAAATCCGACCGCGCCACCATAGCTCGTCAAGATAGCGTATATCAGCAATTTCCTGCGCCAGTCACGGTCATCATCCACGAACCCCAGCACATGCAGTGCGATGTCGACCAGGGCGAAGAGCGCAAATGCCGAGCACACGCCCGAACACGCATAGGCCAGCCAGCTGAACCACCGCCGTCGCCGCAATAGGAAGAAATGAACCGGCATTCCAAGAAGCAGAAGGGTGGTATATCCGATCACACCGAACGCCGACGCGAGTGAAAGACCGTACAAGATTGCCGTCACCGGCCCTCCGGTGAACCGGCTCACCTGGAAGGCGACCCATGCCGCGCCTGCGACACAGGGCAAGGCCGGAGCGAGAAGCGCAGCTACGAGCGTTCGGTTCATCTGAGGACACACCTCTCGGCGCCGTACTCTGAGGGATCGCTCGATCCGGCCGACATCGGCGATCGGACCGGAAGCATCCGCGACGGCGCGCTTTTGATTTCTCTATGGCACGGGTTCCGTCGCACTCTCCAAGACGTAACTTAGAGTCCCGTCCCGCATCGGCTCAGCAAGCCATCGCTTTCCGTCCGGGCCGATCACGCGGCACAGGGCCAGCCCCTGATAGCCTTTCTTTAGCCCGGCGCTGGCGCGGCGGGCTGCGGGCAGCGTCTCAGAGGGCAGACTATAGGACGTCGTGATCCAGGCTTCCCAGGTCACCTCGAATGTCATGACCTCCTGCTCGACCCGGAAGCCGCGGGGGACCATCGTGGACCAGGGTTTGTCCCAGTTCGCCATGTCCTCCACGGTATGGTCTGGATCGACTTTGCACCGCTCCTTCAATACGCCGATGCGGTCGCCGTAGAGCTTGGAAAGGCAAGGCACTGCAATCGCGATTTCTTCGCTTGTGACCGGACCGGCATCCGGCAATAAGCATGACGGCGCGCGAAAACGCAGCCAACCTCGCTGGTCGTTCACGAGCGCCGCACGTTCCGTCTCGTCGAGTGGGGCCATGCGATTGCGGTAAACACGCGCCATTTCCCCATCCAGCCGAGCCAGTTGCTTATCGCTGCAGATCGCGCGCTCGACCGGGCTGTGTGCACGATCGCAGTCGAAGCTGGGTTTCGGATCCGCTGCGGCGGCAGCGTGGCTTGCTATGCTGAACGGCACCATCCAAAGCCAAAGCAAGAACAAGCGCGGCATGTAACAGCCCTTTCCCGTCGCAGTGGCGCGCGCCTAGCCTAGCGTTCAGTGGTAAAGGGATCGTAGGTGGTGTGGCACGACCTGCCGCTCGTTCTACCCCACCTGCGGCCAGCGCAGCAGCGCGGCTTTTCCGGAGTCGGCCAAGGCGTAGACGCCGCGCTCGACGCGGGTGAACCAGCCATAAACGTTGTGCAGCAGGATCTTCGGCGCGTCGGGCACGATCACCTTGACCTCGCGGACGGCGCGCGGCCCCAGGCTGAGCGCGGCGGCGCAGGCGAGCGCCTGCTGGCGATAGGCGGTCATGATCGGCACACGGTTGCCGCCGCCTTGCGCAGGATCGCCGATGCGGCGGCGATGCTCGTCGACCAGCGCCGAGCGGCGCTGCGCATCGCGCCGCGGCTTCCACGGCCGCGGCTCGATCAGCACATCGACGCGGCCGCTCTTGGTGACGCCGAGCAGCCCGAAACCGAGCAAGCGGCAGAGCTTGCGCGCGCGCGCATCATTCTCGCGCCCGCGCCGCGAGGTCCTGACCGCAAGCCAGATCTCGTCGCAGGCAGCGAGCCGGTCGACGCCTTGCAGCACCAGTTCGAGATTGAAGGCGAGCTTCAATTCCGCCACCACCACCAGCGGCGGCGCGCCGTCGCGCAGCGCCACCACGTCGCAGCCGCAGACCTCGCCTTTCACCGTGAAGCCGAGCTTCTCGAGGAAGCGCTTCACCGGAAGGTACAGCGTCGTCTCCACGGGCTCAGTCGGCAAACCCGGCGGCGACGGCGATGCCGGCGAGCACGAGGCCGCCGCCGATCGCGTGGCGCCACAGCGCCGGCCAGGGCAGCAGCTTCTCCGCCGTCACCAGCAGGGCGAGCGCCGCGACCCAGCGCAGATCCATCACCGCCACGGCAAACAGCAGCAGCATGAGACCGGCGCAGCAGCCGATGCAGAAAATTCCGTGCCGGAGGCCCATGACCAGGGCGCCGCGCGCGCCCTCGCGCCATTCGGCGATGACGAAGCCCAGCGGCGAGCGGCACTGCGTCAGGCAAACCCGCTTCAGCGGCGACCACTGATAGAGCCCGGCGATGATGAACAGCGCCGCCGCGAGCGCGCGCGAGTTCGGCTCCATCATCGAGGACAGGAGCCCGGTCTCCGACAGCAGCCATTGCGCCGCGGTGGCGGCAAGCGAGAAGCCCGACCAGGCGAGGAGATATCCGGCCAGGAACACCGCGGTCGGCACGTAAGGCGCATCGCGTTGCCGGCGCCGGCGGTTGATGGCGGCAAAGGCGGCGATCATCGGCGCCGCCGCCGGCAGCATCATCGCCGCCATCATCACCGCCCACATGACGAAGACGAGCGCCAGCTCCGCCGCACTCCAGGACGCTTCGGCGGGGATCATCAGCTCCATCCGATCCATCATCGCCGCCCAGCGCGCCGTGACCGCCCAGGCGAGGGCGCAGACCAGCAGCAGCGCACCGAGGATGAGGGCGCGGTCGCGGCGGCTCAGCGGCGGCTCGAGAGGTGAATCGGCGGATGTGCTCACGACGCTGTCATTTTGCCTGAAGCGAGGTTGCTGCTCAACCAGAAGCAAATACGACGGATGTCTCACTTTGAATCGTAACAGGACAACGCTGCTTCCATGAGATCCAGGTACGCCGCTGCTTCGACATAGTAATTTGCCGAGCCGGAGTCGGCCGGAGAAGCCGACATGTGGTCTCTTGCGCGTTGGACGAACAGCGGAATAGGACCGAAATTCTTGCTCAGATAGCAGCCAATGATGTTGTTGACGTAGCAGACGAGGGCATAAACAGCGCGGTTACGCCGATGGGCTAGCGAGGGAAGTACGGCGTCTGAATTAAGCCGAAGATGCGCGGCTGCGATTTGCCTTGAAAGTTCTTCGCTGATTGCTGGCACCGACTGACCCATCCCGCTGATTGCGGCCAACACTCCTACCGCTTCCCGCCCCGCTTTCCAGTCCACAATGTCGTAGATGCTCCCGAGCTTCCGCGTCAAGCGCGCGACGAGGTTGTTACAATTGAAACTGAAGCACTACTCAAAAAACAGTGTTCGGAGTCGCCGCCATTGTCTTCGGCGCCGAACCGGCAGAAGATTGAGGGATCAAAAAACCGATCTAGGGAGGTGGGCGATGACTGCTTTGCCGAATATCGACCGGCTGCTCTCCGCCGCGACTGATAAGGGCGAAATCCCCGGCGTCGTCGCGTTGGCGGCGACGGCCCAAGGGCCGGTGTATCAAGGCGCCGCGGGCAAGCGGGCGCTGCCCGCGGGTCCCGACATGACCGTCGATTCCGTGTTCTGGATCGCCTCCATGACCAAGGCGATCACCTCGACCGCGGCGATGCAGCTGGTCGAGCGCGGCAAGCTCGCGCTCGACAAGCCGATTTCCGAAGTGCTGCCCGAGCTCGCCGCGCCGAAAGTGCTCGACGGCTTCGATGCCGCCGGTGAGCCGAAGCTTCGTCCGGCCAAGCGGCCGATCACGCTGCGCCACCTCATCACCCATACCGCGGGTTTCGGCTACGACATCTGGAGCCCTGACCTGCTGCGCTACGAGGAAAAGAAGGGCATTCCCGGCATCATCTCCTGCGAGAACCTCGCGCTCACCATGCCGCTCACCTTCGATCCCGGCGACCGCTGGGATTACGGCATCAACATCGATTGGATCGGCAAGGCGGTGGAGCGGGTCAGCGGGCAGCCGCTCGGCACCTTCTTCCGCGAGAACCTTTTCGAGCCGCTCGGCATGAAGGATACCGGCTTCAAGCTCGGCGAGGCGCAGCGCGCGCGGCTGGTCGGCATGCACACGCGCGAGCCCAATGGCAGCCTCGCGCCGATGCCCTTCGAGATTCCGCAGGAGCCGGAATTCCAGATGGGCGGCGGCGGGCTCTACGGCACCGCCAGCGACTATCTCGCCTTCGAGCTGATGATCCTCAATGAAGGCCGCGCCAACGGCAAGCAGGTGCTGAAGCCCGAGACCGTCCGCGCCATGGGCGAGAACCAGATGGGCGCGCTCAATGTGCGCCTGCTCAAGACCGCGATCCCGCCCTATTCCAACGATGCCGAGTTCTTCCCCGGCATGGTGAAGAAATGGGGCCTGGGCTTCATGATCAGCACCGAGCGCGTCCCCGGCGGCCGCAGCGCCGGCAGCCTGACCTGGGCCGGCCTCGGCAACACCTATTTCTGGATCGATCCGGCCAAGCGCATCGCCGGCGTCATCCTGATGCAGCTCGTCCCCTTCGCCGACGCGAAAGCGCTCGATCTCTACGACAAATTCGAAAAGGCCATCTACGCCGCGGCGGCTTAGCTAGGGCTAGTGTAAATCCGTATGCCCTCCACCTCACCCCACCCCTCTCCGCCCCTCAGGGGCGGAGAGGGAGGGACCCGCGTAGCGGGAGGGTGAGGTGGGGCGTCGATGAAGTCGAGGGCTTATCAAGAATTCAACGCCCTTCGCCTCGAGAGCGTTCGTGCGGAAGCGCGGCCATGACGATTACGCCCGCGACAACGCTGCGCGTTGCGCGAGAGTTTACGAACGTGTTCAGAATCTCGTATAGTTTCATGCAAACGCCGCTTGAGACGGCGATAGCGGGAGGTCGGGCGATGCGCGGGTTGCTGGGCAATCGCTGGTGGGTTGTCGTCGCTTCGGTGTGCGGCCTCGTGGTCGGCGCCGGGCCGATCAACGTCTTCGCCATGAACGTCTTTCTGAAGCCGGTGACCGAGGATCTCGGCATCGGCCGCGGCCTCTTCGGCTCGGCGATGACCTTCAACTCGGCAGCAAACGCCATCGCCTGCCCGATCATCGGCTGGGCGATCGCGCGTTGGGGCTTCCGTCGCGTGATGGTGCCCGGCCTTGTGCTCGCCGCCCTGGCCACGGCGTCCTACGGTCTCATCCAGGCGTCGCCCTTCGCGCTCACCTATCTCATCTTCGTCATCGGCGGTTTCGTCGCGGGCGTCCAGTCGCCGATCCCCTACGCCACCGCGATCGGGCAATGGTTCGATCGCCGGCGCGGTATCGCCTTGGGCATCGGCATCGCCGGCGTCGGCCTCGGCACGGCGCTGGTGCCGAAGCTCGCCGATCGCTTGATCGACGCGTTCGGCTGGCGCTGGGCCTTCGCCGGGCTCGGCGTTGCGCTGCTGGCGGTCGCCTTCGTTCCGGTGACGGTGTTCCTGCGCGAGCCGCCCGATCTTGCGGAACGCCGGCGGCGCGAGGCCGGGCGGCTGCCGGCCGGGGCGTTGCCCGGAACGGAAGTCGGAGCGGCACTCCGGGGCGGCCTGTTCTGGGCGTTGACCGGCGCCTTCTTCCTCGACGTCATCGCCATCAACGGCACCTTGACGCAGATCGTGCCGCTGCTCACCGACCGCGGCATTCCGCGCAGTGCCGCGACCGATGCGCTGGCGGCGGCGGGCCTCGCGCTGATTCTCGGCCGCATGCTGTCCGGCTGGGCGCTCGACCGCTTCTGGGGCCCCTATGTCGCCATCACCTTCTTCGTCCTGCCGATGATCGGCATCGCCCTGCTGGCCAGCGGCGCCGGCGGCGCCGCGCCGCTTCTCGGCGCCGTCTTTTGCGGCCTCGGCATCGGCGCCGAAGTCGACCTGATGGCCTTCTTCGCCAGCCGCTACTTCGGTCTCAGGGATTACGCCAAGATCTACGGCGTCATGTTCGGTCTCTTCTCCTTCGGCGTCGGTATCGGCCCGGCGCTCTCCGGCGCGAGCTTCGACCGCTTTCATTCCTATGTGCCGATGTTTCTCGTCTACATCGCGATGCTGCTCGTGACCTGCGCCATCTTCCTGCGCCTCGGCGCTTATCCCTTTCCCGCGCCGGCGCGGCTGCCAAAGGTAAAGACGAAGGTCGCGGCGGCAACGCGTTGAGCATCACCAGGAGGCTTGTGATGAGCATCATCGATGCGGATCGGGTCGACGAGGCGAGGACCGAGGCAGCGCGCTCGCCGCTTGCCGAGATCGACATCGTGCGCACCGGGCCCGGCACGCCCGGCGGGCGTTTCCTCCGCCGCTTCTGGACCGCCATCCATCGCAGCGAGGATCTGGCGAAGGGGCAGGCGAAGCCGATCCGCATCCTCTGCGAGGACTTCACGCTCTATCGCGGCGAGAGCGGCACCGCACGCGTCATCGATCAGCGCTGCCCGCATCGCGGCGCGCTCCTCCATCTCGGCTGGATCGAGGGCGAGGACATCCGCTGCGTCTATCACGGCTGGAAGTTCGATTGCACCGGGCAATGCGTCGAGCAGCCGGCCGAGGAGGCAGGCTTTGCCCGCAAGGTGGCGCTCCGCACCTATCCGACGCGGGAGTATCTCGGGCAAATCTTCGCCTATTTCGGCGCGGGCGAGCCGCCGCCTTTCCCGCCCTATGCCGGCCCTCAGACCGAGGGCTTCATCGATGTGTGGAATCCCGAAAGGGTGCCCTGCAACTACCTGCAGTCCTTCGAGAACACGATGGACGAGGTGCATGTCGCCTTCGTCCATCGCCCCGGCGGCTCGCATGCCAAGATCTTCGATCTGCCGATCATCACCGCCGAAGAGACGGATTGGGGCATGATCCGCTACGGCACGCGCCAGAACGGCAAGGTGCGCGTCACCCTTCACTACGCGCCCAGCACGGTTCGCGTCATCGTGCCGCCGCTCGTCGGCATGGAGTGGCAAGGCGGCTGGGTCGAGATCTTCTTCAACCTGACGCCGATCGACGACGAGAATCATCTCTGGCTGGTCTCCGCGCATGTGCCGCTCACCGGCGCGATGGCGGACGCCTACCGCGAAAAGCGCGCGGAGTACTCGCGCAAGGTGGCGGCGACCGCGCCGGCGCTGGAAGTCGCGCTCGAGCTCATCGCCGGCAAGCACCGCTATGCTGATGTGCGCCATCCCGATCTCGCCGTCGTGCAGGACATCGCGACGCAAGCAGGACAGGGACGCTTCACCGACCGCTCGAAGGAGCATCTCGGCCGCTCCGACGCCGGCATCATCCTGTGGCGCAAGATCCTGACGCGCGAGCTCCGCGCCATCGCCGAAGGCCGCGAGCCCAAGCGATGGACGCCGGCGCCGGCGAGCGTCGTGCCGGTCCCGGGCTTCTGAGCGGCAGGAGAGCGCGATGGCCGTCAACCCTGACCTCCGTGCGCGCGAGCGGCGCCTTGCCGCCGATCTCGATCTCGCGCGCACCGGCCCCGGCACGCTGGCGGGGCGCTTTCTGCGGCAATTCTGGCTGCCGGTGTTCCGCGCCGAGGATCTGCCCAAAGGTTACGCCAAGCCCATCCGCATCATGAGCGAGGACTACACGCTCTATCGCGGCGAGAGTGGCACCGCGCAGGTCATCGACCAGCGCTGCCCGCATCGCGGCGCGCTCATGCATCTCGGCTGGGTCGAAGGCGATGATATCCGCTGCGTCTATCACGGCTGGAAGTTCGATCGCACCGGCCAATGCCTGGAGCAGCCGGCGGAGGAGCCGGGCTTCGCCCGCAAGATCCGCACCGGGGTTTATCCGACGCGCGAGCATCTCGGCCTCGTCTACGCCTATTTCGGCGCCGGCGAGCCGCCGCCCTTTCCGCCCTATCCGGCGCCGCTCGGCGACGGAATCATCGAGAATCCGGAGCCGCCGGTCATCTCTTGCAACTATCTCCAATGCTTCGAGAACAGCCTCGACGAGGTGCATGTGAGCTTCGTCCACCGCGCCGGCGGCTCGCATCAAGGCATGTACGACCTGCCGGCGATCGGCGCCGAGGAGACGGCGTGGGGCGTGCTCCGCACCGGCGAGCGCCAGGGCGAGAAGCGCCTCAGCCTCCACTATATGCCGAGCTGCACCCGCGTCGTCGTGCCGCCGATGAAGGGCTTCGACGGCGTCGGCGGCTGGAAGGAGCTCTATCTCAACTTCGTGCCGATCGACGACGAGAGCTGCCAGTGGTTCATCATCTA
>Ga0335076_10002648_pt1 | contig 17841 bp, 12 predicted proteins | sample Lox_Sample_25_FD_206717 | JGI IMG/M metagenome (GOLD analysis project Ga0335076, IMG submission 206717) | Soil microbial communities from Loxahatchee National Wildlife Refuge, Florida, United States - Lox_Sample_2.5 | ecosystem: Environmental > Terrestrial > Soil > Wetlands | place: USA... | reverse complement strand
CCTTGGCCGGCGATTCGACGATGACGAGAGACCGTGCCATGGGAACCGGGGCAGGATCCCACGCCTGTCAAGCCCCCCGCTGTGCGCCGGGCCCGGAGCGCCCGTCCCGACGCCGGTTCGCCGCCTCTCTGCCGCAGCCCGCAAGTGACTGATTCACAGACGTTTTGACGGCACGGTCGGCTTCGGGGGTAGACTTCGCGGGATGGCGGGGACGGTCCTGGCCCTCTTCCTGTCGGCCACCTCTGCGGCCGTCGGCGCGGGGGACGAGCCGGATGTCCTCCCGATGGCGGTCTGGTACGGGGGCGGGAAGGCCCGGGCCCCGATGCTGGAGGCCAACCCCAGGTCCCGGAAGGAGGACTGGCGCCGCGACCTCAGGCAGATCCGGGCTCTCGGCTTCAACACGGTCCGCACCTGGATCTCGTGGGCGAGTGGCGAGCCCGCCCCCGGCGTGTACCACCTCGATCACCTCGACGTCCTCCTCTCTCTCGCGGAAGAGGAGAGGCTCCGGGTCATCGTCCAGGTGTACATGGACTCCGCTCCCGATTGGGTGGGGCGGCAGTACCCCGACTCCCTGTTCGTGAGCTCGAACGGCCAGGCCATCCGGCCCGAGTCCTCTCCCGGCTACTGCCTGGACCACCCGGCGGTGCGGAAGGCCGACCTGGCTTTCTACGAGGCGGTCGCACGGCGGGCCGGCGCGAGCCCCGCCTTCCTCGGCCTCGACCTCTGGAGCGAGCCCCACGTCATCAACTGGGCGAACCCCACGTACATCGAGAGCCCGGAGTTCTGCTTCTGCCGGAACACGGTCGCCCGCTTTCGAGAGTGGCTGAAGCGGAAGTACGGGACGCTCGACGCGCTGAACGCCGCATGGTACCGGGGCTACGCGTCCTGGGACGAGGTCGAGCCGAACCGGCTGAGCACGATCCTCTCCTACACCGACTACATCGACTGGAAGCGGTTCATCGCCGACAAGCTGGGGGAGGATCTGCGGGCCCGCTACGAGGCGGCGAAGCGCGGCGCGCCCGGCCGAGTGGCCACGAGCCACGCCGCGGGCGTCGGCCTCTTCTCCTCGCCACACGCCTGGGAGGGCCAGTCGGACGACTGGACGATGGCGGCCCAGGTCGACTACTACGGGACCTCCTTCTACCCGAAGCACTCCGCCTTCGTCGACCGCGACGCCCCGTGGCGGGGGGCCCTCCTCGACTTCGCGCGCTCGTTCGGCTACGCGGCCGGCCGGCGCGGCTTCTGGATCGGCGAGCTGCAGGCGGGCTTCGGCACGATCGCCCTGAACGTCTCGCCGACCGTCACGGCGGAGGACCTCCGGGTCTGGACCTGGAGCGCCCTCGCCCGCGGGGCGAAGGCCGTCTGCGCCTACGCCTACTACCCGATGAGCACCGGCTACGAGTCGGGCGGCTTCGGCCTCGTCCACCTCGACGGCACGCCCACCGAGCGCGCGAAGGCCGAGGGCGCCATCGCCCGGCTCGTGAGCGCGCACTCCCGTCTCTTCCTCGACGCGCGGCCGGTCCCGGCGCAGGTGGCGGTCGTCTACGACCCGCTCGCGCACTTCGTGGGCGGCCGGCAGCGAGCGACGGCCTACGGCGGGCCGCAGGGCGAGGTGGCGGGCATCGAGCGGGACTCGCTTCTCGGAATCTACGGCGCGCTCTTCCCGACGAGCGTGCCCTTCGACTTCGTGCATGCCGAACACCTGACGGCCGGAGGCCTCGCCCGGTACCGCCTCGTCGTCCTGCCCTACCCGCCGATGCTCCCGGCGAAGGCCGCGGCGGAGCTGCGCGAGTACACGCGGGCGGGCGGGGCCCTGGTCGTCGAGGCTCGGGCGGGATGGAACGACGAGCGGGGCCGAGCGGCCGATGTGATCCCGGGCCTGGGTCTGGCCGAGGTGGTGGGCGCGCGCGAGTCGGACGTGCGGACGGTCGAGAAGGGCAGCGCCGCGCTGCGTGCGGACGAGGGGCTGCCGGGCCTCGCGCCCGGCGAGGTGCTGCCCGGGCGCTGGTACGAGGAGTCGCTCGAGCCCCTGTCTCCGGGCGCACGCGTCGTGGCCCGGTTCGCGAGCGGTGCTCCGGCGGCCGTCGTGTCGTCCTACGGACGGGGAAAGGCGCTGATGGTCGGCTCGTACGTCGGCGCCGCCTACGTTACCCAGCCGGCGGAGACGACGCGCCGGTTCTTCGACGGCCTCCTCGACTGGGCGGGCGTCGGGAGGCCGGCGGAGGTCTCCGGCGACCCGGTCGAGGTGCGCCTGCTGGAGTCCGGCCGCGAGCACCTGGCCTTTCTCTTCAACCACGCGGCGACGCCGGCCACGGCGACAGTCACGATCCGGGTGCCACTCGACGGGCGCACGGTCTCCGACCTCGACGGGGACGGGCCCGTCCCCGTCGATGCCCGGCCCGACGGCTTCGCATGGCGGGGCGCGATCGCTCCCCGCGACGTGCGGGTCCTGCGCGTCCACCCACCCTAGCCCGTCGCGGCTGCGGGGTCGCTCTCGCGGCGACCCCGGGCGGGAATAGACCCGGCTCCCGAGGCGATGCGCCTCCGTAGCGAAGACCCCACTGGACGATCGCCACGGAGGTACGATGTCCGCTCTCTCGATCGTGCGGCGTGGGACGCGCCTCGGTCTCGGCGCCGCCTCCGCCCTCGCCTTCCTCCCGCCCCTCCTGACGAGGCTCGTGATGGGCCAGGCCTTCTTCCTGACCGGACGGGGGAAGCTCGCGAACTTCGCGGGCACGGTGGACTTCTTCGCCGGCCTCGGCATACCCGCGCCCGAGCTCAACGCCGCCTTCGTCTCCCGGCTCGAGTTCTACGGCGGCATCGCCCTCGTCGTGGGCCTCCTCACGCGGCTCGTGGCTGCCGGCCTCGCCACGACGATGGTCGTCGCGCTCGCGACGGCCGACCGGCAGAGCTTCCTGGGCGCCCTCTGGATGACCGGAGAGCAGGGCCTGACGGACGTCGTTCCGTTCGTCTACCTGCTCTTCCTGGCCTGGCTCGCGATCGCCGGTCCGGGACCGCTCAGCCTCGACGCTCTCGTCAAGCGCTGCCTCCGTCTCGGGGGCGCGCCGGCAGCCTCGGAGGCCGGCCCTCCGCCCGAGGGCTGAGCGGGGCTCGAGAGCCCCTCCCGGTCACTCGAGCGGCTTCACCTTCAGGTTGCGGAACTCGATCCGCCAGCCCTCGGCCTCGAGGCCGAGGTGTCCGCGCGGGACGTCGACCGCGATCTCGCCCGTGAAGGCGCCGTTCACCCACAGAGAGAGCGTACGGCCGCGGGCGACGACCTCGTAGACGTTCCACTCGCCGGCCGGTCGCACCCGCGGGGCGGCCGCGTCCTGGCCGAAGCGCTTCACCGCGCCCCCGATCGGCGTCAGGCCGAAGAGGAAGCCGCCCTTGAGCGCGACCTGCGCCTGGTGCCACACCGACAGGTCCTTTGCCGTGCGCGCGAAGACGCCGCTGTTGTACTTGTCGGCGCCCTCGACCGGTGCGAAACGCCACTCCACATGGAACGCCGCGTCGCCCAGCTCGCGGTCGAGGCGCAGCCACTCGTGCCCGCCCTTCCCGTCGCAGACGAGGTTACCGGTCGCGGGGTCGACCGACCACTGCTGCGGCCCGAGCGCCGCCGTCGCCGGCCAGGCCCCGCGCGTCCAACCGGCGAGATCGGGACCCGGCTGCACGCTCGTCCACCCTCCAGGGGAGGACTCGAGGAGCGCGGGCGCCTCGCGGAGGGGGATCGGAGGGAAGGTGACGCGCTCCACCGTCGGAGCCACCGGTGCCGGGGCCTGAGCGACGGCTGTCGCCGGCACGGGGAAGGCCGACGCCGTCAGAAGAACGACGCCGACCGATGCGACGAGCAGGCGAATCATCTCTGCCTCCTGCGCGGGCGTCCGGGGACGGAGCCCACCGCGGACCACTTCAGTCGAAGAACGGGAACAGGCGACGGAGGTCGGCCTCGCTCGGCTGCCGGCCGTACTCGCAGACCTCGAAGGCCTCGGCCTGGGTCACTCCGTCGGCCCGCGGCCCGTACCACTTCCGGAGCGCCGCCCGCACGTCGGCGTTGGCCGGCCGGCCCCACTCCTTCTTCAGCCACGCGAGCCTGGCCGCGGGGTCCTTGGGCACCGAGTCGAGGACGCCCTCGATCCACGGAAGCCACTCGTAGAACTGCGACACGTGGGCGTCGAGACCGAGGATCTTCTTCTCGTACACGGAGTCGATGGCCACCGCGACGTCGGGCCGGAAGGGGTTCGGGCGCTGGAAGTGGTCCTGCGCGTACAGGAAGACGGGATTCTTCCGCAGGGGAGGCGTGTCGGGGGCGACGTTCGGCACCATCACCATGTAGGCCGTGTCCTGGACGAGGACGCCGGTGTAGCGGTGGTCGGGGTGGTAGTCGTTCGGCCGGGGGGCGATCACGACGTCCGCGTTCCACCGCCTGATCCGGCGGATGATCTCCAGGCGGACCGGAAGCGTCGGCTCGAGCTCCCCGTCGTGGTTGTCGAGCACCTCGTACTCGGCGATGCCGAGCCGGCGCCCCGACTCCTGGGCCTCCGCCCGCCGCCGCTTCGCGAGGGCTCCTCCTCCCTCCGACTGGTGGCCGGCGTCGCCGTTCGTCACCGCGACGAACTTGACCTGGTGGCCCTTCGCGGCCCAGAGGGCGGCGGTGCCGCCGGTCGTCTCGTCGCAGTCGTCGGGGTGCGCCCCGAAGACGATGATCCGCAGGGGCGGATCGGCGGCGCGCGCGGCTCGGGGTGCGGCCAGGAGAAGGAGGCCCAGTGCGGCGAGGACGGCCGTGAGCGTGCGGCGACGACGCTTCAGCATCGAACACCTCCGGAGGGTGATGGCGCGGGCACGGACCGCGATTCTACCGTGCCCCGGACGGAAGCGCGGTCCGGATCCGGTCGAGGCCTGTGCCCAGGAGGCGCCGAGCGAGCGCGTCGAGGTCCGCCGTCCCTCCCTGCAGGTGGAAGGTCCGATGGACGTGGGTGAGGCGAGCGCCGGGCGCGAGAGCCGCCGCCGGGGAGGACGTCTCGAGCTCGTAGAAGGGCCCCATCGGCTTCGCCCCCGGCGAAGGCGGGCCGTCGTTGTAGCTGTTCACGACGTCGCCGGCGAAGGGCTCCTTCTGGATCTCCCACATCGAGTTGACGTACGAGGCGGCGCCCTCGGGCCGATCGAAGGTGACGATCGTCAGCACGCCCCCCTCCGCGTCGTAGCTCCCGAGCCGCGACTGCGCCCGCCGTGGCGAGAGACCGATCTTGCTGCGGTGCCGGCCGTCGCCGCTGAAGAAGAGGACGTCCTTGCCGGTCACGAGCCGGTCGGCGGGGACCTTGCCGAAGTAGGCGTCGTTCACGACCGGGCCCCGCTCGGCCTCGGTTCCCTCGCGATAGGGGACGACGATCGTGGTCGCCGGGGAGGGCCGGAACATGCCGAGGATCCAGAGCGACAGGAGGCCCTCCTGCCTCGTCCAGGCGGCCTTGCCCGCGTTCGTGAGCGTGTTCTCGGAGGTGAAGGCGACGAGGCGGACGGCCTCGGGCAAGGGGCCGCCGAGGGCGGCCACCGCCTCACCGCGGTCGAGGACGCGCACCGTCCGGTCGATCTGAACGTCGAGCGCCGTGCCCGAGTAGTTCACGAGCGTGCCACGGTGCCGGAACGCCGCGTGGCGGCCGTCCTTCTCGACGACCGCCCAGGGCTCCGTGTCGAAGAGCGGAGGGGTCTGCCAATGCTCGAGGTCGAACGGATCGCCCTTCCTGAAGAAGATCGAGAACTGCCCTCCTTCCGGGCCGAGCCACAGGCGGTCCTCGCCCCCGAACGCGTTGATGTGAGGCCGTAGCTGCCGGGAGGCGACGAGCTCCTCGTTGATCCAGCCGTAGCCGCGTGCCTCGGCGCCCCCCGTGGCGGACGTCATCACACGGCCCTGCCACGCCGGAACCACGGCCACCCGGGCGCCACTCCGGCCGTCTTCGAGCACGAGGAGGTCGACGTGCCGCCTCAGGAAGGCCACGTCCTCCTCGAAGCCCCTGCCTCGAGCGGTGGCGGCGGCGAGGACGGCGAGGCCGAGGACGGCGGTCGCGGGAAGGGTCTCCATCGGCGGACCTCCTGGGCGGGGCTTGCGCCCCGAGCGGCGAGCGCATTCTAGCCCGCCTGAGGAACCGGCTTCACCGACCGCCACAGGAGCGGGCGCGGCGCTACGTCGAGATCGGCCGTTCGGGTGCGCGTCGGCGGGTTACACTTCCCTGCCCGACGAACGGCGGGAGGGCTGTGGCAGACGAGGCCGAGGCGCTCCGGGACTTCGCCGCCCGCATGGGTCAGGTCTACGCCGCGAGCCACTCCGCGGAGGAGATCTCCCTCCACGTGAGGCTGGCCGGCGAGCTGAGCGCCGCCCGACCGGCCCGGGTGACCGTCGCCGGAGCGCCTCCGGGAGCGCCGCCAGGGACCCTCGACGTGACGGTCGTTGGACTCGACTTCTTCTCCGAGTTCGCCCTCCTGTGCGGCGTCTTGTCCGCCTCCGGGCTGGACATCGAGTCGGGCCGGGTCCACACGTCCGCGCCCCCCGCGCGCGTCCCGGCGCCGCCCCCGAGGCGCCCGCGCGGCAGGAGGGCCCGCCCCGTCCCGGTCTCCGGCGCTGCGTCGGGGCGGATCATCGTCGACGAGTTCCGGGTGACGTCCCGCGATCCTCCCGCGGACGGCGCGGTCTCGCGCCTCGAGCAGCGCCTCGAGGCCGACGTCCTCGAGCTGCTCGCCCTCGTCGGGCGCGGTCGGGCCGAGGAGGCCCGGGTCCTCATCGACCGCCGGCTGGCCGAGCGCTTCTCCCGCGGCGCGCCTCCCGACGCCGCGCTCGAGCCGCTCGAGATCGTCTTCGACAACGAGAAGGACCCGCGCTGGACGCGGATGGAGGTGCGGGGCCGCGACACCCCGGGCTTCCTCTACGCCCTGGCGACGGCGCTCGCCGTGCGGGACATCTACGTGCAAGAGGTCGAGATCATGAGCGTGGGCGCCGAGGCGCGCGACCGTTTCCTGATCGCGACGCGGGACGGGCGGAAGATCGACGACCCCTCGCAGCTCGCCGCGCTGCGCGCCGGCGTCGCCCTCCTCAAGCAGTTCACGCACGTCCTTCCCATCGCCCCCGATCCCGCCCTCGCCCTGCGCTCCTTCTCCCAGCTCGTGGACCGCCTCCTCGGGTCCCGGCCCGAGGGGCTTTCCCTCACCGCCTCGCCGGAGGGCCTGCGCGAGCTGGCGCGTCTCTTCGGCGCGAGCACCTTCCTCTGGGAGGACTTCCTGAGGCTCCAGGCCGAGCACCTCCTGCCCGTCCTCGGCACGTGGCGGCGGCGCCCGCTGCGCGGGCGGGGGGAGCTCCTGGCCGAGCTCGAGGCGCGGCTCGCCCGCGCCCCCTCGTTCGGGGACGAGCGGCGCGAGCTGAACGCCTTCAAGGACGAGGAGATGCTGCTCGCAGACATGCGGCACCTGCTCGACCCCGACGTGGACCTCGTCGCCTTCTCCCGGGCCATCACCGACCTCGCCGAGGCCGTGGTCGAGGCGGCCCTCCGAGCGTGCCGGGACGAGGTGGCCCGGGGCCACGGGGAGCCGCTGGACGAGCGGGGCGAGCCGTGCCCGCTGGCGGCGGTCGGCCTCGGCAAGTTCGGGGGGCGCGAGATGGGCTACGCGTCCGACATCGAGCTCGTCTTCGTCTACGGCTCTCCCGGCCGCACGGCGGGGACGGGCGTCGACGCGGGGGTCTTCTTCGAGGGCGTGGTGCGCGAGCTCACCGGCTTCATCGCCGCCCGCCAGGAGGGCATCTTCCACGTCGACCTCCGGCTGCGCCCCCACGGGGCCAAGGGCCCCCTCGCCACGCCGCTCGCGACGGTGCGGGACTACTACCGGTCCGGGGGGGGCGCCGCCCCGTTCGAGCGGCAGGCGCTCCTCAAGCTTCGCCGCGTCGCGGGCGACCTCGCCCTCGGCGCCGAGGTCGAGAGGGTGCGCGACGCCTTCGTCTGGAGCGAGGAGCCGTGGGACCGGAGAGACGCGCTGCACCTGCGCGAGCGGCAGTGCCGAGAGCTCGTGCCCCCCGGCCGCTTCAACGTGAAGTACAGCCCGGGGGCCCTCGTCGAGGTCGAGTACGCCGTGCAGTACCTCCAGATCGAGCACGGCCGGGCCGACGTCCGGCTCCGCACGCCGTCCACCCTCGATGGGCTGGACCGCCTCCGGGAGGCGGGGCTCCTCGAGGGCGGGGTGTGCGAGAGGCTCCGGGCCGCGTACGTCTTCTGGCGGGCGACGGCCGACGCCCTGCGCATGGTGCGCGGGAACGCCCGCGACCTTCTCCTCCCCGAGAGCGGGTCCGAGGAGGAGCGGTTCCTCGCCCGGCGCCTCGGCTACGCGGGCCCCGACTGGGCGGCGGCGGCGGACGCCTTCCTGGCCGACGTGACGCGGCACCGCGACGAGGTGGCCCGGATCTTCACGGAGCGCTTCCGGTCCTGACCAGGCGGCCGAGGAGGCTCTCGTAGAGCTGGTGCACCGCACCGGTTTGCTCGGCCAGGTCGTGGCGGAGCCGGCCCGCGGGATCGGCGTCACGCCCCCGGCGGTACCCGAGCCGCGCCGCGAGGCGAGCGAGCTCTTCGGGGTCCTCGGGGACGACGTGGGTCTGGGTGTCGTGGACCATCTGCAGCTTGTTCTCGACGTCCCGGAGGAAGCGGTAGGCGCGGGAGAGGGCGTCGTGCTCCGGTGTCGCCAGGACGGACGCGGACCGCAGGGCGTCCAGGGCGAGGAGGGTGCCTCGGCAGCGGGGAAGGCGCAGCGGGCCGCCGTGCCGGACCTGGAGGACCTGCACCACGAGCTCGATCTCGCGGATCCCTCCCCGGCCCAGCTTGACGTGCCGGCCCGCGAGCCCGCGCGTCGCGAGCCGCCGGTCCGTCTCCTGCTTCAGGCGCAGGACCTGGCGCACCGCCTCCGCGTCGAAGGGCCGGTCCCAGACGAAGGGAGCGACCCTCTTCCCGAACTCCCGGCCGACGGCGGCGTCTCCGGCCACGAGACGCGCCTTGAGGAGGGCGAGGCGCTCCCACGTCGCCCCCCGCCGCCGGTAGTACTCCTCGGCGGCTTCCAGGGAGTGGGTGAGCGCGCCCGCCCGCCCCTCCGGCCGCAGCCGCAGGTCGACGCGGTAGACGTGGCCTTCGTGGAGGGTCTCCCCCAGGACGGCGGTCAGGTGGCGGGCCAGGGCGGAGGCCCGCGCGTGCGCCTCGGGCGACCCGCGTCCGCCGCGGTGGACGTAGACGAGGTCGACGTCGGAGCTGAAGTTCAGCTCGCCGCCTCCGAGCTTGCCGAGGGCGAGCACGGCGAGACCGCCGGCGCCCGCGCGCGCCCGCGTCTCGCTCGCGGCCACGTCCAGCGCGACCTCGACGAGGGCGTCGGCGACCGACGAGAGGGCGCCGAGGGTCTCCTCGACCGGCGAGAGCCGGAGGAGGTCTCGGACCGCGACGGCGAGCACCTCCCGGCGCCTCGCGAGGCGCAGGGCGTCGCGGGCGGCCTCGTGCCCGCGCGTCGCCTTGCGGGCGTCGAGCGCCACCTGCCGGGCACGCCGCGGGCGCGACAGCACCCCCGGGCGGGTGAGCCAGTCCGCCCACTCGGGGTGCCGGATCACCTGCTCGGCCAGGAACGGGGTCCCGCCCACGGCCCAGAGGAGCGCGTCCGCGGCTCGTGGTCCTCGGTGGCGGAGCGCGGAGAGCACGCCCGCGCCTCCCGCCCGCACGAAGCGCTCCAGGTGGACGAGCGCGCTGTCCGGGTCCGGCAGGTCCGCGAACGTGTCCAGCAGCGGGCCGATCTGGCTCCGAAACGCGTCGCCCGCCTCGGGGTCGGCGGCGATCGACCGCAGCTCGCGGGCCGACCGCTCCGGCTCCGCGAACCCGGAGCGTCGCAGCCACGCGAGGGCCGCCTCTGCCGGCGGATCCTCGAGCAGCCGCTCGGGGGCGATCACGGCCCGATTCTCCGCCGATTCCGGGCGTGGTGCGAGGGAGCCGGCTCGGTGCAAAGTCGGTCCCCCGGGGGGCGCGGGCGCGCGCCCCCCGGCAGGGCGAGCCTCAGATGTCGAAGTAGAGCGCGAACTCCCAGGGGTGGGGGCGCAGCCGGATCGCGTCGACCTCCACCTTGCGCTTGTACTCGATCCAGGTCTCGACGAGGTCCCGCGTGAACACGTCGCCCTTCAGGAGGAACTCGTGGTCCTTCTCGAGGTTGTCGAGCACGGCGTCGAGCGAGCCCGGGAGCTGCTTCACCTGCGCGGCCTCCTCGGCCGGCAGCTCGTAGAGGTCCTTGTCCAGAGGCTCCCCGGGGTCGATCTTGTTCTGCACGCCGTCGAGCCCGGCCATGAGGCAGGCGGCGAACGAGAGGTACGGGTTGCAGGTCGGGTCCGGGGTCCGGAACTCGAGCCGCTTGGAGTTCTCCGAGCTGAAGTACATCGGTATCCGCACCGCGGCCGAGCGGTTGCGTGCGCTGTAGGCGAGGTTGATGGGTGCTTCGTACCCCGGCACCAGGCGCCGATAGGAGTTGGTGGAGGGCGCGATGAGCCCGCAGAGCGCGGGGGCGTGCTTCAGGAGGCCGCCGATGTAGTGCTTGCAGGTCGGGGAGATGTCGGCATAGCCGCCCTTCTGGTAGAAGAGGTTCTTCCCTCCCTTCCAGAGCGACTGGTGGGTGTGCATGCCGGAGCCGTTGTCCTGGAAGATGGGCTTCGGCATGAACGTCACCGTCTTGTTGAACTTCTTGGCCGTGTTCTTGGTGACGTACTTGTACCAGAGCACCTTGTCCGCCATCCGGGTGAGGGTGTCGAACCTCATGTCAATCTCGGTCTGACCGCCCGTCGCCACCTCGTGGTGGTGCACCTCGACCTTCACCCCGCAGGCCTCGAGGTTCAGGACCATCTCCGAGCGGAGGTCCTGGTAGTGGTCGGCCGGGGGAACCGGGAAGTAGCCCTGCTTGTACCGCGGCCGGTAGCCGAGGTTGGGCCTCTCCGGAGTGCCCTCCCTACCCGCGTTCCAGAAGGCCGCCTCGGAGTCGAGGTGGTAGAAGCCGAAGTTGTAGTCCTGTCCGAAGCGCACGTTCTCGAGGATGAAGAACTCGAGCTCCGGCCCGATGTAGACGGTGTCGGCGATCCCCGTGGTCTTGAGGTAGGCTTCGGCCTTCTTCGCCACGTAGCGGGGGTCGCGCGAGTACGGGCTGCCGGTGACGGGGTCCCTAACGTCGCAGATCAGGACCAGGGTCGGGACGCTGGTGAAAGGGTCGATGACGGCCGAGGCCGGGTCGGGCATGAGCAGCATGTCCGACTCGTTGATCGTCTGGAACCCGCGGATCGAGGACCCGTCGAACCCGATCCCCTCCTTGAAGAGGTCCTCGCTGAGCTCCGCCGCGGGGATCGAGAAGTGCTGCCACAGGCCCGGCATGTCGATGAAGCGCAGATCGACGATCTTGACGCCCTTTTCCTTCGCCAGCTTGAGTACGTCGCTCGAGGTCATTCCGCCTCCTTGGGGTGCGAGATGCGCGCGCGGGGCATAGGCGACCCGGCCGCCCTTCCGGCACCCGCAGCAAGGGCCGTGCCCCAGCCTCCCGGTCGGTGCCATGGTCCGCAACTGATTCCACTGAATAGGCTTGACACCTCCAGTCGGGCTCTTTCATCCGACCCTTGAGACGACACAATTGTGTCGGAATGGTGCGAATGATCCTACAGGAGTGTGGCACAGGTGCGCCCCTCGCGCCGGGTCGCCACCCCCTGGCCCGACCTTCCGCAGGAAAAGTCGACCCCGGCGGGCGCGGTCCCCGCGGAGCGACAGACATGTCGCCCCGGCCCCGTGGAGCGCCAAGAACGTCGGTCGGCGCGACCCGCCTGAACTGCTATGCTGCGGGGCGGCGCTCGTCCGCCCCGGACCTCGGAGCCTGCCGCGAAGCATGGGCGACCATATCGTCGTCTCCCTCACGAGCCAGGACCAGGAGTATCAGGCCCTCCAGGCGGAGGACGCCCGCGAGACCGGCCGGCGCCTGGGCGTCGACGTCGAGGTGCTGTTCGCCGAGGACAACGGCGTGCGGCAGATCCAGCAGCTCTTCCGCCACGTGCACGCGGCCGCGGACGAGCGGCCGGCCGCGCTCCTCGTCCACACGAGGGTCCCGGACGGCCTCCACCGAGTGGCGAGAAACGCCGCCCAGGTGGGGATCGGCTGGCTCCTCCTCAACCGGACCGGGTCCTACCTCGAAGGCCTCCGGCAGGAGCACCCGGGCCTGGCCGTGGGGGCGGTGACGACCGATCACGTCGAGATCGGCCGCATCCACGCCCGCCAGCTGGAAGGGCTCCGCCCGGACGGCGGGTCCGTGCTCTACGTCCAGGGGCCGGCGGACGGACCGGCCGCGAGGCAACGTCTCGAGGGCATCGAGCAGGCGCTGCGCGGCCGGCCGTACGAGCTGAAGATCCTGAACGGCGAGTGGACCGCAGCGAGCGCCGAGAAGGCGATCGCGGCCTGGCTTCGTCTCCGGACATCGGACCGCTTCGAGCCCTCGGTCGTCGTGTGCCAGAACGACCTCATGGCGCGCGGCACGCGCATGGCCTTCGAGCGCCACCGGCCCGAATGGGGCCGGCTCCCGTTCCTGGGCTGCGACGGCCTCCCGGGGAGCGGCCGGCGCGACGTCGACGAGGGCCGCCTCGCGGGAACGGTCGTCATCCCCTCGTGCAGCGGGCCCGCCGTCGAGCTCGCCGTGGGGTGGGCCCGCGGCGCCGGCGCGCCGCCCCTCCACACGGTCCTCCCTCCCTCGGCCTACCCCGGGGACTGACGAGCCACGGTCGACCGCACACGCCCCGGTCGGACCCCGTCGCGCGGGCGCGGCGACGCGCGAGAGGGCGTCGCGCCGGCTCGCGGCTATACTCGCCGGATCGGGATCCCGGAGTGAAGCCGTCGTGCCGTCGTGCCGCCGCCTTTCTCGGCGCCTTCGTCGCCTGCCTCGCCGCGGCCGGCGCGGGCGCGGAGGAGCCCGTGTCCTTCTTCGGAGGGAGGCTGCGCCTCGGCGGCGAGGTGAGCGGGACGATCGCCCCCAAGGACGAGGGCTGGTTCAACTACAGCGACTACGAGCTCTCCACCCTGCGCCTCTTCCGCCTGGACCTCGCGGCGGAGGCGCGGCTCGCCTCCTTCGCCGAGGTCCTCTTCGAGGCGCGGAGCGACAACCTGCGGGCGCCTGAGGTGTACGCCCTCTACCTCCGCCTGCGGCCGTGGGCCGATCGCGCGGTCGACCTCCAGGCCGGCCTCGTGCCCCCGGTCTTCGGCGCCTTCGCGCGCCGTCGCTACGCCTACGAGAACCCGCTGCCCAGCCTGCCCCTGGCCTACCAGTACCTGACCAGCCTCCGCGAGGACGCGGTCCCTTCGCGGGCGGAGGAGCTCGTGGCCCTGCGCGGCCACGGTTGGCTGGTGCGCTACCCGGTCGGCTCGCCGGACTCCGCGCCCGGCCTTCCCCTCGTGAACGGCGAGAAGTGGGACGCGGGCCTCGAGCTGCGACTCGGCCGGCAGCCGCTGTCGCTCGCCGTCGCCGTCACACAGGGCACGCTCTCCTATCCCGTCGTCCGCGACGAGAACGGCGGCAAGCAGGTCGCGGGCCGGCTCGCCTGGACGCCGTCGCCGGCGCTCGAGGCCGGGATCTCGGCGGCGTCCGGGGAGTTCCTCTCGCGGGAGGTGGAGGACGTCCTGCCCCCGTCCGCCCGCGGGACCTTCCGGCAGAAGGCGCTCGGGCTCGACCTGCAGTGGTCGGCCGGGTACTGGATCGTCCGCGGGGAGGCGGTGTGGAGCCGGTGGAACCTTCCCGCCCTCGACGCGACGCGCATCGAGGACCCGCTCGACGCGCTGGGCGTCTACGGCGAGGTGCGGAGGAAGGTCCGGCCCGGGCTCTTCGTCGCGGGCCGGGTCGAACGGCTGGGCTTCTCCGAGATCGCGACCGTGCTCGGGCCGACGACTTGGGAGGCGCCGGTGACGCGGGTCGAGGCCGGCGCCGGCTGGACGCCGACTCGACACGTCGTCGTGAAGGCCTCGTGGCAGCACAACTGGCGCGACGGAGGGCGGGTCCACGAGAACGACCTCGTCGCCGGGCAGCTGGTGCTGTGGTACTGATGCCCGACCCGACGCCCGACCCGCGCGGAGCGCGGGTCGATCTGAGCCCCCGTCGGTCTGGCCGGCGAAGGCCGTTTCTTCCTTTCCTCCACCCCATCGTCCCCCGCCTCTGTCTCGTGGCTCTTCTCCTCTCGCCCGCCCTGGCTCCCACCCAGGAGGCCCGCTCCGCGGGGGGGATGATCCGCGGCCGCGTCGAGGTGCGGCGCGAGGTCGGGGGGAGCGAGGGCCGGCCGGCGGTGGGCGAGCTCGGGCACCACGCCCCGCGCGACACGCCCGACCGGCGGCGGAGCGTCGTCTACCTGGAGACGGCGCCCCAGGCCGCGTTCGAGGCGCCCGCTCCCGGGCGGGCGATCCTCGACCAGAGGAACGAGACGTTCGTGCCCTACGTGCTCGCGATCACCGTGGGGAGCACGGTGGACTTCCCGAACTCCGACCGCGTCTACCACAACGTGTTCTCGCTCTCGAAGACGAGGCGCTTCGACCTCGGGCGCTACCCGCGGGGCGAGTCGCGCGCCGTGCGCTTCGACCAGCCCGGGGTCGTGCGGGTCTTCTGCGAGATCCACTCCCACATGAGCGCCTTCATCCTCGTGTTCGCCCACCGCTTCTTCGCGACCACCGACGCCGAGGGCCGCTTCCGCGTCGACGGCGTGCCGCCGGGCCCGTACACTCTGGCGGTCTGGAACGACGGGTCGGTGCGCGACCGGCGGGAGGTTCGGGTGGCCTCGGCGGGAGACGTGGTCGAGCAGGACTTCGTGGTGGAGTGATGGCGTTCCCCCTCCGCTCGCTCCGCTCCCGCGTCTTCGCCGCCACCGCCCTCGTCGCGGTGGTCCCGACCGCCCTCGCCCTCGGCTTCGCCACCCGGCGCGTCACCGAGCAGGCCGAGGCCGAGCTGCGGCGCAGCCTCGAGGAAGCGGCCCGCCTCGCCGAGCAGTACCACCGGACGCGGCTCGAGCTGGCGCGGGAGCGGGCCGTGCTCGTGGCCGACCTGCCGAAGCTCAAGGCCGCGGTCGCCGAGGCCGACCCCCGCACCGCGGAGCCGGTGGCCCGGGACTACCGCGAGCAGGTCCGCTCGGACGTGCTGGTGCTGACCGACCGCGAGGGGCGGACGCTCGTCTCGCTCGGGGCGGACGCCGAGCCCTGGACGGGCTCCGGCAAGCCCTTCCGCGCCGAGGGCAGCCGGCTCCTGGAGACCGTCGACGCTCCCATCCTCGCCGGCGCCGCGCCTCCCGAGGTCCTCGGCCACCTGACCCTCGGCTTCGCGCTCGACGACGCGTTCGCGGAGAGGCTGCGCGCCCTCACCGGCAGCCACGTGGCGGTGGTCGCCGAGGGGCGTGTGTTCGCCTCGACCCTGCCCCGCGCGTACGACGCCGCGCTCGCCGCGGTCGGGGAGAGCGAAGGCGTGCGCACGGTCGACATCGGCGGCGAGGATCACGTGGCGGTGCGCGCGCCCGTCGGCCCCGAGCGCGGCTCGCCCTGCGTGACGGTCCTGCGCTCGCGCGCCGAGGCCCTCCGTCCCCTGCGCACCCTGCGCGTGGCGCTCCTCGTGGCCGCCCTCGCCGCGGTGGGCCTCGGCGTCCTGCTGAGCTGGGCGCTCGCCCGCACCGTCACCCGCCCGCTCCTCGCCCTCACCGGAGCCATGAAGGAGATGGCGGCGACCGGCGACCTCGTGCCCCGTCTCGGACCCTCCCGGCCCTGGGACGACGAGGACGCGCGGCTCGTGGCGCGGACCTTCCGGGGCCTCACCGACTCGATCGCCCGGTTCCAGCGCGAAGCGGCGCTGCGCGAGCGGCTCTCGGCCCTCGGCCGCCTGTCCACGGTCATCGCGCACGAGGTGCGGAACCCTCTGATGATCATCAAGGGCTCGGTCCGGGCGCTCAAGCGGGAGGGTGCGGTGGGCGAGGAGGTCCGGGAGGCGGCGGCCGACATCGACCACGAGGTGGCCCGGCTCGACCGCATCGTGGGCGACGTTCTCGACTTCGCGCGGCCGCTGCGCCTGGAGCTCGCCCCGGTGGACGTCTCCGCCCTGGCCCGGGACGCGGCGCGGGCGGCGCTCGACGGGGTCGACGGGATGACCGCCCGCTTCGTGCTGGAGCCGGCCCCGGGGACGATCGTCACCGACCGCGAGCGGCTGCGGGGCGTCCTCGTGAATCTCGTCGACAACGCGCGGGAGAGCCTGCTCGACAAAGGACGCCCGGACGGGAAGGAGATCGAGGTCGGCGCCCGCCGGGCGGATCCCGGCCGGGTCGTGCTGTGGGTGAGCGACCGGGGGCCGGGCGTCCCGGCCCGCGACCTCCCCCACGTCTTCGAGCCCTACTTCACGACGAAGCGGACCGGCACCGGGCTCGGTCTCGCCATCGCCCGCAAGGTGGTGGAGACGCTCGGGGGCGCCATCCGGCTCGAGAGCCGGGAGGGCGAGGGCACCCGGGTCGAGATCGAGCTGCCCGCCGAGGCGACCCCGCCGCAGGAGGTGCGATGAGATCCCCACACGGCAGCGTCCTCCTCGCCGACGACGAGGAGGGCATCCTGAAGACGCTCGGGCGCGCCCTGCGCGAGGACGGGCACGCGGTCGTGGCCACCGCGAGCGCGGCCGAGGCCCAGCGGCTCCTCGCCGAGCGTCCGTTCGACGTGTTCGTCGTGGACCACCGCATGCCGGGCCGCACCGGGCTCGAGCTGATCCGCGACCTGGCCGCGGCGGTGCCGGAGGGGGAGAGGCCGCAGGTCATCATGATGACCGCCCACGCCACGGTCGAGAACGCGATCGAGGCCATGAAGCTCGGGGCCTACGACTTCCTGCAGAAGCCGTTCGAGGTCGACGAGCTGCTGGTCGCGGTGCGCCGCGCGCTCGAGCACCAGAGCCTGAGCCGCCAGCACCGGTACCTCCTGTCCGAGCGCGAGGAGGAGTTCGACCACTACGGCATCGTGGGCCGGAGCCGCGCCGTCGAGGACCTGCTGCGGAGGATCGAGCTCGTCGCGCGGTCGAAGTCGACCGTGCTCATCACGGGGGAGACCGGCACCGGCAAGGAGCTCGTGGCCCGGGCCATCCACGCCCGGAGCGCCCAGCGCGACATGCCGCTCATCAAGGTCAACTGCGCGGCGATCCCCGAGGCCCTCCTCGAGTCGGAGCTGTTCGGGCACGTGAAGGGCGCCTTCACCGGGGCGACCGCCAACCGGCGGGGCCGGTTCGCCCTCGCCGACGGGGGCACGATCTTCCTCGACGAGATCGGGACCCTCGGCCTCCCGGTGCAGGCCAAGCTCCTCCGCGTGCTGCAGGAGCGGGAGTTCGAGCCGGTCGGCTCCGAGAGGACCGAGTCGGTGGACGTGCGGGTGATCGCGGCCACCAACCGCGACCTGCGGGCGATGGTCGCGGACGGCCGGTTCCAGGAGGACCTCTTCTACCGCCTGAGCGTCATCCCCATCGAGCTGCCGCCCCTGCGCGACCGGCGGGAGGACGTCCCCCTCCTCGTCGAGCACTTCGTGAAGAAGCACGCGCAGCGGGTGGGCCGCCGGATCGACGCCGTGGCCCCGGCGGCGCTCGAGCGCCTCTCGACGTACCCGTGGCCGGGCAACGTGCGCGAGCTCGAGAACGCGGTGGAGCGGGCGGTCGTCCTCGCATCGGGCACCGTCATCGACGCCTCGTCGATCTCGATGCTCGAGCCGGCCCCGGGGCCTGCCCCCGGAGGCCTGCCCTCGGCGCGCCTTCACGAGAACGTCGAATGGGCGGAGCAGGAGTCGGTGCGCC
>Ga0335076_10002647_pt1 | contig 17845 bp, 14 predicted proteins | sample Lox_Sample_25_FD_206717 | JGI IMG/M metagenome (GOLD analysis project Ga0335076, IMG submission 206717) | Soil microbial communities from Loxahatchee National Wildlife Refuge, Florida, United States - Lox_Sample_2.5 | ecosystem: Environmental > Terrestrial > Soil > Wetlands | place: USA... | reverse complement strand
GATCGGCTCTGGCCGTCCGGCCGGCTCCCGAGGTACCGCTAACCGCGACGACCGTCACTGCCGGTTCGGCCAGCCCCTCGGCGACTGCGGGCACCAGCGCGAGCAACGCCGCGGTGGGATAACAGCCTGGGACTGCGATTCGGGTGGCGCCGCGCAACTGGTCGCGTGCACCGGGTAGCTCGGGCAGTCCATAGGGCCAGCTGCCCGCGTACGGCGTGCCGTAAAACCGCTCCCAGGCAGTGGAATCACGCAGCCGAAAGTCGCCGCCGCAGTCGATGATCACGGTGTTTGGGCTGAGCTCCTGAGCCAGGGCTGCCGAATTGCCGGGCGGCAGCGCCATAAACACCACATCGTGATCGGCTAACGTGTCGGGATCGGTGGATTGCAGCACTCGATCGCCGAGCGGCAGCAGGTTCGGATGGTGCTCGGCCAGTGTGGTGCCTGCACTGCCCGCGGCGGTCAGCGCGCCGATGGTCATCCGCCCCTCGGTGAATGCCGGGTGGCCCAACAGCAGGCGCAGGATTTCTCCACCCGCATAGCCGCTGGCGCCCGCTACCGCGACTGTCGTAATAGCGCCCATTGGTTTCCCTAATTGTCCTGTGTCGCTGATATCTTGCCAACGTTAAAGATCACCGTGTCGTGCGATATAGGGTCGTTAGGCCCTGATGCGGCCGGACGTTAGTACCACACCGACGCGAGGAACGCGCCGCGAGGTTCTGAATAAAGGCCGATGGTCATCAAGTTCAGTACGAGACCCGGTTGTAACCCGTGGGCCAGGCACCAGCGCAGCAGCCCGGGGTTGCGCAGCGGGACAAGGAATCCAGGGCCAGGAAACGCCTCAGCCGCACCGATCAGCGCCTGCAGGTCGTCGTTGGTCTCCGTGACCGAATGCCCATAAAAGCCTATGCCCGTGGTATATCCGGTGATCCGTCCGCCGTGTTCGACTACCTTGGCGGCGCCACGCGTCAGCGCGTCGCACAACTCACCACTGCGGTCGTGACCGTGCACCCGCAGACAAACAGCGTTGCATGCCTCGAAGTCAGCCACCGTGGCCGCTCGCACGTCGTATCCGGGGATCCGCAGGGACAGCGGCTCGCCCTGCATGACCGCGATCGGCTCCCGAACATCAAAACCCAGCTTGGCGTACAGACACATCGAACGGTTCTTATAGGCGGCCTCCAGCAGTCGCACGCCCGGTACCCGCCGCTCCGCGCACCGCTGCAAGAGCGCAGTCATCAATGCGCGGCCCAACCTACGGCCCTGCATGTCGGGCGCGATCGTGACATGGCCAACCCCGACAATTGTCGATCGCTCGTCAAGGAAACCGCTGCCCACGACCCGCCCGTCGCATTCGGCGACGAGGGCGAAAAAGCCTGGATGCTCGATCAACTCGGAAACCAGTGTGGTGGCGACGCCGACCGACGAATATTCAGGCGGGAACCCGTGCCTGGCGGCGACCGCGTTGAACGCGTCGTAGCAGACTTGGCCGCACTCCGGCACGTCGGCCCTATGAGCCGGACGTAGCGTCAACGGCGCAGCGACCGCTTCCGGTTGGTGCAAGCTGGTACTCATGCGATCGTGTTCGCGGTCGCGAGCCTGGATCGGACGAGCATCTGTGGCGCGTTCGGGTCGTTCGCCCTGGGAATAGCCGCCAGGGTGAAGTCGGCGATAGCGCCGGGGCGAAAGACGAGGCAATGAGTCGAGCCGCCGAATTGGAAATAGCCCAGTTCCTCACCTTTCGCGACGTGGCAGCCGGGTTTCACGTTGTCGCCGATCATGCAGGACGAGACCTCGTCCATGCCGACCGCGACGAAGGCCATCAGCCCGAGGACTGGATTGTCAGCCTCGATGAGAATGATCGCCCGCACCGCAACGTGCGCCAAATAAGACTGTGAAACCGGCGGGGGGATCGCGTCCCAATCTTCCGAAACCACCTCTGAGAAGTACGTTCCGCGCTTGCGGGAGGCCCTGACAATCGTTCCGGCCACCGGGCTGTGCCACCGGTGATAATTCATCGCAGTCAGATACGCCTGGTAAACAGTTCCGCCGACGAACTGCCCAACCGAATCGTCGTCGCCCAGCATGTCTCGCAACGAATACGGTTGGCTTTTGAGCCAGAAGCGATCCTGACGCTTGACACCAGTGGCCAGTCGGTAGGGCGTCGACTCGCAGGCATTGACGATCACGTTGTCGTCGTCGGGTGATGCCAGCGGACGAGCGCCCTCCTTGAAGCGCCGGGTGAAAAAGTCGTTCCAGGACCTGAAGCCCCAGTACTCATCTCGCGGATCGTGCTCGAATCGCTCGATGCCGATCGCGCGCTGCGCGGCGGTGCATTTCCAACCCGAAGGCGAATCGTTGAGCACATAGAGGGAGGCAGCGCTGTCGAGAAACTCACACCAGGTAGTCAGGATTTTTTCGAGCATCGCGTTGATCCTCGGATCGCGATAGGCCGCGAACCCGGCCGGCGTGCCCATCGTCCAGTCCAGAATCGCGCACAGGGGTGTAATGACCGCGTTCTTGCCGAATTCCGGTGCCATGGTGAGCACCTCGTTGATCAGCCGCAGCATCTGTTCGACGCTCTCGAGATGGTTCTTGCGGTACCGCTTCGTACGAGGCACCTCGCTGATCATCCGGTGCACGTACATGCGCACCACCGGGTCAAAGTCGATCAGCTCTTGAAACTCGGCGATCACAGGGTGCAGCGTGACGTGCTCTCCTTTGGCCTGCACTCGCATGCGATGACCGGAAAGCCAACACTCTAGGTCCTCCTGGCCTTCCGGCAGCCAACCCGCTCGGCGCCGCACATCGACCCCATTAGTAGGGTTTGTCACGGCTTTATCGTTTCGGGCTGGCTAGTTAATCGATTACAGCTCAACAGGTTAGGCACCGCTGATAATCCACTGTCGTGCCTGGTCAAGCTGATCGCCGGAAAAGTGCCGGATCTCTGCTGATACAAAGTGCGACGCCAGATGCTCGGCGACGTCGGCGAGGTGCGAGTCGGTCACGACCGCGACCTTCTTGACGTGCTTGTGATGCTCCCTGACGAAGCGAAAGTGAGTGACCATCGTCCCGAAACTGTCCCAGCCCGGGAACTTCGGTGCATTGATAATGAGGCCGGCAAGGTCGCCGTTCGTCGCTATCAGTGGGTCGACCTCCTTTGCCAGCTCGGCAAAATCGTTTGCGTCGAGCGCAGATTGAGGGCGCACCACCAGGATGGAGTGTGCGGTGTCGAGATCGAATTCGATCATGGTTCCTCCTGAAAATTCGAAAAGCACTGTCGGACAAAGCAAATTGGACTTCAGTCGAAGGTCCTCAGCCGCAAGACTTCGGATAGCGGTCGCCGGGGCGTGGGCTTTGGGGCCTTTTCGGTGATTGGCACCACACCCACACGGACCAGGATCTGCGGCACGGCCTTGTGGGTCATGAGCGATCGAATGAGGTCGCGGGGATCTTCGAGTTCGGTAAGGTGTGTCACCGGACAGGTGGCGAAGCCGGCCATGGTGCATTCCAGCAAAGTCGCGGAAAGCGCTTCACCGGCAGCCAAAGCGGCGGCGCGATCAGCATGGTCGGTGGACAGCACCAAAATCATGGCCTTGTCTTCGGAGATTTCCGGGCGCCTATCGGGCCGATGGATGGCGGGGAACGCCCGACCGACACCAACCCGATCGTTCTCTGCCTCCGAAACCAGCGAACTGTGCGGGATGCCCTCTGATTCCTCGAATGGTGCAGTCCACCAGCGTAGCTCGTCGTGGTAGGAAGAATCGTACAGCCGCAGCGATTCGGCCATCTGCGAGGCCTCCAGGAGTCGCGGACGCATGTCTTCGGGAATGATGTCCACGTGTGCCGAGCTGCTGTCGACGCTGCTGGACAACACCGGCTCGAAAGATTGCCAGTCCGATGGCGCGCTGAACGGCAGTCGGTCAGTGCGACGTTCCCAGATGGCGCTGGCGCGACGCCGATCTCGCTCGGTCATGTACTCGATCGGGCTGAAGTCGATCGATGCCAGGTGGTTTGGATTGTCGCTATTGGGAAACCGGTCGACGTGCGCCCGCCATCCGGCGGCGGCCATCGCCACCCGCAGATGATGGAGGGCTGCGCCGCAACCGATCAGCGCTTCGCGCGCCGATTTGTCTGTGTCCATGACTCGGCTTGGATCGAGAAATAGCCGGACCTGGCCATCGCTGAAAACCCACTGCCAGGGTTGGCTGTTGTGCTGCGAGGGCGCCCGGCACGCGGCGGACACCGCGTCTTCGACGACTTTGGTCTCTACCAAGGTGGTAGTCATATCTGGTCCTCCCGATCTTCATTTGCCTTAAGACTTGTCCGACGACGCTGGCAGCGGCAGGGCCATAGGTCCTCGATTGGCAGGCACCGCTTTCTGCGCAATGTCCTCGCCAGCATGGCGATTCGCAGATCCCGTTCGTAGGGTCGAACGTCGGCTGCCCAAAGGGCACTACGGCACCTGCGCAGCGGGCGGCGGCACGAATAGCGTCATTCATGTCCACCCCAGACCAGGAGTCCCCAATGAGCGATCAAGCCCTGCCCGGACCGGTCGTCGTAGGCATCGACGGCTCGGATGCCGCAATCAGAGCTGCCGAATGGGCAGCCAAAGAGGCCGTCCACCATGGTGTTCCACTTCGTCTCGTCTACGTCATCCAGATCACCGAGGAACCGATGGCCTCGGCGGATACCTATCCGGCTGAAGACAAATACGCCGAGAGCTCACTACGCGCTGCTCGTTCGGCGGTGGAGGCGACTGGCCTGCCGGTCGAGATCGACACAGCGGTGCTGTCTGAAGACGTCGATTCTGCCCTGATCGCCGAGTCCAAAACCGCGACCCTCGTCTGCATCGGATCCGCGGGTATCGGTCGAGTGGCGAATGCAGTGCTCGGATCCACCGCGACCACACTTGCCGAGTATGCGCAGTGCCCGGTGGCGATCATCCGGCGATTTGCCGACGGTCCGTTACCGGAGGGCGGTTTCATCGCGGTGGTCGTCGACGACCAACCCGACAATCACAAGGTTATGCAATGGGCCATGGAGGAGGCTCGAGTGCGGCGAGCTCCCGTGCTCGCGTTGCGGGTCGGGCGCCGCTGGGGGCGTTTCGAGATCGGCGACGAACGGTTCTATCGGCGCCTGGATGCCTGGCTACGGCGCTGCCCCGACATCACGGTTGAAGTCGCATCCACGCGCATGAGTCTGGCTCGATATCTGGAGGGCTACTTTGGCGCGGTTCAGCTGGTCGTCATCGGCACCGAGGATGCCCACCGGGTGCCGCAGCTGGTCGGACCCGAAGGTCTGCCGATCTTCGCCCACGCCGACTGCTCAGTGCTCGTTGTGCGTGGCAACTAACTACCTAGTCGAGGTGGATTTCTGAAACGACTCGCTGCCGTGACTACTCTTTGGGGCGGGAGGGTTTGTGAGAAGAACAAACCGAGGGTGCGGGCATGCAGCGGCTCACCGGACTTGACGCGTTTTTCCTGTATCTGGAGACGCCGACGCAGCCGTTGAATGTGTGTTGTGTCCTGCAATTGGACACGTCGACGATGCCTGGCGGCTACACGTATCCCCGGTTTCGCGCGGCGCTGGCCAAGCGGGTGAAGGCAGTGCCGGAATTTCGGATGAAGCTCGCCGATAGCCAATTCAACCTCGATCACCCGGTCTGGGTGGACGACGAGGATTTTCAGCTGCGGCGTCACCTGCATCGTGTGGGCGCGCCGCCACCGGGAGGACACCGCGAGTTGGCCGAGGTCTGCGGGCACATCGCCGGGCTGCCGCTGAACCGCGACCGTCCCCTCTGGGAGATGTGGGTGATCGAGGGTGGCGCAGGCGCTGACTCGCTGGCGGTGCTACTCAAGGCCCACCACGCCGTGGTCGACGGGCTGAGCGGGGTGAACCTGCTGGCCAACCTCTCCGGTACGGAACCCGAGATGCCGCCGGCACAGGCCGCCGATGGCGCGGGTGGGGCGCGTCCGCTGCAGATCGCCGCGGGCGGGCTGGTGGCCTTCGCGTTGCGGCCGTGGCGGTTTGCGACGATGCTGCCTCCGACGGTGCGCACGCTGGTGCAGACGGTGTTCCGCGCGCGTCAGGGGCGGACCATGGCCGCGCCCTTTGCGGCCCCGCCGACCACGTTCAACGCGCCATTCACCGAGCAGCGCAACATCGCGTTCATCCAGCTCGACCTGGGCGACATCAAAACCGTCAAAAACCGGCTCGGGCTGACGGTCAACGACGTGGTGGTCGGGTTGTGTGCGGGGGCGCTCAGGCGGTTTCTGCTCGACCGGGGCGAGCTGCCCGACGCCCCGCTGCTGGCCGCGGTGCCGGTGTCGGTGCGCGACAAATCGGAAAGGCCCGGGCGCAATCAACTCACTTGGATGTTCTGCCGGCTGGAAACCCACATCAGTGACCCGTCCGAGCGGCTGCGCAGCATCGTCGCGGGAAACGCCGCCGCGAAAGACCACAGCGAGGCGCTGGGGCCCACCCTGCTGCACGACTGGACCCAGTTCGGCGGCCAGACCATGTTCGGCGCGGCGATGCGAATCCTGCCGCGCATCCCGGTGCACCTCAGCCCCGTCTACAACCTGATCATGTCGAATGTGCCCGGCCCGCAGGCCCAGATGTACTTTCTCGGCTGCGCGGTCAATGCCATGTATCCCCTTGGACCGATCCTCGCCGGCGCGGGACTCAACATCACCGTCATGTCGCTCGACGGGAAATTGGGTGTCGGCATCATCTCCTGCCCTGATGTGCTCCCAGACCTGTGGGGTATCGCCGAGCTCTTTCCCGCTGCGCTGGACGAACTGTTGCAGTGCACTGATCCGTCGGATGCCGGGTAGCCTGCACACGTGCTGCTGACCTCGCTGGATCCCGCCGCGGTCGCCGGCGGGCGTGACGTAGCCGACGCCGTCCGCATCAGCGACGTCACGTTGAGCCGCAGCGATCTCGTTGGCGCCGCGACATCCGTGGCCGAACGTGTCGGCGGCGCGCAGCGGATCGCGGTCTTGGCGACGCCCACCGCCTCAACCGCGTTGGCCATCGCCGGATGCCTGATCGCCGGGGTGCCGGTTGTGCCAGTGCCGGCCGACGTCGGACAGGCCGAGCGGCGTCACATCCTCACCGACTCACGGGTCGAGGCTTGGCTGGGTCCGGTGCCCGACGAGCCGGAGGGCTTGCCGCACATCCCGGTGCGGATGCATGCCCGATCCTGGCATCGCCTGCGCGAGCCGTCCCCGCAGGACACCGCGCTGATCATCTACACCTCGGGCACCACCGGGCCGCCCAAGGGGGTACAGGTGAGCGGCCAGGCGATCGCCGCCGACCTGGACGCGCTCGCCGAGGCCTGGCAGTGGACCGCCGACGACACGTTGGTGCACGGATTGCCGCTGTATCACGTGCACGGTCTGGTGCTCGGGTTGCTCGGGTCGCTGCGAATCGGAAACCGCTTCGTGCACACCGGAAAACCCAAGCCCGAAGCGTACGCAGCCGCACAGGGCACGCTGTACTTCGGTGTGCCGACGGTGTGGTCACGAGTGGTCGGTGACGCGGCGGCCGCAGAGGCGCTACGGTCCGCGCGGCTGCTGGTGTCCGGCAGCGCGGGCCTGCCGGTCCCGGTGTTCGACAAGTTGGTCGAACTCACCGGGCATGCGCCCGTCGAACGCTACGGCGCCACCGAGTCGCTGATCACGCTGTCCACCCGCGCCGACGGCGAGCGCCGTCCCGGCTGGGTCGGGCTGCCACTGACCGGCATCGAGACCCGATTGGTCGACGACGACGGTCGAACGGTAGCCCACGACGCGGAAACGATTGGGCGGCTACAGGTTCGCGGCCCCACCCTGTTCAACGGCTACCTCAATCGGCCGGATGCCACCGCCGAGGCGTTCGACTCCGACGGCTGGTATCGCACTGGCGACGCCGCGATCATCGACAGCGACGGCATGCATCGCATCGTCGGCCGCGAGTCGGTTGACCTGATCAAGTCCGGCGGATACCGCGTCGGCGCCGGTGAAATCGAGACGGCGCTGCTCGGGCATCCAGGCGTGGCCGAGGCGGCAGTGGTCGGGCTGCCCGACGAAGACCTGGGCCAGCGCATCGTCGCGTTCGTCGTCGGTGACGCAGAGCCGCAAGAATTGATCGACTATGTCGCCCAACAGCTTTCGGTGCACAAGCGGCCGCGCGAGGTGCGCATCGTGGATACCCTGCCGCGCAACGCCATGGGCAAGGTGCTGAAGAAAGAACTCCTGACCCGCGGCTAGCTAACGCGGCGAGTGTGACACCAGCGTCGTTTTCAGTACCGTCATAACGGTGCAGAGCCGCAGCGTCACTCCGATGAGACGGATTGCCGCTGCGTGTCTGGTCGGCTCGGCGATCGAGTTTTACGACTTCCTGATCTACGGCACCGCGGCCGCGCTGGTGTTCCCCACCGTGTTCTTTCCGCACCTCAGCCCCACGTTGGCCACCGTCGCGTCGCTGGGCACGTTTGCCAGTGCGTTCGTGTCCCGGCCGATCGGCGCGGCAACCTTCGGCTATTTCGGGGATCGGCTGGGCCGGAAGAAGACCCTGATCGTCACGCTGTTGTTCATGGCCGTCGCCACCGTGTCCGTCGGTGTGGTTCCCAGCACGGCGGCCATCGGAACCGCGGCCCCGATGATCCTCATCGCGTTGCGGCTGCTGCAAGGGTTCGCCGTGGGCGGCGAATGGGCCGGCTCGGCATTGCTGAGCGCCGAGCACGCGCCCGAGGGCAGGCGCGGCTGGTATGGCATGTTTACCCTGCTCGGCGGCGGCACCGCGGGGGTGCTTTCCAGTTTGACGTTTCTGGGCGTGAACTTCAGCATCGGAGAGAACAGCCCCGCCTTCATGGAATGGGGATGGCGCATACCGTTTCTGATCAGCGCCGCGCTGATCGGTATCGCCCTGTATGTGCGGCTGCGGATCGATGAGACGCCGGTGTTCGCCGAGGAGAAGGCCCGAAACCTGGTCCCCACCGCGCCGATCGCCGAGTTGCTGCGCTTGCAGCGTCGCGAGATTCTGCTGGCCGCGGGCAGCATTCTGGGCGGCTTCGGCTTCGCCTACATGGGCAACACCTATCTCACCGTGTACGCCCACTCGCACTTGGGTTATACCCGCGGCTTCATCTGGGCCATCGGCGCGCTGGGCGGATTGGCGAGCATCGCGTCCGTCGTCCTCTCGGCCAGTCTGTGCGATCGGGTCGGGCGTCGCCGGATGATGTTGGTGGGCTGGGCGGGATGCATGCCGTGGGCATTTGTGGTGATGCCGTTGATGGACACCGGCAAGCCCGCGTTGTACGCGGTCGCCATCGTCGGCATGTCCGCGATCAACGGGATCGGCTCCGGGCCGACGGGCGCGTTCATTCCTGAGCTGTTCGCGACCCGCTACCGCTACAGCGGATCGGCGCTGGCGATCAACCTTGCCGGCATTCTTGGCGGCGCGTTGCCGCCGTTGATCGCCGGAACCCTGCAGGCAACCTATGGCAGCTGGGCGATCGGCCCCATGCTCGCCATCCTCGCCCTGGCCAGCCTGGTGTGCACCTACCTACTTCCCGAGACCAAGGGCACAGCGCTTGAATCGCCTCGAGGTGCCGGTGTCGCTGGAGTATCAACCGGCGGTTGATCGCACCGCATTGTTTTCGTGTTTCGCCCTCCCCGGGGTGTGACATCCGTGCCCAAAATTGCTGCGCGCATTAAATCCTCGTTCCCGAGTATCTCCGGCAAATTTTGCGAAATCGGTGTTGTGCGGGCCGCTCGGGGCGCGCTCAATTAAAGAACCGATAACCGTCGCCGAACCTTGATAATCGGCCATTTTTGGTTAGGAGAAAATTCCATGTCTTTCGTGACGATTCGGCCAGAAGCGTTGACGGCTGCGGCGAGCGCACTACAGAGCCTCGGCACGTCACTGGTCGCCCAGAATGAGGCGGTAGCGGCGGCCATCACGGGCGTCGCTCCCGCGGCCGCCGACGAGGTATCAGCGCTGCAGGCCGCGCAATTCACCGCCTATGGCAACTGGTATCAGCGGGTCAGCGCCCAAGCCGCAGCGATTCACCAAATGCTGGTGAACACCCTGGGCAGTAGCGCCGGTTCCTACGCAGAAACCGAATCGGCCAATAACGCCGCGACTGGTTCAACGTCGTTGTCCAGTCTGCTCGGCACACTATCCGGTGCGGCCGTGAATCCCGCCCAAGTGTCGTCCTCGACGGGCGCCACTATCGCCACCCCATTCAACTGGGCCCAGAACTTCGGCGCCGCCGCGTCCCAATTCGATGCGCTGGCCCAGGGCCAATTCCTTCCTGAAGCCGTGAACTGGAACCCTGCCGATCCCGCTGCGGCCGGCTTGACCGACGGCGCGGGCGCGGGGCTCCCGGCGGCGGCTGTGGCAGCGTCGGCGGAGCCCGCAGGTGTCGGCGGGGCGCCGGTTCTCGCGGGCGTGGGCCAGGCGTCCCCGTTGGGCGGGATGTCGATGCCGCCCAGTTGGACCGCGGGAAGCGCCGCCGCGACCAACCCGCCACCCACGACAGTGGCAGGTGCCGGCTGGACCAGCCCTGCCCCGCACACCCCGCCGGTGACGACGATGCCGGCCGGTGTGCCCTCGCTGGCCTCGACCGGGCGCGCAGGTTACGGCTTCGGTGCCCCACGGTACGGCGTCAAGCCCACCGTGATGCCCAAGCCGACCGCCGTTTAGTACGCCGAACCCTCACTCCCAGAAAAGGATCAAGAGAAATGACTTTCGATTTCGGAGCATTGCCCCCAGAGATCAACTCCACCCGCATGTACACCGGCCCAGGCGCGGCGCCCATGATGGCCGCCGCGGCGGCGTGGAACAACCTGTCGGCCGAATTGAATACCACCGCGTCTGCCGCCGAGTCGGTGATCTCGACGCTCACCGACGAGGAGTGGCGCGGTCGGTCCGCGGCCGCGATGGCGACCGCGGCCACGCCCTACGTGGGGTGGATGCACACCACCGCTACAGCCGCTCAACAGGCAGCCAACCAGGCCATGGCATCCGCGGCCGCCTACGAAGCGGCGTTTGCGATGACGGTGCCGCCGCCGGTTGTCGTGGCCAACAGAGCACAGCTGGCGGCTCTGGTCGCCACCAACGTTCTGGGGCAGAACACCCCGGCGATTGCGGCAACCGAGGCACAGTACGGCGAAATGTGGGCCCAGGACGCCGCCGCCATGTACGGCTATGCCGGCTCGTCGGCCAGCGCCGGGAAGTTGCAGCCGCTGACCGATCCGCCGTCGGCCACCAACCCGGGCGGGCTCGGCGCGCAAGCCGCCGCGGTCAGCCAAGCGAGCGGCACGTCGGCCGGTCTGCCGGGGCTGGTGTCCAACCTGCCCAGCGCCATGCAGTCGCTTTCAACTCCACTGTCCAGCGCGGCGACACCCGCCTCGGCGTTGAGCGATTTCTTCAACAACCCTCTGGTGGCCACCGTCCCGGCCGGTGTCTCCGATATGGTTTCCTGGAACGTCTTCAATGCGATCACGACCGCCGTTTTGTACGGGCACACCTATGACGCGGGCCTTCTCAGTCACGGCCTTCCCCTCGCTTTCGGCGGTATGGGTATCAGGGGCTGGCAACCTGGCACCGCGGCGAGTGCTGTAAGCGTGGGTGGTGCGCCCTTCTTGGCGGGGATGAGCCAAGCGTCCTCGGTCGGCAAGTTATCGGTGCCCGCCGCTTGGTCGGCGGCCACCCCGACTGAGCCCGCCGCCGCGGCTCCGCTGGCGGGCTCGGGTTGGACTGCCCCCACAGAACAGGGCGGCATGACCAACGTGGCGGCCGGGCTGCCGGCGATGGCTTCCGTCGGGCGCGGAGGCTATGGCATGGGACCACGCTACGGTGTCAAGCCGACCGTGATGCCCCGGCTGCTGTGCGTGTGATCAGTTGACGTTCCCAGACCGAATTGTCCGACTGCGGTAAGTAATTCAGTCTGCGAGTGAGCGGCACACCGGCATCAAACGAGCACTTTCGTCGGCATCACCTGAGGTTTGACGCCGTAGCGTGGGGTGCTGAAGCCGTAGCCTCCGCGCCCGGTCGTGGCCGCGGCCGGCATGCCGGTCGCCACGTTGGTGACGCCGCCGCCGTCGTCGAAGTCCGGGTGCCAGTCCGCAGCGGTTACCGGCGCCGCGCTGGATTCCGGAGTGGCCGCAGACCAGGTGGCCGGCACCGACAGTCCGCCGACTGACGACGACTGGGCCATACCGGCCAATACCCGCGTCCCGGCCAGGCTTGCGGTGCCCGCCGGAGCCGCGGTGCCGGCCAGGGCTGGGCCTAAGGCCGCCGGAGCGGCAGCTGCTACGGCGGCGGGCGCGGCGGCGGCGGCGCTTTGCGCGGCGGCAACACCGACTCCGCCCGAGACGCCACTCAACCCGAAGCCGACGGCGGCGCCGGTGTAGTTATAGACACCGATGTTGCCGCCGGAGCTGAAGAGATCGTTGAGGAATCCGTTGCCTCCGGAACTGGTCAGCAATCCATCCCCGCTCGGCGCCGTGATGGCGCCGGGGGAGGCCAGGCTTTGCATCGCCGACGGCAGGCTGGAGACCAGCTGGGAAAGCTGACTTTGGCTGCCGGCCGACGAGACGGCGGCGGTTTGGGCGCCGGCGCCGGCCGGGTTGGTGGTGGCCGTCGGCGAGGTCAACGGGTTCAACGAGGCGGCGCTCGCCGAGGAGCCGGCGTAGCCGTACATGGCGGCAGCATCCTGCGCCCACATTTCGCCGTACTGGGCTTCGGTGGCCGCGATCGCCGGGGTGTTTTGGCCGAGGATGTTGGTGGCGACCAAGGCCGCCAACTGAGTCCGGTTGGCCGCGATCAGCGGCGGCGGAACCGTCGTCGCGAACGCGGTCTGGTAGGCCGCCGCCGAGGCGGAAGCCTGGCTGGCGGCATGTTCCGCGGCCGCGGCCGCGTTGTACATCCACTCCACATAGGGGGCGGCCGCGGCGGCCATCGCCGCCGAGGCCGGGCCCATCCACTCTCCGCTGAGCTCGGCGATCACCGACTCGTGGGACGCCGCCGCGGTGGTCAGTTCGGCGGCCAGGTTGTTCCAGCCTGCCGCGGCGGCCATCATCGGCCCGGCCCCTGGGCCCGAGTACATCAGCGCGGAGTTGATCTCCGGGGGTCGTGCTGCGAAATCGAAAACCATTTCTTTGATCCTGTTCGTGGTGGGTTGGGTTGGTTGCTAGATGACAGTGGGCTTGGGCGTCACCTTGGGCTTCATGCCGTAGCGCGGCCCACCCAAACCGGAGGTCCTGCCGGTCGAGGCCACCGAGGGCACCCCACCGGGCACGGTGGTCACCGATGCGCCTTGGGGGGCGGCCGGGCTGGTCCAGCCCGCACCCGCCAACGTCGCCGGGGTGGTGCTCGGCACCGAGAACCCACTGCCGGCGGCCCAGCTCGGCGGGACCGACAGCCCGCCGACCGCCGGGGCCTGGCCCACGCCCGCGAGCACCGGCGCGGGGCCGACGGCGGCCGGGGCCGGCGCACCTGCCAGTGACAGCCCGCCCAGGTCGCCCGCCACCGCACTGGTGGCGCTGGCGGCACCGGCACCGGCGCCGGCGCTGCCGCCGGCCTGGCTCAGTGCCTGAAAGCTTGATATCGCCCCGATAAGCGGGCTACCTGCGTACATGCCGTCCATGCTTCCGCCGCTCATCGCGCCCGGGAGGATGCCGAACTGGCCGAACTGGGTCAACTGACCGATTATCGAGAAACCTCCCAAGCCGGACGTCCCGGTGGCGGCCGAGTTGGCGGCCTCGGTGGTGCCGTAGGAATCCCCGCTGAGCCCGAGCATCTGCACAAACGCCTGATTGATCGCCGTGGCTTCGGCGCTGATTTGTTGGTATAGGTCGCCGTAGGCACTGAACTGTGTCGCCTGGAGCGCAGACACCTCGTCCGCGGCGGCAGGAGCCACACCCGTGGTCGAGGCGGCCGCCGACGCATTTTGCGCGGCTAGCGACGTGCCGATACCCTCCAGCTTGCCCGCTGCGTAGTCCAGGGCTTCCGGCCGCGTGGTCACGAAAGACATATGTTTGGCTCCCTCGGAGTCGTGTTGTCCAAAATGGTCGACGTCGGTTCATCTCAGCAGACTCGCCTTAGCGGTGTATAAGTTCCGGTGAATCCCACACCTGGGGAAAAGCGCTGTGGCAAAAGCACTTTGAATTCGGTGAGCGGCAATTCATGAAACGCTGTAAATATGCTTAGATTTTGCTGTCAAATCACCGGGCAGCTTTTGCCGGTGCTGGGCTTTGCAGCAGCTCTGAGTGGGCCCCGGTTCCCGTCGGCGCCACGTCCGTGCCGACGGTTGGCGATTAAACGAAAACGTGACCGCACACCCGTCGGGGCGCGTGGCCACGTTCGAGGTGAAGTACCGCTTTTCGTTAGCGCGCGTACGCGGGCGGTCTGAGGCCGTTGTAAGCCGGCGAAATGATTTCGCAATCGGCGGGCCCCGCCGAGTTAGTTGGCGTGCAGGTCTTCGTTGAGCGCGATGCCGCGACCATCGCGGGACACCACCTCGACCGCGCCGGTCACCGAGTTGCGGCGGAACAGCATGTTGCTACCGCCGGAGAGCTCGCGGGCCTTGACCGAATTCCCATCGGGCATAGCGACTTTCGTGCCCGCGGTGACGTATAGGCCGGCTTCGATCACGCAGTCGTCGCCCAGTGAGATCCCGAGTCCAGCGTTGGCCCCGAGCAGGCAGTGCTTGCCGATCGAGATGACGTCGGTGCCACCGCCGGACAGGGTGCCCATGATCGACGCGCCGCCGCCGATGTCGGAGCCGTCACCGACCACCACGCCGGCCGAGATGCGGCCCTCCACCATCGAGGCGCCCAATGTGCCCGCGTTGAAGTTGACGAAACCCTCGTGCATCACCGTCGTACCGGACGCCAGATGCGCGCCCAATCGCACCCGATCGGCGTCGGCGATGCGCACGCCGGTCGGCACGACATAGTCGACCATCCGAGGGAACTTGTCCACGCCGTACACCGCGACCGGGCCGCGGCGGCGCAGCCGCGCCCGGACCGTCTCGAAACCCTCGACCGCGCACGGACCGTAGTTGGTCCACACCACGTTGGTCAGCACCCCGAACAACCCGTCGGCGTTCAGCCCGTGCGGAGCGACCAGTCGATGTGAGAGCAAATGCAGTCGCAAGTACGCGTCATACGCATCGGCGGCCTTGTCGTTCAGCGATCCGATCACGGTGCGTACGACGACATTCTCGGTGCCGCGGTCGTCGTCGCGTCCGGCCAGCGCTGCCAACTCGTTTGGGACCTCAGCCACCGATAACCGGACCGTGCCGGGCTCGCCCGATTCGATCAATTCCGGTGCGGGAAACCAGGTGTCGAGCACCGACCCGTTGTCTGCCAAAGTCGCCACACCAATACCCGAAGCTGCAGTCACCTGTCCCACGCTACCCACCCACTACGCTGGGGTCGTGCTTGACCTACGCGGCGACCCGATCGAGCTGACGGCAGCGCTGGTCGACATCCCGAGCGAGTCGCGACAGGAAAAGCGCATCGCCGACGAGGTGGAAGCCGCGCTGCGGGCACAGACGTCGCACTTCGAGATCGTCCGCAACGGCAATGCCGTGCTGGCGCGCACGGCACTCGGCCGACCGACGCGTGTGCTGCTGGCCGGGCATCTCGACACCGTCCCGGTAGCCGACAACCTGCCGAGCCGCCGAGACGCAGATTCGCTGCACGGCTGCGGGACCACCGACATGAAGTCCGGTGACGCGGTCTTCCTCCATCTGGCCGCCACGGTCACCGCGCCTGCACACGACCTCACGTTGGTTTTCTACGACTGCGAGGAAATCGATTCAGCCGCAAACGGTTTGGGGCGTATCGAACGCGAGTTGCCGGAATGGCTTGCTGCCGACGTGGCAATCTTGGGTGAGCCAACCGGTGGCTTCATCGAGGCGGGCTGTCAGGGCACGCTGCGCGTCGTCGTGCACGCGACCGGGACTCGGGCGCATTCGGCCCGATCGTGGTTGGGCGACAACGCCATTCACAAGCTTGGTGCCGTGCTCGACCGGCTCGCGGATTATCAGGCCCGCAGCGTCGAGATCGACGGCTGCACCTACCGCGAAGGTTTGTCGGCAGTACGCATCGACGGCGGGGTCGCCGGCAACGTGATCCCCGACGCCGCGTCGCTGACGGTGAACTTCCGCTTCGCGCCAGATCGGTCGCCGGACGCCGCGCTGCGCCACGTTCGTGAGGTGTTCGACGGCCTCGATGTGCGGATCGAGCAGACCGACAGCGCCGCCGGGGCGCTGCCCGGGTTGTCCAAGCCCGCCGCCAAAGCCCTGGTCGGGGCCGCCGACGGGCAGGTGCGCGCGAAATACGGGTGGACGGACGTGGCGCGGTTCGCGGCCAGGGGCGTAGCCGCGGTCAACTACGGGCCGGGCGACCCCAACTTGGCGCACACCCGCGACGAACGGGTGCTCGTGGACCAGATCACCGCCGTCGCTGCCATGCTGCGGGCCTATCTGAGCGGTTAAGCCTGCTGCGCCTGCGCCGACGCGTCGGCGGCTGCGGAATGTAGCCCGCGATCGGCCAAGTCGGCGGCCACGTCGGCCAGCGCTGCGGCATCACCGTTAGTCAGCGCACGGGCGTGCGCCAGCGTGAGCCTGCCGAGCACACAGTCCACCTCGACCGACAACCGTTCGGCCTTGAACACCGCGTGGGTGTCTCCGAGTCGCGCCGCGTCCTGCAGCGCGCGCAGCGCGATCGCCGACTGCCCGCCGCGTTCGGCGGCCTGTACGGCTTCGCGGGCGGCTTCGATCGCGCCCGTGGTGTCGCCGCGGGCGGACCTGGCCCACGCCTTGCTGGCCAAGTGCCTGAGCGAGCAGTGTCAGCGACAGCGGGCCCCACGAGTAGCCCGTCCGTGCCAGCGGATCGGCCGCCCGGGTCAGCAGCGTGACGGCGGCGTCGAAATCACCCTGGGCGATCGCCACGTAGCCGACCAGCGTCTCGCCGATCGCACGTCCCGGCTGCTGCAATTCGGCGAAGTCGGTGTAACGCTGCGCCAACGCGCGGGCCTCGGTCAGCCGCCCGGCCATCAGCAGGGCGGTGATCCGGCCGAAGCCGCTGGTGAACCTCAGCAAACCGGGATGGTCGGCGGCCAGCGCACGTCCAGCCAGCGATTCGACGTCGTCGAACCGGCCGGTGCGCGCCGAGCTCAGCGCCGCCGCGGACGCGGCCCAGCCCACGGCGACCCGGTCGGCGTGCGGCGAGGCCAACACCTCGTCCGCCACCCGCAATGCGCGCAACGGAGTTCCCGCGTTCATGGCAAAGGTCGCCGCCAGCGCGTCGAGAGTGGCCAACGCCGATGGCGCCGAAAGGCGGGTCCGCATGGTCTGCAGAAACGCCGTGGCACGCTCCGGCTCGCTGAGCATCCAGAACTGGTTGGCGGCCCGCGGCAACGTCCACTCGATCAGCTCCGACTGCGACAATCGCTCGGGATCCACCGCCTCGAGCACCGCGGCGGCGTCTCGGCCACGGCCCTGCCAGGCCAGCGCGTAGGCCAGCGCCAGCCGGGCGGCCAGTCCGTCCGACCGGTCCACCGCAGCACGTGCGAGCTGTTCGGCGAGCTCCAGCTCACCGAGCCGGAGCGCGTCTTGGGCCGCGGTCACGATGTCGGCGGCGGCGCCGGGAGCATCGCTGTCGACGGCCAGCGCCGCCAGCCGCAGCCGGTCGCCGATGCGGTCGGATGGTCCGGTCGCCAGCTGTCCGACCAGCGATGTTCGCAATCCCCGCGCGGCGTCCGCCGCCAGCGCGGCGCGCACGCGGTCGGTGTAGAGCGGATGAGCTGCACGCACCATCGCATCGTCATCGAACGCGACCGC
>Ga0335076_10002646_pt1 | contig 17845 bp, 18 predicted proteins | sample Lox_Sample_25_FD_206717 | JGI IMG/M metagenome (GOLD analysis project Ga0335076, IMG submission 206717) | Soil microbial communities from Loxahatchee National Wildlife Refuge, Florida, United States - Lox_Sample_2.5 | ecosystem: Environmental > Terrestrial > Soil > Wetlands | place: USA... | reverse complement strand
AGCAGATCCATCTGCAAGAAGCGCTGATAGGATTTTTTCTGGACCTCAATCAGGTTGGGGATCTGGATAGCCCCCTGGATTTTCGCGAAATCCAGACGCTGACGCTCCCGAACATGCTGGTTGCTATTGGACATGCCTGATTTACCTCATTCCCTTTCGGGCAGACTGCAATAGAGACAGAAAAGACACCAAACCGTGATGCGGCACAGCTTGCCCGGAGCCGCGCTGCACACGGTTAGTGGAGGTCCCGCGGGGACCCAGTAGGTTATAGAAAATACCGGCCGTAGCGTTCGTGACGGATTCCTCTGGCACTGCTCGCCCTGACAGCGCCGATATGAAGCCCGGACCTATGGGATGCCGGCCAACCAGTGGCCGGCACACCACTACTTGATTTCGACTTTCGCGCCCGCCTCTTCGAATTTCTTCTTGATGGTGGCCGCCTCGTCCTTGCTGACGCCCTCTTTGACCGTCTTGGGAGCGCCATCGACGAGATCCTTCGCTTCCTTGAGGCCCAGGCTGGTGACCTCGCGAACGGCCTTAATGACGTTGATCTTGTTGCCGCCGACGTCAGTGAGAACGACGGTGAATTCCGTCTTCTCTTCCGCCGGAGCTGCGCCGCCGCCCGCCGCTGCGCCGCCGCCCGCCGCAACTACCGTGGCAGCCGCCGCGGACACGCCGAAGGCTTCTTCCATTTTCTTGACCAGGTCCGACGCCTCTAGAAGCGTCAAGCCCTTGATTTCTTCCAGGATCGTTTCAACTTTCGACATGACTGCTAGTTCTCCTCTCAAAATTATCGAAATTCAAAATTTCGGAACCGCGGCGGGCCGAGCCCGCTTAGCCCCCGGAACCTACGAACTAAACTTCCCGGCCTTTACCGCTTCGCTCACAGTGACAGCAAGGTTGCGTGGCAGCGCGTTGAGCGCGGTGGCAATCCGCTGAGCCGGAGCGTTCAGCAAGAACATAATCTTGCTGATAAGTTCTTCCTTGGATGGCATGTCCGCCAGCTGGCGGATCTCACCGATCGAGATTACTTTGCCTTCGACGACTCCGGACTTGAATTGAAAGGCCGGAACGTCTTTGGCGATTTTGGTCAGCGCTTTGGCGAGCGCGACCGGGTCGGTCTGCGTGTAGGCGATGGAGTGCGTGCCCTTCAGGTTCTTGAGCACGCCTTCCGCGGGAGTGCCAGCGCCAGCGAGTTCGGCAAGGGTGTTCTTGACGACTTCATACTTGCCACCCGCCGCTTGCACCGCACGACGCAACTTGGTGTCCTCTTCGACGGTGATGCCCTGGAAGGTGGTGAGAATGACCGTGGAGACCTTCGCGAGCTCCGTCTTCAGATGATCGAGATCCTGCTGCTTTTCGCTTTTCTTCTTCATAATCCTGTTCCTTGCGCCTTAGGCAGCGGTCGCAAGCGCCTCCGCTTCGCCCAAGTCCACGTTGATGCCGGGACCCATGGTGGAGGTGAGAGTGATGCGCTTGAAGTACTTGCCCTTGGCGGCCGCGGGCTTGGCTTTCAGAATCGCGGCGATGAGGGCATGCGCGTTTTCCGCGAGTTTCGGCGCATCAAACTTGATTTTGCCTACCGGGCAATGCACGATGCCGGCTTTATCGACACGAAATTCGACTTTGCCCGCTTTGGTTTCCTTCACCGCTTTGGCGACGTCGGCAGTGACGGTTCCGGTCTTCGGATTAGGCATCAGACCACGAGGTCCGAGCACCTTACCGAGCTTACCGGCGGAACGCATCATGTCCGGAGTGGCGATCACGGCGTCGAAATCGGTCCAGCCTTCCATAATTTTCTGGACCATGTCATCGCCCCCGACGAATTCCGCGCCGGCTTCGGTGGCTTCGCGCTGCTTATCTCCGCCAGCGAGGACGAGAACGCGAACGGTCTTGCCCAAGCCATTGGGAAGGACGACGGTGCCGCGAACAACCTGGTCGGAGTGTTTCGGATCCACGCCCAGGTTGATGGCCAGCTCAACGGTTTCGTTGAACTTGGTGTGATGCGTTTTCTTGATGAGCTCTGCCGCTTCCGCGAGCTTGTACGGGCGCGCTTCGACTAACTTGCGCGCGTTCTCTACGTGTTTGCCAGCTTTCTTCATCGTGTTGCCTCTGCGATCCCCGGCGCCCGGTACGTCCTAGGCTTCCACGACTTCCAGACCCATGTTGCGAGCCGTACCCATAACGGTGCGGACCGCAGAGTCCAGATTGGTGGTGTTGAGATCGACAAGCTTGGTTTTTGCAATTTCAATGACCTGCTTCTTGGTGACTTTGCCCACTTTGTTGCGGTTAGGCTCCGGCGAACCTTTCGCGATTCCGGCCGCGCGCAGAAGAAGAATGGAAGCGGGCGGAGTCTTGAGAATGAACGTGAAGGTGCGGTCGGTGTAAATGGTGACGAGCACCGGGAAAATCATTCCGTCGGCTTCTTTCTGCGTCTTGGCATTGAATTGCTTGCAGAAATCCATGATGTTGACGCCATGCGGACCCAGGGCGGTACCCACGGGAGGGGCCGGGGTGGCTTTACCTGCCGGCAATTGCAGCTTGATGGTCGTTTGTACTTTCTTTGGGGGCATTTTCTGTTTACCTCAATCCTTTAGCCGGTGATTAGCCGAGCTTTTCGACGCTCGCAAAGTCCAGTTCCACTGGAGTGGAGCGTCCAAAAATCGTTACGGAAACTTTCAGACGGCTGTGGTCGTTGTCGATTTCCTCGACGACGCCGTTAAAATTCGCGAAGGGACCGTCGACGATGCGGACCTGCTCGTTGCGTTCGTAAACCACCTTGGGTTTCGGACGGTCGATCGGTGTGTGAACACGATTGATGATGGCGTCCACTTCCGATTCAGAGAGCGGCGGGGGCGCAGTGGCCGAGCCGACGAACCCGGTGACGCGCGGCGTATTGCGCACGATGTGCCAGGTATTCTCGTCGAGATCCATTTCCACCAGGACGTAGCCGGGATAGGACATGCGAGAGGCAACAGTTTTCTTGCCGCCACGCACCTCGACGACGTCTTCGGTCGGGATCAATACGCGGCCAATCTTGTCTTGCAAGTTGAACGCGGCAACACGGCTTTCGAGGCTTTCCTTGACTTTCTTCTCGAAGCCCGAATACGTGTGAATGATGTACCACTGCATTGGCATAATATCGTCTCGCCTTAAACGTGGAAGAAGTGCAGCAACTGGTCCAGGCCCTTTTGCGCGATCCACTCAACAATCGCAAGAAAAACACCGAAGAACGCGACCGTGGCGATCACCACTCCGGTGGTATTGATGACATCTTCGCGATTGGGCCAAGTCACCTGCTTCATTTCCACTCGAACGTCGTGAAGAAACTCGCGGGAACTATCAATCGAACCCGTGACCTTGTTGACGAGCGGAAGATTCGATCCGCCCTGCGATTCGTCGTTCATTTTCACCGCCCGCGTAGCCATACCCATTTCACCCGCACGAGCACAAAGCCCGTGTCCTTACAAATCTCTGGCAGGGGAGGAGGGATTCGAACCCCCATACCCGGTTTTGGAGACCGGAGTCCTAACCGTTGGACGACTCCCCTACGACCAAAACCGCCCTGAGCCTTGAGTCCCTAGCCAACTCCCCAAAAGGCCTCGCAAATCGACTCGGTTGAGATCCTTCGTCGCAAACTACGCTCCTCAGGACGACAACGCGAAGACAACAGAAAGCCAACTTACAGAGACCGCAATCAAACACACAGAACCTGAAAGAAGAGTTATTTGGCTTCTTTGTGGTCGGTGTGTTTCCGGCACGCACGGCAGAACTTCCGTGTTTCCATGCGTTCGGAATGCTTCTTTTTATTCTTGGTGGTGGTGTAATTGCGATTCTTGCACTCACCACATTGCAACGTAATGATTTCCCGCATTGCTTAATTCCTTTTCAATTAGAACTACCAACTACTCGATGATCTCCGTAACCGCGCCGGCGCCGACGGTGTGGCCGCCTTCACGAATCGCGAAGCGCAGCCCCTTCTCCAGCGCTACCGGGGTGATCAGCGTCACTTCGCAGCTCACGTTGTCGCCCGGCATCACCATTTCCACGCCTGCCGGCAGCTTCATGTCCCCGGTGACGTCCGTGGTGCGGAAGTAAAACTGCGGACGATACCCGCTGAAGAACGGCGTATGACGCCCGCCTTCTTCCTTGGTCAACACGTACGCTTCTGCCTTGAACTTCGTGTGCGGGGTGATCGAACCCGGCTTGCAAACCACTTGCCCGCGCTCCACATCGTCTTTTTCCGTGCCGCGCAGCAGCAAGCCCACGTTGTCGCCCGCAATGCCCTCATCCAGCAACTTGCGGAACATCTCCACGCCGGTCACCACTTTCTTCTGTGTCGGACGGAAGCCCACGATTTCCACTTCTTCGCCCACCTTCACCTTGCCGCGCTCCACTCTTCCGGTCACCACCGTGCCCCGGCCAGAGATCGAGAAAATGTCTTCGATGGGCATGGCGAACGGACGATCCACATCGCGCACCGGAAGAGGCACTTTCTCATCCACCGCAGCCATCAGTTCCAGAATCTTCTGCTCCCACTTTTCGTCGCCATTCAGCGCTTGCAACGCCGAACCACGAATCACCGGAACCGTATCGCCCGGAAACTGATAGCTCTTCAGCAGTTCGCGAACTTCCAGTTCCACCAGTTCGAGCAACTCGGGGTCTTCCACCATGTCGCACTTGTTCAGGAACACCACGATGTACGGCACACCCACCTGACGCGCCAGCAAAATGTGCTCGCGGGTCTGCGGCATCGGGCCGTCCGTCGCTGCCACCACCAGAATCGCGCCATCCATCTGCGCCGCGCCAGTGATCATGTTCTTGATGTAGTCCGCGTGCCCCGGGCAATCCATGTGCGCGTAGTGGCGGTTGGCGGTTTCGTACTCCACGTGCGATACCGCGATGGTAATCCCGCGCTCGCGCTCTTCCGGCGCGTTGTCAATAGAATCGAACGCCCGGAACGCCACCTTCGGATTGTGCTTCGACAGCACCTTGGTGATCGCTGCCGTCAACGTGGTCTTGCCGTGGTCGATGTGCCCGATCGTCCCAATGTTTACGTGCGGCTTACTGCGCTCAAATTTCTCTTTCGACATTGCTCCTCTGCTCCTGACTAAAAACGTAAAAACCTAAACTCGTTGTGCTACCGCGTCGCTTTGCCGGTGGCGCGGCTGATCACTTCTTCTGCGACCGACGACGGCGCTTCCGCATAGTGCGAAAAGTGCATGGTGAAATTCGCACGACCCTGCGAGCGGCTGCGCAAATCCGTGGCATACCCGAACATTTCCGACAGCGGCACCTGCACACGAATCACGTGGCTTCCTGCGCGCGTTTCTGAACCCTGAATCTGGGCGCGACGCGAGTTCAAGTCTCCGAACACACCGGCCATGTACTCTTCCGGCGTGGTGACTTCCACGCGCATGATGGGCTCGAGTAAAACCGGCTTAGCCTTCTGGCAAGCGGCCTTGAAACCGATCGAACCGGCGATTTTGAACGCCAACTCCGAGCTATCGACGTCATGGTAGCTGCCATCGACGAGCACCGCGGCGACATCGACCATCATGAAGCCCGCCAACGGGCCGGCGTCCATAGCTTCGCGAATGCCCGCTTCGATCGGCGGAATAAATTCTTTAGGAATCGCACCACCAAAAATCTTGTCGATAAACAGGAAGCGATGTTCCTTGTCGAAGCGCCACTTGCCGCCCGCACCCGCGATGGACTTGGCCAGCGCGTCAAGTTCGTCGGTGGACATTTCGTGCATATTTTCGTGGTCGGCGCTGGGCAGCGGGTGAACTTCCAGCCGGCAAACGCCGTACTGGCCCTTGCCACCGGACTGCTTGACGTGACGGCCTTCGGCCTCGGCATTCTTGCGAATGGTTTCGCGATACGCGACTTGCGGACGGCCGACATTGGCATCCACGCTAAACTCGCGCTTCATGCGGTCCACGATAATTTCCAGGTGCAACTCGCCCATTCCCGAAATCAAGGTCTGGCCGGTTTCCGCATCGGTCTGCACACGGAAGGTCGGATCTTCCTGAGCGAGTCGCGAAAGCGCCTGACCCATTTTGTCCTGGTCGGCCTTGGTCTTCGGCTCCACCGCGACGGAAATTACCGGCGCGGGGAAATCCATGGCTTCCAGAATGACTTGCTTGTTTTCGTCGCACAGAGTGTCGCCGGTGGTGACGCTTTTCAAGCCCACGCAGGCGCAAATATCGCCGGCGTGGACCGCTTCGATTTCCTCACGCTTGTTGGCGTGCATCTGCAGCAAGCGGCCGATGCGCTCCCGCGACCCCTTGGTGGAGTTGTAGATGTAGCTGCCGGCATTCAACACGCCGGAGTACACCCGAATATAGGTGACGTGGCCGACGAACGGGTCGGACATGATTTTGAAGGCCAGCGCGGAAAAGGGCTGGTCGTCGGAAGCGCGGCGGAGAACAGTTTCGTCGTTTTCCGGATTGACGCCCTCCACCGGAGGAACATCGATCGGCGAGGGAAGATAATCGACGACCGCGTCGAGCAACGGCTGAATACCTTTGTTCTTGAACGCCGAACCCGCCAGCACCGGAACGATTTTCATCGCCAGGGTGGACTTGCGGATCGACTTCCGCATTTCTTCAGGGCTGAGCGTTCCCTCCGTCAAATACTTATCGAGGACTTCGTCGTCGTGCTCAGCGATGTATTCGACGACCTTTGCGCGATGGTCGTCATAAAACTTCTTATCGATTGCGGAACCCTTCAGCGCCGCGGCAACGTCCGGGCGGCTGGCGACAAACGCGGGATCCCACAGCTTGGCCACTTCAAAAATTTCGAACTTGGCGCCGAGGGTCTCCTCGAGCCACACAATCACGTTTTCTTCCAGAAAGTTGATGCAACCAATGAAGTTGTCTTCGCGCCCAAGAGGAAACTGCAAAGGCACGGGGTGAGCGCCAAGACGCTGGCGCATGGTGCGGATCACATGGTCGAAATCCGCGCCCATCTTGTCCATCTTGTTTACAAACGCCAGGCGGGGAACACGATACTTGTCGGCCTGCCGCCACACGGTTTCCGACTGCGGCTGCACACCGGCAACGCTATCGAAAATGGCAACGGCGCCATCGAGCACGCGCAAGGAACGTTCCACTTCGACGGTGAAATCGACGTGGCCCGGCGTATCAATGATGTTGACGCGATATTTCTTCTCGTTCCGGGTCCAGCTGGCAGTGGTCGCGGCGCTAGTAATCGTGATGCCGCGCTCGCGCTCCTGCTCCATCCAGTCCATGGTAGCAGTACCTTCATCCACCGAACCGATCTTGTAGGTCACACCCGTATAGAACAGGATGCGTTCGGTCGACGTGGTTTTCCCGGCGTCGATGTGCGCCATGATCCCGATGTTTCGCGTGTCTTCGAGTTTGAATGCTCTAGCCATAATCCCTTGTGTTGCTCGTTTCTCCCCTGACGCTACTTCCTACTGCTTCCCCTTGCGATCACGGCCACCGTCACGGTAGCCGGACGCTAAAACCCAATACTTACCAGCGATAGTGCGCGAAAGCCTTGTTGGCTTCGGCCATGCGGTGCACATCTTCCTTCTTCTTAACGGCGCCGCCGCGCGAATTTGCCGCGTCAATCAACTCGTCCGCGAGCTTATCGACCATGGTCTTGCCCGCACGTTCCCGCGAGTACTGCAACAACCAGCGAATCGCCAGCGACTGACGCCGGAACGGATTCACTTCCACGGGCACTTGATAGTTCGCGCCGCCCACGCGCCGTGTCTTGACCTCGATCACCGGTTTCAGGTTCTCGATGGCCTTCTTGAAGATCTTCAGCGCATCGTCGTTGGTCTTCTTGGCCACCTGATCCATGGCGCCGTAGAACACGCGCTGTGCCGTGCTCTTCTTGCCTTCCCACATCATTGAGCAAATGAACTTCTCTACAATGGCTTCGCCATAGACGGGGTCCACCGCTTGTGCGCGCCGGCTGACTAATCCTTTACGAGGCATTGCGTTTTCTCGCTCCTTCGAAACTCTTCCACTCACAAAGCACGATCCGCCTCGGAAGGCGGTCGCTACAAAACTCTTACTTGGCTGCTGCTCCAGCCTTCGGGCGCTTCGCGCCATACTTCGAACGGCCTTGCTTGCGATTCTCCACACCAGCGGCGTCGAGCGTGCCGCGCACGATGTGATAGCGAACACCGGGAAGGTCCTTCACGCGGCCGCCGCGCACCAGCACGATGGAGTGCTCCTGCAAGTTATGGCCGATCCCAGGAATGTACGTGGTCACTTCCACGGCGTTGGTCAAACGCACACGCGCCACTTTGCGCAGCGCAGAGTTCGGCTTCTTCGGAGTCTGCGTGTACACGCGGATGCACACACCGCGCTTCTCGGGGCAGCCCATCAACGCGGGCGACTTGGTCTTCGAAATGACCCCTTCTCTTCCCATCCGGACAAGTTGCGAAAACGTTGGCACTGTCGTTCCTCTCTTGATCGCCGGCCCAGACACAGCCGCTGCAAAACCTCTGCGCAGACAAATTTTCCAACTCTCGCATCACGCGCAGACAAAAACGCGAGAGCACACACTTACGCTGAAAGGTACTGCGAATCCGGAGAGAACCAGCAAGAGACTCCGTGCACAATCCAAGAGACAGGTCAAACGACTCTCGGTATCCAATCGGAGAGGCTTACTCGGCTTTTCGGGGCTGGCGCCCCATTCCGGCCGCTCTTCCGTCCCATTCCATCGATCTTTGTTCTGGGACTGAAGAATTTCCTTCCAACCAACCCTCCCCCACGAAGCAGAGGGCCTACTACTGCCGGGAATTACCCCTGACAAAACACAAAGTATAAAGAAGTTAGGTCACAGTGTCAAACTCGTTTCGATACACGCCAGTGGAAAATATTGTGGAAAACTGAGGAGTGGCATCTAGGCTGCTCTGAAGCTCGCTTTGCCTTCTCCAACCACACCGGGCATGAATTCTCAATAACTCCATTATATCCTGTTAGTTAGCCGGAGGCGGTGCATCCTGTCCCAAATCCCCGAAAGACCATAGATTGAACGACTTAAGCATGTCGTAGTCGCCCTTTTGCCGAAGCATTTTAGCCGTTTGCTCCGGAGTCCATGGCAAAGCGAACCGTTCCGGGCGATCCGCCAGCCAAAACGCCGTAAGCGCCATGATTGTAGCGTTCTGCGTAAGCACTTCCGGCTTCACTGCTTCCAAAGCGTCCGCCGCGGAATGATGCGTGTATTTGTAATCGGGTGAATCCTGTTCGAGATTGATGCCGGGCAGACCAACAAGAATGAATGCGCCCGTGTCGGTGCCAAACTCGCGCTTATCGTTCACAGGAATTTCGCGAATGTTCAAGAGCGAGTTCGAAAACGCTTTCATCGAATCGATCAGATCGTTTCGCCCGCCAAGCTGAAATTCCTTGATCGGTCCCTGCCCATCATCAAGAACGACGCACGCAATGTGATTTTTCATTTCGTCGGTGTGCTGTTTGACATAAGCCAAAGAGCCGAGCAGTCCTTGCTCTTCACCGGTAAAAAGCACGAAGCGAATGGTGCGCCGCGGCCGCTGCCCGCTTTTGACGATGGCGTCAGCAGCCGCCAAAACGCTGGTTGTTCCCGTACCGTTGTCCGTGGTTCCCTCGCTGAGGTCCCACGAATCGAGGTGCGCGCCGACCACGACGACTTGCTCGGGGTGTTCGGTTCCAACGATGTCGCCAACCACGTTCGCGGATTCCACCGGGCCACTGGTAAGGGTGTTCTCCACGTCGATGTGCAGGCGCACGGTTTTCCCGGCAGCCAGGAAGCGCTCCAGTTGTCCTTCATCCTCCATGGTCATATCCACCACCGGAATCGGGTAATCCTGTGCAAACCCGAGAATGCCGGTATGCGTGAGGTGCATTCCCTCCGCCTTGAAACCACCTTGCCCACCAATCACCGCGACAGCCCCAGCTTTGTGCAACGCGTTCAGAAAATCGCCATATTGCGCGAAGAGCATCCAGAAGCTTTTCTTAGGTACTCCTTCTGGCTTCATCATCACGATCTTTCCTCGGAACCGCGCCATGTTGGTCAGTTCCGCGTCCATATCGAACAGGTTGGCGGCGACCACTTCGGCCTGCACACCGCCCTTCACCGTAGAGCCCGTCCAGCCCATCGAGTCGACTGTCAGCGTGCGATGGAGCGGCTCAAGTAGTTCTGCCGAAGCCGTGCCGCGCATCCAGCCTTTCCACATGCTCCACTTCTCAGCGTGCACATTGGCGAGACCGATCGACTTCATTTTCGACACGCCCCAGTCGATGCCTTTCTGCCCTTCGGGCGAGCCGGTGACACGACCTCCAATGTCGTCGCTGAGCTGCGTCAGGTAGTTGAACGCTTGCGAATTGTAAAAACCCTCGCCGGTAATAGCCGTAAGCGCGGGCTTGGTGCCGTCTTCTTCGGGCCCCTTAGGACTCACGGCGTCATTTGCCGAGGCGGCCAAACCCGCCAGAAGAAATGCCAATGCCATCGCAACGAACTTCCTTTTCATACGTGCAGGCTCCCTATCGCGGCGCGCGAAAAATCACAAACGTTTAATCTAACACGGTTAGACCCGGGGGATGGAAAGTGGCCTTTGCTGCAGAATGCATCGATCCCATCAGGGGTAATTTGCCTGTCACCCTTGGGAATACGAAACTTTACGGGACGGACTCTGCTGCCTAAACTTCCTAGGTGACTTATTTGCGAAGCGCACTTCTCTTCCCAATTCTGATTTGGTGGAGCGCCGCGGCAGGGTTCTTGCCCGCCCAAGAGCCGGGGCACGCGGCGGAAACGTCCCACAAGCAAGCAGAACAGAAACCCTCCGAGAATGAGAGACCAAAAAAGGCCGAGAAACCGCAACTTCCCTTTCAGATTCAGCTGCTGGAAACCAAAGTGCATTTCGATGCGAATGGCGATTCACGAAAGGAAGTGCACACCGTCGTCAGAATTATCAATGTGCTGGGCGTGCAGCAGTTCGGGCGGCTTTCCTTCGACTACAACCGCAAATACCAGCAGATCGAGATTCCCATGGTGCGCGTGAGCCACAAAAACGGCGGAACGTCTGAAATCCTACCCAGTGCCATCACCGATTCTCCCAATCCAGCGACCGAGCATTTTCCGAGCTATCAGGATATCCGCGTAAAAGCCGTGCGCGTGTTGGGATTACAAGACGGCGACACCATCGAATACAAAGTTATCACCACAACTACGAAGCCGCCGCTGGCGCCGGATTTTTGGCTGGAGCATAGTTTTGATCGCTCCGGCCAAGTGCTGGAAGAACATTACGAATTGGAAGTGCCGTCCGCTCGCAAAATCGAAATGCATATCAATCCGGCAACCCCGGTTGCCACAAAAGAGACAAAGGGCACCGGTGAAAGCGCTGCCCTTGTGTATCTCTGGCGACGTACCTACTCGCCAGCCGAAGACACTAACGCGCCGGACGTGCCCGTCACGCCGGATGTCAGTTTCTCGACCTTTACCTGGGACCGTTTGTCCGCGCGATTAGCCGAGTTGCTACTTCCCGGCTCCGTGCCTCTTCAGCAACTCCAGGCGCGTGATGACATCGAGAAAGAAATGGCGAGGCGCCCGGAAGCGGATCCCGCGGTCCGCGAAAGAGCGATAGCGTTGACTCAAGATGCCAAAACCGACGCCGCTCGGCTCAAGGCCATCTACAAATTCGTATCCAGCCAAATCAATACGGTGGACGTGCCGTTAGGCAGTACGGGATTCCGCGCCAGAACCGCGGCAGAAGTTCTGTCTTCCGGATACGCAACCGGTGAGGACAAATATGTTTTGCTGGCGGCGCTGGCGGCCTCGAGTGGTTTGCGGGCAGACGCGGTTTTGACCGGCTACTGCGATCGCAAAGCCGCGGCCATTCCCACCGAGTTCAAACATCTGGTGGCCATCGGCTCCACCAAGGATCATCAGTTCTGGCTCGATCCAGCGATTGAAGTGGCTCCGTTCGGCATCATCGCTCCGTCTGACGCCACATGCGGGTTCGCGCTGCGGCGGGATGCGGCCACGCCCACCGCTGCCGGACTGGAGTGGGTGGAGCTGCCAACCGGCGCACCGTTCGCCGCGTTCCAGCGCGTCAGCGTCGATGCGGCGATCGCTAAAGACGGCTCACTGACCGCAAAAGTAAAGTACGAGTTACGCGGAGAAAATGAATTGCTGCTGCGCGTAGCCTTCCATCAGGCTCCCACCGAAAAATGGAAAGACGTGGCGTCCATGCTGGCCATCTCCGACGGATTTCGCGGGCAGGTAACCAACGCGCAAGTGTCAGACCCGACTTCGACGGACGACCCCTTCACCGTGGAGTACGAACTGACGCAATTGAAATTCGTGGACTGGTCCAAAAAACCAGTGCGCATTCCAGCGCTGCTGCCGCAAATCAGCTTGCCGGATCTACCGCTGCCACAAAACGCGGGCAGCAGCGCAGCCCCGCCGATTGTGTTGGGCGTACCGCTGGATGTGCAGACGGCCATGACCCTGAAGATCCCCGAGGGCACCACGGTGCAAACTCCTGCTGGAACGTCGGTTGCGCGCGACTTCGCAACCTACAGTTCGAAGTATTCGAGTTCCGGCGACACCATAGTGGCTTCCCGCAGTATCAACTTCCTAAAACGCGAAATTCCTGGCGACCGCGCCACTGAATACAACGCCTTCCTGCACGCGGTTCTGAGCGACCAAGGCCAACGATTTGTGTTGGTAGAAAATGGAAAATAGAAATTAGAGAATAGGAACGGCTTGGTAGTGTGATTTGCCAGCGCGTCGCAGGACCACGGCGGAACTGGATACGCTCCCCTTCACGGTCGATTCCAGGCGGCCCTGCCGCGGCCCGTGGCTCGATTTTCTATATTCTATTTTCCAATTTCGAATCTCACCGGATTTCCATGACTTCTTTTTCTTTGGTCGCGCAAAGTTCCTCGACCTTTTTCGTTTCCGACTGAGAGAGTTTGTCGAGGTCCTCGAGCGACCGCTTTTGCTCGTCCTGGCTGATCTTCTTTTCCTTTTCCAGTTTGTCGATGGCTTCCTTGACGTCGCGTCGAATATTGCGAATCGCCGTGCGGTGGTTCTCCAGCGCCTTGTGGATGTGCTTCACCAATTCTTTACGACGCTCTTCCGTTGGCGAGGGGATGGGAATGCGCACCACCTTGCCGTCGTTCGTCGGGTTCAGGCCGAGGTCCGACGCACGGATGGCCTTGTCGATGAGCGGTACGGCGCTCGGGTCCCATGGCGAAATTACCAGCATCCCCGCATCCGGGATGGTGACCGTGCCGAGTTGATTCACCGGCATCGGCGTCCCGTGATAATCGACGCGCACCTGATCGAGAATTGCGGCGTTGGCGCGGCCGGTGCGCACCGAGGCCAACTCCTTCCGAAAGTCTTCCACCGCCTTTTCCATGCGGGTCTTTGCTGCCACTTGCGCTTCTTTGGTGCTGCTGATCGTAGTCATCGTGTCGATCCTCGAAAAAAACTTCAGGGCCGAAGCCCAAACTTGCTCACGAGCAATACTCTGGGGGCTGAGTCGCGGCCTCCAGAAGAGAATTGAAACTTAATACCGGGAACGAAAAACTGCAAACCGCCCAGGTGTTCAGCCCGGCAGTACAGTAGAGCCGACCCGCTCGCCGAGCACTGCGCGCCGAATATTGCCGGGCTTGTGCATGTTGAAGATCATAATCGGCATGCCATTGTCCATGCACAAGGAGATCGCCGTGGAGTCCATCACCTTCAGATTCTGATGCAGCACTTCGCGGTACGTAATTTGCGCCAGAAAATTCGCCCCACTGACTTTTTCCGGATCGGCGTCATAGATTCCATCCACGCGCGTCGCTTTCAGGATAACGTCCGCCTTGATTTCCATGGCGCGAAGGGCGGCCGCGGTGTCCGTGGAGAAATACGGGTTGCCCGTTCCGGCCGCGAAAATGACCACACGATTCTTTTCCAGGTGCCGGATAGCTCGGCGCCGGATGAACGGCTCACAGACCTGGTGCATTTCAATGGCACTTTGCACGCGGGTGTGCACCCCGGCCTTTTCGAGGGTGTCCTGCAGCGCAAGCGCGTTCAACACCGTTGCCAGCATGCCCATGTAGTCGCCCGTGGCGCGGTCGATTTCGAATCCTTTTTGGCGGGCGCCACGGAAAATGTTCCCGCCGCCAACCATAATGGCAACCTGCACGCCAAGTTCGTGGACTTCTCGCAACTCTTTGGCAATATCCGAAACGGTCTGGCCGTCAATTCCAAACCCTTGGGAGCCCTGGAGCGATTCTCCCGACAATTTCAGCAAAATACGTTCATAGGCAGGTTTTTTCTTGGAACTTTTGGGTGAGGCTTTCGCTTTCGGTGGCATGCGTCTCCGTTAACTCTGGGCGAAACCTTGGGAATTGTAGCAAAGAATCGCGATTTGGCGTGTGTCACCGCGCACATTCGTCGCCACTCTGCGATCGTCAGAAAACCGGGAAGAGCGTTGTGTCCGTGTATAATGTGCCCGACTCCGTTCCGCCCCCGCCTGCAAGAAAAATTGCTTCCTGAGGTGCATTGATGCAAAGCCTACGAACGCGGCGTGTCGTCGTAGCAACCGTTCTGATGTGTGTTTTTTTCTTCGGCCAGATTTCCTCCGCCTGCACGCGGGTGGTCTATTTAGGTCCAAACGGAACAGTCATCACCGCGAGATCGATGGATTGGAGCGTCGACATCGGCACAAACCTGTGGATCCTGCCTCGTGGCGCGCACCGCACCGGGGAAGCCGGCGCTCATTCCGAGGAATGGACCTCCAAGTATGGAAGCGTTGTGGCAACCGGCTACGACATCTCGACCACCGACGGCATGAACGAAAAGGGATTGGTGGTAAACCTGTTATGGCTGGCGGAATCGGAGTATCCCACGCCCGATTCGAGTAAGCCTGGCTTGGCCATTTCGTTGTGGGCGCAATATGTGCTGGATAAATTTGCGACCGTCAAGGAAGCGATAGATGACCTGAGCCGCGAGCCGTTCGTTGTGGTTACCGCCAGTGTACCCGGGCAAGAGCGGCTAGCCACCCTGCACCTGTCCATGTCCGACGCAACCGGAGATAGCGCGATCGTCGAGTACATCGGAGGAAAACAGGTGATTCATCACGATCGCAAGTATCAGGTCATGACCAACTCGCCGGCGTTCGAAAAACAGTTGGCCATGGAAGAATACTGGCGGCAGATCGGCGGGACCGTCATGCTTCCGGGCACGAACCGCGCGGCAGACCGCTTTGCCCGCGCCTCCTTTTACATCCAAGCGATCCCGCAGGAAGAAGATCCCCAAATGGCCTTGGCCAGTGTCTTCAGCGTGATTCGGAACGCATCGGTTCCCTACGGAATCACAACGCCGGGCCAACCCAACATTTCCTCGACGCGCTGGCGCACCGTGGCGGATCAGAAGCGGCTGGTGTACTTCTTCGAATCGGCAGTCACGCCCAATACCTTTTGGGTAAACTTTTCCGACATCGATTTTTCGGCAGAGACCGGCAAGGTCATGAAGCTGGATTTGGGAAAAAATCAGAGCAACGTGCACGCGGGCAATGTGGCCAAAGCGTTCCAGCCGAGCCCGCCCTTCAAGTTCTTGGGGCTCTGACGGCCAGCAGCAGCTAGCCCACAAAAACGAAAACGCCCCGGCGATAAACCGGGGCGTTGTTGGATTTTCACCGCAATGCTACTCGCCGGCTGGTGCGGCAGCGGTTTCCGGTGTGGCGCTGCCCCCGGAAGCTTCGCCAACCTTGAAGCGCGCGAAGCGCCGAATGGCAATGTTTTCGCCAAGCTTGGCGATCGCCGCGTTGATCATTTCACCAATCGTCTGGGTCTCGTCCTTGATGTAGTGCTGTTCGTACAGGCAGGTTTCCTCGTAGAACTTTTCCATCTTGCCCTGCACGATCTTCTGGATGACCGGCTCCGGCTTGCCCGTGGCGCGAGCCTGCGCAGAGTAGATTTCCTTCTCGCGCTCGAGCATCTCGGCCGTGACGTCTTCGCGGCGCACGTAGCGCGGATCGACCGCGGCAATGTGCATAGCTATATCGTGACACAGCGCTTGAAACGCCTCGGTGCGGGCCACGAAATCGCTTTCGCAATTGACCTCTACGATTACGCCGATTTTTCCTCCGGCGTGAATGTAGTGGCCGATCAGTCCTTCGCTGGCTTCGCGCGTAGCCTTCTTGGCCGCCGCGGCCTGGCCCTTCTTGCGAAGAATATCGATGGCCTTTTCTATGAGCAGTGCGCTGTTTGTGGGGTCAGCCACCTGGCCGCTGGCTTCGATAAGCGCGGCGCGGCAATCGCTGAAGCCGGCGTTGGTTCTCTCTCTCAGTTCCTTGACGAGCTTTGCGGGAATTTCCATGACTGGTTTACTTGTACTCATCCTTTTTTCTAGTTCGAAGTTGTTAGTTCTAAGTTCTCAGTAAGACGCAGCGTGCACATCCCTGACGAGCCGAATCGAACGACTTGGAACTTCCTTTCTGTCGCGAATGGGCCGCTTTTGATGGCGGCGCCGGCAAAACACAAACCCTTAGAAAAATGGCCCGGCGTTGAAGTGATTCGAGCGCCGGGCCAAAGACCTTGTAGCCGCGGGCGAAAGTTAGCGCTTTTCCTCGTCGGGAGGAACGGTGGTTTCTGCCGCTTCAATGAAGGCCTCGGAGCCTTCGACGAAGTCGCCTTCCTGCTTTTCGTACTGCTCGTACGCGCTGGTGTCGACGTAATCCACGGACGGTTCGAGCGCCTGATCGGCGGCAGCCTTCTGGTCGGCCACCTGCGACTGCTCATAAATGGAACGGCCCTCGGCAACGGAGTCGGCGATCTTGGTGGTGAACAAGCGAATGGCGCGCAACGCGTCATCATTCCCGGGAATAATCCAGTCCACCATGTCCGGGTCGCAGTTCGTATCCACCACACTAACCACCGGAATGCCCATCCGGCGCGCTTCCTTTACCGCAATCTCCTCAGCGTTCGAGTCGATCACGAATAGCGCATCCGGCAACTGCGCCATATTCTCAATACCTTCCAGGTTTTGCTGCAAATGCTTCATCTCGCGGTCCAAACGCGCACGCTCTTTCTTCGAGAGCTGCTCCATGCGGCCGTCTTCGGTCATGGCCTTCAAGAGTTTCAGGCGCTTGATGGACTTCTGGAGTGTGGCCCAGTTGGTCAGCGTGCCGCCAAGCCAGCGATGATTGACGAAGTACGCTCCGGCGCGCTTGGCTTCTTCCGCAACCGCCTCCTGAGCCTGCCGCTTGGTGCCCACAAACAAAACGGTTCGACCGTGACTGGAGATTTCGCTGACGAAGCGGCTGGCTTCGCGGAACATCTTCAGCGTCTTTTGCAGGTCGATGATATGAATGCCGTTGCGCTCCCCGAAGATATATTCCTTCATCTTCGGATTCCAACGACGCGTCTGGTGACCGAAATGAACTCCGGCCTCCAGCAGCTCCTTCATGGTGATTTCTACTGCCACGTTTCCTCCTAAGTAGATAGCTGCTTTTCGTGACGCATCACGCAACAGCCTCTTGCCGGCTTCTTGCCGGCCGTGATCTTGGGGCCTCCGCTTGCGCCGAAGCCCCAGAGCTCAAGGCCCACCCGCGATTAACGCTTGGTGAACTGGAACCGTTTACGCGCGCCCTTCTGCCCGTACTTCTTGCGTTCCTTCATACGGGAATCGCGCGTCAGAAAACCATTCTTCCGGAGCGCCGGACGCAATTCCGGGTTGTAGCGGCTGATCGCACGGGACAGCCCCATGCGCACCGCTCCCGATTGCCCACCGACGCCGCCGCCCTTGGCCGTGGCCACCACATCCACCTGCTCCAGCAGGCTGGTGAACTTCAGCGGCTCGGTAGCATCGTGTTCCCACGCGT
>Ga0335076_10002645_pt1 | contig 17849 bp, 16 predicted proteins | sample Lox_Sample_25_FD_206717 | JGI IMG/M metagenome (GOLD analysis project Ga0335076, IMG submission 206717) | Soil microbial communities from Loxahatchee National Wildlife Refuge, Florida, United States - Lox_Sample_2.5 | ecosystem: Environmental > Terrestrial > Soil > Wetlands | place: USA... | reverse complement strand
CTTGCCGCGATGGTCGGCATCGGGATCGGCCGCTTCGCCTATGCGCTGGTGCTGCCCGACATGCGCGACTCCCTGCACTGGTCGTATTCGGCTGCGGGATTCATGAATACCGTCAACGCCGCCGGCTACCTCGCTGGCGCGCTGCTGGCGTCGCAGCTGATCCGGCGCTTCGGCTGGTCGGCGCCGATCGTCGGCGGCACGCTTGTCTGCATCGCTTCGCTCGCGACCTGCGCGTTAACAGGCAATTTCATCATTCTCAGCCTGGCCCGACTGATCGCGGGTCTGGGCGCAGCGACCGGATTTGTCGCCGGCGGCGCGTTCGCCGCCAACATCGCCCAATCGCACCCTGATCGCGCGAACTTCCTTTTGAGCCTGTACTATGCAGCGCCGGGTCTTGGCATCGTCGCCTCGGGCCTGATCGCACCCTTCGTGCTGCAGGCGTTCGGACCGGGCTCGTGGTGGATCGTGTGGTGGGCGCTGACGCTGCTTGCCCTCGTCATGAGCGTTCCGTTGTTGCTGGCACGACTCGAGGAGAGCAAGCCCGCTCCGACCCTTGCCGGCTCTGCGCATTTTTCGATCGCGCCGATCCTGGTCTACCTCGCCGGCTATTTTCTGTTCGGCGCAGGTTACATCGCCTACATGACTTTCATGATCGCCTATGTGCGCGATGCCGGCGGCGGCGCGGCGGCGCAAGCCGCATTCTGGAGCCTGATCGGCTCGAGCGCCTTTGTGACGCCATGGGTCTGGCGCCGCGTCCTCGCGCTCGATCGCGGGGGCGTGGCGACTGCGATCATCCTGTCGGTCAACGCACTCGGCGCGGTCTTGCCGATCTTCGGCCATTCGGTGGCGTGGCTTGCGAGCTCGGCGCTCGTATTCGGCGTCGCATTCTTTGCCGTGGTCGGCTCCACCACCGCCTTTGTCCGCTTCAACTATCCGCCCGGGGCGTGGCCGACCGCGATTGCGGCGATGACCATTGCGTTCGGCATCGGACAGACGTTCGGGCCGATCGCGGTCGGTGCGATCACCGACGCGCTCGGCAGCGTCACCTACGCGCTGAACGTATCAGCCACATTGCTCGCGCTCGGAGCAGTCGCCGCGGCGTGTCAGGGAAAGCTCGCGCCTCAGCTCCCGCTGAACGAATTATAGCCCTGGTCTTCCCAGTAGCCGCCCTTGTAGTCGTTGGTGACCTCCATCGAGATCACATATTTCGGATTCTTGAACCCGAGCTTTGTCGGCACCCGGATCTTCATCGGGAAGCCATAGGCGCGCGGCAGGATCTCGTCGGCGAATTTGAAGGTCATCTGCGTCTGCGGATGCAGCGCCGTGCGCATGTCGAGCGGCGAGTTGTAGCCTTCCTTGTCGGCGCACTGGAACCAGACATATTTGGCCCTGGTGTCGGCTCCGATCAGCTTGAGGAAATCGCGAAGCGGCGTGCCGGTCCAGCTGCCGATCGCGCTCCAGCCCTCCACGCAGATGTGGCGCGTGACCTGCTTGACCTGCGGCAGGGCGTAAAGCTCATCCAGCGTCCAGGACTTCTTGTTGTCGACGAGACCGCGCACCTCGAGCTTCCAGGTCTTGCCGTCGACCTCGGGGGCGTCGTCGAGGTCGTAATAGGCGTTGAACGGGAAGGGCTTGGTGATCGCGCTCTCGGGAAAGGTCGGCGCCAGCGCATCGGGATTGAACATCCATGCCTGCACGGCGTCGTTGAACTTCGAGACCTGCTTCAGCACTTCCTCCGCCCGATCGCTGTCGAGCACGTCACAGCCGGTGAGCAGGGTCAGCGCGCCCAGGCTTGCGCCGCCCGCGATGAAGCGCCGCCGGGTCAGGTCCGGCATCGACTTCACTGCGTCCTTGATCAAAAGCCTCCTGTCGACGCCGGGAATGAGAAACGAGCGCTTGGTCATATTCGAAACTCCTCGCTCTAGCGGCCGATGATCATGGCGCGCAGGCTCTTCGGCACCAGCAGCGCGAGCACGACATGCACGATCAGGAACAGGCAGATCAGCGCCATGCAGATGAAATGCACGTAGCGGGCGGTCGGATAGTCGCCGAACAGCATCACGAGATAATAGAGCTGCACGGGCTTCCACATCGACAGGCCCGACAGCACGATCACGACGCCGACCGCGATGATGCCGGCATACAGCAGTTTCTGTACATAGTTGTATTTGGAGAGGTCATCATGGCTGAGCTTGAAGGTCAGCGCCGCCTTGGCGTCGGAAATGACGCCGCCGGGTGTGATCGGCAGCAGTTTCCTGCGGAAACGGCCGGTCGCAAAGCCGGTGACCAGGTAGGCGAGGCCGTTGATCATCAACAGCCACATCGCCGCGAAATGCCATAGCAGCGCGCCACCGAGCCAGCCGCCCAGCGTAATCGACTTGTCGAAATGGAAATCGAACAATGGCGAGGCGTTATAAATCTGCCAGCCGGACATGATCATCAGGATCATGGCGACGGCATTGATCCAGTGCATGGTCCGCACCCAGGCCGGCTGGATGGTCTTTGCCGACTCCTGCACGGTGGGACCGTCGGCGGCTGCAAGGGTGGACATCTCGGCTCCTTCGGCGGCGACCCGCCAACTCGCTTCCAACACTATACGACGTAAACCCCGGTTCCGTTACGGCATTGCACGCAATCGGGTCGATAGCCGAAGCGTATCCGGCCTCACAAAAAAGCGAGCCGGGTTTCCCCGGCTCGCGGTCGCACATCCCCCGTGGGGATCGGATCGGGATATGCGGGTCTCAGGAGGCCGGCATCAGCACGGTGTCGATCACATGGATCACGCCGTTCGACTGATGGACGTTGGAGATCGAGATCATCGAGCTATCGCCCTTGGCATCGACGATCCAGGTCTTGCCGTCGGCCTTCTTCACGGTCAGTTCCTCGCCTTCCACCGTCTTGAGCTTCTTGCCATCGGTGAGGTCGCCCGCGTCGAAACGGCCGGCGACGACATGATAGGTCAGGATCTTGGTCAGTGTCGGCTTGTTCTCGGGCTTGACCAGGGTGTCGACCGTGCCGGCCGGCAGCTTGCCGAAGGCGGCGTTGGTCGGCGCGAACACCGTGAACGGGCCCTTGCCTTCGAGTGTTTCGACCAGTCCGGCGGCCTTCACCGCGGCAACCAGCGTGGTGTGGTCCTTCGAGTTGACGGCGTTCTGAATGATATTCTTCGACGGATACATGGGGGCGCCGCCGACCATCACGGTCTTCTCTTCGGCACGCGCGGGCGCAACGAAGGTCGAGGTGATCGCCAGCGCGCCGAAAACGGCGGCCGACAAGAGTGCAATGCGCTTGGACATGGAGTATCTCCCGCTTGGGTAGGGTTTGCCGGCAGGAATCCGCCGGTGAGTTGAGGGTCAACGGCGGCGCTGTTCGATCCGGGATCGTCGAGCGCCGTCGTTGCCCCGAACTACGGGAGGTTTTGGCAGGCGGTTTCGAACAAAAATTCTTTGTGATACGCGAAACTATTCGTGCGGCGGACCGTGTCTTGTCTTTCTCATTGCAGCCGGGCGAAGCGGCGTTGTCGGTAGACAACCAGAAATAGAGCCCGAATTCTCTTCACCCTCTCCCCTTGTGCGAGAGGGTGGCGCCGAAGGCGCCGGGTGAGGGGTTGATGCCGCAAGCACCCAAATCATCAGTCAACTGCAAAATATCTTAGAGACTTCGCGAATCAGATGCGGCATGAGCCAACTGACGCGGAGGCCGCGATGTGGCGGTTGCTCGGCGATCGTCGCCTCGCACAATTCAAATTTCGCCGTCAGGTACAACTACATTCTTGATTTCGTTTGTTTAGATCAACGCCTGGTTGTCGAGGTTGATGGCAGTCAGCACGCGTCGGCAGCGGACGATGCATCAAGAGAGGCTGTCTTGGTGCGTGAAGGCTTCAGAATTGCCCGCTATTGGAATAACGACGTTTTGCAACAACGGACTGCTGTTCTGGAGGACATTCTCGCCAAGCTCTGCACGCGGTGAAATACCCCTCACCCGCCTCGCTTCGCTCGGCACCCTCTCCCACAAGGGGAGAGGGGAAACGATCAATCCCTGGTCGCGGGCGTCTGGATGAAGCCGCGGTTCCAGGTCGGGCTGATCAGGATTTCATTCATGCAGACCCGCGGCGGCATGCTGGCGACGAAGGCGATGGTGCGGCCGAGATCTTCCGGCTGCAGCATTTTGGCCTGCTCCTCCTCGCTCGGCACCACGGGCCGCAGCTTCAGGATCGGGGTGGCAACCTCGCCGGGCATCAGGCAGCAGGCGCGCAAGCCGTTGACGCATTCGTCCATGTTGAAGGAGTGGGTCAGCGCCAGCACCGCATGCTTCGTCGTGGTGTAGGCCGGGCCAGGCATTTTCGACACGTGACGGCCGGCCCATGACGACACGTTGATGATCGAGCCGTCCTTCTGCCTGCGCATCGCCGGCAAGACCGCGCGCATGCAATAGAGCACCCCATTCAGATTGATATCGACGAGCTGGTTCCAGCCTTCAAGCTCCATGTCGGCCCAGCGCCGCTTCGGCACATTGACGCCGGCGCTGTTGACCTGGAGGTCGATGCGGCCGTGTCTGGCGAGGATCTGATCGGCGGCTTTTTCGACGTCCGCCGCGACGCTGACATCGAGCACAATCGCCTCGGCCTCGCCGCCGGCCTTTCTGATCTTCTCGACCACCGCATCCAGCGGCGCCTTGCGGCGCCCCGAAACCACCACCGTCCAGCCGTCGGCCGCGAGCGCTTCCGCGCCGGCCTCGCCGATCCCGGTGCCGCCCCCGGTCACCCAGGCCACGCGCTTTCTCTCCCTTACCATGCAAACTGTCTCCGTTGCTTTTTCGGGCCTGTTTTTGCTAATCCAGCCATTCTTCCGGATCGTCGCCCCTCGGGGGAGTGTTGCATGAACACCACCGCCAACGCCAACCTGTTTTCCCGCCTGTTCGATCGTCTCGACGATCCCAAACGGCTTGCGATCGAAACCCAGAACGGCGAGCGCATCACCTATGGCGATCTGATCGCGCGCACGGGCAAGGTCGCCAATATGCTGGTCGAACGCGGCGTCAAGGTGGGCGACCGCGTGGCGGCACAGACCGAAAAATCGGTCGAAGGCCTCGTGCTCTATCTTGCAGCCGTGCGCGCCGGCGCGGTCTATCTGCCGCTCAACACCGCCTATACGCTGAACGAGCTCGATTATTTCATCAACGACGCGGAGCCGTCGCTGGTGGTGTGCGATCCCTCGAAGGCAGAGGGGATCGCCAGGATTGCGGCGAAGGTGAAGGCGAAGGTCGAGACGCTGGATGCCAATGGCAAGGGTTCGCTGACGGACGCTGCCGCCAAGGCGAAGCCTGAATTTGCGACCGCGATCCGCGGCAATGATGACCTCGCCGCGATCCTCTACACGTCGGGCACCACCGGCCGCTCCAAGGGCGCGATGCTCTCCCACGACAATCTCGCCTCGAACTCGCTGACCCTGGTCGATTACTGGCGCTTCACCGACAAGGACATCCTGATTCACGCGCTGCCGATCTATCATACCCACGGCCTGTTCGTGGCGAGCAATGTCACGCTGTTCGCGCGCGCTGCGATGATCTTCCTGCCCAAGTTCGATCCGGAGACGATCATCAAGCTGATGGCGCGTGCCAGCGTGCTGATGGGCGTGCCGACCTTCTATACGCGGCTGCTGCAGAACCCGGCGCTGAACAAGGAGACGACAAGGCATATGCGCCTGTTCGTCTCGGGCTCGGCCCCGCTGCTCGCCGAAACCCATCGCGAATGGGCGGCGCGCACCGGACATGCCGTGCTCGAGCGCTACGGCATGACCGAAACCAACATGAACACGTCAAACCCCTATGACGGCGAGCGCGTCGCCGGCGCCGTCGGCCACCCCCTGCCGGGCGTCTCCGTGCGCGTCACCGATCCCGAGACCGGAAACGTGCTGCCGCCCGACACTGTCGGCATGATCGAGGTCAAGGGCCCGAACGTATTCAAGGGCTATTGGCGCATGCCCGAGAAGACAAAGTCCGAATTCCGCGACGACGGCTTCTTCATCACCGGCGATCTCGGCAAGATCGACAACAGGGGCTATGTGCACATCCTCGGCCGCGGCAAGGATCTCGTGATCTCCGGCGGCTTCAACGTCTACCCGAAGGAAATCGAGAGCGAGATCGACGCCATGCCGGGCGTGATCGAATCGGCCGTGATCGGCGTGCCGCATGCCGATTTCGGCGAGGGCGTCACCGCGGTCGTGGTCTGCAACAAGGGCGCCGACATCACCGAGTCGTCGGTCCTGAAGGCGCTCGACGGGCGGCTCGCGAAATTCAAGATGCCAAAGCGCGTGTTCGTCGTCGACGAATTGCCGCGCAACACCATGGGCAAGGTGCAGAAGAATATCCTGCGGGATAATTACAAGGATATTTACAGCAAGAAATGAGGGGCGTCGCGATCGCGGCGGGTGGAGTACGGGCGAGGGACAACTACTGTCCGGTCGCGAGGCTTATCACAAACCGCCCGCCGACGATGAAGAGATAGCAGCCGAACGCGACTTCCAGCATGCGCTTGGACATGGCGTGGGCGGCCCTGACCCCGAGCGGCGCGGTCCAGAGGCTGGTCGGCATGACGAGCGCGGCGCCGATCAGCGAGACATAGCCGAACGCGAGCGGCTCCTGCAGCGCCATGACGTCCGGAAAGCGCGCCGCGACCGGCCAGCCGGCATAGACGTAGCCGAGCGCGCCGGGGATCGAGATCAACACTGCGAGCGCCGAGGACGTCGCCACGGCCTGGTGGATGGGCCGCCCGTAAAACGTCATCAGGAGATTCGAGAACAGGCCGCCGCCGACACCCATCAGGGTCGCAAGGATGCCGACTGCGAAGCCGTAGACCTTCATCAGGACGCCCTTCGGCATCTCGTCGCCCAATTTCCAGCTGTCGCGTGCGAGCCAGAGCCGGGCCGTCGCCGTCCACGCCACGCAGACAAAGACATATTTGAAAAGCCGCTCCGGCGCGTAGCGCGCGATGACGCTGCCGGCGAGGACGCCGAGCAGGATCGCGATCCACCACCCCTTCAGGATCTCCATGTCCACCGCGCCCCTGAGATAATGGGCGCGAAACGAGCGGATGGAGGTCGGGATGATCACCGCGAGCGAGGTGCCGACACAGAGCGGCATGCGCACCTCGAGCGGCACGCCGGCCAGCCGGAAACATTCATAGAAAACCGGGACCAGGACCGCGCCGCCGCCGATCCCGAACACGCCGGCCAGAAATCCCGATAGCGCACCCACCGCCACCAGGAGAAGCGCGAGTTCGATCAGTTCTCTGACGTCCAGCCCCGCGATGGTCATGGGTGTTGCCGCATGGGTGTTGCCTCAAGGCGAATAAAGCGTTCTTGAATCGTGCTTCAGGTATACCAGCCATCAGCATACATCGATCCTTGTCAACGCCCGCATTTGCAGGGCTCATCCGGTAGGTGTGAACGCACGTTCGGAATCGCCGATCTTCGCCGTTGCGCTGATGGGCTCGACTCCGTAAATAGGGCAGAAACCCACCGCGATCCCCGACGGACCCTTCGAGCGCTCGAGGGGCCCGCAAACACTGTCAAAGCCGCCATGACCGCCAGGATCGAACGACCGCTCTCGCCCCATCTGCAAACCTATCGATGGACGCTGACGATGATGCTGTCGATCGTCCATCGCGCGACCGGCGTGGCCTTGTATTTTGGGACCATCCTGCTCGCCTGGTGGCTGATCTCGGCGGCCTCCGGGCCCACCGCCTATGCCCATGTTCAGGCTTTCACCTCGAGCGTCATCGGGCGGCTGATCGTGTTCGGCTATACGTGGGCGCTCCTGCATCATCTGCTGAGCGGCATCAGGCATTTCGTCTGGGATCTCGGCTACGGCTTCAAGGCCAATGAGCGCGAAGCCATGACCTGGGGGGCGCTGATCGGCGGCATCTCGCTCACCGTGCTGGTGTGGATCGCAGCCTATGTGATCGGGGGCGGACGATGAGCGCGCAGGATACGCACGGCACGCCCTCGATGCGCACGCCGCTCGGCAGGGTGCGCGGCCTCGGCACCTCGCATTCGGGCACCGGCGATTTCTGGCGGCAGCGGCTGACGGCGGTCGCGATGACGCTTCTGATCGTCCCGGTGCTGGTCATCGTGATGACGCTGCTCGGCCGCAACCAGGCGGGCGCCGCGCAAATTCTCGGCTCGCTGCCGATCGCGGTGATCCTGCTCCTCTTCATCATCGCCTCGACCTGGCACATGAAGATCGGCATGCAGGTGGTGATCGAGGACTATGTGCACAACGAAAAGCTGAAGCTCGCCTCGGTCATGGCCAACAATTTCTTCTGCTTCGCGGTGGCGCTGGCCTCGATCTACGCCATCCTCAAACTGTCTTCGGGAGTGTAGCCTATGGCCAGCGACGGCAACGGCAAGGCTCCCAACGGCGGGCCGGCCACCAACGGCAAGGCCTATCCGATCGAGGATCACACCTACGATGTAGTAGTGGTCGGCGCCGGCGGCGCGGGCCTGCGCGCGGTGGTTGGCTGCGGCGAGGCGGGACTGCGCACCGCCTGCATCACCAAGGTGTTTCCGACACGTTCGCACACCGTCGCAGCGCAAGGGGGCATTTCGGCCGCGCTCGGCAACATGCACGCGGACGACTGGCGCTGGCACATGTACGACACCGTCAAGGGCTCGGACTGGCTCGGCGACCAGGATTCGATCGAATACATGGTGCGCCAGGCGCCGGAGGCGGTTTACGAACTCGAGCATTGGGGCGTGCCGTTCTCGCGCACCGAGGACGGCAAGATCTATCAGCGGCCGTTCGGCGGCATGACGGTGGACTACGGTAAGGGCCAGGCGCAGCGCACCTGTGCCGCCGCGGACCGCACCGGTCACGCCATGCTGCATACGATGTATGGCCAGGCGCTCAGGCATTCGGCCGAATTCTACATCGAATATTTCGCCATCGACCTGATCATGGACGACCAGGGCACCTGCCGCGGCGTGATCGCGCTCAAGCTCGAGGACGGCACGCTGCACCGCTTCCGCGCCCAGACCACGATCCTCGCCACCGGCGGCTATGGGCGTATCTATCATTCCTGCACCGGCGCCCACACGCAGACCGGCGATGGCAGTGCGATGGCGCTGCGCGCCGGCTTGCCGCTGCAGGACATGGAATTTGTGCAATTCCATCCGACCGGGATCTACGGCGCCGGTTGCCTCGTCACCGAAGGCGCGCGCGGCGAGGGAGGCTATCTCGTCAATTCCGAGGGCGAGCGCTTCATGGAGCGCTACGCGCCGTCGGCCAAGGACCTCGCCTCGCGCGATGTGGTTTCGCGCGCCATGACCATCGAAATCCGCGAGGGACGCGGCGTCGGCAAGAAAAAGGACCATATCTTCCTGCACCTCGACCATCTCGACCCCAAGGTGCTGCACGAACGGCTGCCGGGCATTTCCGAATCGTCGCGAATCTTCGCAAATGTCGATGTGACACGCGAGCCGATCCCGATCGTTCCGACCGCGCACTATAACATGGGCGGTATCCCCACCAACTTCCACGGCGAAGCGCTGACCAAGAAAAACGGCGACGACAATTTCGTGGTGCCGGGCCTGATGGCGGTGGGCGAAGCGGCCTGCGTCTCCGTGCATGGCGCCAATCGGCTCGGCTCCAACTCGCTGATCGACCTCGTGGTGTTCGGCCGCGCGGCAGCGCTGCGCTGTGCGGAAAAACTGACGCCGAACGGCAAGCAGCCCGATCTGCCGGCAGACTCGGCGGAAAGAGCGCTCGGTCGGCTCGATCGTTACCGCAACGCCTCCGGCGGCACACCGACCGCGAAGCTGCGAGACAGCATGCAGCTCGTGATGCAGAACAATTGCGCGGTGTTCCGCACTGGCGAGGTGCTGCACGAAGGACATAACCTGATCCACAAGGTATACGGCGGCATTCGTGACATCGCGGTATCGGACCGCTCGCTGATCTGGAATTCCGACCTGATCGAGACGCTGGAGTTCGACAATCTGATCGCGCAGGCCGTGGTGACCATGGACTCGGCGGTCAACCGCACCGAGAGCCGCGGCGCGCATGCGCGCGAGGATTTCCCCGACCGCGACGACAAGAACTGGATGAAGCACACGCTGGCGTGGATGGATGAGGCCGGCAACACCTCGATCGATTATCGCCCGGTGCACGACTACACCATGACCAACGACGTGCAGTACATCCCGCCGAAGGCGCGCGTGTATTGAGTAAATTGTCATGCGCGGGCTTGACCCGCGCACCCATCTTCAAATGAGGATGGATTGCCGGTATCTTGGGTAAAGACGCGCTTTGCGCTCGTGCCCGGCAATGACGAAAAGGGCAAAGGCGAGACAAATGGTTGAATTCGCGTTACCGAAAAACTCGAGGATCAGCGGCGGCAAGACCTGGCCGAAACCGCCGGGCGCGACCGAGACGCGCGAATTCAAGGTCTATCGCTGGAATCCGGACGACGGCAAGAATCCAAGCGTCGACACCTACTACATCGATATCCACGACTGCGGCCCGATGGTGCTCGACGGCCTGATCTGGATCAAGAACAACATCGACCCGACTCTGACCTTCCGCCGCTCCTGTCGCGAGGGCGTTTGCGGCTCCTGTGCCATGAACATCGACGGCCAGAATACGCTCGCCTGCACCAGGTCGATGCACGACGTCAAGGACGGCGCGGTGAAGATCAATCCGCTGCCGCACCAGCCTGTGGTGAAGGACCTGGTGCCCGACCTCACGAACTTTTATGCGCAATATGCTTCGATCGAGCCCTGGCTGAAGACGACCTCGCCGACGCCGCAGAAGGAATGGAAGCAGAGCCACGAGGACCGCGAGAAGCTCGACGGCCTCTACGAGTGCATCCTCTGCGCCTGCTGCTCGACCTCATGCCCCAGCTATTGGTGGAACAGCGACCGCTTCCTGGGGCCGGCCGCGCTGCTGCAGGCGACGCGCTGGGTCACGGACTCGCGCGACGAAGCGACCGGCGAGCGGCTCGACAATCTCGAGGATCCGTTCCGCCTCTATCGCTGCCACACCATCATGAATTGCGCCAAGGCGTGCCCGAAGAGCCTCAACCCGTCGGAAGCGATCGCCAAGCTCAAGCTGAAGCTGGTCGAACGACAGATCTAGGCGCGGGCCGCGGCGCCGGCTGTTTGAAGGGGGTATGCAATGCCCGCGCCGCGCATCATCCTGCATCACTTCGATCAGTCGCCATTTTCCGAAAAAATCCGGCTGATCTTCGGCCTGAAGAACATCGCCTGGACTTCGGTCCGCATCTCGCGAATCATGCCGCGTCCGGATCTGATGCCGCTCACCGGCGGCTATCGCCGCACCCCCGTGATGCAGATCGGCGCCGACATCTATTGCGACACCCAATGCATCATGCGCGAGCTGGAGCGCCGCTTTCCCGAGCCGAGCCTGTTGCCCGCGGGATACGAGGGTCTTGCCTGGAGCAGCGCGATGTGGACCGACCGCCCGTTCTTCCAGAACACCGTCAATCTCGTGTTCGGCTCGCTTGCCGACAAGGTGCCGGCCGATTTCATCGAGGACCGGGAGAAGCTGCGCGGCGCCAAATTCGACGTCGCGGCGATGAAGGCCTCCATTCCGCAGATGCGCGATCAATTCCGCGCGCATCTTGCGTGGATCGATGCCCAGCTTGGCGACGGCCGCACTTTCATGTCTGGCGAGGTGCCGAGTCTGTGCGACGTCGACGCCTATATGAACCTCTGGTACGTGCGCACAAACCTGGAAAGTTCCGACGAGATGCTCGCCGAGTTCGACCATGCTCGCGCGTGGGCCGGACGGCTGCGCGCTGTCGGCCATGGTCGGCACGATGAAATATCTAGCGCCGAAGCGCTGGAGATCGCGGCGCGCGCGGCGCCCGAGACGGAAGAGCAGCACGATCCCGGCGACCCGAACGGCCGCAAGGTAGGCGACAAGGTTGAGGTCATGCCCGACGATTACGGCAAGGTCCGTGTCTCCGGCGAGATCGTCGCGCTGTCGGCGCAGCACATCGCCATCCGCCGGCACGAGGCGCGCGCCGGCGACGTGATCGTGCATTTTCCACGCGCCGGGTTTCTGGTGTTCGACGCCTGAGGCGGTCGGGATGCCTGGTTTGCTCCCGGGCCAAAAGGCGCTATGGATGCGCCGCTTCGCCTTGAGGATTTCCAGCTTGACGCCCGACAATGATGCATCGCCCGCGCCCTTTGGGGCGTTTGCGCCGAATGCCGCGCAGGCCGCGATCATCGCGCTTGCACACCGCTCGCGGCTGAAGCGCGGCGCGTTCCGCCCGATGCTGTCGCGGCTCGCCAATCTGTTGCGCGCGGGCCCGATCGACGTCGCTTATCAGGGCGCGTCGTTCCGCTTCTACCACCAGCTTTCCGCAACCGAACGCGGCGCGCTGTTCAACCCCGACTACAATCTCGAGGAACTGAATTTCCTGCGCGCGCATCTGCCGGCGGGCGGCGTGTTCGTCGACGTCGGCGCCAATGTCGGCACCTATGCGCTTGCGCTCGCCTCTCACGTCGGCGCGGGCGGCAAGGTCATCGCAATCGAGCCGCATCCGATCACGCATGGGCGGCTTGCGTTCAATCGCGCAGCATCGGGCTTTTCGCAGGTCCTGCTTGTGGCAGCAGCCGCCGGGGCGTCCGATGGCGAGCTTCTGATCGAGACCGATGGCGACAATCTCGGCGCGAGCCACATCGTCTCCGGCACACCGTCGGCAAATGCGATCAAGGTGCCTTCGCTGCGGCTGCAGCGGATCCTTGAAGACGCGGGCATCGCCGGGGTCGACGCGCTGAAGATCGACGTTGAAGGATTTGAGGATCGCGTGCTGAGCGGCTTTTTCAGGGAAGGGCGGCCCGCGCTCTGGCCCAGGGCGGTCGTGATCGAGCATCTCTCGCGCGGCGAATGGCTGCAGGATTGCATCGCCGACATGCTGGCGCGCGGCTATACCGAAGCGGGCCGCACGCGCAGCAACACCCTGCTCATCCGTGGCTAGTTTTCTTCCAACACGTGGAGTTCTGATGATCGATCACATCGGCTTTCCGGTTTCCGACTATGAGCGCACCAAGGCGTTCTACATCAAGGCGCTCGCGCCGCTCGGCTACAGCCTGATCATGGAAGTCACGCAAGAGGATCGACCCGGCGAGCCAGCCGCCGGCTTTGGCGCGGGCGGCAAGCCGGATTTCTGGATCGGCGGCGAAGGCGGATTGAACAAGCCGATGCATGTTGCGATCCTCGCCAGGGACCGCGCCACCGTCGATGCCTTCTATCATGCGGCGCTTTCCGCGGGCGGACGCGACAACGGCGCCCCCGGCATCCGCACGCACTATCATCCCACCTATTACGGCGCCTTCGTGCTCGATCCGGATGGACACAATATCGAAGCTGTGTGTCACACGCCCGGCTGACGAGGTGCCGATCGACGGGAACTTCACGCCGCCAAAATTGTTGCTGCTGTTGGCGGCCGAAGGCGGCTTCACACCGTCGCAAGGAGCGTGCCAGGGGCAGATGCAAAGACACCCTTCGAAACCATCGTCTGAATGCGCTATGAACAGTGCTGCGTTCGAATGTCGCGTCTTGCGAAATAAATCCGAGTTTGCCTTTGCAAGCTGCCACAATCCGGCCTAACGCGTGATCGTTCATCGCGGCGCCTCCCACCTAAACGCGTAGAAATCAAAGATCATTCCGGGATCGAGATCATCATGAGCAAACTTCGACTTCTGCTGCTTGCCACGACCGCGCTTTCGGCGATGCAGTTCGCAAGCGGCGCATCGCATGCGCAGAGCAGCGCGCCGCAGCTCCTTGCGCAGCAGGCGCCAGCTCCGGGCGAAGAGAAGAAGGGACCGCCGCAACCGCCGAAGGCTGCACCGCCGGCCCCACCGAAGGTTGCACCCGCGCCGCCTCCACCGCCCCCGCCGCCGAGGGCTCCCGCGCCACCTCCGCCGGCAGCGGCGCCGCATCCGGCTCCGCCCCCGCCGCCACCGCCTGCTCCACCGCGTCCGGCCGCACCGCCGCCGCCACCGCCCGCTCCGCCGCACCCGGTCGCACCGCCACCGCCTCCGCCTCCGCACCCGACCGCACCACCGCCGCCGACTGCGGCGCCGATGCATACGCCACCGCCTCCGCCGACCGCGCCGTCCCCTCCGGCTGCGCCGACGGCGCCCTCGCCGCGCGCCACGACCTTGCCTTCTCCAACGACCACGCCGCTGCCCGGCGCACCGAAAGGTGCGGCACCCCTGCCGAGCCCGACTGCAACCACGCAGCCGCAGCACACCTTGCCCGCTCCGACGGCCGCGCCCGTGACTCCGCCATCGCCGCCGGCCGGCGGCGCGGCGCCTCAACTCGAACGGCCGATCAGGCAGCCGGGCGGTGCACCGCCCGCAGGCGGCACGCCACCCGGCGGCGCCCCCGCTGCGACACCTCCCGGTGGCCAGCAGGGTGCGGTAACACCGCCTCCTGGCGCGCCGCCGAACGCCGCCGCCACGTTCACGCACCGCGCCCCGCCGCAAGTGACCGCGCCGCTGCCGACCTTGCCGCCACCGCAGGCGCAAGCCCTGACGCCGATCCCCCAGGGCGCGCCGCCCCAGGGTCCGCGTCGCATGGAAGACTTCCGCGCCCAACGGCGCGAGGTCCAGGAAGGCGGCCGCACCGTCATCATGGAGCCTGGACGGATGATCATCCGCGATCCTTCGGGAATGGCATTCGTCCGTCATGACGAGATGGACCGCTTCCGCTACGGCGCCCGTGATATCAGGGTGCAGCAGCTCGGCGGTGAGACCCGCACGATCGTGGTCCGTCCGGACGGCTCGGAGATCATCACCGTGGTCGCACCCGATGGCCGTCTGGTGCGCCGGATCAGGCGTGACCCGATGGGTCGGGAGATCATCATCATCGACAACCCCTTCCGCGGCCCCGCGGTCGGGTTCTATGTCGACCTGCCGCCGCCGGTAGTTCGCATCCCCTACGATCGCTACATCGTGGATGCTGCCGACGCGTCGCCGGACCTGATCTATGAGACGATGCTGGCGCCTCCCGTGGACCGGATCGAGCGGCCCTATTCGCTCGACGAAATCCGCTACAGCCCGGGCGTGCGGATGCTGATGCCGTCGATCGACGTCAACACCATCAATTTCGACACCGGCTCGTGGGAGATCACGCCGGACCAGGCCGAGAAGCTGCAGGTGATCGCCGACGGCCTCAATCGCGCGATCCAGCGCAATCCGCGCGAAGTGTTCCTGATCGAAGGCCACACCGATGCGGTCGGCAACGACACCGACAATCTCTCGCTGTCGGATCGCCGTGCGGAGTCGGCGGCAACGCTGCTCACCCAGCAATTCGGCGTACCCGCCGAAAATCTGACGTCGCAAGGCTATGGCGAGCAGTATCTGAAGGAGCAGACGCAAGGGCCGAGTCGCATCAACCGGCGCGTCACCATCCGCAGAATCACGCCGCTGCTCAACGGCGGCGTCGCCTCGCTGCCGCCACCACCGCCCGGCATCGCGCCGCCGCGGTAAACGACAGGTGCGAAACCAAATGGCCGGGAGCAATCCCGGCCATTGCAACTCGCGGTCATTGCGAGGTTGTAGGGTGGGCAAAAGCGAAGCGTGCCCACCGTCTTACTGGGATCTCGCCTGTCGAGAGGCGGCGGGCACGGCGACAAATCCCAGCCGTTCAGCCCTTGTCGCTGTCGAGCTTGAAAATGTTGGAGCCTTCCCCCATCGATAGCAGGCCGGTCTCCTTGTAGAGATCGAGCTTGGCACGGCTATCGGCGATGTCGAGGTTGCGCATTGTCAGCTGGCCGATGCGGTCGGCCGGCGTGAACGCGGCATCGTCCACCTTCTCCATGCTCAGCCGCTCCGGCTGATAGGTCAGGTTGGGGCTCTCGGTGTTCAGGACCGAGTAGTCGTTGCCACGGCGCAGCTCGAGCGTCACCTCGCCGGTGACCGCGCGAGCCACCCAGCGCTGGGCGGTCTCGCGCAGCATGAGCGCCTGGGAATCGAACCATCGGCCCTGGTAGAGTAACCGGCCAAGGCGCAGGCCGCTGATCCTGTATTGCTCGATCGTGTCTTCGTTGTGGATGCCGGTGATCAGGCGTTCGTAGGCGATGTGCAGCAGCGCCATGCCGGGAGCCTCATAGATGCCGCGGCTCTTCGCCTCGATGATCCGGTTCTCGATCTGGTCGCTCATGCCAAGGCCATGCCGACCGCCGATGGCGTTAGCCTCGAGGAACAGCGCGACAGGATCGGCGAACGTCTGGCCGTTGAGCGCGACAGGCTGGCCCTCGACGAACCGCACGGCGACCTTTTCGGCCCTGACGGCACAGTCGTCGCGCCAGAACGGAACGCCCATGATCGGATTGACGATCGCGATGCCGCTGTCGAGCCGCTCGAGATCCTTGGCTTCGTGGGTCGCACCGAGGATATTGCTGTCGGTCGAATACGCCTTTTCGGCGCTCATCTTGTAAGCGAAACCGTTGGCGGTCATGAAAGCCGACATTTCAGCCCGGCCGCCCAGTTCGTCGATGAATTGCTGGTCGAGCCAGGGCTTGTAGATCCGCAGGCCCGGATTGGTCAGCAGGCCGTAGCGGTAGAATCGCTCGATATCGTTGCCTTTGAAGGTCGAGCCATCGCCCCAGATGTTGACGCCGTCCTCCTGCATCGCCGAGACCAGCATGGTGCCGGTTACGGCGCGACCGAGCGGCGTGGTGTTGAAGTAGGCGATGCCGCCGGTCGAGACGTGAAAGGCGCCGGACTGGATGGCGGCAATGCCTTCGTGCACCAGTTGCGTGCGGCAATCCACGAGCCGGGCTTTCTCGGCGCCGAACTCCAATGCTTTGCGCGGAATGGCGTCGTAGTCGGACTCGTCAGGCTGGCCGAGATTCGCGGTATAGGCAAAGACGCGAGCGCCCTTTTGCTTCATCCACAAAAGCGCGGCACTGGTGTCGAGGCCGCCCGAGAAGGCGATGCCGACTTTCTCCCCTTTGGGCAGGTTCTTGAGGATCGTACTCATGGAGCTTCCAATCGGTCGAAATAGCTGATGGTGTCGGCGGCCTTAAGTGCGCGAATATCAAATTTCGCAGTCGTGGGCACGCGCTTAATCGCGGCCGGCCCGATGAAATCCGTTACACCGAAGTCGCCGGCCCCACCTCGCGCCCGCGCCAGCGTGCCCTCAGGCGATAAGCCGGCCAGAACACCCTGGTCAGTGCCGTGTCGATAGCCGCGTCCGACAGACGGGTGCGCGACCAGCGGTAAACAAAGCCATGCACAAGCCAGATCACCAGGAACGTGACCAGGCCCGCGGCGGCGATGTCGGTGAAGAAGTGCCCGCCGAACGCCATGCGGAGCACGCTCGTGACCAACCCGAACAGGGTCGCCGCCGCATAGGCGAGCGGCCGCCATACCGGCGGGGCGAGCGCGGCCGGCGCAATGGTCCAGAATGCGGTCGCGCCCTCGCCGGAAAAGAACGAGCAGTTGCGGCCGCAGCCTCCGCGCGGATCCCACCACGGGACAAACGGCAGCTCGCCGTTGAACTCGGTGACCAGCACGGGGCGCGGCCGGCCCCAATGGCTCTTGAAGGTGAGATTGGTGAGGACACCCGCCGACATCGCGAGCGTCAGCAGGAGAAAGACGATGGCGCGGCCGGAGATCATGAGCGGACGGTCCGGCCGCAGCAGCTTGACCACCAACGCCACGATCGCAGGCAGCGCGATCGCCCACGCGATCCACATCGCGGCGTCACGCGCGAAGGAGGCCCAGCCTTCGAGCTTGAGCGGAAACGATCTGGTGCGGGCATCGTAAAACAGCGCCGAAAGCTTCAGGTCGAGCTCGGGAAAGATCCCGAAC
>Ga0335076_10002644_pt1 | contig 17849 bp, 15 predicted proteins | sample Lox_Sample_25_FD_206717 | JGI IMG/M metagenome (GOLD analysis project Ga0335076, IMG submission 206717) | Soil microbial communities from Loxahatchee National Wildlife Refuge, Florida, United States - Lox_Sample_2.5 | ecosystem: Environmental > Terrestrial > Soil > Wetlands | place: USA... | reverse complement strand
TCGTCCCGGCGCGCGACGAGGCCGCGCTCCTGCCGCGCACCCTGCCCGCGCTGCTGGGCCAGGAGTACGCGGGCCAGCTGCGCATCGTCCTGGTCGACGACGAGAGCGCGGACGGGACCGCCGACGCCGCGCGCGCGGCGGCGCGGGCGCACCCGAACGGCGCACGGCTCGAGGTGGTGCGCACGTCCGCGCGGCCGGGCGGCTGGGTCGGCAAGATGTGGGCGGTCGAGACCGGCGTATCCACGGCGCAGGCGGCAGATGCGCCGACCTGGTGGTGGCTCACCGACGCCGACGTGCTGCACGCGCCCGACACGCTGGCGCGGCTCGTGGCGAAGGGCGAGAGCGAGCGCCTCGACCTGGTCTCGCTCATGGTGAAGCTCGACCGCGGCATGGGCTGGAACGCGCTGCTCGTGCCCGCGTTCGTGTACTTCTTCCAGCAGCTCTACCCGTTCCCGCTGGTGAACGACCCGGGCTCGCGCGTGGCGGCCGCGGCGGGCGGCTGCGTGCTGGTGCGCGCCGACGCGCTCGCGCGCGCGGGCGGGATCCCGGCGCTGCGCGGCGAGGTGATCGACGACTGCGCGCTGGGCCGCGCGGTGAAGGCCCAGGGCGCGATCTGGCTCGGCCTCGCGGACCGCGAGGAGTCCGTGCGTCCCTACGACAGCGTCGACGACGTGTGGAACATGGTGGCGCGCAGCGCCTACACACAACTGCGTCACTCGCCGCTCTTGCTGGCGGGCACGCTCGCCGGACTCGCCCTGCTCTACGCGGTGCCGCCGCTCGGCGCGCTGGCGTGGGGGTTCGGCGGCGGCGACGCCACGGGCGTGTTCGGCGCGTCGGCGTGGCTGCTGCAGGCGGCGTCGTTCGTGCCGACGCTCGCGCTGTACAAGCGCTCGCCCTGGCTGGCGCTCGCGCTGCCCGCTGCGGGCGCGTTCTACGCGGCCATGACCTTCGACTCCGCCCAGCGGCACTGGCGCGACCAGGGCGCCACGTGGAAGGGCCGCACGGGCGCGGGCGCCGACTAGCCCAGCGCTTCCCGCCGGTCCTGCAGGAAGCGCTGTACCGCCGCGTCGCGCTCGAGGCCCAGCGCGAGCGAGTAGGCGCGCCGCGCCTCGTCGCGCGCGCCGGTGCGCGCCAGGAGCTGCGCGCGCGCCGCCCAGTACGGCTGGTACTCGACGAGCCGGCGGTCGGCCCCGATCTCGTCGAGCGCCAGGAGCGCGGCCTCGGGGCCCTTCACCTCGCCGAGCGCGACCGCGCGATTCAGCGCGACCACCGGCGAGCCGGACAGCGCGAGCAGCGCGTCGTACAGCGCGAGCACCTCCGCCCAGTTCGCGACTCCCGCGCGGCGCCGGTGCACGTGCGCCGACTGCAGCGCGGCCTCGAGCTGATAGCGGCCGATCGCGCCGTGCGCGCTCGCCGCGTGGAGCAGCGCCTCGGCCTCGTCGATCAGCGCCGCGTCCCAGCGCGCGGGGTCCTGCGCATCGAGCGGCACGTACTCGCCGTTCGCGTCGCGGCGCGCGGCGCGGCGCGCCTCCGCGTAGAGCATCATCGCGAGCAGGCCGAGCGCCTCGGGCTCGCCGGGCAGGAGCTCGACGACGAGCCGCCCCAGATCGATGCCCTCGTCGGCCAGCTCGCGCCGCGCGACGTCGGCGCCGGCCGCATCGGCCCAGCCCTCCGCGAACGCGGCATAGATCGCCTCGAGCACCGCCTCGAGGCGCGCCGCGAGCTCGGCGCGCTCGGGCACGCGCAGCGGAATTCCGGCGCGGCGGATCTTCTGCTTCGCGCGCACGAGCCGCTGGCCCATCGCCGCGGGCGCCACCAGGAACGCCGACGCGATCGCCGCCGCGTCGAGCCCGACGACGACCTGCAGCATGAGCGGCGCGCGGATGCCCGCATCGAGCGCCGGGTGCGCGCACGCGAACATGAGCGCGAGCCGCTCGTCGGGGATCTCGGGCGCATCGGGCGCCCGGTCGAGCTCGTCGCCGAGCCGCAGGATCTGCGCGGCCACCGCTTCGCCGCGCGCGCGCTTGCGCGACACGTCGACGAGCTTGCGGCGCGCGACCGTGAGCAGCCACGCCTCGGGCCGCGCGGGGCAGCCGTGCTTGGGCCAGTCGGCCAGCGCCGAGGCGAACGCTTCGCTGAGCGCGTCCTCGGCGCCGGCCAAATCGCGCGTGTGCGCGGCGAGCAGCGCGACGAGCTTGCCGTAGCTGCGCCGCGCGGCCGCTTCCGCAGCGACTCGCGCTTCGACAGCGCGAGCGTCGGAAGTCACCTCACATCGCCCAGATCGGCCGCACTTCGATGACGCCGCCCTGCGCACCCGGACAGCGCGCCGCCCACGAAAGCGCGGCGTCCAGGTCCGGCACGTCGATCAGGAAGTAGCCGCCGAGCTGCTCCTTCGTGTCGGCGTACGGGCCGTTCAGCACCTGCGTCTTGCCGTCGGCCACGCGCACGGTCGTCGCGGTGTGCGTCGGCTGCAGGCGCGCGGAGCCGGCGTCCGCCCCCGCTTTCTTGATGGCGTCCGCGTACGCGAGGTATGCCTCGGTCGTGCGCTTGATCACGTCGGGCGGCCGCTGCGCGTAGGCCTTCTCGTCGGAATAGATCATGAGCAGGTATTGCATGTCGTTCTCCGTCGGGTTCCGGCGGGCATCATGCACCGCCGAACTCATGACGTCCGGGCCGGGCCGATTTCGACAGTCAGGGCCGCGCTTCGAGCACGATGTTGAACGGGGTGTCCGTGGCGCGGCGCACGCGCGTGAAGCCGGCCTGCTTCAGCACCTCGGTGAGCCGCTTCTCGCCCGCCTGCGCGCCGAGCGCGGCGCCGACCTCCTGCGAGAGCGACGCCTGCGTGCAGACGAGGGTCGACACCGAGTAGAAGAGACGCCCGAGCGGGTGCAGGTTCTCGTGCACGTGGTCGCCCGCGCGCGGCTCGACGAGCAGCCAGGTGCCGTCGCGGCCGAGTGACTCGCGCACGTGAGCCGCGGCGCCGACCGGATCGCCCATGTCGTGCAGGCAGTCGAAGCATGCGACCAGGTCGTACTGGCCCGGGAAGTCCTTCGCGCTCGCGACCTCGAAGCGGATGCGGTCGGCGACCCCGGCCTCCTTCGCGCGCTCGCGCGCGCGCTCGATCGACGGCGCGTGGTAGTCGAAGCCGGCGAAGCTCGACTTCGGGAACGCCTTGGCGAGGATGATCGTCGACGCGCCGTGGCCGCAGCCGACGTCCGCGACGCGCGCGCCCTTCTCGAGCTTCGCCTTCACGCCTTCGAGCGCAGGGATCCACGACGCGACCAGGTTCGCGTTGTAGCCGGGCCGGAAGAACCGCTCGGTGCCGGCGAACAGCTCGGGATCGTGCTCGTGCCAACCGACGCCCTTCCCGGTCCTGAACGCCTCGGTGACCTTCCCCGTCGCGCGGATCGCGGCCGACATGCCCTGGAAGCCGCCGAGCACACAGGCGGGGCTGTCGTCGTCGGTCAGCGCGATGGCGTGCTCCTCGCACAGCGCGTACTTGCCGGTCTTCGCGTCGTAGTCGACATAGCCCGCCGCGGCCTGTGCGTTCAGCCACTCGCGCACCGAGCGCTCGTGGAGGCCGGTCTTCGCCGCGAGCTCCGCCGAGGACAGCCAGCCGGCGCCGGCCAGCCCGCGGTAGAGGCCGAGCTTGTCGCCGATGACGACCAGCGCAGCCGTCAGGGCCGCGCCCAGATCTCCCACGGCCTGGTTCACGAACGCTTCGAGCTTCGCCGGGTCCATGTCGCGTCCTCCTCCACTTCCGAGTGTAAGGCCAGCTAGCGCCCCTTGAACACGGGCGTGCGCTTCTCGACGAACGCCTTGGCGGCCTCGCGATGGTCCTCGGTCAGGCCCGTGTGGACGTGGTGCGTGGCCTCGAGGTCGAGACACTCCTCGGCGCTCGCGCCCTCCTGCGCCCGGTTCAGGTTCTCCTTCATGTACCGGTACGCCACCGTGGCACCCGCGGCGATGCGCGCGGCGAGCGCGCGCGTCTCGGCCTCGAGCGCGGCGTCGGGCACGACGCGGTTCACCAGCCCGAGGCGCTCGGCCTCCTTCGCGTCGACGCGATCGGACAGGTAGTAGAGCTCGCGCGCCTTGGCGGCGCCGACCAGGTGCGTGAGGAAGTACGTGCCGCCGTAGTCGCCGCTGAAGCCGACCTTCGCGAAGGCGGTGGTGAGGACCGCGCTCTCGGCCGCGATGCGCAGGTCGCACGCCAGCGCGAGCGACAGCCCAGCGCCCGCGGCCGCGCCGGGCAGCGCCGCGATCACGGGCTTGGGCATGCGGAAGATCCGGCCCGCCGTCTCGCGCTGCGAGAGCCGCTGGCGGTGGATGCGCTCGTCGAGCGTCGCACCCGCGCCGCCGCGGTTCGCGCCCGCCGCCATGCCCTTCACGTCGCCGCCGGCGCAGAACGCGCCGCCTGCGCCGGTGAGCACCAGACAGCGCACGTCGGCCGACGTCTCGGCTTCGCGCAGCGCCGCGGCCATCCCGCGCAGCATCTCGTCCGACAGCGCGTTGCGCCGCTCGGGCCGGTTCATCACGAGATAGGCGACGCCGTCCTCGATCTTCGCGTGCAGGTGATCCGTGCCGGTGTCGAGCGCGCGCGCCTCCGTCATGAGAGCGCCTCGTTCACCTGGGCGAGCTCGGCGGCGCCGAGCTTCCACTCGCCCGCGCGAACGTTCTGCTCGACCTGCTCCGGCTTCGTCGCTCCTGCGATGACGCTCGGCACGTGCGGCTGGCTGGCGAGCCAGCCGATCGCCAGCTCGAGCAGCGACTTGCCCGCGTCCGCCGCGACGCCCGCGAGCTTCTCGACCTTGTCGAAGTTCTTGTCGGTGAGCGCGGCCTTGAAGCGCGGCGCCGAAAGGCGCGTGCCCTCGGGCGCGGCCTCGCCGCGGCGGTACTTGCCGGTGAGCAGCCCGCTCGCGAGCGGGAAGTACGGCAGCACGCCGAGCCCGTACGCGTTGCACGCCGGCACGAGCTCGCGCTCGACGTTGCGCTCGAGCAGGTTGTAGAAGTTCTGCGCCGACACGAACGGGGCGAGCCCGGCGGTCTTCGCCGTCCACGCGGCCTCGACGACCTGCCAGCCGGCGAAGTTCGAGCAGCCGACGTACCGGACCTTGCCCTGGCGCACCAGGTCGTCGAGCGCGCGCAGGGTCTCCTCGATCGGCGTGCCCGCATCGGGGAAGTGGATCTGGTACAGGTCGAGCCAATCGGTGCCGAGCCGGCGCAGGCTGTGCTCGGCGGCCTGCATGATCCAGCGGCGCGAGCCGCCGCGCCGGAAGCCGTCGCCCATCGGCATGCCGAACTTCGTCGCGACGATCACGTCCGCGCGCCGGCTCTCGAGCGCCTTGCCGAGATACTCCTCGGAGACTCCGCCGCCGCCGTACACGTCGGCGGTGTCGAAGAGGGTCACGCCGAGGTCGAGCGCCTTCGCGACGACGGCCCGCGTCTGCGCTTGATCACAGCGCTGGCCGAAGTTGTTGCAGCCGAGACCGACGACGGAGACGCGCAGACCGGAGCGGCCGAGGGGTTTGCTTTCCATCACCGCGCATGCTCGGACCGACCGGCCAGGCGTGTCAAGCTGAGGCTACGCTCGCCTGCGGCTCGCTGCGCGCGCCTGCGGCGCTTGCGGCCTCGCTCAGGGCGGCCTTCGCTCGGCCCCGCACATCAGACGGCTGTGAAAGTCACGGGCAAACCGTCGCGCGGCTTGGAAATCGGCGCCTGCTGCACGGGCATGGTGTAGCCCTCGGGCACGCTCCAGCGATAGCGCAGCAGCAGGTGGTGCATGACGAGCCGCACCTGCGCTTCCGCGAAACGCAGCCCGAGGCACATGTGCGGGCCGCCGCCGAACGGCGTGAACACGTGGGTGTGTCGCTCGTGCTCGGCGCGCGCGGGCGCGAAGCGCTCGGGGTCCCAGCGGAACGGCTCGGTCCACCACTCGGCCATGTGGTGCGTGTGGATCGGCGAGACCACGACCATGCAGCCGGCGGGGATCGCGTAGCCGCCGAACTCGAAGTCCGCGGTGTTCACGCGCGGAATGACGGGCAGCGGCGGGTAGCGCCGCAGGGTCTCGTTCAGCGCGAGCCCCAGCGACTCGAGCTTGCTCACGTCTTCGAGCCCGGGCTCGGCGACGCCGAGCGCGCGGCTCTCCTCGCGCACGCGCTCCTGCCACTCGGGATGCTTCGCGAGCTCGTACGTGAGCGACGACAGCGTGCTCGTGGTCGTGTCGTGCGCGGCCATCATGAGGAAGATCATGTGGTCGAGCACCTCGGAGTCCGAGAACGCCTCGCCCTCGGGCGTGCGCGCGCGGCAGAGCCGGCTGAACATGTCGGGGCCGGCGTCGCCGTGCTTCTTCTCGAGCATGCCGGCGAGCAGGTCGAGCATGTACTTGCGGCCGGCCAGCCCGCGCGCGAACTCGCGTCCGACGAGGGGCAGGCGGATCCGCGACATCGACGCCGCGACCATGTGCTCGAACGCGGCGTTCATGGGCTTCGTCGTCGGGCCGAGGTCCATGCCGACGAAGATCGAGGCCGCGAGCTCGAGCGTCATCTGCTTGTAGGCGCGGAACGCGAGGAGCGGCGCGCCCGAGCTCGCGAAGCCCGACACGGCGCGCGCGATCGTCGGGTTCATGCGCTCCACGTACTCGCGCAGCGCGGGGCGCGTGAACGCCTCGTGCATGATCTTGCGGTGGTGCTTGTGCTCCAGGCCGTCGCGGAGGAGCAGCCCGTTCGGGAAGATGCGCCCCATGATCTGCGTCCACGGCTTCTGGGCGCTGAACATCTGCTCGCGGTCCATCAACACGAGGCGCGCCGCGTCGGGACCGAACAGGTTCACGAGCTTGAACGGGCCGGAGAGCTGCAACACCACGGGACCGAGCTCGTCGTACTGCTGCTCGAGGCCCGAAAGCATGTCGACGCGGCCGCCGCCGCTCGCGGCGACCATGCGGAGCCCCTTCAGGAACCCGAGGCGCGGCATGGAACGAATGGGCTTCGCGGTTTCGGTCATGGTCGAGTCACTCCCCTCCAGCGCCGAGTCTAGTCCAGATGCGGGCAAAGGCGACGGATGCGCTGGATCAGCTCGCGGCGGTCGACCGGCTTCGTGGCGAAATCGTCGCAGCCCGCCGCGAGGCAGCTCTCGCGCGTGCCCGGCACGGCGTGCGCGGTGAGCGCGATGACCGGCTGGGCGAAGCCGCGCCGGCGCAGCTCGGCGGTCGCTTCGTAGCCGTCGAGCCCGGGCATCTGCATGTCCATGAGCACGACGTCGAACGGACGCGACACGCGCTCCGCCTCCGCCACGGCGTCGAGCGCGGCGCGGCCGTCGGTCGCGGTCTCGACGTGGGACCCCGCGCGGCGCAAGAGGTGCGAGATCAGGCGCAGGTTGTCGGGGCCGTCGTCGACGACGAGCACGCGCGCGGCGAGCGGGCGCGGCTCGCCAGTCTCGAGCACCACGGTCTCTTCCGTCGCGGCGTACGGCACGAGCACCCGGAACGTGCTGCCCGCGCCGAGCTCGCTCTCCACTTCGATGCGGCCGCCGAGCAGCTCGATCAGCCGCTTGCACATCGTCAGGCCGAGCCCCATGCGCTCGGTGCCGCCGCTCTCCGTCGCGCCGCGCATCCCCGGCAGAAACAGCGACTCGAGCCGTTCGGGCGCGATGCCGCGCCCCGTGTCGCGCACGCGCAGGTCGAGGCACGTCTCGCCGTTCTCGCGCGCGACGCCGAGCGAGACCTTCACGCTGCCGCGCTGCGTGAAGCGCAGCGCGTTCTCGACGAGCCGCGCCGCGACCTGGCGCAGGCGCGCGGGATCGCTGCGCACGAGGCCGGGCAGCGGCGGCACGCGCTCGAACTCGAGGGCCACGCCGCGCGCCGCGGCTTGCGCGCGCAGCGGCTCGACGAGCCCCGCCACGAGCTCGGACGGCGAGAACGAGATGCGCTCGAGCTCGAGCTTGCCCGCTTCGATCTTCGACAGATCCAGCAGGTCGTTGATCGTCTCCAGCAGCTGGCGGCCGTTGCGCTGGATGATGGCGAGCGCGTCGACGTGGCGCGCCTCGAAGCCCTTCTCGCGCCACTCGTCGCGCAGCACGTCGGCGAAGCCGAGGATCGCGGTCATCGGCGTGCGCACCTCGTGCGTGAGGGTCGCGAGGAAGTCGCTCTTGGACTCGCTCGCGCGCTCGGCCTCGTCGCGCGCGTGCGCGAGCTCGCCGTTCGCCTTCTCGAGCGTGCGCAGCGACAGCTCCTTGTTGCGCTCGAACACCAGCCCGGCGAGCGTCACCAGCGTCGCGAGGGAGCCGATGCTCACCAGCCAATGGAGCGAGCGCCATTCGGGCAGGATCTGGTTCTGCAGCACGAGACCGTGGTGCTCGAGCCAGGCGAGCGAGCCCGCTTCCGCCACGACGAGCGCGGCCCAGAAGATCGCCCAGCGGCGCGACACGAGCGCGACCGCCGTCATGGGCACGAGCACGTTCCAGAAGCTCGGCGGCGAGACCGGCCCGCCCGCGTAGTAGGTCAGCACGGTCAGCGTCGCGAAGCCGTACGCGAGCATCCAGTTGCCCGCGAGCTTCGTCGAGCCCGTGAAGCGCAGCACGAAGGGCACCGCGCCGCACATGGGCACGCAGGCGAGCACGATTGCCGCGAGCCGGTACGCGAGCGCGGGTGGGAAGGCGATCCACTCGAGCGCCGCGAGGAGGGGCACGAACGCCATCGGCAGGAACGAGAAGCCCGCGACGAGCGTCGCGGAGCGCGCCGCGACGGGATCGCCGCGCAGGCGCGGCGGCACGAACGCGGCCTCGATCCTGGCCTCGAGCGCGCGCATGAACGCCGGCCACTCCGACGGCCTACGCATCGCTCTTCTCCGCGCCGAGCGGCAGCTCGACCCAGAACGTGCTGCCCGCGCCCACTCGGCTCTCGGCGCCGATCTCGCCGCCGAGCAGCTCGACGAGGCGCTTCGAGATCGACAGGCCCAGGCCCGTGCCGCCGTAGCGCCGCGCCGTGGAGGCGTCGGCCTGCGCGAACGGCTGGAACAGCCGGCCCATCTGCTCCTCCGAGATGCCGATCCCGCTGTCCTGCACCTCGAAGCGCAGCCGCGGACCGCGCGCGCCGTCGCGCTCGGCGAGCCGCAGCACCACGCGGCCGGCGTCGGTGAACTTCAGCGCGTTGCCGAGCAGGTTGACGAGGACCTGGCGCAGCCGCCGCAGGTCGGTGTAGAGCGCCTCCGGCAGCGCGGGCGCGCACTCGACCGAGAGCGACAGCCCCTTCGCCTCGGCGCGGATGCTCATGAGACCCACCACCTCGGTCACCAGCTCGATCGGCGAGACGCGCGTCACCTCCAGGTCGGAGTGCCCGGCGGCGATCTTCGAGAAGTCGAGGATGTCGTTGATGATCGACAGCAGGTGCTCGCCGTTGCGCCGGATCGTGCCGAGCGTGTTCGCGTAGCGCGCCGGCACCGCGCCGGACTCGCTCTCGCGCATCAGCAGCTCCGCGTAGCCGAGGATCGCCGTGAGCGGCGTGCGGATCTCGTGGCTCACGTTCGCGAGGAAGTCGCTCTTGCTGCGGTTCGCCGCCTCGGCTTCGTCGCGCGCGCGTTCGAGCGCCAGGTTCGCGGCCACGAGCGTGCGGAGCGCCGACTCCTTCGCGCGCTCGTAGATCATCACGAACACGAGACACAAGATCGTGATCGCCGAGATGCTCGACACCCAGAGCGGCGTGCGGCGCTCGAGCGGCAGGCGGTTGTGGAACTCGATCCCGCGCAGGTGCAGCGCGTACACCACCGCGTACTCGGCCATGCAGAGCGCGAGCCACGGCAGCGCCAGCCGCGGGCCGCCCGTCAGCATGGCCACCAGCGGGAGAATGATCGTCCAGTAGATCGACGACGAGAACGGCCCGCCGAACAGCGATGCCAGCGCGGTCAGCTGGACGAAGCTGTAGAAGAGCAGCAGGTTCGCGGCATGCTCGACGCGCCCCGTGGTGCGCAGGATGACGAGCGCGCCGAGCGACGCCGCGTTCGAGCCGAGCACGAGCGACACCGCGAACGTCGCGGTGTCGGCCGGCAGGCTGGTCGCGTAGGTCCACGCGAAGCCCGGCGACAAGAGCAGCGGCACCCAGCACGAGTACACCGCAGTGCGCGCGCGCCGCAGCGTATCGGCGTCGCTGCGCAGAGACTCGGGGACGAACCAGAGCACCAGCCGCTCGAAGGCGTGCGGCGTCGACCCTGCGCCGGGTGCCGGGCGTGGCTCGCGTCTTGGCATGCCGCGCCCCCGGGGATCAGATCTCGCGCGTCATGTGCCAGACGATGCGGTCGGACTCCGGCCGCTCCCAGGCCCACAGATCGGGCGAGTTGTGTTGACGCGCCATCTCGTTCGTGAAGCCGTCGGACGCCCACACCAGCGCGTCCGGATACTCGCGCGCCTGGGTCACTTCGATGAGCCAGCGCATCTTCCGGTCGGGATCCGGCTTGTGCGTCGTGCGACCGAAGTTGAGGATGCTCGAGCTGATCGTGGTGAGCCGCGTGAGGTCGCGGCCGAACGCCAGGAAGCGCGCTTCCTTGTCGCTCTCTCGCACGAACAGCGTGCGGTGCGTGTACTCGAGCTGCTGGTAGAGCCCGGCCTCGAGCAGGCGCTTCGCGTTCTTCGCGCCGCGCTTGCGCAGATACTCGTTGCTGCCGCCGCCCTCGACGTCGCGCAAGAGCTCGCTGAAGCGGGAGTACGCGCGGATGTCGTACCACTCGTGCGCTTGGACCGGCTCCTTGAAGAGCTCGAGGTCCTTCGGCTTGAGCCAGCGCGACAGCTCCTCCTGCTTCACGCGCTTCGCCGCGAGCAGCTTCTGGGTGTCTTCGACGAGGTGAACGAACACCGAGCCCTTGATCGAGGGGACGACCGGCATGGCACTGTTCCTTCGACCCTTCGAATCGGCGTCCGGCTTACCCCGCTGTAGGTGCGGAGCCCTCGGCCCGCGCGGCGGCGCTGCACGCGCATGCGCACGCAGCTCGGGCGCATTCACGGCTCGGCGAGCGAGAGATGTCCGTCGCGCAGCTCCACGGTCGGGCAGAAGTCGCCGGCCGGCTCGCGCGTCCACCAGGCGCCCGCGCGCCACTCGGCGAAAGAGGCGAACTTGTACCGGAAGAGCGGCGTGCGCAGGTAGCGCGGCGGCGCGTCCGGGAACGGGTTCCGCGCGAGCAGGGCCGAGACGCTCGGCGAGCCCTCGAGCAGCCGCACGAGGAACGCCTGGAACCAGGGCTCGTCGCGGCACGTCGAGAGCGCCGCGAACCACATCTGCCAGTCGACGCGCGGCATGTGCGGGCCCGCGAAACCGGGCCGGCGCTCGAGCGGGCCGGGCTTCCAGCGGAACTCGTAGGCATGCCACTCCGCGCCGTCGCTCGAGCCTTCGATCTGGATCTCGGGCCGCTCGCGCGTCATCACGGCGAACAGGCCGTACGAGTTGACGCTGCGCAGGGGCCAGAGCCAGCCGAGCGCGGCGCGCGCCGGCTCGGGAAAGGCGGCGCGCGGGGTCAGCCGCTCGAGCGCGACGCCGACGCTGGCGAGCAGCAGCAGCGCGGCCGCGACACGCCAGGGAGTGACACGCTTTGGTGTCGGGTGTTCCGGAGCCGGTCCGATCCACCGCGCCAGCATGCGGTCGTCGAGCGCCGCGAAGCACAGGGCCAGCGTCAGCCCGTTGAAGAAGCCGTAGTTGCCCGTGCCGGCGATGAGGAGCTGCAGCCCCGCGAGCACCGCCGCGCTCGCCCCCCGCACGCGCCGCGGACCCAGGATTCCCCAGGGCACGAGACACTCGATCGCGACCGTCGCGGCCGTCGACGCCTTCTGCACCCCGACGGGCAGCTGCGCGGCGAAGAAGCTCGCCTCCCACGGCAGCGGCTGCGTCCAGAAGTGGTAGGTGAGCGCCGTGCCGTCGCGCCACGTCGAATCGCCCGACAAGAGCTTCACCGCGCCCGACATGAACATCAGCTTCAGGAGGAGCGCGCGCGCGAGCCACACGCCGAGGCGCGGCTCGCTCGACGCCGCGAACAGCGCCACGAGCCCGGCCTCGAGCAACAGCGCATCCCACTGGAAGCTCAAGAACACGTCGCCCACGTTCACGAGCGAGAGGTACGCGAGCCACGCCGCGAGCGCGGCCCACGACCGGAAGCGCCCGGCGACCAGGAGCGCCGCCGCGATCGCGCCGGCTCCGCACATCGCGCGCAGCGCCCAGTCACTCGCACCGGTCACCCAGAACAGGGTGGGCAGCACGAGCGGCGCGCTGGCGCCCGCGCGGTCGCGGACGAACTCGAGCAGCTGCCCCGCCGGGGCGATGCCGGACGCGCCCACCAAGCCGATGATCTGCACCGCGAGCGAAGCGAACGCGCACAGGTAGACCCCGCCCAGGAGGCGCAGGAAGAGCTCGGCAACCCGCTCTGTCGGCTCCACGCCGGACGTGGTAGAACACGGCGCTCCCGAAGGGAAGCAAGAGGAGATCGCCATGGAGCTTCGCAAGGTGGTGTTGGTGGACGGCGTGCGGTCGGCGTTCGCGCGCGGCGGGCGCGGGAAGCTCGTCGCCACGCGGCTCGACGAGGCCGGTGCGCAGGTGCTGCGCGCGCTGCTGTCGCGCAATCCGAAGGTGCGCCCGACGGCGATCGAGGACATCGGGCTCGGCAACGTGGCGGGCTCGGGCGAGTTCGTCGGACTGGGTACCGTGGCGCGGCTCGCCGGCCTGCCGCTGGAAGCCTGCAACTTCGTCACGAACCGCCAGTGCGGCTCGAGCATGGAGACGCTACACCGCGTGGTGACGTCGATCATGACCGGCGCGACGGAGTGCGGCATCGCCCTCGGCATCGAGCGCATGGGGCGCGCGCTCGGCGGCGGGCCACGCGCGCCGCAGACGCGGCTCACGAAGCTCAACCCGCGCCTGTTCAAGCTGACGCCCGAGCAGCGCAACATGGCGCCCGACCACGACCAGACCTTCTCGGTGAAGTTCCCCGACTACATCCTCGACTCGCCGCCGCTGCAGTCGATGACCCAGACCGCGCAGAACGCGGCCGAGTGCTACGGGCTGTCGCGCGCCGAGCTCGACGCCTTCGCCGCCGAGAGTCACCGCAAGTGCGCGCGCGCGTACGAGGGCGGCTTCTACAAGGACGAGATCGTGCCGCTCGAGGTCGAGGAGCCCGTGTTCGACGCCGAGGGCAACTGGGTCGAGGCCGAGACCGGCAAGACCGTGCTCTTCGACCGCGACGAGTGCCTGCGCGCCGACACCACCGCGGAGAAGCTCGGCGCGCTGCAACCCGTGAAGGGAATCGTGAGCTTCGGCAAGCAAGAGCTCGTCATCACTGCGGGGAACTCGTGCCCGACCAACGACGGCATCTCGGCTGCGCTGCTCATGAGCGAGGACAAGGCGCGGGAGCTGCGGCTCGAGCCGCTGGCGCGCATCGTGGGCGTGGGCGTCGCCGGCGTGAAGCCGCAGGTGATGGGCCTCGGCCCGATCCCGTCCACGAAGAAGGCGCTGCGCCACGCGGGAATCACCGCCGACGAGATCGACCGCGTGGAGTTCAACGAGGCGTTCGCCGCGCAGGTCATTCCGTCGCTGCGCGACCTCGGCATCTCGCCCGACAAGAGCAACGTGAACGGCGGCTCGATCGCGATCGGCCACCCGCTCGGCGCGACCGGTGCGCGGCTCGTGACGACGGTCGCACGCGAGCTGCGCAGGAGCGGCGGGCGCTACGGCCTGGCCACGCAGTGCATCGGTGCGGGCATGGGCATCTCGACCATCCTCGAGAGGATCTAGTCGTGTCCGCCGAGGTCGGAGAGAGCGCGCCGGACTTCGCGCTGCCGTCGAGCCGCGGGCCGGTGGCGCTCAAGAGCCTGCTGGCCAAGGGCCCCGTGCTGCTCGTCTTCTACCCCGGCGATGACACACCCGTGTGTACCAAGCAGCTCTGCGACTACCGCGACAACCTCGCGGTGTTCGAGAAGCTGGGCGTGCAGGTGGTCGCGCTGAACCCGCAGAGCGAGGCGTCGCACCAGAAGTTCGCCGAGAAGCACCGCCTGCCGTTCCCCGTCGCTGCGGACGGGGGCGGCAACGTGACGAAGGCGTACGGCGCGCGCGGCCTGTTCGGCATGACCAAGCGCGCGCTCGTGCTCGTCGGGCGCGACGGCAAGGTCGTGTGGCGGAAGGTCGACTTCCCGCTGTTCTACGAGACGACCGACGACGTGCGCGGCGCGCTCGAGCGGCTGCGGCTGTAACGCGCCACGCGCGCCGGGTCGGCGCGTTCCATCTGCAGCACCAGCAGCCCGTCGAGCGAGTCGCCGAAGGCGCGGTCGACGTGCCACGCCGCGAACTCGCCGCCCAGCTCGAGGTAGCGCTTCACCAGGATGGGCAGGCCCGCGCCGTCGGGCTCGAGCGCCGAGACCTGCGCCGACAGCTCGCGCGGCTCGGCGAGCGCGTGCGCTGCGGAGAAGTCGGCCGCATCCAGCTCGAACGGCACGCGCGCGCGCACCAGACCGTCGCTCTCGAGATGCCGGTGGTGCAGCAGCAGCGCGGCAGCGACGAGCCCGCGCGAACGGCGCGAGTAGCTCGACGACACCGACACGGCGCCGAAGAGCGAGCGCGCGCCCGTGAGCTCGACGGCGCCGTGGATGCCCTTCCACAGCAGCGCCAGGACGCGCGAGCAGCGCTGGTACTCGGGCGTGACGAACGCGCGGCCGAGCTCGATCGCGGGGCCGAGCTTCGCCAGGAACTCGCGATCGTAGTCGAACAGCGTGTGCGTGTAGAGCGCGTGCGGGAGCTCGTGCGCGGCGAACTCCTCGGTCGCGGCGAGCCGGTATGCGCCGGCCAGCGCGCGGCGCTCGCGATCCCACACGAACAAGTGTCCGTAGCGCGAATCGAAGCGGTCCAGGTCCAGGTCGCCGCCCGTGCCCTCGCCGACGGCGCGGAACGCGCACTCGCGCAGACGCCCGATCTCTCGCAGGAGCTCGGGGATCTGCGGCGCGCGCGCCAGCGCGACCAGCATGCGGTCGGTTTCCAGCAGCCGTGCGCTCTCCGGCAGTCGGGCGATCTCGGCTTCGAGAACGCCGTGGCGACACGGATCTGCGTCACACGAGAATGCGTCACACGTAAATGCGTAGTCGTTCATTTGCCCGTAAGTTCGGTTTCTCTCATGACGAACCGCGTTCGCGCCGGCGAAGAAACGGCGAGCACCCGGTTCGTACGCGAATCGTCACCGGGCCGTCACGCGCGCGGCCGAGCTTCCCTGCAGAACGAGACGAACAAACAAGCGAGGGAACCATCGTGTCGAGACACTCCGCACCGCTCGCCACTTACAGACTCCTGCGCATGGCCGCGGCCACCACGCGCTCACTCGCCGCGCTGAAGCTCGAGAAGACGCGCAGCGGCGGCTGCGTTCACGCCGCCGCGAAGCACGGCCACGCCTGGGCACGACGGCTGCTCGGCGCGCTGGGCGTGGAAGTCGAGGTGCGCGGCGCACCGCTGCCGGGCCCGCACCTGTTGCTCGGCAACCACCGCTCGTACATCGACATCCTGGCCGTGCTGGGGGTCGCGCCGTGCGGCTTCCTGGCCAAGTCCGAGATCGCGAGCTGGCCGGTGTTCGGCGCCGCCGCGAGCCTGCACCCGACGGTGTTCGTGACCCGCGACGACCGCGACAGCCGCAAGCGCGCGCGCGAAGGGGCGCTCGCCATCCTGCAGAAGGGCTTGCCGTTCGCCGCGTTCCCCGAGGGCACGACCTGCCGCGGGCCGGGCATCCTGCCCTTCTTCCCGGGGCTCTTCCGCGTCGCCGAGGAGTACGACTTCCCCATCGTGCCCTTCGCGCTGGAGTACGAGGACCGCGCGGACGCCTGGGTCGACGACGACCCGTTCGTCGGCCACTTCCTCCAGACGTTCGGCAAGCCGCGGGTGCGGCTCCTGCTCAGCTTCGGGCCCGCGCTGCGGCGCCGCCCGAGCGAGGAGATGCGCCGCGACGCCAGCGACTGGATCCGGGGCGAAGTGCGCGCAGCGGCGAGAGCGCTCGCGACCCGCTGATCCTTTACACTTCGCGGTGTGAGCCTCCGCGAAGTGCTCGACGCGTCCGCGCTCGAACAGGCGGCGCTCTTGCGGAAGCGCGAGCTCTCTTGCGAAGAGCTCGCGCGGCTCTACCTGGAGCGCATCGGGCGGCTCAACCCGGAGCTCCGCGCTTTCGTGCGCGTGCACGAGCGGCGCGCGCTCCGCCAGGCGCGGCGCAAGGACGCCGAGCTGCGGCGCGGCGGCGAGCTGCCGGCGTTCCACGGCGTGCCGATCGCGATGAAGGACCTGAACCTGGTGCGGGGGTCGGTGGCACGCTTCGGCTCGCGCGGCACGTGGCTGCCCTCGCCCGCCGACGACCGGTCGACGGCGTCCGTGCGCGCCGCCGGCTTCGTGATCCTCGGCAAGACCGCCACGTCGGAGCTCGGCGCCATGCCCGTCACGGAGCCCGACCTCCACCCGCCCACGCGCAACCCGTGGGACCCGGAGCGCACGTCGGGCGGCTCGAGCGGCGGCGCGGGCGCGGCAGTCGCCGCCGCGCTCCTGCCCATCGCACACGGCTCCGACGGCGCGGGCTCGGTGCGCATCCCCGCGTCCCTGTGCGGCCTCTACGGCTTCAAGGCGACACGCGGGCGTGTCGCGAATGCCTACGGGCTGCGCGACCCCGACATCCTGTACTCGTGCGGCCCGCTCGCGCGCACCGTGGAAGACGCCGCGGCGCTCCTCGACGCACTCGCGCGTACGGACGAGTTCCTGCGCGGGCTGCGCGCTCCTGCGCCGCACCGGCGCGTGCGCATCGGCGTGCTCACTCACTCGCATCTGGCGCCGACTCACCCCGAGATCGCCGAAGGCGTGCTCCGCGTCGCAAAGCAGCTCGAGTCGCTGGGGCACACGCTCGACGAGCTGCGCGCGCCGGAAGGCACGGTCGAGGAGTTCCTCCCCGTCTACCAGCGCCAGCTCGCCGGTGCGCCGGCCATGCTGCCGTGGCGCCTCCAGCCGGTGCCGAAGTGGCTGCGCGAGGCGGGCAAGCGCGTCACTGCAGAGCAGGCGCGCACCATCCAGCGCGAGCTGACGCAGCGGATCCTCGCGTCGGTCGAGCCGTTCGACCTGTGCCTCACGCCGACGGTGCCGATCGAGACGCCGCGCGTGGGCGAGTTTGCCGGCCTGCCCGCACCGGAGGCGTTCGCACGCGCGGCGCTGCTCGGCGTCTACACCGCCACGAGCAACATCAGCGGCGCGCCAGCGGCGAGCGTGCCGATGGGCCGCATGGGCGGCCGCTGGCCGATGGGCGCGCACCTGATCGGCCGCGTCGGCGAAGACGCGCTCGTGCTGCAGGTCTCGCGCGTGCTCGAGCAAGCGCTGCCCTGGCGGGGCGACTGGGCGCCTGGCGCGGAGCTCGAAGCCGCGGCCTAGCTCTGACCGGTGCCGGGCGCGCAGTAACTCCCGTAGGGGGTCCGGTCCGTGAGGATCCTCACGTTTGGCTCGAGCTGGCGCAGCTCGAGGGCGCGCGCGCGGGCGGCGGCTGCATCGGCCTCGCGGCCCGCGTTGCGCAGCGCGATCGCGTACTTGTCGACCTCGAGAGCCGTCATGGCGGGGTGCGTTCCGTTCTTCCCCTGGATCCGTTCGATCTCGGCGAGACCGCGCTCGTAGTAGCCGACCGCAGCCGGCCATTGGCCACGATCCGTGGCCATCTCCCCGAGCTCGAGGAGCGACATCTGGGTGGGGCCATTCGTCCGGGCGTCGAGCTGGTTCGCGAGCAGGAGCTCGCGCTCGGCCTCGTCGAACCGGCAGGTCGCGCCCGCCGCGCGTCCGAGCTCGTAGTGGAGCACCGCGCGCTGGGCGTCCGGGACTCGGGACGCCTCGCCGT
>Ga0335076_10002643_pt1 | contig 17851 bp, 19 predicted proteins | sample Lox_Sample_25_FD_206717 | JGI IMG/M metagenome (GOLD analysis project Ga0335076, IMG submission 206717) | Soil microbial communities from Loxahatchee National Wildlife Refuge, Florida, United States - Lox_Sample_2.5 | ecosystem: Environmental > Terrestrial > Soil > Wetlands | place: USA... | reverse complement strand
TCGAAGACCAACCACTGTGTCATCACGCCGGTGTGCGGTCTTCGAGCCGTGCTCGCACAAGCACTGGATGCGTTCTTCGCAACACTGGATCGGTACACACTGGCGGACATCACCCGTAATCGCCGCCGGCTGCACTCTCTGCTGCAGCTTCGCTCGTCCACGTGATGCGGCATTTGATGGTACAGGGGGACAAATGAATCGTTTGACGTCTGCGTTTCTTGCGAGTCTGATTTGCTCGCTTGCCGTTTCCCGGGCCGCTGCGGCCACGGGCGCAGCCTCGGGCGGCACACCCGGGGACCTCGGCCCGCCGCGCGGAGCACCGATCCACGCCAAGCTCAGTAATCCCCCCGATGTTCCGCCGCCGATCCACCGCAACTACCCGGCAAAGGTGATCGTCGAGCTGGAGATTCGCGAGGTCGAGAAGGAAATCTCCGAGGGCGTCACTTACACCTTCTGGACCTTCGGCGGAACCACGCCCGGCAGCTTCATCCGCGTGCGACAAGGCGACACGGTGGAGTTTCATCTCAAGAACCATCCTGATAACAAGATGCCGCACAACATTGACCTGCACGGCGTCACCGGTCCGGGGGGCGGCGCGGCTTCGAGTTTCACCGCTCCCGGTCACGAGTCCCAGTTCACGTTCAAGGCACTCAACCAGGGAATCTATGTGTATCACTGTGCCACTGCTCCGGTCGGCATGCACATCGCCAACGGCATGTATGGCCTGATGCTGGTAGAACCGCCGCAGGGGATGAAGCCGGTAGACCACGAGTACTACGTGATGCAGGGCGACTTCTATACGGTGGGCAAGTACCGCGAGCGGGGTCACCAGGAGTTCGACATGCAGAGGGCGATCGATGAGCGTCCCACGTATGTGCTCTTCAACGGCTCGGAAGGCTCGCTGGTCGGTGAACATGCCCTGAAGGCCAAAGTGGGCGAGCGGGTGCGTCTGTTCGTCGGCAACGGCGGTCCGAACCTGGTGAGCAGCTTCCACGTGATCGGGGCGATCTTCGATCGGGTCCGCTACGAAGGCGGCCTGCACGAGCAGGAGAACGTGCAGACCACGCTGATCCCGGCCGGCGGAGCCGCCATCGTGGAGTTCCACGTCAGAGTACCGGGCAGCTACGTGTTGGTCGACCACTCGATCCTGCGGGCCTTCAACAAGGGAGCCCTGGCGATCCTCAAGGCCGACGGCGCGGAGAACAAGGCCATTTACTCGGGCAAGGAGGTCGACTCGGTCTACCTCGGCGACAAGGCCGCGAATCTCGCGGCAGTCGCAGAAGCACGCGCCGCCGAGGCGAGCGGCACTCTGACCAAGGAACAACAGATCAAGGCCGGCGAGTCGCGTTTCACCGGTACGTGCTCGGTGTGCCATCAAGCCACCGGTGAGGGGCTACCCAACGTGTTTCCGCCTCTGGCGCGCTCGGACTTCCTCATGGCCGACAAGCAGCGCGCCATTGGCATTGTCCTCAACGGGCTCTCCGGCAAGGTGACGGTGAACGGTAACGTCTTCAATTCCGTCATGCCGCCCATGAGTCAGCTCAATGATGACGAACTCGCGAATATCCTCACCTACGTGCGTAACAGCTGGGGCAACAGCGGCGAAGTGGTCTCCGCGGATGAAGTGAAGCGGGTGCGGGCCTCGACCAAGCGCGCGGAAGGCGCGGCCCATTGAGATGTTGCCACGTGGGCTGCTGCTGGTGGCGTTGCTCGCCTGCGCCGGCGCCGCGACTGCCGATGACAACCCTTTCCTGCAAGTCGCGGGCAGCGAGTTCCGCTCGGCACTGCCCCTCGATAAGCACGATACGGTGCGGGTGCGCAGCTTCCTGCTGCAGAGCCATCCGGTTACCAATCGCGAGTTTCTCGCCTTCGTCAGCATGCATCCGCAGTGGCGCAAAGGCACGGTCCCGATGGCGCTCGCCGGCGCAGACTACCTCGGCGCCTGGTTGGGCCCCCTCGATCCCGGACCTCGCGCGACGGCTTTCCAGCCGGTGACGCGCGTGAGCTGGTTTGCCGCCCAGGCCTATTGCGAAGCGCAACATGCGCGGCTTCCGGACTGGTACGAGTGGGAGCTGGCGGCGGCGGCGAGCGCGAGCCGGCGTGACGCGAGGTCCGATCCGGCCTGGCGCCAGCAGGTGCTCGACTGGTATTCGCGACCCGCGGGCAAGAGCCTGCCGGCCGTGCAACAGGGAGCAGCCAACTTCTATGGGCTCTACGACATGCACGGCCTGGTATGGGAGTGGGTCAACGATTTCAATTCCCTGCTGCCGGCCGACGCCGACCCTGAGAAATTCTGCGGCAGTGGTGCTTTGACTGTGCAGCAAAAGGAGGATTACGCAGTGCTGATGCGCATTGCCATGCTGGGCAGCCTGCGCGCGACCGACACCGGCCACCTGGTCGGCTTCCGCTGCGCACGCGATGCGGGTGGCGCTCCGTGAATCGGTGGCGGAACAGGCTGGGCAGCGCCATCGCCCTGCTCGCGACTTCGACCCTCTGCGGCGCCGCAGATTTGCCCACGGATTCCATCTATCAGCTGGGCGCGCAGCTGACCACACAAACAGGAAACACCACCGGCATAGACCTGTATCGCGGGCACCCGACGCTGATCAGCATGTTCTACGGAAGCTGCCCGGCGGCCTGCCCGATGCTCATCAGCGCTATGCAGGCGTACGAATCGCATCTTGATAAGAAGTCCCGGGCACGGCTGCGGGTGCTGCTGGTGAGCTTCGACGCCGCCCGCGACACACCGCAGCAGCTCGATCGCCTGGCGCGGCTGCATCACACCGATCCAGCACGCTGGACGTTCGCGAGCGCAGCCGAACCGAATGCCCGTAGTATTGCGGTATCACTGGGCTTGAGCTACCGGCGGCTGCCCGGCGGCGAATTCGAGCACTCGCTGCTGATCACCCTGCTCGACAGCCGCGGCCGGATCCTCGCCAGCACGACCAAGCTTGTCGGTGACACGGAATTCCAGGCACGGCTGCAAAGCGCCACGCAGCCCCAGGAACACGCGCTGGCCCGATCGCCCGCTGCGCCGGGCGCCGCCACGCAGCTGCCACCCGCTCACGATCGTGACAGCTCGCGCCGCGGCCATCCGCGGACAAATCGCGCCGCAGTCGATGGTTAGAATCCCACCCTCGGCAAGATCGATTTCCTTGGCCAGCGATTCGCGCAGCATTCCCTTGCATGCATCAGCCGTAATTATCTCAAGCCCCGCCCCCTCGTGATAGGCAACCTCGTGATCGATATACACTTTGTCGAACGCGCTCCCCGTGAGACCCTTGAGGGTCGCGAGGTTCTGGTCACCGCCCTTCTACAGGCTTTCGCTGGTCGGGTTGAGCTGGGCAATCACGTGGAGCTTCTGCACCAGGTCCGTCGCAGATTTGTTGACCGCGCTGTGGTCGGTAATCATGCGCTGCGCAAACGCCTGCACATCCTGCGATTGCGCCTTGGATTTCGCGAGCTTGCCCGCGTCGATATCGACCTGATTTGCCGTGACGACAATGGCCGCCAATCTGAGGATCGGTGGGCGCGGCGCGGAGAGCCGTACGGTTGCGTCCAGGCGGGAGAATACTTACGTGTTAGAGGACGCCCCCGCTCAGCCACGTTCCCTCGATTGGGTCGATATCCAAGCGTGGCGACGCGAGATGCGCCTGGCTCTGATCGGCCATCGCCTCTCGCTCGACGGCGCGCTGCGAAGAGCTCTGGGCGATCGGGCCAAGGAGCGCTTGCGCCAAGGCCAGCCGCTGCGCGGCTATCGGACGCTCGGGATCTACTGGCCGGTACGTGGCGAGATCGATGTCCGTGACCTCGGCATCGAGCACCTTGAAGGTGGCGGTCGCGTCGGACTGCCTGTCGTTGTGCAAAAGTCAGCTCCAGTTGAGTTCTGGAGCTGGGGCCCGGGAACGCGGATGCGGCGCGGTGTGTGGAATATCCCGATCCCGGAAGAACGCGACGTGCTCACCCCGGACGTGCTGATCGTTCCGCTCGTGGGTTTCGATCCGCAGCGCTACCGCCTGGGCTACGGTGGCGGGTACTACGACCGCACCATTGCCGCGGCCGCCAGGCGCCCGTTCTGCATAGGACTCGGCTATGCAGCCGCCCGATTGACCTCGATCTTTCCGCAGTCGCACGACATGCCCATGGATGTCATTGTGACCGACGGCGAGAACTGATCGCGGAACCCGGCGCATCCAGAGTCACTGAGCGGCGACGGCAGGCAATCGCCGCTCAGTCCACGCCGCAACTGCGCGGCAGTCTTGCCCAACTTCACGTCGTGCGGCGCGCTGTGCTCTGCAGTCCCTGTGGGCGGCGCACGAAGCTCATCACCAGGGTACCGAGCGCCGTGCCGGTCAACAGTACCGTCACGCCGAGCACGAGCAGCGCGGCCAGCGTCAACACCCGTGAGTTGTGGCCGGCCACCGCGAGGATCCCCAACACGACCGCCGACAGGCCACACATCAGCTGGATGCCGACGGATCCGGAGACCATTTGGCGAGCGAGAAACTCCTGTCCCGATCGCATGCCGGGTGCCATTTCCCCACGAAGCACATATAGCTGTCTCACCGCGCCACTGCCCAGGACCAGGGCGCTGCCATAAGCAATCACCGCAATCGGTGTGAGTATTGCCGACGCCATTCCGAGCAACGCCAGGACGCCGAGGACGATCCCGCTTGCGCCGACCATGAGCATTGCTCCGAGGGAATCGCCGCTGGTCAAAGTAGTTGGGACCGACATCGCCTCCGGTTGATAGAGGATACGAGTGTATTCGGAGAGAATCGCACCGGCCTGGATCAGCAGTGCGGCGCCGAGCACTATCGTGGCGATGCCCGCCATGCCTTCCGGATCAAATCCCGTCAAACCGACGATCGCGAGAACGCCTGCCGCGATTCCGCCGATCGCATCGATCAAGCCGCCATACGCTGGGGTCTGAGCAGAACTGGACTCAACTGTTACCGCATTCACAAGAAATACTCCTTTTCTCGTGCCGAGCACGACGCCCCGTTAGATCCGAACGTCTCGTGTCGGTTCAGTACCCCAACTACCTGGCGTTCCAACTACGTGCACAGCAGACGGCACCGCGGACGGTACCGCAGAAGGTGGACGCTGGCGCGCCGCAGTGGGTATCTAACTCCTGGCGCCCCGACCGCAGGCGCGGTATGTGCAGGGCCTCCAGCTCGAGGCGCAGCTACACCACGAGATCAGCGTGTGCGAACACCGCTTTCGCCTTCCCTGGGGAGCGGCTGACAGCTGCCGCTTGCAGGTGCCGAGCGATGGCATCGGTTCAGACACTGCACACGCTCGAGGAGTTCCAGAGACTCGTTCTGCAGCTAGAGCTGGGCGCCGATACCACTTTCACGAGCCACGCAGGTGGACGCACATACCGACGAACGTCACGGTCCACGCCAGCAGCGCGACCCAGAACGTGCGGCCCAGAGTATCACCGTGAATGGCGCAACGAAGCCCGCGAGCGACGCGAGATTACCGGTCAGTGCGGCGGCAGCGCCATGAGCTGTGCGCCGGCGAGGGTGGCAATCGCGACCGCGCCCATGTTGATCCACCACGATGCATCGACCTCCGCGGGCTGCATGCGGCGGAAGAACCAGCGCAGCAGTATCAGCGCCGCGAGCAGCACATGCCAAGTTCACGCCGGCTTGCAGGTAAACTAGCGGCAAAAGCGGGCAAGGAGACCTACCAATGACGGTAACGGTTGAGAACGCGGCACCCAAGTACCTCGAGAACATCACTGCGGGGCGCCATGTCCTGCAGGCGGATGAGCCCGTCGGCGCCGGGGGTCAGGATGCGGCGCCGACTCCTTACGACCTGCTGCTGGCGGCGCTCGGGGCCTGCAAGGTGATCACGCTGCGAATGTACGCCGAGCGCAAGCGCTGGCCCCTTCAGGCCGTCCACGTCAACCTGTCGCACGCCAAGGTGCACGCCGAGGACTGTGTGAACTGCGCGAGCGAGAGCAGCCTGATCGATCACATCGAGGTCGAAATTCGGCTCGTGGGCGAGCTCTCGGAAGAGCAGCGGCGCACCCTGCTGGCAGTAGCCGAGAAGTGCCCCGTCCATCGCACGCTGACTTCACGGGTGCAGATTCGCACGCGCGCCGCTCCGTAACGGCGCGCGCGGGTGGGGAAGAATTCTTACGTCGTCGTAATCCGGCGCCGCTGGATTTGTACTACCTGAGAATCAGACTTCGGCCGATACTGAGTTATCCGCCGACCGATCACCATAACCTGGTGAAAGGTCTCCCCAAAGGTCCCCGGCACGGCGCCTGTGCTCTCTTTCTCCTGGTCGCCGTGGCCGCTTGCGGCGACAAGAGCACCAGTCCCTCGACCGCCTCGCCCCCACCGACCCCGGCGGCGCCTCAACGCGGGGCGCTCCTCGCGGACCCCCCGGCCAAGGTTGCAACGTTCGCGCCCAGCGATCTGCTCAGCCTTCTTGGCGGCAGCGATCTCGGGAAGACCTTCCTGCAACTCGCCTACACGCCGAAATGCACCATCATCGTCTATCACCTGACGTATCAGACGGTTGACCCCGAGGGAAGTCTCACACCGGCTTCGGGCGCCCTGATGGTGCCGAGCGGAAGCGACCCGGATTGTAGTGGCCCTCGGCCCACTGTGTTGTATGCACACGGCACCACGACGGATCGTGATTTCGATATTGCTCAGCTCGACGCCGCCGACAACGAGGAGGGAGTGCTGCTGGCCGCGGTGTTCGCGGCCGAGGGTTACATCGTCGTGGCGCCGAATTACCTCGGCTACGACACCTCGACTCTCGGCTATCATCCGTTTCTCATCGCCGATCAGCAGTCGAAGGACATGATCGACGCCCTGACGGCCGCACGCACCGCGCTGCCAACCGCCGACGCCCCGGAGTCGACCACCAGTGGCAAGCTGTTCATCACCGGCTACTCCGAGGGTGGCTACGTCGCCATGGCCACGCATAGCGCCATGCAAAGCCTCGGCATGACAGTGACGGCTTCGGCACCAATGTCCGGTCCGTACGCGCTGTCGGCTTTCGGCGATGCCGTCTTCGAGGGTGAGGTGAGTGACAGCGCCACCGTCAACGTCGCGTTTCTGGTCGTCGCTTATCAGAAGGCTTATGGCGATATCTATGCGACGCCGGATAACGTATTCGAAAACAAGTATGCGCCGTCGATCGAATCACTGCTGCCGAGCACCACGCCGTTGAGCACGCTGATGGCGCAGGGAAAGTTCCCAACCGCACTGTTCAATAGTGCCCCGCCGGCGCCGGCCTACGCGATCTATACCCCCGCGACCTCACCCGCCTCGCTCGCCGCGGTGTTTGCCGCCGGCTTCGGGACGGACGATCTGGTCAACAATATGTATCGTGGCTCGTACCTGAGCGACGCCCTGGCGACGCCGGACGGCGGCTTCCCGACCTTGACCACCGGTCTGCCGCCGGCGAATCCGACCAACGCGCTGCGCGTCGAGCTGAAGGCCAACGACCTGCGCAACTGGAGTCCGGCGGCGCCGACGCTGCTGTGTGGCGGCAGCTCCGATCCAACCGTGTTCTTTTTCAATACCACGCTGATGCAGGACTACTGGACGGCACACCCACCGCCTGTGCCGCCGGTCATCCTCGACATCGATTCCGCCCCGACCTCCAACGATCCCTACGCCAGCCTCAAGACCGCCTTCAGCGTCGCCAAGTCGCTGCTGAGTGCAGACGGGGGCGAGGCGGCGGTGCTCGATGCCTACCATGCGACGCTCGTTCCGCCGTTTTGCGTAAGTGCCGTCAAATCGTTCTTCGACGCTCACTGACGGCGCACAGGAGGCGCAAGCAGCACGGGGCAACGGCGCGCGCCGCTATTCGCCCGGGCAAGCGGCGACGAAGTCGCACACGGCGTCGCTCACCTCCCGCGGGCAGTCGCTCGGGGTGAAATGGCCGCCGCTGAGGATTACCAGCGGCGCACTCAGCAGCTCCGCGAGCGGCCGAGCGACAGTGTCAACGTCGAGGTAACGGTCGTCTCGGCCCCAAAGCACCAACGAGGGCACCTGGCTCGCCCGCAACGACCGACCAATCGTCGCCGTCTGCTCTGGCTCGAGATCCCGCGCCGCCTCAATCAGGCGTTTGCCCCCATCAGCGCCCGCATAAGCCGCGAGCATCTCCCGCAAGTGCGGCGACTTCCCGAGCCGCCGCAGCAGCACCGGCAACAATCGGTGTGCCTCGGCGATGTCCCATTGCCGAATGCTTTCGATCGCGTCCATGGCCCACTCTGCTTCGTAGACGCCGTCGAGGATCACCAGGCCGCGAACCCGGGCCGGGGCGGTGGCGACCATCAGCTGCGCCACTGCCGATCCAACATCATGCGCCGCGAGGAAGATCCGTTGAATCCGCAGCACGTCGAGCAGCTCCCACATCCATCGCGCCTGGCTGGCCATGTCGATGCGCGCTCCGGGCTTTGGCGTGGATGACCCGTAACCGACCAGATCGGGCGCGATGGCGCGAACTTCACGCCCGACCAGCAACGGGACGACTTCACTCCACAGATAGCGCGTAGCGGGAAAGCCGTGCAGCAGCAGGATGGGAGCGCCGGCGCCCGCATCGTCGAACTCCATTACCGCGTTGGTGAGGTCGAGGGTTGGCATGTCGCTCGGCCGCCGCCGTATCAACCCCAGAGAGCGGGCTCGGGAGGATACATGACCGCACCCGCGAACCGCAGCGGCGGTTCGCGGTCGTGCCGCTGCAGGAGGGGTCCGTCAAGATCGACGTAGCCGCAGACCTGTGCGATCAGGAAGGCGGGGGCCATCGCGAGCGACGTGCCGCACATGTTGCCGGTCATGAGGCCGAGTCCGAGACGGCGCGCTTCGCGCACCATCGCGAGCGCCTCGGTGAGGCCGCCGCATTTGTCCAGCTTGATGTTGACGTACTCGTAGCGCCCAGCGAGGGCCGCCAGAGACGTGCGGTCCGTGCAAGACTCATCGGCGGCGAGCGGTACCGCGGCCCGTAAGCCGTCCAGAGCGGCCTCTTCACCGCGTGGCAGGGGCTGCTCAATGAGCTCGACGCCGAGCTCGGCGAGCGGTGCGAGCAAGCGCTCGAGCAGTGCCCGCGACCATCCCTGGTTGGCATCGACGATGAGGCGCGCCCGCGGTCGCTCCTCGCGCACGATGCGCACGACGTCGAGGTGCCGGTCGGCATCTACCTTGAGCTTCAGAATCGGGTACGCCCGGGATTCTCGCGCCTTGCGGCGGGTCGTCGCCACGTCACCGAGCCCGATCGTGAAGACCGTTGTCACGGGCTTCAGCTCCGCAAAGCCGGCGGTCCGCCACGCAGGCACACCGGATTGCTTGGCGCGCAGGTCCCAGAGGGCACAATCGAGCGCATTGCGCGCGCCGCCCGGCGGCAGGAGCCGCCGCAGGTGCTCACCATCGAGCGCATCATCGAGGGCGTGGGCGACGGCTTCGATCTGTCCTGCCATACTCACCGGCGTCTCGCCGTCGTAGTCGACGCCGGCTGCCTCGCCACGACCCACGTGCCCCTGGCCGTCGCCGAGCTCGGCGACCAGGACCGGAACCTCGGTGCTCGAGCCGCGCGCGATCACAAACGGCTCGATCAGCGCCCAGCTCTCGGGACGGGTGATACAGGTCATCACGTGGCGAGCAGCCGGTCGACGAGCGGTGCAACGCCGCCGCGCAGCGGGTCGCAAACGGGAAGCGCCAGCTCACGCCCGACACGCGCCTGATACCCGGTCCATTCGCTATCCCCGAGCGTCGAGGAATTGATGCTCACGCCGACGCAGCGGATGCGTCGGTTTGTCAGCCGGCCAAGCCGCAGGTAATCGTCAATGACCGTTGCCAGCGGCGGTAGCGGGTAGTCTGGGTACTCTTCGATGGTTTCGCGCTCAGGCGCGTGGCATAGCACGATCGCGTCGGGCTGGGACCCATGCAGCAGGCCGAGCGTGACCCCGGCGTAGGCCGGGTGGAAGATCGAACCCTGCCCTTCGATGACGTCCCAGTGCTCGGGCGCAGCATCGGGCGACAGAGCCTCCGCCGCACCGGCCAGGAAGTCGGCTACCAGCGCATCCATCGCGATGCCGCTCCCGGCGATCATGATCCCGGTCTGGCCGGTAGCCCGAAACGTCGCGGGTACGCCGCGCGCGCTGAGCTCCGCGGTCAGTGCCAGCGCGGTGTACTTCTTGCCGAGTGCGCAGTCGGTGCCCACGGTGAGCACACGGTTGCCGGCGCGCTTGCGCCCGGTGGCCACGGGGAACGTCGGGTTCATGTGACGCACGTCGATGAGGCGCACACCGCGCTGCTCGGCCGCACGGACCAGGCGCGGAAAGGAGGTGAGCCGCGTGTGCAGGCCGCTCACGGCATCCAGGCCCGCCTCGAGTGCCGCCTCGAGGTCGTCCTGCCAGTGTGGTGGCAGCAGCCCTCCGGTCGGCGCGACGCCGACGACAATCGATCCGGCGCCGCGTGCGGCAGCCTGGGCGGGCGACAGACGTGGTACATCGAGCGTCACGGCAGCGGCAGGCTGTGACCACTCACCGAGTACGTCCGCGCGGCACCAGTCACGCAGCCCAAAGGCTGTCTTGCAGTCGGACTTCAGCCTCGCATCGCCGAGGTACAACAGATAGGGCTTGCGCAACACGAGCATGGGTCCGGCCTCGTCGAGTGCGTCCAGGTATACCGTGCGGCACCAACGAGCATGCCGACGACGGCTGCCGTTGCGCAAGTGGTCGGCGTGCGGCCGATGCGGGCCCGCAGCCCGAGCACGGCGACCGCGGGAGAATCGGGCAGGTATCGTGGAAAATACGCTACTTCGGGACTGGCACGACTTCTTCGTTGCCCAAGCGGGTGCATCGGCGGCACTCACGCCTTAACGGCGGACGCCGCCGCTGCGCAGTATGGCCGGTATGTGCGCTTCCCAACCGAGGGCCATGACGTGCACCCCGTTGCAAAGCCGGGCGATGTCCCGGATCGTGCCGGCTGCTATCTCGACTCCTGTTTTTAATTCCGCCTCGGAGCCCGACGCCTGTTCGAGTTGCCGACGGAGCGACTCGGGCACGTGTACGCCGGGGAGCTTCTCGTTCAGCCACGCCGCCATTTTTGCGGACTTCAGTGGAATGATCCCACCGAGAACCGCGACACCCTTTGGCTTGACGACGTCGAGGAATCTCTCGAGAGTTGCCGCCTCGAAAATCGCCTGTGTCTGCAGGAAACGAACACCCGCGTCGATCTTGCGCTGCGTGTTAACGATCTCGGCCTGCAGATCCACCGCGCCCGGATTCACCGTAGCTCCAAAAAAGAGCTCCGGCGCGCCTCGCAGCGCTTTACCCGACATGTCGCGGCCCAAGGTCAGCGCGCGGGCCGCGGCTGCCATCTGGCTCGCGGTCAGATCGAATACCGGCTTGGCATCCGGGTGGTCCCCTTTGACCGGGGGATCGCCACCCATGAAGACAAAGTTGCGCACCCCGAGTACAGCGCCCGCCAGAAGATCCGCCTGAATTGCAATTCGGTTTCGATCGCGGGCCGTCATCTGCACAATCGACTCGACATTGCGCTCCAGCAGCAACCGCGCCACCGCGATCGGGGCAATCGTCATCAGCGCCCGCGGCGACTCGGTGAGGTTCACGGCATCGACCCAGTGACTCAGGAACTCCGCCTTGCTGAACACCTCGGATAGGTCAGTCCCCTTCGGCGGGCTGAGCTCCGCGGTGACCACGAAATCTCCGTTCCTGATCTTCTCTGCCAGGGTACGCATCTGGAGCCTTCATTTCCCCGATCGGGATAAAAGTGTGGCCCTATCCATGGGTTGCGGTCCATGATCAGTTACCGCGTTTGCCTCAATCGGCAGTGATGGAGTTGTCTGCGGCCCTGTCGGGATTGACGCGTCTGGAGATACCGGACGCGGAGGTGTTCTATGTAGAGGAGGTTCCGCTCGGCCAACCCGCGAACGCATTGCTTCAGCGCCTCATGGACGAGGTTCCTTGGCGCAGCGAATCGATTGTGCTATGGGGCCGGAAGCATCCGCAGCCACGCCTGACTGCCTGGTACGCTGACGCGGGCGCTCGCTACCGCTATTCCGGCATCACCCTGGAACCGCTTCCGTGGAGCCGCACGCTGGTACTGATCAAACGCCGCATCGAAGTCATCTCAGGGGAAGCGTTCAACAGCGTGCTGGTGAACTACTACCGCGACAACAACGACAGTATGGGGAACCACAGTGACGATGAGCCTGAGCTCGGCGAAGAGCCCACGATAGCGTCGGTCAGCCTCGGTGAGGTGCGGACCTTCGTCATGCGACATAAGATCCGTAGAGAGTTGCGTCCGGTGAGGTTGCACTTGAAGTCGGGAAGCCTGCTGCTCATGCAAGGCCCTACGCAGAGATTCTGGATGCACGGACTGCCGAAAGAGTCGCTTCACTGCGGACCGCGTATCAACCTCACCTTCCGCAGAATTCTTCGGCCCGTGCCGCGGCGTGTCTGTGACGATTAGGCTTTGCCCGCATAGATCAGCCGCCCGGGTGCCAGCCTGAGCAGAATCTCGGAGCAGGAGCATCACCGCACGGTCGGGATCCGTACCACGTCGAGCTGATCCGAGGGCATTGCGCCGAGCGTCGCATAAAAGGATCGGGCGACGTCATTTCCGCGAGCCAGTTCGAGGGTGATGCCGGCACAGCCGAGTGCCTCGGCCCGTTCCCGTAGCGCGGCGATGAGCGCTCGACCGACACCGCCGCGGCGCGCCTCCTGTCGAACGTAGAGATCGCCCACCCAGAGGCGCTTCTCGCGCGTATGTGCTTCGAATATCCGACTGTAGGTCGCAAAGCCGACGATTCCCTTTCCCCCGATCGCCACCAGACACTCGAACCAGCGGTCGGGGCCAAAGCCGCAGGCCGACAGCAAGGCGACGCCCTTCCCCGGGTCAGGATCGCAGACGTGAGCGGCCAGTCCGCGCGACAGTTCTCCGATCTCGGCCATGTCGGTGGTTTCGGCGCTGCGTACTTGCATCGAGCGTCCTCTGAAATGTCTGTCAATCCTGAAGCCGCGAGTGCGACACCGCCTGAGGGCGGCCCGGGTGTCGCCAGCTCATTCGGGTCGCTCAGCGACCGGCGCGGCGGCCGCACCCAAAATCGGCCCCTGGCCGAAGGGCTGGATCAGAACCGCGACATCGGTAGCCTCCGGGGGCAACGAGGATACCGGTGCGTGGAAGGTTCTCGCCTCCCCTCTCCAGGGGCCGAGAGTCAGAACCTGGCGCACGATGTGGAACTCCTCGAGCCTGCGGCCGGCATTTTCTCCGCGACCGATCGCGGACACCGCATGGCGCAGGTAGGCGATGAGCACGACATCACTTCCGGGAGCCTCCTTCTGCGCGCCAACATGGACGAGCACTTGCGCATCCCGTATCAATACCGTCACCGGCACCCCCGACCGCGGCTCGGCCAGGGCACTCGCCACCGCGCGCTCATCGGCGCCGACCGAATCGGAGCGTCCATCGACGACGAGCTCGGGGGTGTAGACCGACGCATGGCCCAGGTTCCTGGCGTAGGTATTCTGCCGCTCGACCGATTGCGCGAGCGCAAAGCGGTCGCGCCATCCGAGGTCGTCCCAGTAATTCACATGAAACGCCAGCGCAACGACGTCGGATCGCGTACTCAATTGCCCGACGTAGGCCTCCGCCGGGGGACACGAGCTGCAACCCTCTGAGGTAAAAAGCTCGACTACCACCGGACGCGGCTGCTGCGCCACCGCGGCGGCCGTACAGCAGAGAAACACCACGGCAGCAAGCCATTTACCAGGCGCGCTCGTGATCGAAACGTTTCCGGTGCACGTCGCCATACCCGCTAGACCGTCACCGCGGGGCAGATATTGCTCTGCCGACGCCCGGTCGCGGGCTCGTGCCCAGGCCCGGCTCTGCGGCAAGATGTGCTTGACAGCGTTCGTCGTGCCCGACTACATGTCTGGGTGCCTTGCGCCTCGTGACGCGAAACAACTCCCCCCGATAGCACTTGCCGTGGTCGACGTATCCTTCATCGTTCCCGCGTACAACGAAGAGCGACTTCTGGGAACTACGCTGAGAGCGATCGCTCAGGCGAGCTCGGGGGTCACCGGGGCGATCGAGATCATCGTCGTGGACGACGCGTCTACCGACGGCACCACGGCGATTGCGCAGGTGCACGGCGCACACGTCGTATCGGTGAACTGTCGCCACATCGCAGCGGCCCGCAATGCCGGAGCGCGCCAGGCCCGTGGGCAGTGGCTCGTGTTCGTCGACGCCGACACTATCGTGACCGAGGAGGTCGTAGGAGCGGCCATCGAGGCGTTGCGCGGCGGCGCCGTCGGGGGTGGGTGCGACGTGCATTTCGAGGGTCGATTGCCGCTCTATGGACGCCTGCTGATCGCTGTCATATTGCCCGTCTACCGCGCGCTGCGGCTGGCGGCCGGTTGCTTCCTGTTCTGCACGCACGCGGACTTCGATACCGTCGGCGGCTTTGATGAAACGCTTTTTGCCGCCGAAGAGGCGGTGCTGAGCCGGGCGCTGCGCCGCCAGGGCCGCTTTGTCCTGCTGCGAGAGCACGTCGTCACCTCGGGCCGCAAGCTCCGGGCACATTCCGGACGCGAGATCCTCGGCGGGTTGCTGCGCCTCGCAGTGGGAGGCCGCAAGGCGTTCCGCCGGCGGGACGGATTGGACATCTGGTACGGCGAGCGGCGCCGGGACCCCGGGCTCGACCCCTGACACTGCTCGGCAATGGCGCCCGGCAATGCTGGCCCGAATCTCGGCGGTCGCAGCGCACGGCAATGACCGCTCAGTCCCAGCGATTCGCGTTCTTCGGAAAACCGGGCCGCTGCACCCGAACGACGCAGAAGCGTTGACCGGTCGGCGCCTGCATCACCACCCAGCGCTCCAGTCGGTCCACCACCCTTGCGCCCAGCTTTTCCAGGCGAGACACCTCGGCGGGGATGTCATCGGTCTCGACATCGAGGTGAACGCGGCTCTCGTGGTCCACGCGCTGGATCTCGACGATGAGCTCGTCTGGCGGTGTCTCGAGCATGCGGTAATTGCCGCGGCTCCCCGGGTGCTTCGGGTCCACGGCCCGACCCAGCACCTCGCCCCAGAAACGCGCGGCCTCGTCCACGTCGGACGTCCTGCAGTCGATCAGTACGGCGCACAGGCGGGAATGGTGCATGTCATCTCTCCGGAATGCGGACTTTCAACTCCTCGGATCCAGCTTCACGGTAATGCTACGCCTGCGTGGCAACAAACCAAGCCGTGCACTGTCAACATTCTCCTCGAGCGCCGGCGCGCCGCTTACGTCTTGCAGTGAGGCTTGCGGAAATCAGTGCCGGAGCAAGAAGCCGCTCTGCCTCGGACTGAGAGAGTTGCTTTGCGGCCTCTTTCACCGCCCTTGGAACCCAGTTGGAGAATCCAACCGACCGATTGACGTGCTTGCCCGAGGACGTGTGTTCCTGACGAATCAGCGCGAGTCGTTCGGAAGCGAAGTGCCTTTGCAACCTGACCAGAGCCGGCCACAGCCGCCGATGCACCAAGGTTACCTTGCCGTCGACCAGCCGGCACTGCGCGAGATCCGACGATTGTTCGAGCCGCTGCAGCACGGCGAAGATCTCGTGACTGCGGGGATGAGCCCACCAGCTGCCTCGTATTCGTTCACCCAGAATCGCTTCGACCAGACGCGGGGCCGGACCTCGGGCGGACACGAGTACTACACCGTGTTCCTCGATGAAAGACAGAGCGCGGTCCGCATCCATCATCGTGCCTAGTCTAAGCCGCCCGGACGGCAGTGTCCGCAGCAAGGTCTTGTGACGCCTCTGGGCATCGGGCTGCACGGCCCCGCGCCGGAAAGGCTGCGCCGGTGGGTTTTGCCAGAGGTGTTCGTCTATATTGACGCGAAACGTAGCCGCTCAACGCCGGGCAAGCCATGCGGGCCGCTCTCATCGGGCTGACTCTGTTCGCGGCGGTGCTGCATGCAACGTGGAACGCCGTTCTGCGAAGCGGGGTGGACCGACTGTGGTCGATCACGATCATGAGTTTTGCCACGACGGCTGTTGCGATTCCGTTCGCATTTTTCCTGCCGCTGCCCCTGAGCGGTTGCTGGACGTATCTCACCGTCTCGGCCGTGCTGCAGGTCGCTTACAGCATCCTCCTAGCTCAGGCCTACCAATACGGTGAATTGGGACTGGTCTACCCGATTGTCAGGGGCAGTGTGCCGCTCCTCGTGACCATCGGCGGATTCGTGCTTGCGAGTCAGCGCCTGAGTCGGCCCGCGTCACTCGGCATCGCCCTGATCTCTCTCGGCATTGTCAGCCTTGCCTTTGGCAGGGCACGAGCTCACGTACGGTCGGTTGCGCTCGCGCTCGCCTCCGCGCTGTTCGTCGCCAGCTATGTGACGGCTGACGCGCTCGGCGTTCGCCTTGCGGGCAATCCGCGCTCTTACGCTGTCTGGGCATTCATCATCTACGGGGTGCTCATGCCCCCGGCGTTCCTGCTGCTCAGGCGAAGAATCACCGTGCACCTGCTGGCACCGGAGACGCTCAAGGCGATGGCTGGCGGGCTCATCTCGCTCGGCAGCTACGGAGCGATCGTCACCGCGCTCGCCCTGGGCAACGCCGGACCCGTCTCCGCGCTACGCGAGACCAGCATCGTCTTTTCCGCATTGATCGGCCGCATGTTCCTCGGCGAGACCCTGACGGCGCGCCGCATTCTGGTGTGCCTCGTCGTCACGCTGGGTGCCGTATGCATCGGCTACGGCTCATGAGCTCCGTGGCGGCACTGCGCGCTGGATAATCCGGTGCGCTCGACTATGATTCGTGGCTGAGCACGCGATCGCAAGGAGAAACCGTGGCGCGAAATTCCCGCATGCTGCCCCTCGGTACGACGGCCCCGCGGTTCGCGCTTCGCGATACCGTGAGCGGCAGAACGGTGGCGCTCGAGGACTTCGCGTCTTCGGCGGCGCTGCTGATTGCGTTTATCTGCAATCACTGCCCGTACGTGAAGCACATTCTCGATGGATTCGTCGCCTACGCGCGGGATTTCGGGCCGCGCAGCCTCGCCACCGTGGCCATCAGCTCGAACGACGTCGTCGGCTATCCCGACGATGCACCCGAGGCGATGGCCCGAGTGGCAGCGGCCAAGGGCTTCACGTTCCCGTATCTCTACGACGAGTCGCAACAGGTGGCGACGGCGTATCAGGCCGTCTGTACGCCGGACTTCTTCCTGTTCGATCGCGAGCGACGACTCGTGTACCGCGGACAATTCGACGGCAGTCGCCCCGGAAACAATATTCCCGTGACCGGTTCAGCTCTGCGCGCGGCGAGCGATGCCCTGCTGCTCGGCAAGAAAGTCGCCGCGGAGCAGACGCCGAGCGTGGGCTGCAGTATCAAGTGGAAGGCCGGCCGCGAGCCCGACTGGGCATGACGCAGCCAAGGGCGTTGCGCGGCGCCTGCAGACTGCGAAGCTGCGCCCGCCCAGGAGCTAGCCTCGATCGGGTTCGCCTTCCGGCGGCCCCCGTTTCAGCACGTCGGGGAGCGACTCGCCCTTGCCGGTAAAGCCGAGCGACACCGAGTTCAGGCAATGCCGTTCACCGGTGGGTGGCGGTCCGTCCGGGAACACGTGACCCAAATGGCTTCCGCAGCGCGCGCACACTTCCTCCACACGGATCATGCCGTAGCTGGCATCCCGAAGGCGCCGGATGTGAGACTCATCGTAGGGCCTGAAAAAGCTCGGCCACCCGGTGCCGGAGTCGAATTTTGCGCTCGAGCGGAACAGCGGCAACCCGCAGAAACGGCATGTGTATATGCCATCCTTCTTGTTGTCGAGGAAGACACCGCAGAATGCCGCTTCGGTACCATGCTGAAGCAACACGT
>Ga0335076_10002642_pt1 | contig 17851 bp, 11 predicted proteins | sample Lox_Sample_25_FD_206717 | JGI IMG/M metagenome (GOLD analysis project Ga0335076, IMG submission 206717) | Soil microbial communities from Loxahatchee National Wildlife Refuge, Florida, United States - Lox_Sample_2.5 | ecosystem: Environmental > Terrestrial > Soil > Wetlands | place: USA... | reverse complement strand
GACGCCGTCCCGCCCGTCGGGCGGAGGGAGTCCCCCGGCCGGCGACGGAGAGGGCGGCCCTATAATCCCGGAGTCGGAAACCAGCGGAGGACCCACATGAAGCGTGCCTGCCTGCTCCCCGCCGCCGCCGCGGCCGTCATCCTCTCGCTCGTTCCCGCGCCCGCGCCGGCGCAGACGTCCGGCACGGGCCTGCGTGGCTTCGTCTCCGACGAGCAGGGCCATCGGCTGGCCGACGTCGACGTCGAGATCCAGTTCATCGGCAAGCCGCCCCGGACGTATCACCAGAAGACGGACAAGAAGGGCGGCTTCGCGCGGATCGGCCTGTCGGACGGGAACTACAAGATCTTCCTCACGAAGGAGAGCTACGAGAAGAAGGGGATCGACATGTGGGTCTCGCTGGGCGGGGTGTCGGACATCTGCAGCAACAACCCCGGAAAGGACCAGCCCTGCGAGGACATCGTCCTGAAGAAGGCCAGGGTGGCGGTCGCCATCGGAGGCGCGCCGGCCCCGGCCGGAGCCGCCGGAGCCGGTGGCGCCGCCGGAGCCGCGCCGGGCGCGGGTTCGGGCGCGGCCACGGCCACCGCCGAGGAGGCGGCCAAGCTCGGGGCCACCTACCAGCAGGCGGTCGAGGCCATCAAGCAGCAGCAGTGGGACGCGGCGGAGGCGGCCCTCAAGGAGGTCCTGGCCAAGGTGCCCGACCAGCCGACCATCCTCTTCAACCTCGGCCACGTCTACCGGCAGAAGAAGGACTTCGCCTCCGCCGAGGCCCAGTTCAAGCGCGCGACCGAGATCGAGCCCACGAAGCCCGACGCCTTCGTCGCCCTCGCCTCGCTCTACGAGGAGCAGGGGAAGGGCGGGGAGGCGGTGGACCTCCTCGTGAAGGCCTCGCCGGCCTTCGAGCAGGACGCGAACTTCCAGACCGCTCTCGGCGCGACGGCCATGAACGCGGGCCGGGAGAAGGACGCGGAGACGGCCTTCGTCAGGGCCGCGACCCTCGATCCGTCGAACGTGGAGGTGGAGTACTACCTCGCGAGCCTGGCCCTGAACCGCAACGACTCGCCTGAGGCCATCGGCCACCTCGAGAAGTACGTCGCCGCGGCGCCGGCGACGTCCCCGAACGTCGCGACCGCGAAGGCGCTTCTCGCCGCCCTCCAGGCGAAGAAGAAGTAGCCGTCGAGGCGGCCGGCTAGCGGCCGCCGGCAGGCGCGACACCCGCCCGCAGGGCGCCGAGCTTCCGTGCCACCGCCTCGTCGCCGGGGTCGAGGGCGAGGACGCGCTCGTAGCGCGAGGCCGCGCCCGGCCGGTCACCCTGGAATGCGGCCAGGTCGCCCAGGTCCCGCAGCGCCTCGAGGTGGTCGGGGTCGAGGGCGATCACGTGCTCGAGAGCGGCCCGGGCCTCGTCGTCCCGGCCGAGCCGCGCGAGCGCGCGGGCGCGGGAGAGCCAGGGCTGGGGCGAGCGCGGCTCCATCCCGGCCGCGCGGTCGAGCGCTTCCAGGGCATCGCCGGCGCGGCCGAGCGCGGCCAGGGCGTCGGCCCGGACGACGAGGTCGTCCGTGGTGAGGGCGTGGCTCTTCTCCAGCACGGCGAGGTCGGCGAGGGCCGCCTCCGGGCGCCCCGCGCCGGCCGAGGCGATGGCGCGACAGCGGCGGGCGATCGCGATGCCCGGGTTCTCGTCGAGGACCGCGGTCAGGTCGGAGATCGCGCCTGCCGGGTCCACGCGGAAGCGGGACATCCCGCGCTCGAGGCGGGCGAGCAGGGGCACCTCGTCCTTGGGATCGGCGCGGGCCGAGGCCCCGCCGTCGGGTGACGCCGGGCCGCCGGAGAGGTAGCCGAGGGCGGACAGACGCTCGGCCGTCTCCGGATCCGGAGCCTGTGCGGCGAATGGCGGCGTGGCGGCCATCGCCGCGCGGAGGGGCCGGCGCAGCTCCTCGACGACGTCCCGGTGCTCGGCGGCGACGTTCCTCGCCTCGCCCGGGTCCGCCTCGAGGTCGTAGAGCTCGACCCGCGGCGCCTCGATGAGCTTCCACCGCCGCGTGCGCCAGGCGTGGAGGGGCGCCCACCCGAGGTGGAGGAGCGGGGAGAGGGATTCGACGGACGCCGGCTCGTCCCGCGTGTCTCCCGCCGTGGCCGGCCTCAGCGAGCGGCCGTCGATCCCCGCGAGCGGAGGCAGGCCGGCGAGGTCGAGGAGCGTCGGCGCCACGTCGACGGCGCGCGCGACGACTCGGGACACGACGCCCGGCGCGAGACCGGGGCCGGCCACGATCCACGGGATCCGGACCGTGGAGTCGTAGACGAAGATGCCGTGGGTCTCCTCGCCGTGCTCGCCCAGGCTCTCGCCGTGGTCCGCCGTGGCGAGCACGACCGTGCTGGGGGCGAGCCCCATCTCGTCCAGGCGGCCGAGCAGGCGGCCGAGCTCGGCGTCGACGAAGGCCACCTCGCCGTGGTACGGGCTCCATCCCGGCCGCGCGGCGAAGGGCGGCGGAGGCTCGTACGGCGCGTGGGGGTCGTAGTAGTGCACCCACAGGAAGAAGGGCGTCCGCGGGGAGGCCGGCGCGGGCGCAGCCTCGAGCCAGCGCAGGACGGTGTCGGTCGTGGCGCGGGCGTCCCGCTCGACGTAGGGCGCCCGCCTCGAGTCGCCGCGGGGGAAGTGGTCGTCGAAGGCGTCGAAGCCGCGCGCGAAGCCGAACCGCCGGGCGAGCGGGAAGCCGGAGACGAAGGCCGCCGTCCGGTACCCGGCCCGGCGGAAGAGCTCGGGCAGGGACGGGATCACGTCCGGGAGCACGTAGCCGCCGTTGTCGCGCACGCCGTGGCGCGACGGGACGAGGCCGGTCAGGATCGAAGCGTGGGAAGGCCCGGTGAGCGGCGCGGGCGCGATGCCGGTCTCGAACCTCACCCCGCGCCCGGCGAGAGCGTCGAGGACCGGCGTCCCGGCGTCGCCGTGACCGTAGCAGCCGAGGGCGTCGGCCCTCAGGGTGTCGACGGTGACCAGGAGGACGTTCGGGCCGCCGGCCGCCTTCGCGGCCGGCGGCGGGCTCGCCTCCCGGTGGCCGAGCGCGAGCCAGGCGAGGCCGGCGAAGGCCGCCGCGGCCGGGACCAGCGCCGCCGCCCTCCGCGGCCCGCCCGACACCTCAGCGCCCGTCCGCGGCCACGAGCGTGAAGGGCTCGACCGAGGACGTCCCTCGTCCCGCCACCTCGTCGCGCACGTCGAGCACCAGCTCGTAGTCTCCCGGGGCGAGGGCGTTCAGGGGGATCTGCATCAGCCGGGAGATGGCGCCGATCGACGTCGGGGCCACGTCGGTCGGCGCGCCGCGGCCGACGACCGTGCCGTCGGCCCGCCGCAGGACGTGGCCGGCGCTGACCCGGGGGAGGCCGCCCGGTCCCTTCTGCGCCCCCGACACGTCGAACCGGCAGAAGAGGGGCCGGTCCGTGCGGAAGGTCCGCCGGGCGAGGAGCACCACCGCCGGCGCCGCGTTGGGCGGGAACTGCACGGTGTCGGAGAGGATCGGGCTCGTGATCCGCAGGGCGTCGAGGGGCGGCACGTCGAAGAGGAGGGTGACCGTGCCCACCCGGCGGCTCAGGGGATCGCGCACGACGAGCTTCGCCTGGTAGCCTCCGGCCGGCAGCTCGAAGTCGCGGACCATCGTGTACCAGCTCGGGGCGACCGCGGGGCCGGGCTTGCGCTCGAGGTCCACCTTCTGGTCGTTCCGGAAGAACTCCGCGTTCTCGCGGCGGGCCACGACGGCCACCGTGTCGAGGGAGCCGAGGAGCTTCCCGCTCGTGTCCTTGAAGTCCACCCTCGACACGTCGGCGTCTCCCGCCACGAGCACCCGCGCGCGGTTCGCGGCGATGCTCTCCAGGACGTACGCGGTGAGGCGGAGCGGGATCCCGTCGATCGGGGCCGGCGCGTCGAGGCCGGCCTGGATCTGGGGATCGGTGTGGTCCTTCGCGGGGTCCGTCTCCGGCGTGGGGACGTCGGAGGGGGCGAAGTAGCCCCGGCGGGCGCGCACGATCACCCCCGCCCGCCGCACCTTGACCTCGATCCTTCGGAAGCGGCCGTCGTGGGGCACGTTGCCGGGGGCGTATCCGAGCAGGTAGTAGCAGCTCGACTCGTTCCCGATCCGGACGACCCCCGACTCGAGGTCGTTGGTGCTGGAGATCGAGAAGCCCCCGGTGTCCCGAGCGAGTGACACGGCACCCTCGGCGTCCTGCGTCGTGTCGGCGATCGCCGACAGGACGTTGTTCTCGTCGATGCGGCCGCCGAACTGGGCGGAATAGAAGCCGGGCAGGTCGGCCAGCCCTCGGGTGTCGACGAAGTAGAGGGCGGCGTTGGCGCGCCGGGCCGCCTCGACCACCCTGCGGTAGCCCGCCTCCGCGGGGTCGTACACGAAGCCCTCGGACATGAAGACGACGGCCTTGCGGTCGCGGCTCGCCTCGAGCGGGCGGAGGACGCGCTCGAGGGCGGCGAACGTGGCCCGGTTGCGGGTCCGGACCTTGAGGTAGGTCTCCGCCGCCTTGTTGTCGACGTAGAGGTCGATGCGGCCGGGGGTGACGAGGTCCCTCCCCTCGCGCTCCTTGTCGTCCTCGCTCCGGGCCCGAACGCTGTAGCGCTCGAACCGGTCCTGGACGCGCCGGGCGACCTGGGAGTCGGAGTACTGGTAGACCCGCATGGCCTCGAAGTCCGTCATGCGGTCGTACGCGGACTCCGGGAACTTGCGCGGGTCGAGCCCCTTCAGCACCTCGACGAGGTCGGCCCGGCCCTCGGGCATGCGGGTGCTCCACCACGCGCCGCCCCCGGTCGCGGCCAGCATGACCCGGTCGCCGTCGCGCAGCCCCTTGTCCAGGAAGGCGAGCGCCGCGCCCTTCGCCCGCTGGGCGTTCAGCGGGGAGAGGTTCAGGTTGTCGAAGACGATCACGAACGTGCGCCCGGGCGCCGGCTCGGGACCGAAGTTCGTGGCCACGCGGGCCCGGGGGGGCGGCGGGGGTGCCGGCGAGCCGGGCGCGGAGGGCGACGAGGCCGGCTCGGCGTTGATCACCTCGAAGCTCTGTACCGTCTGCGGCTGGCCCTCCTCGAGGACGGTGAAGTCCTCGCGCTCCAGGCCCCGGACCGGAGTGCCGGCCTTGTCGGTCACCACGACGTCGACCTTGACGATCTCCACCTCGCGGCGGAAGACGGGCGGGGTCGGCGGTTCCTGGCCGGCCGCGACGGCGGCCAGCACCAGGACGGGGAGGACGGCGACGGATGGGGCTCGTCTCATAGGCTCGGTCTCGACTCCTCGTCGGCCACGGGCCGGCCCGCGCGGTCGGGCCGGTCCGAGCTCGTTCTACTCCGTCACGGTGAAGGACGCGGTGCGCGAGGCCACCGGCCTGACGCCGTCGAGCAGCGACAGGCGGAGCTCGTAGGCGCCCGGCCCGAAGCCGGCGAGGGGCAGGGCCCCCGCGCTCTGGACCACCCCGTCGGCGTTCGCCGCGGGCAGGTCGAGCGGCAGCTTGCCCAGGCTCTGGCCGCCCTTGGCGACCTCGATGACGGCCTTGTGCCCGGGCTTCGTGTCGCAGGCGGTGAAGAAGAAGCCGAGGGCCTTGACCGCCGACTTGCGGAAGGGCGCGCCCATGTTCGGGTAGACCAGGGCGTCGCCGTAGTAGAACGGGTTCGCCGGATCCCTCTCGGACGGGGGGACCTTCTCGATGCGGTCGATCAGCACGAGGCTGCTGAGCGAGGTCCCGGCGCTGGCGCCGGGCACCTCGAGCGGGACCGTCCGCAGGCTGGCCGCGGTCGCCGTCGCGTCGTAGGCGATCGCCTCGAGGGTGTACTTGCCCGGAGGCAGGTCGGCCTGGCGATAGAAGAGGATGTCCCCCGCCTGGGCCTCGGCCAGCTTCGCGCTCGCCGCCGACAGCTGGAAGTGCTGGCTCAGCCGCGACACCTCCTGCTGGTACTCGTTGCGCACGCGGACCACGACCGCGAGATCGGCGCTCTGGACGTCCTTCTGCCGGGGGTCCGCCGCGTACTTCACCGCGCGCCCCGGCACCTGGACGAGGACCGGCACCTGGCTGAGCGTCTGTCTCCGGGGGAAGACGAGGCCGACCGCCTGGATGGGGAAGGCCTGGGGAGGAGGGCCGCCCCGGTCGAGGAGGGCGACCGCGCGCGTCTCGTAGGGCAGGAGGGGCGAGGTCCCGCCCGGCTTCACCGCGAAGTAGCCGCGGCGCGAGTGCACGTCGAGCCCCGACCGTCGGACCTTCACGGTGATCGGCCGGAAGCGGCCGTCGTAGTCCTGGTTGCTCGGCGTGTAGCCGAGCACGTAGTGGAAGCGCATGTCCTGGGCGATCTGGCGGAAGCTGCCCCGCGCGTCGTTCGTGTCGCGGATGAGGAAGCCTCCCGTCTGGTCGGCGAGCTGCCCGAGGCCGGCCTGCGGGTTCATGCGCAGGAGGTCCTCGTTGCGCTCGGCGTCCTTGGTCATGATGCCGAGGGCGTCCTCCTTCCCGAGGTTGTTGAAGTGCTTCTTCTCCGCCGCCCTCATCTCGTCGGCCGTCGCCTTGGTCGGGCTCTCCGCGCGCAGGCCCGCCGCGTCCATGGTGTAGATGGCGACGTTCGCGCGGTTGGCGGCGGCGATGACCGACTGGAACTGGGTCTGGACGCGCTCGGGGATGGCCATTCCCTCCGAGAAGAACACCACCGTCTTGCGGCCGGGGAGGCGCGCCATGCCGTTGACGACGGAGAGGAGCCCGTTGCTCGTGGCGTAGCCCTGCTGGTCGCGCTCGAGCGTCTCGAAGCTGCGGGCGATGCTGGTCGTCATCGCGGCCATGGTCGCCTCGGCGGCGGCGCCACCGGCCGCCGCTCCCCCGGCGGCGCCGGCCGCATTGGCCCCCGGGCCGGCCGACTGGCTGATCTGGTTCTGGGCCTGCTGGGCCCGCTGCTCCAGGTCCTGCAGCCGGATCGAGTCCTCCCGGGACGACGTGGAGCCCGTCTGCGCCTGAAGCCGCGCCGTGTCGAGCGCCTGCCGGATCCGATCCACGTCCCGCGTGAAGTTCTGCACCGTGTGCAGCGCGAGGTCGACCGAGAAGACGCCCACGTAGTCGCCGTCGCGGTGGGTCGCGAGGTACGTGAGGGAGGCCTTGTGGGCCGTGTCCCGGCCTTCCGTGCCCATGCGGTCGAAGACGATGGCGAGGACGCTCGGCACGTCGGTCTCGACGGGCGGGGGAGCCGGCTTCGCGGGGGCAGCGCCAGGCGCGCCGGACGGGCTGTCGGGAGCCTCGGCCTCCGGACCCGCCTCCGCGCCGCGGGCGATGACGGAGAAGGTCTCGATCTGCTGCTTGGCCCCGTCCTCGATCACCTCGAAGTCGGCCTGGGTCAGGTCCTTCACGAGGCGACCCTTCTTGTCCCGCACCACCACGTCGAGGGCGACCGCGCTCGTCCCGACTGCGAAGGTGGGCGGCGTGGGCGCCTGGGCCGGAGCCGGGAGGGCCGGGGGAGGAGCCGCGACCGCCGCGGCGAGGAGGACGGCCAGGAACGGCTTCGAAGGGACCATGATCACTCCTATGGCGTGCGGGGCTCGGAGGCCCCTCCTTCCTCGGGGGCGTTCGCGCTCTTCGCCCGGCGCGCCTTGTCCAGCTCGACGAACACGGCCAGGGCCTTTCGCGACTCCGCTTCCCGCCCCGCCCGCTTGTAGGCCCGGGAGAGGGCGAAGAAGGCCTGGTCGTTCTGCGGAGAGAGGCGCACCGCCTCCTCGAGCTCGGCGATGGCGCGATCGGTCTCTCCCGCTTCCAGGAGGACCCGGCCGAGGGCGCTGCGCGCCGCGGTGTGATCGGGATCCATGGCCACGGCCCTCTCGGCGTACGGGCGCGCGCCCGCGAAGTCCCCCTCCTTGATGAGCTGGGAGACGATCTGGAGCAGCGCCGGGAGGTTCGTCGGCTGCATCTCGAGCACGCGGCGGAACTCGGCCAGAGCCTTCTGCGGCTCGTCGCGGAGGAGGAAGACGCCGTAGGCGTAGCGGACGTTCGGCTCCTCGGGATAGCGGGCGACCAGCTCCTCGAAGGCGACCCGCGTGGCCTCCGCCCGGCGGTTCTTGACCAGCAGGTAGACGGCCCTCCCCGTCATGAGGACCATCTCCCGCTTCTCCACGGGAGCCTCGGAGGGCAGGAACGGGAGGCGCAGGGCGGAGAGGCCGAGGGCCTCGATCACGGTCGGGCTGTCGTAGTCGCGGACCGCGAATCCCTTCAGGATCTCGTAGGCCGCCTCGGGCTGGCCGAACCGCGTGAGGAGGATCGCGGCGTGGTAGTTCGCCACCGCCTGCAGGTCCGCGCTGTCGCCGAGGCCCAGCGCGAGGCCCTTCTGGAGGTCAGCGAGCGCCGTCTCGATGTTCTTGAGCCGGAACTCGCACACGCCCTTCAACGCCCAGGCGGGGCCGCTCTTCGGCTGCTCGAGGGTGACGCGCTTGAACGCCGCCCGCGCCTCCTCGTAGCGGTCGAGGTCGTAGAGCACGGTTCCGAGGCCGAACCGCCCTTCGGACCAGGACGGCCGGAGCTTGAGGGCCTTCTGGTAGAGCTCCACCGCGTCGTCCAGCCGCTGCTCGGCGCGAGCCTTCTTCGCCTGCCCGGCCAGGGCGTCGAACGCCGCCGTATCGGCCGGCGCGTGGGCCTTGGCGGCGGGCGCGGCGGGAGGGGTCTTCGGAGCGACCTGGGCCGAGGCGGAGGCCGGGGTCCCGAGCGCGCACAGCGCGACCGACAGCGCGACGGGGTGCCTCACCGGTGAACCTCCGGCGGCTTGCCGTCGGGTGCGGCCGGGTCGGCCGGCGCCTGGGCCGCTGCCTCGGTCGCCCGGTGCTCCGCCCTCAGCCGTTCGACGACCGCTCGCTCGGCGTCCCCGAGGTCCTTCATCTTGAGCCGGTAGTACACGGTCGTGAGCATGACGTGCCCGCCCTCGAAGTCGGGCCGCGCGCGGACGAGCTCCTCGAGGTACTTCCGGGCATCCTCCAGCCGGTCGTGGGCCAGGCTCAGCCGCCCGAGCCCGTACAGCACGTCGGGGTGGTGCGGCCGCAGGCGCGCGGCACGCTGGATGTGGTCCATCGCCTCGTCCAGTCGTTCCTCGTCCCGCAGCAGCAGGCCGAGACGCAGGTTCGCCTCGAAGTCGTTCGGGTTCTTCGCGAGCTCCCGCTGGAACTCGGGGATCGCCGCCGGGCGCTCGCCCGAGTTCATGAGGGCGATGCCCAGCATCGAGTGCACGGTGGGCAGGTCGGGGTTCAGCTCCGCCGCGCGCCGCAGCTCGGGGACGGCGTACCGGAACTCCTCCCGGCGCAGGTGCTGCGCGCCCAGGAGGAGATGGGCTTCCGCCGACTCGCCGCCCCGGAAGAGCCGGTCCACGAGCGCCTGGCCGTGCCGCAGGTCGCCCTGCCGGACGAGGGCGGTGCCGAGGAGGTACGCGAACAGCCGGTCGTCGCCCATCGCCGGCTCCTCGGGGGAGAGCAGCTCGACCACCCGTGCGTCGCGGCCCATCTGCAGCTCGCAGTCGGCCAGGAGGAGGAGCGCGGCCTTCTGGCTCCGGTCGTGCTCCACCACGCGGGCGAACTCGGGCGCCGCCTGGTCGATCCGGCCGCCCTTGTAGAGAGCGAGGGCGAGGTTGAAGCGCACGGCGGCGTTCGACGGAGCGCCTTCGAGGGCCCGGCGGTACTGGTCGACCGCCTCGTCGTAGCGCCCCAGGCGGCTCAGGGCCGCCCCGAGGTTGGAGCGGATCTCGATGCGTCCCGGGGTGAGGCGCAAGGCCTCCTTGTAGGCGCCGACGGCGCCGAGGAGGTCGCCGGCCTGGTGGAGGCTGACGCCCCTGGCGAAGGCCTCGTCCGAGGCGGCGGCGTCGGCCGGCGCCACCGCCTGCCCCGCGCCCCGCTCCGCAGCGCCCGTCGTTCCCTGCGGAGCGGCGAGGACGGACAGGAGGAGAAGCAGCGATGGGGAGGAATCGAGCATGGTCCGTGCCGCGGTCCCGTCGGAGGCCGGGCTTCGACGGATTATAGCGGGCGGCGACCCGTCGGCCACCGGATCGCCTCTCTCGCGGACGGGGACGTGAGGAGAGCAAGCCTGCGGCTGGATGGGTGCACGTTCACAGTTGCCGACGGGGGGGCGAGCTCCCGCTCGCCACCCCCTCCGAGCCCTCAAGCAGCCGCGCTACCTGACGGGTCGCTCCTGATCAGAAGTAGAACTTCAACGCCAGCTCCACGATCCGGCGGCCGCGCTTCAGCAGGATCTTGCCGAAGTTGTCGAGCGTGTTCTGCGTGTAGCTGAACCCGCCGGTCGGGTCGCAGACGCCGTTGGTTGTCCCGCCGACGCCGTTCGGGATGTTGTCCCGCTTCACGTTGCAGGTCGTGTTGAGGTTCGTGTCGATGTCCGTGAAGCCGATGTTGTAGGTCGCGTAGGACTGGTTGAAGACGTCGAACACGCCGAGGCGGAACTGCAGCTTCTTCGCTCCGCCCAGGCCGAAATTCTTGAAAAGCGTCAGGTCGGTGGTGTTCCGGCTCGGCGAGCGCATGTAGTAGGGCTGCTCGTACGGGCCGTTGTTCGGGTAGGTGGGGATGCCGACGCAGTTGATGTTCAGGATCTTGCTCCCCACCGCCCCGCCGCCGAGCTGCGGGTTGCAGGTGAAGACCGGCAGGACGGCGCCACTGTTGTCGTTCCTCGAGTTGCGGGTGTCGGGCGTGCCCACCCAGGCCTGCCCGATCCCGTTCGAGGAGAGGTCGCCCTGGTTGAACGAGATGTACATCGGCGTGCCGCTCGAGAAGTTGAAGATGCCCGAGAGCTGCCAGCCGTTGAGGACACCCTTGGCGAAGCCGTTGCCGTCGCCCTTGATCGCGTCCGGCACCATCCAGTTCCACGAGGCGTTCAGCACGTGGGTCCGGTCGTAGGGCAGGATGCCGTAGGAGCGGCCACGGGCGTCGAACGGGTCCACTCTCACGTACTCGCTGGAGTAGACGCCCAGGCCCTTCGAGAAGGTGTAGGTCAAGAAGTACTGGAAGCGGCCGCTCGTCTGCCGCGAGAGTGTCGCCTGCAGCGAGTGGTAGTTCGACGTCGCGCCGTACTCCCAGTACTGGATGTTGCCCAGGGCGGGGTAGGGCCGTTGCGTCGTGAGAGCCGAGTTGTCGAGGGCCACCCGGTTGATGGGGATGCTGAGGTCGGCGTTGCCGAGCTGGCCCTGCAGGAGGTCGCCCTCCGGGATCACGTTGATCGAGCGCAGGTTGAGGAGGTGGCGGCCGAAGGTGCCGACGTATCCGACCTCGAAGATCTGCTGCCACGGCAGCCGCTTGGCGACGGAGAGGCTTCCCGTGAAGTACCGCGGGTAGTAGATCGACTCGGGGTTCACCGAGGACGTGATGTTCTGCGTGCCGAGCCGGGTCAGCGGGTCGACGGTCCCGACCGAGTTGTAGTTCAGCCCCCTCGGGTCGGAGTAGCTGTCGTACGCCCCGCCGCTGATGCCGTAGGCGTAGGGCGGGAAGTGGATGATGTCGTACTCGGCGTTGCCCATCGGGCGGTTGTAGAAGACCCCCGCCCCGCCGCGCACGATCAGGTCACCGTTGCTCCGGGTGTCCCAGGCGAAGTTCACCCGGGGCATCACGTAGATCGGCCGGCTCGCGATCAAGGTGTCGGGCACCTGCCCGAGCTGCGCGTACTGGAGGCCGTTGACGTACTGGAAGTTCGAGTCGACGAAGGCCCCCTTGCTCGGGTCGTACGCGCTCGGGACGAACACCGCGCCGTGGCTGTTGCGGTCGATGTTGTTCGTCATCTTGGAGAAGCGCAGGCCGTACTCCAGCGTGAAGTTCTTCTTGACCTTCCAGGAGTCCTGCACGAAGAAGTCGATCGTCCAGTTCTGGAAGTTCCCGATGATCGACTTCGTGCCGGCGCCGTACCCGGCCGGACGGCCGACCAGGATGTCGCCGAAGTCGTTGCCCGTCGAGCCCGGGATCCAGGAGCCGTAGCTGAACGAGAGCTGCTCGTTGTTCTGGAAGTTCTGGTCCTTCCGCGCCCGCTCCACGCTGAGCCCCGCCTTGAGGGCGTGGGTGTTCGCCACCTTCGTGAAGGTGTCGGTGAAGAGCAGCGAGGAGTTGTAGGCGAAGAGGTCCGCGCCGAGCGGATCCCACAAGTTGCCCAGGCCCTGGCCCCATGAATAGAGCTGGATGGGGGCCACGTCGACCTGCTGGCCGTAGGGGCCCTTGAAGTTCGGGAACCCGAGGCCGCTCAGGCTGACCTTCGACGGATCCTGGTGGTAGAGGTCGAGCTTCAGCTTGCTGAACGTGAACAGGAACTCGTTGGTGGTGGTCGGGCTGAGGACGCTCGTCAGGTTCGCCGAGATCGACCGGCCGGTGTTGGCGTGCACGTCGGCGCTGGGCAGGGTGTAGTTCGAGGAGTCCCACCAGATGCCGCGCGCCTTGTCCATCGTCTCCTTGTCCTGGGCCAGGCGGACGTACATCTTCGTGTTCTCGGTGAAGTTGTAGTCGAGGCGCAGCGTGCCCTGCCAACGGTTCTGCGGCTCGAGCGTGCTGAACACGTAGTTGTAGCGGTTCGTCGGGTCGTTGTAGTTCGGCTGCGGGTAGAGGTTCAGCAGCATCTGGCCGAAGGGGTCGATGTAGGGGGCGAGGTTGTTCCCGGGCGCCGCGCCGCCCGCTCCGGGGAAGTTGCCGGGGATGTTCACGGTGAGAGGCTGGTTGAGGTTCTGCCCGCCCTGGGTACCGCTGAAGTCGCCGGTCCGCTGGCCGGCGGTCGGGGTGACCGCGAAGGACGCGCCGCGGTCCACCTTCTGGCGCTGGACCTCGATACCGAGGAAGAAGAAGGCCTTGTCGCGGTTCTTGTTGAAGCTCGTGCCCGGGATGAGGATCGGACCGCTGATGTTGCCGCCCGGGTACTGGAACTCGCTCTTCGGGCGGTCGATGCCGGCCGTCCGGTTGGAGCCGTCGTTCGCCTGCAGGTGGTAGTCGCGGATGTAGTCGTAGAGGGTGCCGTGGAACTCGGAGCTGCCACCCTTGGTGATGGCGTTCACCTGCACGCCGGCGGAGCCGAACTCGGCCGCGTAGTTCGAGGACTGGACCTTGACCTCGGACACCATGTCGTTGTTCGGGACGACGATGACGCCGTTGTTCGATCCGAAGTCGGCGAGGCGCGAGCCGTCCAGCGTGACGACCGTGTTCGAGCCGCGCACGCCGTTCACGGTGAACGTCGCGACCTGGTTGGTGTTGGCGACGCCGGTGAGGTTGCCCACGCTCTCGAGGGAGCTGACGTCGGGCATGACCGCGCCGGGCAGGATGCGCAGGAGCTCCAGGGGGCTGCGGCCGACGGTGGACATGTTGTCGATCTGCTCGGCCGTGATCAGGCCTTCGCGGGCTCCGGTCTGGGTCTGGATCATCTCGCGCTGGGCGGTGACCTCGACCTTCTCGGTCTGGGCGCCGACCTCGAGGGTGAGGTCGAGGCCCGCGGCTTCTCTCTGGTTGATGCGAAGCGCCTTCTTCTCGACGGTCTTGAAGCCGGCGATCTCGACCCGGACGGCGTAGCTGCCGGGCGTCACCGCGCCGAAGTAGTAGCCTCCCTTGGCGTCGGTGACGACGTTGCGGCTGAACTTGGTCGCCTCGTTCTGGAGCGTCACGGTCGCGCCCGGCACGACGGCTCCCGTCGTGTCGGTGATCGACCCGCGGACGCTGCCGGTGTCCTGCGCGAACGCCGCGCCGGCCGCCAGCACCACGAGGAGAGCCAAGGCGATGCGGCTAAGAGTCCGCATGCTCTCGAACCTCCTTGCAGCCCCTTTCGGGACCGCGTTGCACGGACTTGAGCCCACCCGCCCGCGGGGCCCTGGGGATGAGCCTCCGCGATCGAGTCCATCTCGGATGCGGGAGGCATTCTGTTCAAAAACGTGAACGACTGTCAAGAATCTCCGGGGTGGCACATAAAGCCTATGCGATCGAGGTTCTGAACAGGGTCAGTCGAGGGAACCGATGCGTGGCGGCAGGGGGTGCCGGCGACGCGGGCCGGGGGTGGCACGGTCTATAATGGCGCTCTTGTTTCCGACGGCCGCGGGCGCCCGGCGCGGGCCCCGGCCACACCCTGAGTCCCTTGGCTGCCTTGCACCCTCGTCTCGGAACCGCAGGCCGGCTCCTCGTCCTGGCCCTCGTCTCGGCACTCGGCGGCCCGGCGCGCGCGGCCCAGGATGCCGAGCTCGACTCGCTCCTGTCGCGGGCGCTCGTCCTCCACCAGTCGGGCGACCTCGAGGGCGCGGCGGCCCTCTACGTCCAGATCCTGCGCGTCGTGCCCCGCGCCTCCCGGGTGCGGTCGAACCTCGGCGCCGCGTGGGCCGGCCTCGGGCGCTACGAGGACGCGATCGACCAGTACCGGCAGGCGCTGGCGCAGGAGGACGACCCGTCGATCCGCCGGAACCTGGCCGTGGCCCTGGTGAGGACGGGGCAGATCCGGGACGCCGCGGCCGAGTCCGAGCGCGCCCTCCTCTCGCGCCCCGACGACCGGGACGCCCTCCTCCTGCTCGCGGACTGCCGCATTCGTCTGGGGGAGACGCAGGCCGCCATCGACATCCTGAAGCCCGCCGCGGCCGCGGCGCCCGACGACAAGGCCCTCGCCTACCTCCTCGGGACCGCCCTCCTCGACGCGAACCTCACGGGGGAGGCCCAGATCGTGATGGACCGCCTCTTCCGGGACGACTCGCCGGAGTCCCACGTCCTCCTCGCCACGATGCACGAGCGGCGCAAGGACTGGGAGAGCGCGCTCGCCGAGGTGGAGAAGGCGCGGGCCGGCAACCCGAGCATGCGTCTCGTCAACTTCCTCTACGGCGAATGCCTCATGAAGGAGAGGAACGACTGGGCCGGGGCCGCGGCGGCCTTCCGGAAGGAGCTGGAGATCGACCCCAACCACTTCGAGTCGAACCTCCTGCTGGGCACGCTCCTGCGCGAGGAAGGCCGGCACGAGGAAGCCCTCCCGTACCTCACCCGCGCCTCCCGGGCGCGAGGCACCGACCTCGCCGTGCAGTTCTCGCTCGGCGCCGTCTACCTCGGCCTCGGCCGCACTGCCGAGGCCGAGCCGCTCCTCGAGGGGGTCGAGGCCGCCGTGCCCGGCCACGTGCCCACCCACATGCAGCTCGCGATCCTGTATCACCGGCTGGGCCGGCCCGAGGAGGCGGCGCGGGAGCGGGCGGCCGTGCAGCGGCTCCAGAAGGACGCCGAGACGCGCTCCTTCCAGGGGGTGCGGGAATCCGTCTCCGACCTCATCGGCAAGTCCGCCGGACCGGCGGGGTCGGAGCCGAAGACGCCGTGAGCCGCGGGCTCCTCCAGCTCGTCGGGGCCCTGTCGATGGGGGGCGCTCTCGCGAGCGCGGCGACGCCGACCGTGGTCCGCGGCACGGTGACCGTGAAGGGCGTGAAGACGAACGCGGACGCCGTGGTGACCCTGGAGGGCCCCGGGCTGAAGCTCACCCCCCCCGCCGAGCCGTCGAAGATCGACCAGAAGGGCTTCCGGTTCATCCCCCACGTCACCGTGGTCCAGACCGGCGGGGCGATCCGCTTCCTGAACAACGACCCCGAGCCGCACAACGTCTACTCCCCCGAGGGCCGGTACAACCTCGGCACCTGGCCGACCGGCGACACGAAGGACTACGTCTTCAAGAAGGCGGGCGTCTACAGCCAGCTCTGCAACATCCACCCCGACATGCTGGCGTACGTCGTCGTCGTGGACACCCCCTACTTCGCCGTCACCGACGCGACGGGCGCCTTCCTCATCCGGGACGTGCCCCCCGGGAAGTACAAGCTCGTCGTGTGGCACGAGAAGAAGGACGGCCTGGAGCAGGACGTGGAGGTCACGCCCGGGAAGCCGCTGAGGGTCGACCTGGTGCTCGAGAAGTGAGGGATCCCTCGTCGCCCCGGACGCCGGCTGCGAGACGCCGCTCCCGCCGGCGCTTCGTCGTGGCGGCGGGAACGAGCGGGCTCGTCGCCGGCGCCCTCGGGCTCGTGGGCGCTCTCGCGCGCTCGGTCGTCCCGGACGTGCTCTACGAGCCTCCGCGGCGCTTCCCGGTCGGCCGCCCGGCGGACTTCCCGCCGGGCAGCGTCACCTTCGTCTCCGAGCGCCGCCTCTTCGTGTTCAACACCCCGACCGGCTTCTACGTCGTCTCGGCCGTCTGCACCCACCTCGGGTGCAACGTGAACCACGAGCCGGGCCGGGGCTTCGCCTGTCCCTGCCACGGCAGTGCCTTCGAGGAGGACGGCCGCGTCCGCAAGGGGCCCGCGGCCTGGCCCCTGCCGCGCTTCGCCGTGGTTCTGACGCGGCGGGGCGAGCTGGTGGTCGACACCCGGCGCACGGTGGGCCCCGACTTCCGGCTCCGCGCATGAGCGACCGCCGCCGTCCCGGGGGCGGCTCCTGGCCCGCGCCCGAGGGCTCCGCCCTCGCCCGGCTGTGGCGCAACCGCGTCGTCCGGTCGGTCTTCCGCGTGGGTTGGCCGCGCACGCGCCAGGACCGCCTGCGGGCGATGCTCGCGAGCCTCGTCCTCCACCTGCACCCGACCCGCGTGCGCGCGCACGTCCTGCGCCCGTCCACCACGCTCGGCCTCGGCCTCGTCAGCTTCTACCTCTTCCTCGTGCTGACCGTGTCCGGCCTCGCCCTCATGCTCTACTACGTGCCGCACCCGGACGCGGCGTACCGCAGCATGAAGGATCTCGAGTACGCCGTGACGTTCGGGATGTTCCTCAGGAACGCCCACCGCTGGGCCGCCCACGGCATGGTGGCGGTCGTCTTCCTGCACCTCTGCCGGGTCTTCTTCACCGGCGCCTACAAGCCGCCCCGGGAGTTCAACTGGGTGGTCGGGGTCCTGCTGCTCCTCCTCACCCTCGCTCTGTCCTTCACCGGCTACCTGCTCCCGTGGGACCAGCTCGCGTTCTGGGCGATCACCGTGGGCACGGCCATCGTGGCCTACTTCCCGGTCCTCGGGCCCCAGGTGCGGTACCTCCTCCTGGGCGGCCACGAGATCGGCCAGGCGGCGCTCCTGCGCTTCTACGTGCTGCACTGCCTGATCCTGCCCCTCGCCATGGCCTGCCTCGTGTCGCTCCACTTCTGGCGGGTGCGCAAGGACGGCGGCCTCGGCGCGCCGCCGGGGCGCCTCCACCGCCGCGTCCTCGCCTGGCCGCACCTCGTCTTCCGCGAGCTGCTCGTCCTCCTCCTCGTCCTGGTCGTCGTCCACGCATGCGCGCTCCTCTTCGACGCCCCGCTAGAGGGCATCGCCGACGCGACCCGCACCCCGAACCCGGCGAAGGCGCCCTGGTACTTCCTGGGCCTGCAGGAGCTCGTCCACTACGGGGCGATCCTCGGAGGGGTCGTCGTTCCCTTCGCGATCGTCCTCGCCCTCCTCGCCCTGCCGTACCTCGACCGGCACCCGCGGGGGGTGGGTGTCTGGTTCGCCCCGGAGCGACGGCTCGCGAACAGCGTGTTCGCGGCCCTTGCCCTGGCCGTGGTGGCGGTCACGGTCGTGGGCACGTTCTTCCGCGGCGCCAACTGGGCCTGGGTGTGGCCGTGGTGAGGGCGCGGGGGCTCGGCCGCCGCCTCTCGCCGGCCCTCCTCGCCGCCTTCGGTCTGCTGTCCCTCGCCCTCGCGGCGACCGTCGTCTGGGCGATGGTGAAGGAAGCCCGCGCCGAGTGGAGGCTGCAGCAGGCCCGCTACCGGGCGCTCGAGGCGCGCGAGACGGCTCCGGTATCGGACGAGGACGGGACGTCGGGGGTCCAGCAGATCTGGCTCGCCGACCTCGACCGAGTGGATCGTTGCACGACGTGCCACCTCGGCATCACCGCACCCGAGCGGCAGCGTGCCCCGCAGCCGTTCCGAGCCCATCCCGGGCGCTGGCTCGA
>Ga0335076_10002640_pt1 | contig 17859 bp, 15 predicted proteins | sample Lox_Sample_25_FD_206717 | JGI IMG/M metagenome (GOLD analysis project Ga0335076, IMG submission 206717) | Soil microbial communities from Loxahatchee National Wildlife Refuge, Florida, United States - Lox_Sample_2.5 | ecosystem: Environmental > Terrestrial > Soil > Wetlands | place: USA... | reverse complement strand
GTAGCCGTTCGGGTTCGTGCGGTCGGTGTCCCCGCCGACATCGGCCGGGTCGGCGTGCCGGGCGGCGGCGTGCTGCGGCGCCGGCGAGCCGTAACTCCGGAACTCCTGCGTGGGAGCCAGCTGCTCCGCCGGGACGCGGGAACCGCGGGGCGGCGTGCTGGTCCGCCCGCTGTGATACGACCTGCTGTCCGAGGCCGGGACTCTGGGAAAGGACGGGCTGGTCAGCGGGTCATCGTCGGGATCTGCCGGCCGGCGGTCTGGCGCGACGCTACGCGCCGGGGCGCCGGCCGGGCCTGCGTGCCTGGGCTGCGGCGGGCGCGGGTCGGCGAGCGGGCGTAGCTGGCCTTCGGCCGCGGCGCGCGGAACGGGCGCCGCGGCGAGTTCCGCGCCGGCCGGCTGGGGCCGGTCCCGCACCGGCAGGCCCGTGACCGGATCCCGGCGCGGGACGGCGCGGGGAGCCGTCCCCGCGGGAGCTACGTCAACCCCTCCGGGACCGGCGTCAGCGAGGGCCGGCTCAGCGGCGGGCCGGGTGCGGATCGCGGCTGTCTCAGCCTCGCGGTCTGCCCGCGGCCGCCCGGGCCTGTCCTGCGCGGCGGGCTGCGCGGTGGTGGTCAGCGGCTTGTCGGAGGCCAGCTCGGTCCAGTAGTCGATATCGGAGAGCTTCTCCCACTCGCTGCTGTCCCACTCCGAGCTGTCGCCGGACAGCCTGCTGCGCGCGGGACGGGAGCGGGCCGGCGTGTCAGCGGGCCGGCCCTTGGGCCCCCGGCGGCGCTCCTCGGGACGGGGGGGCCGTGCCGCGCTACGGCGATCGCCATGGCTGCGGCGCTGACCGACGTCGCTGTCCTCGGCGTAGCTGCGGCCGCCCAGGCCGCGCTGGTCGTCAACACCGCGGGTGGCGCCAGCCGCCGGCCGGTACGCGCCGTCCGCTGGGCGCCCGGTGGGCCGGCCACCCCGGCTCGCGCCCGCGGGCTGCCGCTCCGTGGGCCCTCGGCGGTCATAAGACGGGTCATGGTCGTCCCGGCTGCCGCGGCTACCGCCCCGGCGCGGAGGCCGGTCGGCGAATTCCTCGGGATCCTCGGCGCGCATGTTCCGCACGGCCACGAAGACGACCACCAGGATTACCACGGCAACTACGGCCAGGACGATCACGAGCTTTGTCATCGCACCATCCAACAGGCATGGCCTTGCAGAGCGGTGCAAGCGAGGCACACGCGGCCATTGACGCGGGCCTTTCCCGTTTGCGCGAGCACCCTGGATCTAAATCCGTGCTAACACCTGAACTGTGATTCTGTCGGACCGCTATCGGCCCTGTCACGCGATTCGAGAAGTTTACCGAGCCGTTTCGGCACGCTGGCCAGGCAGTTACGGATTAACGGTGGGCTGGAGCCTGCCCCGGGCGATCGCGTGGCTGGCAATCGCCATCCACGCGGCCGTGAGGCTGGCCCCGTGCGGCAGCCGCAAAGGCGCGTCAAGAGCGTAGACCGTGAACCGGTACTGGTGGCTGTGAGCCGGGCACGGCGGGCTGTAGCCGGCGGTTCCCTTGCTGTTGACCGCCTCGAGCGAGCCCGGCGGCGTGCGGCCTGCCTGAATATCAGGGGTCGCCGGGCTGATATTGAACACGATCCAGTACACGTAGGGCGTGATGGGCGCGTCCGCGTCGTCCATGACCAGCGCCAGCGCCCTGGTGCCCGCCGGCTGGCCGGACCAGGCGAGCGGCGGGCTCTCGCCCTCGCCGTAGCAGGTGTACTGGAGCGGGATCGGCACTCCCTGGCCGAACTCCGGGCTGGTGACGGTGATCTCCTCCGGATCATCGGCCTGCAGCGCCGTCGGGCCGCTGAGCAGGCTGCAGCCGCTGAGCAGCAAGGCTGCCACGGCCGCGCCCGCGGCCCGCAGGGCCATCCGGCCTCCCGCGCGTTCACGCCGGCCCAAGCGCACCCACCCTTGTCCTCACCAGTCACCTTCGGTGGGCCCACGTTACCGGACCGGCCCGGCCAGGCTGCTGGCGTTCGCGTCTGGGCCGACGGCCGCCTGGCACCGGGCGGCGGGCCGGGGCTCAGTCGGGCTGGCGGGAGTTCCCCAGCATGATCTCGTCCCAGGAGGGGACCGACGCCCGCCGGGACCGGCCTCCCGCGGCCTTCCGGACCGGGCGCTCGCGGGGCGGGTCGGGATGCCCGTCGGCCGCCGCGTCGAACTCGGCCGGGCGGCGCTCGCCGTCCGGCTCCCGGGCCGCCGGGCCGGCCGCCGTCGGCGGGCCGGGCGGGGCCGCCCCGTGGGCGGCCGCCGGGAGCGGCGGCGGGACGCCGGAGCCGCGCGGCTCGGGATGGTGCGCCGCCTGAGCCCCCAGCCGCGAGGCGATGGGCGTCACGGTGGCGGTGGGCGGGCCGGGCGCGGCGAAGCTCATGGGTGGCAGGTCGTCCGCGAACAGGCAGAGCCTGGCGGCCTGGTCATCGTCCGGGGTGATGTGCCTGCGCCGCGGGTCGAAGACCCACTCGGCCGCCTGCGAGCGGCCGCCCGCCGTGAACGTGAGCTGTACCTGCCAGTTTCCGTCGGACCGTTTTCTGGAGTCCCACCGTGCGTCGTCGGGGCTGGCGCCGAGTTCGACGAGCCGCTCGGCGACCACCTCGCCGAGCCGCGGCCCAGGGCCGGAATCTCCCGGGCTGCGGACCGTAGCCCGCTGGGCCTCCTGGGCGCGGTACTCGCGCTCGGCGAGGACCGGGCCCTCGAAGCGGCGCACCCGCTCGATCGGGATTCCCGCGGCATCGGCGATCTCATCGGCGGTCTCTCCGGCACGTATCCGGTCCTGGATCTCCTTGGGTCGCAACGGACTCTCCACTTCGATCTCGTACTGGGCGAGCCGGGAGAACTGGCCGCGGGCTACGGTCCGCAGGCGGTCATCGATGGGCAGTGAGAAACGCCCTCCTCGTCCCGGCACCGCGAGGATGGCGTAACTGCCGTCCTCGCTGACTGCGACGAGGCGCAACTCGTGCATCGGCGTCCCTTCCGCGCTGCCCGGCCGCGCGGGGGCGTAGCTCGGACCTCCCCCGTCACGAGTCTGACGGTTGCGGCCCCGTCCTGGCCAGCACCTCGCCCGGCATGTCCTGCATAAACATGTGGTGATCCGTCCTGGCCTTGACCCTTCGCGCAGGCACTGGTCCGCAGCGTATTGATGCCGGGCGGCCGTGGGGCGCGGAACGCCGATAATCGCGGCCGGCCGCGCCGGGGACGACGCTCATCTGCGCCTTTGCCTTGTTATGCTCGGCTGCATGCCAACGCCGCCGGGCTCGGTCGCGCCGTCGGCGGCCACCGCACCCGCCCACGCCAGCCCGGATCCGCTGGGGCTGGAGATCGCCGATGCGGTCTCCCGGCTGCGGCGGGCGATGCGGCGCGCGGCCCGCGCCGCCGGACGGGACGGGAAGCTGCCGGGCGGGCTGTCAGTCGCGCAGCTGGAGCTGTTGTCCTGCCTGGCCGACAGCCCGGGGGCCAGGCCAGGCCAGTTGGCGCGGCTGATGCGCCTGGCGCCGAGCTCGGTGGCCACGCTCCTGCACGGCCTGAGGCGGGCCGGCCTGGTCACCAGGACCGGCGGACAGCGGGACCGGCGGACCGCCTCGCTGATGCTGACGCCGGACGGGACCGCGGTGGTCGGCTACTGGCAGCAGGTCAACGAGCAGATCCTGCAGGCCGCGATCACCAGCCTCGGGCCGGACAGCCGCGATGCGCTCGACGCCGCGCTGCCCGGGCTCCGCGAACTGACCGGAGCCGTCGACGCGCTGGCCGACGACCCGGCAGGCGGCCCCGGGCCGCCGCCGGACGGGCAGGCCGGGAGGCCGGGGTAGCGTCACCGTCTATTCAGGAGGCTCGCGTAGGGTTTGTCGCTATGCGTATCGACGCGATCTTCGGGGGCATCGGGCGTTTCGCGGTCAGCTTCCGGTGGCTTGTCGTGGTGGTGTGGATAGTCGGCGCGATCGCCGCGGTCACCCAGCTGCCGGCGCTTTCCAGCGTGACCCAGAGCAATAACACCAAGTTCTTGCCGGCCAGCGCGCCGAGTGAGCACGCGGCGGTGCTCGCGGAGCCGTTCGGCACCGCCGGGCTGGTGCCGGTCCCGCTGGTGGCGGCGCGCACCACGGCCCCGCTCACCTCCGCCGACGAGACCGCCCTGGCCGCGCTCGCGGGCAAGCTGAAGTCGGTGCCCGGCGTGACCAAGGTCATCGAGGCCGGAGTCTCGCCGGACGGGCACGCCGTGCAGCTCGTCATCCTGGCCTCGCAGCTGAACGGGGGCAACCCGGACGCCGCGCTCGACCTGGTCAACGCGCTGCGGGCCAAGATCGCTGCCGCCGGCCTGCCGGCCGGGCTGCAGGTGCACCTGGCCGGCGACGTCGCGGCCGCCGTCGACCAGCAGAAAGCGTCCGGCAACACCGGCGCCCGGGTGGAGCAGCTGTCGCTGCTGTTTATCATCCTGCTGCTGATCCTGATCTTCCGGTCGCTGACGCTGGCCCTGGTCACCCTCATCCCGCCGCTGCTTTCGATCACCATCGCCGGGCCGCTGGTCGCCGAGGCCGCGGAGCACGGGCTGCAGGTGTCCTCCCTGGCCCAGTTCCTGATGATCGTGCTGGTGCTGGGAGCCGGCACCGACTACGGGCTGTTCCTGGTCTTCCGGGTCCGGGAGGAACTGCGCGCCCGGCAGCACGAGGCGGCGGGCGCGTACTACCCGGGCTCGTCCGGCCTGGGGCGCAGCCTGGTCAGCGACCTGATCCACCCGCGGCCGGCGGCCCGGGAGTCGATCACCTGGTCCGTGACCAAGGTGGGCGAGTCGATCACCTTCTCCGCCGCCACGGTGGTCGCCGCGGTCCTCACCCTGCTGCTGGCCACCTTCTCCTTCTACTCCGGCCTGGCCATCCCGTTCGCTATCGCCATCGTGGTCACGCTGCTGGCCGCGCTGACCCTGCTGCCGGCGTTGCTGTCCATCCGCCTGTCGCTGCTGGCCGCCAAGCGGGCGCTGTTCCGCTCGATGCGGTTCTGGCCTTTCCGCGGGCGGCCGAAGCTCCTGCCGTGGAACATCCAGGGCAGCGGCAACCCCGGACTCTGGGGCCGGGTGGCCGGCCGGATCGTGCGGCATCCGGTGCCGACCCTGGTCGCGGGCGTGGTCTTCTTCGGCGGGCTGGGCCTCGCCGTGTTCGGCTACACGGCCGCCGGGTTCGGCGGAACCACCGCGCCGCCGGCCGGCAGCGACTCGGCGGCCGGCCAGGCGCTGCTGACCAGGTACTTCCCGCAGTCGGCGACGAACCCGACTAGCCTGATCTTCCGCTTCGACACCCCGGTGTGGCAGAACCCGGCGCCGCTCGCGGACGCGACCGCGAAGCTCCAGGCCAGCGACCTGTTCACGCAGGTGACCGGGCCGCTCAACCCGGCCGGCGCGCCGCTGACCGCCAGCCAGTACGCCACGCTGCACGCGACCCTGGGCCCGGCCAAGCTGCTGCCGCCGGTGCCGCCGCCCGGCACCCCGGTCTCGCCGGCCCTGTACCAGGCCTACCGGGCGACATCGAACTACGTCAGCCCGGACGGCCGGACCGTGCAGTACTCCACCAGCCTGGCGGCCGGCGATCCCGGCAGTACCAAGGCGATGAACGCTGTCCCGTCGATCCGCGCGGAGACCACCGCCATCGCCCGGGCGATCGGCGCGGCCGACTCGGCCGTCGGCGGCGAGGCGCCCGCCATCTACGACATCAGCAGCATCTCGAACAGCGACCTGAAGCACATCATCCCGATCGCGATCCTGGCTATCGGCCTGCTGCTCGCGCTGGTACTGCGCAGCCTGATAGCGCCGCTGTACCTGATCGCGTCGGTCGGCATCTCCTACCTCGCCGCGCTGGGCCTCTCGGTGCTGATCTTCATCAAGGCCGGCCACAGCGGCGGGCTGGTGTTCTTCATGCCCTTCCTGATGTTCATCTTCCTGCTGGCCCTGGGCGAGGACTACAACATCCTGGTCATGACGCGGATCAGGGAGGAGGCGCAGCAGCACCCGCTGAAGGAGGCGGTCCGCCGCGCGCTGGCCCGCACCGGGACCACGGTGACGTCGGCGGGCCTGGTGCTGGCGGGCACGTTCCTGGTGCTGACCGTCGTGGCCGGCAGCGGATCGGGCGGGGAGCAGATCCGCGACATCGGCCTCGGCCTGGCCCTGGGCGTCCTCATGGACACCTTCCTGGTCCGCACGCTGCTGGTGCCCTCCACGGTGGTGCTGCTCGGCCGGTGGAACTGGTGGCCATCGAAGATGAGCCGGATCAGCGCGGACCTGCCCACGGGACGGCCGGAACCGGTGGCGGCCGCCGAGCCGGCGGCCGCGTCCGCCTCCGGCCCGGCCACTCCGGCCGCCCCCGGCGCGGCCGCCGACGGGATAGCGGGCGGCGACCCCGGATCCAAGCAGCCAGATCCGCTGCACTGAGCCCCGCCGCCGCCCCGTAAACTCGGGGCTGGCGGAGCGGAGCGCCGGCAGGTGCCAGGGGCCAGGGACTTCGGAAGAAGCAGTCGACCGAGGGGTAGCGGCGCATGCGGCACGTGCTCGGAGTGGTTCTCGCCATGGTCACGGGGGCGGCGTTGTTCCTCGCCGCCGGGTGGGGGGTCGCCGAGATCACCTCGCTGCACTCCCGCGGCGCGGTCCTGACCACCACCTCCGGCCTCGCCGCGTACGGCGCCGTGCTCGGCGTCGGCCTGCTGCTGGGCATCCTGCTCGCCGTCCCGGCCATCTCCCCGGTCGCCGCCGGGCTGCCCGGGATCGCGCTGCTCGGCTGGTCCGCGCTGCTCCTGGTCAGCACCAGGCGCGCGACCCGGCTGATCCCGCTGCAGGGCCACTCGTTCGCGGCCGGCTTCGCCAGCCTGCTGACGAGCGGGGTGCTGGTCCTCGTCGGTGCCGTGATGGTCGTCCCGCTCTTCGTCCCGTCCCGGTGGCGGCGCGGGCCGGCCGAATACGACTACAACGACGAGCCCAGCGAGATCGGCCTCATCCGGTAGCGGGCTCGCCTCCTAGTGCGCCCCGGCGAACTGCTCGGCCTCGGTCGAGCCGGCCAGCGCCGTGGTCGCGGACTGCGGGGTGATGGCCGAGGTCACCAGGTCGAAATAGCCGGTGCCGACTTCCCTCTGGTGCCGGGTAGCGGTGTAGCCGTCGGCCTCGGAGGCGAACTCGTCGTCCTGCAGCCGGACGTAGGCCGACATGCCCTCCTCCGCGTACCCGCGGGCCAGGCTGAACATCGAGTGGTTCAGCGCGTGGAAGCCGGCCAGCGTGATGAACTGGAACTTGTACCCCATCTCGCCCAGCTCCCGCTGGAACTTCTCGATCGTGCCCTCGTCCAGGTGCGCCCGCCAGTTGAAGGACGGCGAGCAGTTGTAGGCCAGCATCTGGTCCGGGTAGACATCCCTGATGGCCTCGGCGAACTCCCGGGCCACCGCGAGGTCCGGGGTGGAGGTTTCCATCCAGAGGAGGTCGGAATACGGCGCGTAGGCCAGGCCGCGCGCGATGCAGGCCTCCATCCCGCCGCGGACCCGGTAGAAGCCCTCCGCGGTCCGCTCGCCGGTGACGAAGCGCCGGTCCCGCTCGTCGATGTCACTGGTGATCAAGGTGGCCGACTGGGCGTCGGTGCGGGCCACGACCAGCGTGGGAGTGCCGCAGACGTCCGCGGCGAGCCTGGCCGCGTTCAGCGTGCGGATGTGCTGGGCGGTCGGGATCAGGACCTTGCCGCCCAGGTGGCCGCACTTCTTCTCCGAGGCCAGCTGATCTTCCCAGTGGACCCCGGCGGCTCCGGCCGCGATCATCGCCTTCATCAGCTCGAACGCGTTCAGCACCCCGCCGAATCCGGCCTCGGCGTCGGCGACGATCGGCGCCAGCCAGTAGGGCGCGGGCCCGCGTCCGCCGGACTCGGCCCAGGAGATCTGGTCGGCCCGCAGCAGCGCGTTGTTGATCCGGCGGACCACCTGCGGTACCGAGTTGACCGGGTAGAGGCTCTGGTCCGGGTAGGTCTGGCCGGCCAGGTTGGCGTCGGCGGCCACCTGCCACCCGGACAGGTAGATGGCTCTCAGGCCGGCCTTGACCTGCTGCACGGCCTGGTTGCCGGTCAGCGCGCCGAGCGTGGCCACATGGCCGTCCTCGTGCAGCATGGCCCACAGCCGCTCCGCGCCGAGCCGGGCCAGGGTGTGCTCCTCCTGCACCGATCCGCGCAGCCGTATCACGTCGTCCGCCGTGTAGCTGCGCTCGACGCTGGCCCAGCGCGGATCGGTCGCCCACTCGTGCTGCAGTATCGCTGCCTGATCGTTCACCCTGATACCTCCGTGCGGCGTCCCGGGACCGTCCGCGCCCGGGTCGATACCAGCCAGCCTGCGGTAGGCCGCGGCCCGGCGCCAGGGACCAAGGGCCTGAACTTCAGTGAGAATTCGCTTAGAGTGAAGATATGGCGATCTTCACACAAGAAGATTCTGATTCCTTCACTGATAAGGGTCTAGATCTCGGGGTGTTCGGCCAACGGCTGCGGCACGCCCGCCGGGCCAAGGGGCTGACGCTCGCGCAGCTCGGCGAGCGTGTCGGCCGCGCGCCCTCGGCGCTGTCGCTGATCGAGAACGGCCGCCGCGAGCCCAAGCTGTCCCTGATCGAGGCCCTGGCGGCCGCGCTGTCGGTGCCGCCCGAGGAGCTGCTGCGTCGCCAGCCGCCCAACCGGCGGGCCCAGCTGGAGATCGCGCTGGAGGAGGCGCAGCGCCACCCGGCCTTCCGGGACCTGGGCCTGCCGCACCTGCGGGTGGGCGCGCGGGTGCCCAGCGACGTGATCGAGCACCTGGTCGCGCTGCACGCGGAGCTGCGCAAGCAGCGGGCCAAGCCGACCGCGACGCCCGAGGAAGCCCGCGCGGCCAACGCGGACCTGCGCGCGATGATGCGTGAGCGCGGCAACTACTTCCACCAGATCGAGAACGAGGCCGCCTCGGCCCTGGCCGCGGTGGGCTACACCGGGGGCGCCCTTTCCCAGGGGATGCTGCTCTCGGTGGTGCGCCACCACGGGTTCTCCGTCCGTTACGTGGGGGACCTGCCTCGCTCCGTGAGATCCGTGACCGACCTGCGCAACCGGAGGATCTACCTGAAGCAGGAGTCCATGGGCATGCACACGCCGCGGACGATCCTGCTGCAGACCCTCGGGCACTTCGTGCTGGGGCACAGCGCGCCGCTCGACTTCGCCGACTTCCTGCGCCAGCGGGTGGAGGCCAACTACTTCGCCGCGGCCGTGCTGGTGCCGGAACAGCAGGCCACGGCGTTCCTCCGGGAGGCCGCCGAGGCCAGGAACCTGTCCGTGGAGGACCTGCGGGACGTGTTCTCGGTGTCCTACGAGATGGCCGCGCACCGGTTCACGAACCTGGCCATGCATCACCTCGGCCTGCCGTGCCACTTCGTCAAGAACGACGAGGGCGGGATCATCTACAAGGCGTACGAGAACGACGGGGTGATCTTCCCGGCCGACGCCAGCGGCGCGATCGAGGGCCAGCGGATGTGCCGGCAGTGGTCGGGCCGGCAGGTGTTCGCGGCCGCGGACCGGTTCAGCCCGCACTACCAGTACTCGGACACGCCGTCCGGGACCTACTGGTGCGCCGCCTTCGTGGACGCCAGCCGCGAGCACGGGTTCGCGATCACGCTCGGCGTGCCGTTCGAGCACTCACGCTGGTTCCGCGGCCGGGAAACGCTCGCGCGCCGCACCTCGGCCTGCCCGGACGGGGAATGCTGCCAGCGCCCCCCGGCCGGGCTCGCGGCGCGGTGGGAGGGCTGGGCGTGGCCGTCCGCGCGGGCCCATTCGCACGTGTTGTCCGCGCTGCCCACCGGCAGCTTTCCCGGCGTGGACGACGCCGACGTCTTCGCTTTTCTCGAGCGCCACGAAAACGAGTGAGCCGGGCCCGTCAGGAGAAGGCCGGCGGCCGCTTCTCGATCAGCGCGGCGGCGCCCTCCTTGACGTCCTCGCCCATGAACGTGAGCATCTCGTAGGCGGCGGACTGGTCGAAGATCGGCCCCGCCGTCCGGAGCCAGCTGTTCAGCGCCCGCTTGGTCAGCCGGATCGCGAGCTGCGGGCCGGTGGCGAGGCCACGCGCGACGCGCAGCGACTCCTCCAGCACCTGCTCGCGCGGCAGCGCCTTGCTGACCAGGCCGATCCGCTCCGCCTCGGTGCCGGTGACCATCTCCCCGGTGAGCAGGTAGTAGCGGGCCCGGGCCATCCCGCACAGCAGCGGCCAGATGATCGCCGCGTGGTCGCCGGCCGCGACGCCGAGCCGGACGTGCCCGTCGCCGAGCCGGGCGTCCTCGGCGCAGATGCTGATGTCCGCGAGCAGCGCCACGACCAGGCCGGCCCCGACGGCGACGCCGTTGATGGCGGACACGATCGGCTGCGGGCAGTTGACCAAGTTGTAGACCAGGTCGCTCATCTCGCTGAGCATGCTGGTGACCCGCGCGTAGTCGCCGATCTGGCGCTGCACCATCGCCAGGTCCCCGCCGGCCGAGAACGCCTTGCCCGCGCCGGTGACCACGACCGCCCTGGTCTCCTCATCGCGCGCGATGTCCGTCCACACCCGGGCCAGCTGGCCGTGCATGGCCTCGTGGGCGGCGTTGTACTTCTCCGGCCGGTTCATCGTGACCAGGAGCACGCCGTGGTCCTGCCGCTCGAAGAGCAGGCAATCGTAGCTGCTGTAGTCCATGCCGGTGGAGCTCCCTCGAACGCGGGCTGACCTCGTCGGGCCAGGATAAGGGGCAGCCCTGTTGCGCCCGATGCGGCGGGCGGTGACGTCTGTTACTCTTGAGTAACTTCTAGGCCGGCCCGCGCGGGCCAAGAAGGAGCGCGATGAGCAGCGACCAGGACGCCAGCGGCGGCTTCTGTATGGACCTGAGCCAGGACGTGCGCGAGATGCGCGACTGGCTGCACGGGTTCGCCGAGACCGTGATCAGGCCCGCGGGCTCCGAGTGGGACGAGCGGGAGGAGACGCCCTGGCCCATCCTGCAGCAGGCGTCGAAGATCGGCCTGTACTCGCTGGACTTCTTCGCCCAGCAGTGGCTGGAGCCGAGCGGGCTGGGCATCCCGGTCGCGTTCGAGGAGCTGTTCTGGGGCGACGCCGGGATCGCGCTGTCGCTCGTCGGCACCGGCCTGGCGGCGGTGGCGGTGAGCAGCAACGGGACGCCCGAGCAGATGGCCGAGTGGCTGCCGCCGATGTTCGGTGACGCCGACGACGTCAAGCTGGGCGCCTTCTGCGTGTCCGAGCCCGACGCCGGCAGCGACGTCGCGGCCATCCGCACCCGGGCCGTCTACCGCGAGGCCACCGACGAGTGGGTGCTGGACGGCGCCAAGTCCTGGGTCACCAACGGCGGGATCGCCAACGTGCACGTGGTCGTCGCCTCGGTCGATCCGGAGCTGGGCAGCCGGGGCCAGGCGACGTTCGTCGTCCCGCCGGGGACGCCCGGGCTCTCCCAGGGGCAGAAGATCCGCAAGCACGGGATCCGGGCGTCCCACACCGCCGAGGTGGTGCTCGACGGCGTGCGGGTGCCCGGCCGCTGCCTGGTCGGCGGCAAGGAGCGGTTCGACGCCCGCCTGGCCAAGTTCCGGGACGGCGGCAGCCTCGGCCAGCAGGTGGCGCTGAAGACGTTCGAGGCGACGCGGCCGAGCGTCGCGGCGATGGCCGTCGGGGTGGCCCGCGCGGCGTACGAGTACGCGCGCGACTACGCGGTCGGCCGGGTCCAGTTCGGCCGGCCGATCGGGCAGACCGAGGCCATCGCGTTCATGCTCGCCGACATGTGCGCGGCGATCGACGCGGCCCGGCTGCTGACCTGGCGGGCGGCCTGGATGGCCCGGCAGCGCCAACGGTTCGACCACGCCGAGGGGTCGATGTCCAAGCTGGTCGCGGGGGAGACCGCGGTCCGCGTCACCGAGCAGGCGATCCAGATCCTGGGCGGCAACGGCTATACCCGCGAGTACCCGGTCGAGCGCTGGCACCGGGACGCCAAAATCTTCACGATCTTCGAGGGCACCTCGGAGATCCAGCGCATGATCATCGGTAGGGCCGTCACCGGGCTTGACGTACGGTAATAACCGCTGGTCATGGCGATAATGCATGAAGGCCTCCCCGCCGAACTGGATTCGGTCGAGCGCGTTGAACCCTGTGGCCTCGCCCTCGTTCCGGTGGGAATCAGCCGTTTTCATGATGAAGCAGCAGTTGTCGGAAAGCGGAGGCGATCGTATTGCGCTGCTCATGGCTTAGGGGCTCAAGGAACACTTCGTTCGCGGCGATCAACTTCTGAAGAGCCTGCTTGCCGATCTTGTTGCCCTGGCTGGTGAGGCGAACGAGCACGCCGCGCCGGTCGTCAGGATCGGGGGCGCGGGTAATCAGGCCGGCCTGCTCAAGCCGGTCGAGCCGCGCGGTCATCGCTCCCGTGCTGATGAGAGATGACCTGGCAAGGTCGGTGGGCTTGCTTCCTGACCGGTCGCCGACCCGACGAAGAGTGTTGAGGACGTCGAAGTCGGCGACGCTGAGCTCGAATTGCTGGAGCACAGTTCGGGCGGCGCGGTCGAAGTAGGTCGCGCATAGCAGCAGGCGCCCGATCACCTCGAGCGTGCTCGAATCCAGCTGCGGGTCTCGGGCCCGCCACGAGGCCACGATGCGGTCGACCGAGTCGCTGTCCACCTGGGTCAGTTTAGCTTGGCGCCAAGCTACATGATAGCCTGGCGTTAAGTTACTTAGTAGCAGGCTAAGGTCCAGCGGCAAATGCCCGGCTACCCCGAGGAGGAGTAATCGTGCACGCTGCCTATCTCGCGGTTACCCTCACGGCGGCAGCGCTCTACGCCTACGCCGCGGTCTTGAATATCACTCACAGCAGGTCGGTGGCGGAGACCTCTGCGAGGCTCGGCGTGCCCACCTCGTGGATGGTGCGTCTCGGCGCCCTGTTGGCCGCCGGGTCAATCGGGCTAGTGGTCGGCCTCGCCGTTCCTGCACTCGGAACTGCTGCGGCGTGCGGGCTCGTGCTCTACTTCGTCTGCGCCTCCGGAGCCCACATCCGGGCACGCGATCGCCAGATCGCGGCTTGGGCCAACTGGGCGGCGTTCTTCTTGCTCGGTGCAGCCGCGCTCGTAGTCGGGCTCTCGTACCACGGTGCCTGGTGACTGTCCGCGCGGCTCACCGGCTGGCCGTCATCCCGCGTAGCAGGGAGATGGGCCAGATGAGATGTTTCGTTAGCCGCGCGGGAGTCGTCACTGCGGCACTGCTGGGCGCTGGCCTCGCGGTCGTCGGCTGCAGTTCCGGTAGCGGCAGCCATGCCCGTTCGAGCACGGCGAGCTCTTTCGCTGCTGACGCGGGCGCGGCTGCGCTTCGACGGCCGTCCGCCGGACGCTCTCACCCCGGACGTGCCCTCATAACCGCGGGTGAGCGCGGAAGAAGCCCCACATCAGGGCGTTGGCGTCAACCGCATCGCTCTGCGGGCCGAGGACACTCGTGATAGCTGGGGGCATCGCAGGGCCACCGGGCCATTCGTGGCCTTCGCCGGTGATCGCATACAGCTCAACCTGTGTCTCGCCGGCGCAACCGGAGTAGCGGGTCAGGCGATAGCCGCGCCCGGCGGTGGTCTGCGGGCGCCCGGCGCAGTGGTCGCGACCGGCCCACAGCTGAGCGGCCGCCGGTACCGAATAGGTCCAGTAGCCAAGGCCGCCCCCGTTGAACGGGTCGATGAGGTCCGCAGTGCCGTGGAAGGCGATGACCGGAACCGGCCGGGAAGCCGGACACGGGCTTGGATAGCGCAGGCCCGCCACCGGAGCGATCGCGGCAAAGACGTTGCTGGCGTCGCAGGCGAGCTGACTGGCCATCCGGCCGCCGCCGGAGACGCCGGTCGCGTAGACCCGGCTCAGGCCGACGCAGTACCGGCCCGCGAGGTCGCGGACCAGGGTGGTCAGGAACGCGATGTCACTCGGCGCGCTGGCTGGCGGGAACTTCCCGTTGACCATGGGCTCGCCCGGGATGTTCCAGTCGTAGCCGAGTCCGTCCGCGATCAGCGCCTGGGGATAAGCGACGATGAAGTGATCCTCGTCCGCGGTCGCGTCCATGCCGCTGAACTTCTCCTCCGCGCTGGCGGTGCTCTCGCTGCCGTGCAGATTGAGAACCAGCGCGAGCTTGCGCTTGCCGGTGTAGCCAGCCGGGACGTGGACGATCACCGTGCGCCGGTGGCCGCTCGCCGTGAGGGCATATTGCAGCGATCCGCTGGCCTCGTGATGCCCGCAGCCCGACGTTCCCGATGCGGATCGCAGGGTGCCCGCATTGCCGGCCGACGCTCCCGCTCCGTGGCCACCGCAACCCGCGATCGCGCCGGCTAGGAGCAGTACTGCGGCGGCAGAGGCGGTGACTCTGCCGCCCGCTCGGGTAGGTACGCAACCCGGTTGCATATCTGGTACGGTACGGGTCAGTGACCACGGACGCAAACCCCTATCGCTTCGGCGACTTGCTCGCGCTCGCCCGCCAGAGCTGGATCCACCGAATGGCGGCTGAGCTGGAAAGCCGCGGGTTCGCCGAGTACCGGATCAGCGATGCCGTCACGCTGCGACGGCTGCGGCGCGGACCTGCTTCGGTGGGTGAGCTGGGCGTGCCCCTGGGCGTGACCCGGCAGGCCGCGCGCAAGATCGTGCGCGGGCTGGAAGAACGCGGTTACGCCAGCACGCAGGCCGATGCCGACGACGCGCGCAAGCTGATGGTGATCCTCACGTCCGCCGGTCGCGCCTACGCCGACGCGATCATCGAGGTCATCGCCAGGCTCAACTGGGCAGTCGCGGCTCGGGTCACGCCTGACCAGCTCGCAGCGACCGATGCGGTCCTGCGAGCCTCCATCGAGGACGAAGGCGTTGCCCGCGCCGCTGCTCGCATCCGTCCGCCGCCGTCAGGGCGGGTCTGGCCGCAGCGGTCAGCCGACGAGTGATCGAAGAACCGTGACCGCGACTGCCCGCGCCGGCGCCGCCGGTGACCTGCGCCCCCCAGGTGGCTGCCAACGCGCTGATCGGAGCACACCGGGCACTGCCGGACTACGTCCGCCACCGGGCCCGGGCCAGCGAGAGCCTCGCCGGCCCGGCTGGATAGGTCCGCTAACTCGCCACCGATGCCTTTGAACTGCTGGAGCAGAGCCTGCGCGACTACGCCGCCAAGCCCGCCGACGTCACAGCCGGAGCGCATTGATCCCTTCCGGCGGCGTTCCCAGCCCGTGGGATGACCGCCTGACGCAGCACGCGCTCACTGAGTGCGAGGTGACGGACCGTGCGCGAGCGGAAAGCGCACTGCGCGCTGCGGCAAGACGTGACCGGCGTCCCTTCCTAGCCTCGTGAGAGCCGCCAGGACGGCTCACACGCGAAGGGAATCTCTGATGCCGAACATATCGCCAGAGGGTGCCGTCAAGGTGGCCGTGACGGTCGACGACTTCGTGCTCTGGGACGGCGTGCCGATGCCCGACAGCATCACGCCGCTGGACATCACCAAGTCGATCGCCGCCACGCTCACCGACCACGGCGTCACCGGCGTGTACGGGTTCTCCCACACCCATCGTCTCGACTCGGACCCCGGCCTGATGGCCGCGTGGGAAGCCTGGGTCGAGGCCGGGCATCACCTGGGCAACCACACGCACCTGCACGCCCCGCTGCGGTGGATGTCGGCGGACCAGTACCGCGCGGACATCGACAAAGCCGAGAGGCTCATCGGCAATCTCATCGGGATGGCCCCCGAGCGCTACTTCCGGTACGCGATGGACATGGCCGGCGAGACCGAGACCAAGCGCGGCCAGGTGGAGGACCATCTTCGGGCGTCTGGTTACCAGAACGCACCGATCACCGCGTGGTTCGGTGACTTCGCGTGGATCGTCTCCTACTACCGGGCGGTGGTGTCCAAGGACGAGGACGCCAGGCGGATGCTGCAGGAGACCTACGTCTGTGCTGCGGTCGACCAGCTGGCCGCGCACGCGCAGCTGGCGCGGAGGCTGTTCGGCCAGGACATCCCGCTCATCTGGCTGATCCACGGCACGACCATCGCGACCGACACGCTGGGCACGATCCTGGACGCGTTCGTCGAGCGGGGTGTCGAGTTCGTCCCGCTGCGGGAAGCAATGTCGCACCCGGCGCACTTGGGGATGCCGCCGGTCAGCTCCGAGTTTCTCCGCAACCATCTTCAGCGCTACGCGATCGTCGCAGGCATCCCGGAGCCGCACCTGGACCCGGAGCTGTTCGGCCGGGTCATCACCGCCGCCCCGCTCGAGGGCTACGACACCGTCCCGGTCTTCGAAGAGGGGATGCTCAAGCCGCTCGCGGGGCGGGCCGGCGCGGCCTACGACTGGACCTGGTGAGACGCTGCGGGCGAGGCTCGGGAGTTGCTGCCCTGGGCGCCGGCGCTATCCTGCGGGTGAGATCCGGGGTTCAGCGAGGTCCGCCGTGTACGCACTTGACTCGCACCGCTGCAGCGATGTGACGATGGCGGATCGTGCCGAGTGGTGGAGCGAGCTCGTTTCCTCGATCCACAGCCGGATGGCGTTCCGCCTGCGCACCGGCTACCGCGGCCGCATCGAGCATCAGCACACCGAGGCCTACCAGCTGGTGCGGTGGTGGGGCGATGAGGAGTTCATCAAGCGCTCGGGAACCGATGTCCGGCGCCACCCGCACGGGGCCTACGAGCTGCTGGTCCCGGTACTGGGCTCGATGATGATCCGCCAGGCGGACACCAGCCTCAGGCTCGAGCCGGGCGGTATGGCGCTCGCCACCCTCGATGCGCCCATGGACATGTGGCACAGCGACGACTTCTCGTGTCTTGCCCTGGTGATTCCCTGCACTCGCGTGGACGCCCGCGTCGGCGGGCTGCTGACCCGCACGGTCGGGTTGAACGCCGAGCACGGCATGGGCCGCATCGTCGTCGACCTCCTGGGAAGCTTGCGCAGCCAGGCGCACACGATCAGCGGACTTGACTTCGATGCCGCCGCCGACCGAGCCGTGGACCTGCTGTGCCTCGCCTACGGTGGGGCACAGCTGCCGCCGGTGTACGAAACCCAGGACGACCTCGTCGCCACTATCCGTTGCTTCGCGCGCGCGAACGCCCATGACATCTCATTGACCGGTGCGGCAGTCGCCGCCGAGCTGGGCTGGTCGTTGCGCCAGATCCAGGCACGGCTCCAGCGCATCGGCACGACACCGTCGATGCTGATCCGGGAAGAACGGCTCGAGCTCGCCCGGCTGAGGCTGCAGCAGCACGGCTGGGACCACCGCACCGTGGCGAGCATCGCCCGTTCGTCGGGGTTCAGCAACGCGAGCACGTTCAGCAACGCCTACCGCGAGCGTTTCGGCGAGCGGCCGACCGACACCCGTGAGCGCTGCCGCGCGCATCGCGCTTCCGGATCCTTACCCGTGGGCCGCTGACGGCGGCCGGTGCGCGCGGCGAATGAGTTCTGCGCGTCAGGTCAAGTGCCGCCGGGCCGGGCGGCCTAGCCTGCGAAGGCATGGACGCCACTGGGGCCGTTGTCTCGATGCGGGGGGCGCACCCACGCGATCGGCCCGGCCGTGATGCGGTACTCCTGAGGAGGTGCCGATGGTGACCGCCCGCGAGCTGGTGCTCTCGCACCGGCCGCAGGGATGGATCGAACCAGAATGCTTCACGCTCGTGGAGCGGAAGCTGCCAGCTCTCTCGCCGGGTCAGCTGCTCGTCCGGATCGACTGTTTCAGCGTGGACCCGTCGATGATCCCCCGGCTCTGGCTGGACACCTACGCACCTGCCTTCGAGCTCGGAGTCGCGGTCGAGGCGCGGGCGGTCGGCCAGGTCATGCAATCTGCCGCAGATGGATGGTCAGAAGGCGACTGGGCG
>Ga0335076_10002639_pt1 | contig 17860 bp, 18 predicted proteins | sample Lox_Sample_25_FD_206717 | JGI IMG/M metagenome (GOLD analysis project Ga0335076, IMG submission 206717) | Soil microbial communities from Loxahatchee National Wildlife Refuge, Florida, United States - Lox_Sample_2.5 | ecosystem: Environmental > Terrestrial > Soil > Wetlands | place: USA... | reverse complement strand
GACGCGGCGGGGGGTGGTGGCGGTTTCATGGTGAGACGCAGGTCACTACTGGCGGGTAACCCGGGTCACGCCCGCGCGGGGACACCACCCGCTATCTGCCGATATAGGCTGCGGAGCGGTGCGCCCGCCGCGCTCAGCGCGGGGCAGCCGCCGGATGGAGCACCGTGTCGACCAGCGCGCCCGCCTGCGCCGGATCGAATGACACCCCGGTCATCAGCTGGCCGTAGAACACGGCGCCGAGCAGCGCCTGGGCGGCGAGCTCGGCGTCGGTGCCGGCCGGGAACTCGCCCGCGCGGATGCCGCCGGCGATCAGCTCGGTCAGGCCCTGGCGACGCTTCGCCGAGTACTCGGACTGGAACTCCCGTAGCCGCGGATCACGCCGCGCTCCTTCTATCAGCGCAGGGATGCAGCGAGAGAACGTCGAGTCCACGGCCACCTCCGCGACGTGCCGGATGAGCGCGGCGATGCGCTCGGCCGCCGATCCTCCGCTCAGGTCCGGCACCCGGTGCTCGTGCGCAGTCTCGAATGCGTCGGCGATGAGATCGAGCTTGTCGCGCCAGTGCCGGTAGATGGTGGACTTGCCGACGCGGGCGCGCGCCGCCACTGACTCGATGGTGAAGGCCCCGTAGCCCACCTCACCGAGCTCGTCCAGCGCAGCCTGGCGGATGATCGCACGCGACCGCTCGACCCTGGGGTCCGGCCCGCGCGCGGGCGCCCCGCCGTCCGTGCCGTGCCCCAACTGTCTGCTCCTCCTGGTTCCATCGGCCATCTCTATAGGACGCTATCGTATCGCTGCGATACGCTAGCGTTTTATAGACACCCCCACAGCGCGGGAAGGAGCACGCCGATGGCATCGGTGAGCGTGCGGTACTTCGTGAACGACGTGGACGAGGCGATCGAGTTCTACCGCAGGCAGCTCGGCTTCCATGAGGACATGCACCCGGCACCGGCATTCGCCATGCTGTCGCGGGGCGATCTGCGGCTGCTGCTCAGCGCGCCAGGCGGCGGACCCGGTGGCGGGCAGGCGATGCCCGACGGGACGCTCCCGGCTCCCGGCGGCTGGAACCGGTTCGCGATCGAGGTGACCAACCTGGAGGGAATGGTCGCGCGGCTGCGGCAGGACGGTGCCAGGTTCCGGAACGACATCGTGACCGGGGTCGGCGGCAAGCAGATCCTGCTCGAGGACCCGTCGGGCAATCCGGTCGAGCTGTTCGAGCCGACCAGCGCGGCGGCGCGCCTGTCACCGGGGTAGTCGTGCGGACCGGGCCAACATTGCTCGCGCACTTCCGCATACGGGTTCTGACCAGCACAATGGTTCCGTGAGCAATGGGCAGTCATTAACGCCGTGCCCGCGTTGCGGCACTAGCACGGCAGTGCACTCGATCACTGAACTCGCGGACATGGCGAGGATGCAGCTCGGCCAGATGCAGGGCATGCCGAACCAGAACCCCGGCGTCCCCCAGCAGGGCTGGCAGGCTGAGCCGGTCGCGGGTCCGCCGCCCGGCCCGGGCGGGCGCCGGTCGTTCGGAGGTCTCGGCGGCGGTGGCTTCGGCAGCCGCAGGCCGGGTCTCGGCGACGTTGACTTGGGCGACAGCCTCACCGACTCCATCGAGGGCGCGATCGGCGCGGTGGCGCTCGGCGCGGCGGCGGGGTTCATCGGCCGGAAGATCAAGAAGCGGGTCGAGCAGACGATGGCCGACCGGGTTATGCCCGCGGTCCAGGCGGCGGCCGCGCAGCGCGAGCCTATGCTGCGCGAGCAGATCGCGATCGCCGAGAAGTACCCCGACATCTGCGCCTGCGTAAACGACCAGGTGGTGTTCCTGGCCGGCGGCAGCGCGATGGTGCCGATGCCGAACCTGCAGACGCTGACGATGGCGCAGGCTGACGGCATCGTCGCGCAGCTTCGCGGCGGCTGAGCGCGATCAGCGCCGCTGGGGGGAGATCAGCCGCAGCACCGTGATGCCGTCCTCGTTGAAGATGGACTGGTAGCGGATGCTGACGAGCGGTCCGTCCAGGAACGGCTGCGGGTTCGCGGGACCCGGCAGGAAGTCTGTGCTGTGAGTGTCGCAGACGATGTACTGGGTCAGCGGGTTCACCGCGTGGTTGCCGAGCCAGAACGTATCGGTCCTGGCGGCGAGCGGTGCGAGCATCTCGGCGTCGGCGGCGACGGTGGTGCCGTCCGGCACCAGCGCCATGGCCGCGTCCGCCACCTGGACGTCGACGCCGAGCGTGTACGTGGCAGGCTCCCACAGGGTGCTGAGCGGGAACTGGAAGGCAAGAGCGGCACACGCCATCGCCATGACCGCCGCGCCGTGCCGTTCCATCGCCACCGCGATCCGGCCGACCGGCCTGCCCAGCTCGCGCGCGGCGCGGATGCGGGTGATCGCGTCGATGGCCGCGATGAACACGATCGGCATCAGCGGCGCGTTGTAATGCCACAGCGTGCCCCAGTACTGGAAGTTCGTGGCGACGAATCGGAGCAGCAGGCTGGGCACGATCGCGAGCACGAGCGGAGACCTGGTCGCCACGAATCCCGTCACCAGCAGGATCAGCACGAGTGTCGGCCCCTTCGTGGGCCAGGCCGTCACGAGCTGCCGCAGCAGCGTGACGATGCTGAGGTGCAGGCCATGCCGCAGCGTGCCGCCGTCGAGCCAGTAGCCGTAGCTGTGCGCGGGGCTGAAATGCGGGATGATGACGACGATGGCGAGCAGGGACCAGGCAAGTCCCCAGGCGGCGAGGAACAGGCCGGGAGCGCGGCGACGGTAGCCGAAGGCGATGATGAGGCCGATGACGGCGAGGGTGAAGCCCTGGTCCTCCTTGACCAGGACCAGCGGCAGCGCCCACCAGACGGCGGCGCGGATGCGGCCGCGGACCAGCGCGGACAGGCTGGCGGCGAGCAGCGGGACGGCGAAGGCCAGTTCGTGGAAGTCGAAGTTGGCGAGCTGCTGCAGGCCCCAGGAGAAGCCGTAGGCCGCGGCGATGGCGCGAGCGGCGCCACGCGAGAGCAGGCTGGCGGCGGCCCGGTAGACGGGGATGACCGACAGCGCGACGAGCGCTGCCTGCGCGACCAGCAGCGTCACCGGGGTGGGAGCGAGCCGGAAGAACGGCGCGAGCACGGCGACGATCGGGTGGAAGTGGTCGCCGAGCAGGTTGAAGCCAGGCCCCCGGATGTCCACGATCGGCGCGTGCAGGTGCGCGAGCTGCTTGACGTACTCGGTGAAGATGCCGAGATCCCAGGACTGGGTGGCGAGCTGCAGGTAGCGCGTCACCGCGAGGACGGAGTAGGCAGCGAGCACCCCCGCCACGATGACCCACAAGACCGGATCGGCCGGCCCGCGGCCCGACGGGCCGCCGCGAGCATCTGACAGCGGCTCCGGCGGCGCGGCGCGCTGGGCCGGGATCTCCGTCCGGACGGCAGCACTGCTGACGCTGCCGTCCGCAGCTAACCGGTCTGCTGGCACGTGCCCAGGCCTCCGTGTGACGCCGACGATCCCGTCCCGCTTCACCCTCGTGCCAGGTAACCGTAGCGTGACGGATAGTGATCGGCAGTCTTACCGGCCGGTCAGGCGATCGGTCTTTACTCGCCCGCGGCCGAAGGCGTCGATCCGCTTCCACCGTCCCGGCAGGTCCAGGATTTCCGTGCTGCCCATCCAGTCCGGCAGCGCCGGGTCGACGATCAGGTGCTCGCCGTCCGGCTCGAGGCCGAGTCCCGCGCGCAGGAGCAGCAGCGGGGCCCCCGTCGACCAGGCCTGCGGGCTGCACGCGGTCGGGTACCGGACCGGGTACCGGGTGGAGCTGCGCGGGTAGCCGCCGAAGGCCTCGGGCAGCCGGCCGGCAAAGATCTCGGCGGCCGCCATGATGCCGGCGACAATCGAGGCCGCCTCGTCCTTGAACCCGTACCGCCGCAGCCCCCAGGCGATGAACGAGTTGTCGAACGGCCAGACCGTGCCGACGTGATAGCCGATCGGGTTATAGCGCGCCTCGCCCTCGGCGAGCGTGCGGATGCCCCAGCCGGAGAACAGCCGCGGTCCCGTCAGGTGCCGCGCGACGGCCCTTGCCTTGGATCTGTCGACGATGCCGCTCCACAGCAGATGGCCGTTGTTGGACGTCAGCGAGTCGACCTGCCGGCCGTCGGTGTCGAGCGCGACCGCGAAGTACTCACCGTCGGTCACCCAGAAGTCCCGGTTGAACCGGCGCTTGAGGTCGGCGGCTTCCTTTTCCAGCCGGTCGGCAAACGCGGGGTCCTTCCAGACCAGGCGCGCCAGCCGGGCACCGCGCATCTTCGCGTCATAGGCATAGCCCTGCAGCTCGCAGGTTGCGCGCGGGAAGCCAGGGAGGTCGCCGTTCCGGTAGGAGATCGAGTCCCAGGAGTCCTTCCAGCACTGGTTCTCCAGCCCGGTCTCGGTGTTCCTGCGCTGGTAGGAAACGTATCCGTTGCCCTGAAGGTCGGCATACTCGTCGATCCAGGCCAGCGCCGCCCTGGCTGCCTTCTCCAGGCTGCGGACGAGCTTCACGTCGCCGGTCCAGCGCTCGTACTCGTCGAGCAGCACGACGAACAGCGGCGTGGCGTCGGCGTTCCCGTAGTACGGCGAGTGCGGCCGCTCCTCGAAGGCCGCCATCTCGCCGTAGCGCATCTCGTGCAGGATCCGGCCCGGGTCCTCGTCGCGGAAGTCGTCGATCCGCGTGCCCTGGCGCTCGGCCAGGGCCATCAGCGTCGTGGCGGCGAGCTCGGAGGTGAACGGCAGCGCCTGCAGGCTGGTGAAGATGCTGTCCCGGCCGAAGATCGTCATGAACCAGGGCAGGCCGGCCGCGGGCAGCGACCGGCCGGGCATGGTCAGGGTGGAGAACCTGAGCGCGGCCAGGTCGGTCAGGCAGCGGCGGTAGATGAGCTTGAGCGGCTCCCAGTCGCACTCGACCGCGGGCGCACGTCCCAGCCACTTCTGCAGGCCGCGGGCCATGTCCCGGCGGACCCGGCGCTGGCCCTGGCCGCGGATGCCGACTGGCTGATCGGGCTCCGCGTCGGCCACGCCCTCCGACGCCACCACGTTGAGCTCGGTGCTCCACTCACCGTGCGGCGGCACGCTGACGCTGAACGACAGCCCGTCCTCGGCTATCTCGGCGGGCGCGCTGGCGGAGATCCAGGTCTCCCGCGTGTAGGTCTCGCGCTGATAGCGCAGCACCAGGCTGCCATCCGCGACCCGAGTGCTGTACTGGCCTTTCTTCGCCAGCGCGTCCTTGACCTCGAACAGGTCGGCGAAGTCGCCGGCCGCCTCGATCTGGATCGCAAGCTGCACGGGCTCGTTCGCGTGGTTGAGGACGCGCAGTTCCTCGTGGAAGCCGTTCGCGACCTCGCGCTGCCGGATGATCGACAGCTGTGAGTCGACGTACACCGTGCCGGTGCCCGGCACCAGGAAGAAGCGGGTCTGGAAGTACTGGAGGTCGTCTGTCGACAGGGCGGTCAGGCGCTGGCCGTTGACGGTCAGCACCCACCGGGACAGGAACCGGGTGTCGAACGAGAACAGCCCGGTCGGGTCGGTAAGGGACGCCTCGATGTCGCCCCGGTCGTCGCTGACGACGAACGTGTTGCCCTCGAGGATCTGGACCAGTGCGTCGCTCATGCCGTCCTCGCGTGCTGTGCCGTCACGGATTCGGAGCTGATCGGGGCGACCCGGCCCGCCGATCCTGGCGGCCCGGGCAGGCTGCGCTGGAACATCACGAGCGCCGCCACGCTGCCCTCGCACGTCAGCAGCCCGCGCAGGATCGCGGCCTGCGCGTTCAGCCGCCCGGTCACCATCGCCTCCAGGTGCCGCCGCTGCATGCGGACCACCGCGTCGGCCGGAGCGCAGGCCCGGCTGACGGAGACCTCTCCGTCGGCTATCCGGACGTGCCAGTGCTCCGAGTCGGAGCCGTCGCCGGCATCGAAGCGCACCGTCGCCGACTCGCCCTCGAAGGTGGAGATGCGACCCGGCGCGGCCAGGATCGCGAAGAACTGATCGATCGGATCTGCCGTCCCGCTGGACGCAGCAGGCATTGCCACCCCCCGTGACATCCCCCGGAGCGGGCCGCCGTCGGGCGGGCCGCCATGCGCCGAAGCCTAGATCAGGGCGCATCCGCCGCCGGCTGCCAGGGGCCGCCGGGCGACGATCGCGTTACCCTGCCGTGGTGGAATCGAGCACAGCCGGCACCGGCACTGTCGAGCTAGCCACGGGGCAGGGCCCCGCCAGGGTGCTGCTGGAGAAGGCACGGAAGGCGACGTTCCTGCTGGTCATGACCCACGGGGCGGGCGGCGGGACGGAGACCGCGGACGTGCTGGCCGCCAGCGAGGCGGCAGCCAGCCTCGGTGCCACGGTCGCGCGGGTGCTGCAGCCCTACCGGGTCCGGGGCGCGAAGGCGCCGGGCAACGCCGACAGGCAGGATGCGGCCTGGCTGGAGATCATCGGGGCACTCAGGGAGATCCACGGCGAGATTCCGCTGGTGCAGGGGGGCCGCAGCAACGGAGCGCGGGTGGCGTGCCGGACGGCGCGGTCGGCGCGGGCGAGCGCGGTGATCGCGCTGGCGTTCCCGCTGCACCCGCCGGGCCGGCCGGAGAACAGCCGCGCGGACGAGCTGCGGCAGGCGGGCGCCGACGTGCTGGTAGTGAACGGGGAACGGGACCCTTTCGGCATCCCGGCCGAGACGGACGCGAGCCGCGTGGTCGTCCTGCCGGGGGAGACCCATAGCCTGTCGCGGCGCCCGCAGGCGGTCCGGGCGGCGGTGGCGGACTGGCTGGGTGGGCTGCCCGTGCTGCGGCGAGGTTAGCGCTGAGCGCCGCGGTGCCGGGCGGGCCTGGCGGCCCGTGGGCCGGGCTAGGCCGCGGAGGTGCGTGAGTTCGTTGGCTCGGTCGGGTCGAGGCTGCCCGCGATGTGCGGTACCAGGTCAGTGGGTCGATGGGGGGCGATCACCATGCCGCCAGGCAGCAGCTCTCCGGTGTCGTCGAACATGACGACGCCATTGCAGAGCAGGCTCCAGCCCTGCTCCGGGTGGCTGATGATCGTTCGGGCCGCCTCGCGGTCCGGGCCGCGCGGGTCCGGGCACTCTGGCGTATGCGGGCACATCCGCGTGTCTCCTGTTAGGTCCCTCGCTGTGTTGTTGATCACACCCTACTGTGTCAGAGCGGCTGGGCCGTTCGGCATGGCCCGTTGTGACGGTTTTCCGCACCGCTCTTTGTAGGTTTCATGTAGTCCGCATTACGCAGCCGAACACCATCAGCACGCTGCGGCATGACTAACGGTCAGCGAGCGTGCGGCTGGTGATGAAGGGAACGGCGGCGGCGCCTGGCAGGCGGCCTCGCCTCCTAGTGTGCGGCCACGTCCGGCACGTGCGCGATCTTTGCCCCCAGCGCGTCGGCCTCGGGGCGGGCCGGGAAGCCGGTCAGCCGGTGCGTCTCGCGCAGTGTCAGCAGTCGCTCCGCCTCGTCGGTCCAGCGATGCACCGGGGGAGTGGCCATCGCCTTACGGCGGAAGATGCGATCGTCGTACCCGCGCGGGCCGATCTCCGCGCGCCGGGCGGCATAGGCGGCCTGGGTGACGTCGGTCAGCGCCTCGTCAAGGGTCCTGGCCAGCGGGTACTGAACGGCCGCGGGCGCCGCGGCGGCCTGCGCACGGCGGAACTCCCGCTCGGCAGCCTCGGCGCGGACAAGCAGCTCATCGAATTTCGAGGCGAGCGCGACGTCGGCGAGGTAGCTCGCCTCGGCCTCGGCGCCGACCTGGTTGCGACCCTTTTTCACGCGGAAAGCATAGCGAAGCCGCAGGCCGGCGCCGTAATCAGGCAGCTGCGCCCGGCGGCCGGCTCACGCCAGGCTTTCCTGCCAGCTCGCGTGCAGCGCGGAGTACTCGCCCTCGGCGGCGAGCAACTCGGCCGGCGAGCCGTCCTCGGTGATCCGGCCGTGCTCCAGCACCAGTACCCGGTCCGCGATCGCCACCGTCGACAGCCGGTGCGCGATGATGACGGCCGTCCGGCCGGCCAGGATCGTGGTCAGGGCGTCCTGCACCAGCCGCTCGCTCGGGATATCGAGGAGCGAGGTCGCCTCGTCCAGCACGAGCACCGCCGGGGCGGCCAGGAACGCGCGCGCGAACGAGATGAGCTGGCGCTGCCCGGCCGACAGCCGGCCGCCGCCCTTGCCGACATCATCGTCATAGCCGCCAGGGAGCCCGGAAATGAACGCGTGCGCCCCGATCGCGGTGGCTGCCGCGACGATCTCCTCGCGGCTCGCGCCGGGCTTGCCGAGCTCGATGTTGTCCGCGATCGACCCGGAGAACAGGAAGTTCTCCTGCGTGATGAGGACGACCTCGCGGCGCAGCGTCTGGTCGGGCAGGTCGCGCACGTCCACCCGGTCCAGCCGGACGCTGCCTTCCAGCGGGTCATACAGCCGGGCGAGCAGCCGCGCGATCGTGGTCTTGCCCGCGCCGGTGGCGCCGACCAGGGCCACGGTCTGCCCGGCCGGGATCGTCAGGTCCAGGTCCGGCAGCACCGTGCTCTTGCGGTAGCCGAACCGCACCTGGTCGAAGCGGACCTCTCGGCCGCTGCCGCCGTGGCTGCCCGCTCCGGTCGGCGGCGGCAGCGCAGCCGGCTGCTCCGGCTCGGGGACGGCCGGGTCCTCGTCGAGGACGCCGGAGATCTTCTCTAGCGCCGCGGCCGCCGACTGGAAGGTGCTGTAGAACTGCGACAGGTCGATCAGCGGATCGAAGAAGCGCTGCAGGTACAGCAGGAACGTGACCAGCACGCCGATCTTCATGCCGTGGTGGATGACGCGGTCGCCGCCGTAGAGCAGGACGGCGCCGATCGCGAGGTTCCCGACCAGGGTCACGCCCGGGAAGAAGATCGCCAGCAGCCGGGAGGAGCGCAGGTTCGCGTCGGCGTTTGCCTGGTTGAGGCCGGCGAAGATCTCCTCGTTCCGCCGCTCGCGGCGGAACGCCTGGACCGCCCGGATGCCGCCGAACGTCTCCACGAACTGGACGATGACGGCCGCGATCGTCTCCCTCGTGCGCCGGTACGCGGCGGCCGACTCGCGCCGGAACCAGGCCGACAGCCAGGTCAGCGGGATGAATCCGGCCATCACCACGAGCGCGAGCTGCCAGTCGAGCAGGAGCATGCCGCCGCCGACCAGCAGCAGTGAGAGCAGCGCGGACACCAGCGTGGCCAGGCCCTCGTCGAACATGTCGGCGATCGAGTCGATGTCGGAGACCTGGCGGGAGATCACCCGGCCCGAGGTGTAGCGCTCGTGAAACGAGACCGGCAGGACCTGGAAGTGCGCGAACAGCCTGCGGCGCAGTTCCAGCACCACCTTGCCGCCCAGCCTGCCGATCGCGCCGATGTAGGACCGGGTCGCGACGGCCTGGGTGGCGACGGTGATCGCGAACGCGACGATGATGAGCGCGAGCGGCCCGGCGTTCCCGGTGCGCTCCAGCTGCGGGATCCTGTCGATGCCGACGCCCACCAGCCACGGACCGGCCAGCGCGGCCAGGTTCGCGGCCACGATCAGCCCGAAGATGGCGAGCACGAGCCGCCGGTGGGGCCCGAGCAGGCTGTTGAGCAGCCGGCGCGAGCGGCGGCGCAGCAGCGTCCCCAGCTTCCCGCTGATCTGCTCGGCGTCCTCGGCCGCGATGCCGCGCCACTCCTCCTCGCGCACCGTCGCGGGCGCGGCCGGCTGGCTCGTCGCTGACTGGCTCATCGGCGCGCCCCGGCCAGGCCGGAGGCGCGGCCGTCGTCGCCTGAGCCGTCCGCGCCCAGCATGCCCGCGCCGTCCCCGCTCATCAGATCGCGGTAGCGGGCCTGCGTCTCGAGCAGCTCGTGATGGGTGCCCAGCGCCGCGATCACGCCGCCGGCGAGGAGGGCGACGCGATCGGCCAGCAGCACCGTCGACGGCCGGTGCGCCACCACCAGCGCGGTCGAGGCCGCCATCACGTCCGCGAGCGCGGCAGTGACCTTCGCCTCGGTGTGGACGTCGAGCGCGGACAGCGGGTCGTCCATGAGGAGTACCTCGGGCCGCGCCAGGATCGCCCGGGCGAGCGCGACCCGCTGCCGCTGCCCGCCGGACAGGGCCATGCCCTGCTCGCCGATCCTGGTGTCCAGTCCCCACGGCAGGTCGGCGACGAAGTCAGCCTGGGCGGCTGCGAGCGCGGCGAGCACCTCTTCCTCGGTGGCGTCCTGCACCCCGAAGCTCACGTTCTCCCGGACGCTGGCCGAGAACAGGGTCGGGTCCTCGAACGCGCAGGCAACCCGGGTGCGCAGGTCGGCCACGCCGAGGTCGCGGATGTCGGTGCCGTCCAGCAGGATCCGGCCTCCGGTCACGTCCGCGAGGCGCGGCACGAGGTACAGCAGCGTGCTCTTGCCCGCGCCGGTGGCGCCGACCAGCGCGACCGTCTCGCCGGGCGCGACGTCCAGGGTGATGTCGCGCAGCACCGGGGCCGTCGCGCCGGGGAAGCCGAACTGGACCTGGTCGAAGACCAGGTGCCCCGATCCCGCGGCTCGCCGGCGGCCGTCCGGCCCGGGCGTGGCTGGCACCGGCGCTGCGGGACCGGGGCCGGGCAGCCCGGCAGCCCGGCGGACGCCGGGCTGCGGGTCGGCGGGTGCCGCGGGGTCGATGATGTCGGGCAGCGTGTCGAAGATCTCGTAGATCCGTTGCGCGGCCGTCGCCGCCTCCTGCCCGGTCGCGATGATGAAGCCCATCGCCTCGATCGGCCAGATCAGCAGCAGCGTGAGGGTGACGAACGCGACCAGCCCGCCGAGTGTCAGCTCGTGCCGGCTCACGGCCAGCGCGCCGAGCAGCAGCAGCAGGCCGATCGCGGCGTTCGGCACCATGTCGAGGGCGGCCCAGAACGTCCCGCGCAGCCTGGCCTTGTCTACCTGGCTGCGGTATACCAGGCGGGACAGGCTCAGATGCCGGCCCGCTGCCTCGTCCCTGCGGCCCAGCGACTTGAGCACCCGGATGCCCGCCGCGGCCTCCTCGACGTAGGTGGCCAGGTCGCCGGTCTGGTCCTGGTAGCGACGCGAGAGCACCCGGTACTTCTTCTCGAACCGGAGGCACAGCGCGGTCACCGGCAGGAACACGCAGCCGGTCAGCAGGCCCAGCCACCAGTTCATCCGGACCAGCAGCACGACGATCAGCAGGAAGGTCCAGACGTTGGTGATGAAGAACACGATGCCGAAGCCCGCGAACCTGCGGATGGTGGACAGGTCGTTCGTCGCCCTCGACAGCAGCTGGCCCGACTGCCAGGAGTCGTGGAACGCCGGGTCGAGCCGCTGCAGGTGGTGGTACACGTCGTCGCGGATGGTCCGCTCCATGCCGGCGACCGCGCCCGCGATCGACCAGCGCCGGAAGAAGTTCAGCCCGGCCTGCAGCGAGCCGAGCGCGATCGCGGCGAGCCCGAGCGGCAGCAGCTCGCGCCCGTTCCCGTGCGCGATCGCGCCGTCGATCACCGACTTGGTGAGGAGCGGGATCATCGTCTCCGCCGTGACCGCGAGGATCGCGGCGAAGATCATCAGGACGAGGGTCAGGTAGTACGGGCGCAGGTACTCGCGCATCCGCCAGAGCGCCGCCGCCGGGGTTTGCTCGCGCGGCCCGGCACTCACCTGTGCGCGGGCATGCGGCGGCGAACTTGGTGACTTCGGGGGCACTATTCGCAGGTTACCTAGGCGCCGCGGGTGTGTCACCACATTTTTGCTGGCTGCAGAGCTGCTGCGGCGCCGGGGACAGGTGCCCGCGTTTACGCAGATACGGCTCAGGGTGGCGCAGCGGCGGGTATCTCTGGCACTCTGGCCAGACGGCGCTAGCACGCGCCGACTGGGGCTTGGAGGGGACCCGTGGAGCGCACCCATTCCTCGGATGTGCGTGCCCGGCTGAGCGAGCCCGTGCCGGTTTTAACTGCCTACTACGACGGCGTCAACGCGATCTGCCGCCTGGCCGAGCGGTTCGATCCGCCCACCTGGGGGGCCCAGACGCCGTGCCCGGAGTGGCGTGCCGCGGACCTGGCCGGGCACCTGCGCTGCGTGGCCGACGACTTCCACGAGTACCTCGACGAGGCGCCGGTCAGCCGGTACGCGCGGCTGATGGGCACCGGCGCGCCGCCGGACACGCTGAGCCGCAAGCTCGCCCGGCAGAATGCCGCCGAGCTCGTCGCGCTTGCCGACGCGCCGCCCGCCCAGCACGTCGCCGCGTTCGCCGCGTCGGCCCGCGCGTATGCGAGCCGGCTGAGCGCGGTGTGGGAGCTGCCGCACCACCAGTACCGGGACACCGTGGTGACCGTGGCCGGGATGGCGGGAGCCGCGTGTGCCGAGTGGCACCTGCACGCCTGGGACCTGGCCACGGCTCTCGGCCTCACCTACCGGCCGGCCGATCCCGCCGTCGTGCTGGACTGCTGGCGGCGCGGGATGCCGCATCTGCCGCTGGCGAGCCGGGCCGGCTGGCGGGGAGGCCTCGCGGCGCGCCATACCGACCCCTGGCATGCTGTGCTTGCGGCCTCCGGGCGGCCACAGGGGCCGGCCGGCACGCACCCGGGGCCAGCCCGGGCGCGGCTCGCGCGCCTGCTCCGGCCGCGGAGGGGATGACAGATCAGCATGCAGTTTGACGTGGCGGCCGTCCGGGCCGGCTACCCGGCGCTGGCCGACGGTTACGCCTACCTCGACGGCGCGGCCGGCACCCAGGTGCCCGCGGCCGTGATCGACGCGATCAGCCAGGCGCACGCGGCGGGCATCGGCAACGGCGGCGGGGCGTTCCCCGCCAGCAAGCGCGCGGACGAGATCACCGCCGGCTGCCGCGCCGCGATCGCGGCACTGACCGGCGCGGACGCGGACGGTGTCATCCTCGGGCCCAACATGACGACGCTTACCTACCGGATCGCCGGCGCGCTGGCCAGGACGTGGCGGCCCGGCGACGAGGTGGTCGTGTCGCGGCTCGACCACGACGCGAACGTCCGGCCGTGGGTGCAGGCGGCCGAGCGGGCCGGCGCGGTAGTGCGGTGGGCTGAGGTGGACGTGTCCACCGGGGAGCTGCCAGCAGGCCAGTACGCCGAGCTCATCTCCGCTCGCACCCGGCTGGTAGCGGTCACCGCGGCGAGCAACATCATCGGAACAAGACCCGACGTTCCCGCGATAACGGCAATGGCACGGGAGGCCGGCGCGCTCAGCTACGTCGATGGCGTGCATGCAACCCCGCACGTACCGGTCGACGTGCGCGCGCTGGGCGCCGACTTCTACGCCACGAGTGCCTACAAGTGGTCGGGGCCGCACATCGGCACCGTCGTGGCCGCGCCCGCGCTGCTGGCGACGCTGCGGCCGGACAAGCTGCTGCCGTCCCCGGACGACGTGCCGTGGCGGTTCGAGCTCGGCACGCCGCCGTTCGCGAGCTTCGCCGGCACGACCGCGGCCGTGGAGCACCTGGCCGGGCTCGCGGCCGGGCCGGCGGGCTCGCTGCGGGACCGGGTGCTGGCCTCGATGGCGGCGGTCGAGGAGTACGAGCAGCAGCTGTTCGAGGTGATGCTGACGGGACTGGACGCGATGGCGCACGTCACGACGTACGGGAAGGCGGCGTCGCGCACGGCCACCGCGTACTTCACCGTGGCCGGGCGGACGCCGCAGCAGGTGGCCGAGCACCTGGCAGGCCGGCGGATCAACGTGTGGCACGGGCACAACTACGCCTGGGAGCTGACCGGGGTACTGGGCATCCGCGACTCCGGCAGCGCGGTCCGGGCCGGGCTGGTGCACTACAACGATCGCGAGGACGTGGAGCGGCTGCTCGCCGCCGTCGCCGAACTCGGGTGATATCCGGCAAATAGCCCGGCTCGAAGAAGATCTTGGAGACTTTGGGACCTGTCAGGTCCCAAAGTCTCCAAGATCTTCGTGCTTGCGGCCGGTGCACGGCGCGCGGGCGCGCGGGCCCGGGCATCTGCGGGTATCTAAAGCCCCAGGGGGAACAACCGCGCCATGAGGTGACGCAATGTCAGGGTCAGGTGGCTATATGTCACCACACAGGGGGGAGTGCAATGGGAGTCCTCGACCAGATCACGTCCAAGCTCGGCGGGCAGGACGGCCAGGAGGGTGGCCTCGCCTCGATCCAGAACTTCTTCAGCAGCAACGGCGGCCTCCAGGGGCTGACCGACAAGCTGAGCAACAGCGGCCTCGGCAAGCAGGTCCAGTCCTGGGTCGGCACCGGCGAGAACGAGCCGGTCAGCGGCCAGCAGGTGCAGCAGGCCCTCGGCCCGGACGAGGTACACAACATGGCCCAGCAGGCCGGGATGTCCGACGAGCAGGCCTCCGACGAGCTGGCGAAGGCCATGCCGGAGATGGTGAACCAGGCGACGCCGCAGGGCCAGATCCCGCAGCAGGACCCGTTCGCCAAGGGGCTGGACTCGATCAAGAAGATGCTGAAGATCTAGCCCGATCCCACAGTCAGCCGGGCGGCGGCTCACCTTCGCGGGGGAGCCGCCGCCGCGGCGTGCCCGGACTGCGGGCGGTGCCCGGACTGCGGGCGGTGCCCGGACTGCGGGCGGTGCCCGGACTGCGGGCGGTGCTCAGCCGGGCGCGTAGCGGTAGACGCGCGAGTCGCGCTGCACGAACCCGATCCGCTCGTAGAGCCGGCCCGCGGCCTCGCGGGATGGCCGCGACGTCAGGTCCACCGTGCGCGCGCCCGCGGCCAGCGCGATGCGGACGGCTTCCCGCGACAGCGCGTCGCCCACGCCGCGGCCGCGGAACGCCTCGTCGACGACCACGTCCTCGATCCAGGCCCGCAGCCCCGTCGGCAGCCGGAACATGACCAGCGTGAGCGTGCCGGCGATGACGCCGTCGCAGCGCGCTATCAGCAGCGTGATCGCCTCGGCGGAGCTGATCGCGGTGAGGTCCGCGAGCGTAAGCGGCCGCGCCGAGCGGGAGAGCTGGGGCAGCAGCCTGCCGAATGCCGTCACGACCTCGTCGCTGACTTCTGCCAGCTCTTCTACCTGAACAGTCACCGCCGCACAGTACCGCGTGCAACGTGCGCGCGTCGCGAGCGCACCACGAGGTCAGGCGAGACCGGCGGCGTGCGCGGCCGCCGCCACTGCGGCCGCGACGACGATGACGACCAGGAACGGGGCGCGCAGCAGCAGCGCCACGATGGCGGCCGCCATCCCGGCGAGCCGCGCGGGCTCGAACACGAACGACTGGCCGGAAGTGGCGGTCTGCACGGCCGACAGCGCGGCGAGCAGCGCGACGGGCACCAGCTCGGCGAACCTGCGCACTCGCGCGTTGGCCAGTACCCGCTGCGGCACCGTCAGCCCGGCGAACTTGAGCAGGTAACAGCCGGCGGAAGTGGCCAGCACCGCGCTCCAGACGCCGGTCATGCCGAGCCTTCCGGCTGCGCGGCGCCCGGCGCCGTCATCGCTCCGGCCAGCGCGGCGACCGCGGCCAGGATGACCGGCACGCCAGCCGGCAGCATCGTGGCGGAGCCGAGGGCGATCGCCACCCCGGCCAGCGCGACCCACCGCTCGGTCTTGCCGGTGCGCAGCCGCGGCCAGATCAGCGCGAGGAAAGCCGCCGGCCCGACGACGTCGAGGCCGAAGGCCTCCGGCGAGCCGACCCGGCCCGCGCCTATGGCGCCGATCAGGGTGCTGACGTTCCAGGTCAGGTACAGGCAGCAGAACGTCGCCCAGAATCCCTGCCGCATCGATGCGGGGTCGGGCTGCGCGAGGGAGATCGCGGTGGTCTCGTCGATGACGCCGAGCGCCGCGACCGGCTTGCGCCAGCCGCGTGGCTGCAGCGTCCCGGCCAGGCGCAGGCCGTAGAGCGTGTTCCGGCTGCCGAGCAGGATCGCGCCGGCCGTCCCGGCCAGCAGGCTCCCGCCGCCCGCGATCACGCCCGCGAGGGCGAACTGGGAGGCCCCGGTGAACGCGAAGAGGCTGAGCGCGCAGGTCTGCCACGTGCTCAGGCCGGAGCTGACGGCGGCCGCGCCGAACGCGATGCCGGACACGCCCACCGCCAGGCCGAGGCCCACACCGTCGCGCAGCGGGCGCGCCCGTACGGGGGTGCTGGCAACCGTCTCGACTGGCATGCGCACACGCTACGGACCTGGCAGGCCGCCGGTCTTGTACGTTCTTGCCCGCGGCGCCGGCGACGGCTTAGATTGCCCTGTAATGTCCGCTGTCCGCCGGGAGCTGAGGTGCGAGCCGTCGCCGTCAAGGTCCAGCAGTCCATGTCCGTGCACGCGGACCTTGATCTCGTCTGGGAGCTGCTGCTGGATCCGGCGATCTGGTCCCTGCGCTCGGCCGTGTTCATGTTCGCGGTGCCGGACTCACCGGTGCTGCGGCTGTGGGTCGGCTCGACGGCGCTCGGCCTGCCGAACAATGGCCTCTACGAGGTCGATGAGAACGAGAGCGCCGGGTCGGTCACCTTCCGGCAGCCTGCGCCGTCCCGGCACAGCACCCGGCTGTCGGTGCGGCAGGCCCGGCGCGGAGTGGCGAAGGTGCACGTCGAGATCGTTCGTCACCCCTCGCGCCTGCACGCGAACTCGGTCGAGCTCGCCACCTACGCTGGCGCCGACCGATGGCTGCGCGGGATCCGAGACGTGGCCGAGGGCCGCAAGGAGCGGCCGGGCAACGCGATCTCGGCAGCGGTCCAGCGGCTGTGCGTGCAGGTGCCGCGGCAGGCAGCGGACTGGATCTCGGTCACAGAGGGCGCTGTGATCGACGCCGACCCCGCCGCCGTCTGGGCTCTCGTGCAGGAGCCGCATCATCATCCGGATTCGCTGCAAGTCCCGGTTGCGAGTGGCCGCGTGCCAGGCACCCGGGCGGGCGTGCCCGGCGAGATTCAGTACTTCGTCGCGCGCTCTGCAGAGGGAATGCTGACATCGGCCGCTGTCGTCGTGTCCGGTTGCCCGGCTGACATGGACGTGCTGAGCCACCTGCTCAGACCCCCGTATTACCGGACGCGGTATCGCGTCAGCCCGGACGCCGGCGGCGCGCGCCTGGAGATCACCTGGACCGGCCCGCCCGGGCCAGGGGGCGCAGCCCGCGATTTCATGGCCGAGTACCTGCGGCACGCGGTCAGCTGTCACATGACGGCGGCGGAGGGCGCGGCCGGGCCGGCCGGCCAGGCGTCAGGCGACTAGCAGGCGCTCGCGCTGGTAGGCGCCGGGCGGGACGCCGACGACGCGCTTGAAGTGCCGCGTCAGGTGCGCCTGGTCGGCGAACCCGGTCTCGAACGCCACGTCGGCGGGCGTCACGCCCTGATCCAGGAGCGTCCTGGCCCGCCGCACGCGCAGCTGATTCAGGTAGGCGTGCGGCGGCAGGCCAGTCTCGGCGCGGAAGGCGCGCAGCAGCGCGAACTGGCTGAGTCCCGTCATCGCCGCCAGCTCCGCCAGCGCCGGGGGGTCCAGCAGCCGGTCTTCGAGCAGGTCGGCCACCGCGCGGAGGGTCGCGGGCGCCCGGCCGGCGGCCGCCCGGCCGGCGGACGCCCGGCCGGCGGACGGCGTGCTGACCAGGCCGCCCGCCGTGGCGTGCGCCGTCAGCAGGCCCGCCAGCGCGGTGGTGAGCAGGCTCGAGGATGCCAGCTGGTCGCCGTGCTCGGCGGCCTGGTGCGCGCTGCGCAGCAGCGCCGCGCTGCGCGCGTCGCAGATCACTGTCTGCGGGAAGCTCGGCGTGCCGCGGCGCCAGCCCAGCTGCCCGGCCACGTCGGTGACGACGCTTACTTCCGGGTAGAGCACCCGGTAGGACCACCCGGCCGAGGTCCCTGCGTGCCCGGTGTGCACGACCTCGGGGTCGAGCAGCGCGACCGAGCCGGGGCCCGCCCGCAAGACCTGCCCGCCGTAGTCGAACTCCTCGACGCCGGACTCGATGATGCCGAACGTATAGGTCTC
>Ga0335076_10002638_pt1 | contig 17862 bp, 19 predicted proteins | sample Lox_Sample_25_FD_206717 | JGI IMG/M metagenome (GOLD analysis project Ga0335076, IMG submission 206717) | Soil microbial communities from Loxahatchee National Wildlife Refuge, Florida, United States - Lox_Sample_2.5 | ecosystem: Environmental > Terrestrial > Soil > Wetlands | place: USA... | reverse complement strand
GCAAGCTGAATTTTGGCGGAAGGGGTGGGATTCGAACCCACGGTACCCTTGCGGGCACGCCGGTTTTCAAGACCGGTGCCTTAAACCACTCGGCCACCCTTCCGAAGCTTGAAATATCTTAGCTTTTTCGCCCGTCGCTGAGAACGTAACGCGACCGCTTGCTACCCGATGTCCTTTGGGTTTGTTTATGGCCGCCCGCAGGGCCACGTCAACCGCCGCGGCTGTCTCTCCCTGCAATCGTCGCGCTTGATGGCGCTCTCTTCGGCAAAGAACAGGCGCATGTCTCCGACGAAGGACTCGCGCTACGGCCGGTGGCAGTTTTATGGGATTGCCGAGGCATGGCGGCAAGATTCCGGCCACCCAAAAGACACAAAGTTGTATCGCCGGCGCCACGGTCTGGGCTAATCGGCGGCCGTCCCCTGACAATACCGGCGAGGCTACAGCGGAATCACGTAAGTCCCCCTGATAATTCCTGAATATCGTTTATTTCATTTTCTGGGGGCAACAATGCGCATATCGCTCGCAACCTTTTGCACAATAGCAGGGCTAATGTTTGCTCAATCAGCTTGGGCAGCCGACATGGCGGTCAAGGCGCCGCCGCCGCCGCCGGCTTGCACTTGGTGTGGCTTCTACATCGGCGGAGATGTGGGTGGCGACTGGGCTCGCCAAAGCGGAGCGACCAACCCGTTTCCCTCGGGTTTCGGAGCACCGGCGATCGGCGGAGCCGGCTTTGCTGGAATTGGAGTTCTGCCGACTTCCCACTCCCTCAATAGCGATGGATGGCTCGGCGGCGTTCACGCAGGATATAACTGGCAAGTCACCAACTGGCTGTTTGGCGTTGAAGGCGATTGGATGTGGTCCAATCTGAACGCTGGTAACACTCAAACTACGGTCGATACCTTCACTGGGGCTCAGCGCCCCAACGGCAGCATGCTCATGTCCAGCAGCAACCATTGGCTGGCCTCGGTCCGTGGGCGTCTCGGCGTAGTCGCGGGGCCGCGGTGGATGCTCTATGTCACAGGCGGCGCCGCCTGGACGGACAGATCTACAACCGCGACCTGGACACCCTTGGCGGGCGCTCTTGTTCCTGCCCCGTCCGTCAGCTCGGTATCATTCGATGGGACCAAGACGGGCTTTGTGGTAGGCGCTGGCGCGGAATGGATGGTTGCTCCGCACTGGATCGTCCGAGGCGAATATCTGTACTATCAATTCAACGGCGGGACGGCTGCACTGCCCTTTATTGTTCCCTCCAATGGTTGCACCCCGACAGGGACCTGCGGTTGGAACGTCAGCACGTCCAACCTTCAAATGAATACGGTGCGTGCGGGCGTGTCCTACAAGTTCTGACTACGTCATCGAACCCGACAACATTGTGCGCGTGGGCGGACCGGTCCTCGCGACGTACTGATCAAACCTCAGGCCCCGGTATCGCCCGGGGCCTTTTTGCTTGATCAGCGAAACCCCGTCGCTTCACGCGCATCTTGTCCCATTGCGCAACTGTGCCGCAGCCGGTGCAGCGTCACACCCCAATCCTTCAGGAAATCCGACATGACGTGCGTCGGGCTCCGCGGCCGCAGCGGTTAAGGCGCTAACGGGGAATTAATCTGATCAGCCCATAATCTCGGACAGTTTTAGATGGGTGCCGCGTAAAGGAGCCGTCGCGAGGACGATCCAGCGACGGCTCCTTTTTTGTTCACTCATTTGAGGTCGATGCACGTGACCAAGACACCGGAAACGCAGAGCCAAACCGAACAACCCGAATCCACAACACCGAGTGGGCGATCCAGCCGAAAATCAATCCTGGCGCTGTCGGTGTTCGCTCTCGGCCTAAACGCTACTGCGGCCGTCTACACACTGTCGCCTTCAGATTTTGCCCTGCCGAATGTCAGCGCTTTGGCCGAACTGCTTCCGCACCAGAAAGCTTCCGATCCAATACCGGATTCGGTTGTCGCCGCATTGAAGGATATTCAGCAAAACACGGCCCTGCTTCAGCAGGATTCAATTACGCTTGCTTCTCTAAGACAGAGCGTCACCGATGAACAAGTCGATGTGAAGAAAGTCTCTGCTCAGATAACGGATGAACATGCTGACGTGAAGAAGATGTCTTCTCAGCTTTCTACGCTTATAGCGAAGGTCGACTCGCTGCAAAATGCAATAGCCCCGGAAGTAACTTCTTCCATTCCAAGAGGGCGCGCTCGTAATCGGCTATCCGGTGTGCTGCGCAAAAGGATGGCTCGGCAGCCTAGACCTGTAGGGCCTGTCTCGGTTGGAGGAGCACCCTTAAGTTTTCCAGCCATGGCGCCAGCCCCACAGGGCTGAAGACTTGTCAAACAAGAGAGCTGGGCGCGGTGCTACCCGCCCCGTATCGCGGCGCTCCGAAAGAGGCCCGCCGGCTCCCCGGCGGGTTTTTTGTTTTGGGGGCTAACGGTTCCCGTGCCAGGGGGACATGTCCGCTAGTGCACTACCAACACCGGCACGCTTCCGTCCGCCAGCACCTCCGATGTTTGGCTCCCCAACCATAGCTTCCTGAGGCCTCGTCGCCCGTGGGATGCCATGACGATCAAGTCGCAGCCTCTGGACTTTGCTGTTTCGATAATCGCAGTGGCTGGGTGCGCATTCGGAACGTGCAAGAGTTCTGCGGATATCCCGGTCTGCTCCGCCATAGCTCGAACCTCATCGAGGACTTTGCTCGCACGCTCCGTGCAGGCTGCGTCAAACTTATCAATCTCTTCCTTCGAGGGAATCCATCCCGAGGCGTGTCCGCTCCCGTAGTCGACCGGCAGCGCTTCGGTTACGGTGATGACTGTTACCTTGGCATTCAAGGCCTTTGCTAACGCAATCCCATGCCTGACGCCTGTTCTCGCGACATCCGATCCATCCGTGCTCAAGAGAATATTCGCGTACATTCGGGGACTCCCTTGTCAGAGAGGCGAGGGGGGATGCGGTCCCGCCAGATGTAGCGAGCCAAAACTCCAAACGAAAAACCGACGATAGCCCCGGTCGCATTCTGCATTATGGCTCAGATATCCCCCGCCCGCATGTGCTTTGCACCCGGTGCTTTCCAGTCGAAAGTTCCCGCCACCCTTGGCTGCGACGACCAGGCCTGGCCGACCCTCATGGGGGAGTCGGGTGTCGCCTCTCTCGCTCGGCTTGAAACTTTGTGTGACGCCTGCGGGAAATGCGATCCCGCCACAGATATCCGACGAGGAACCCGAAGGGGAAACCAACCAGAACCGCGACCGCCAAATCGAACATTGTGGCCCCCTTCAGGGAACGCCAGCGCAAGCTACACGGGCCTGACGAACACAACCGTGCGAAACACATGGCGCGGGCATTGGGGTCATCCAAGGCCCCGTAAACCTAAACCCCGATCCGCGTGGAACGAGCCTGGGGTTTTTCAGGAAAGCCGGTCCGCGTCATCGGAACAACGCACCAGCTTCTTCCTGCCGCGTTTACTGCCCAACTCGCGAGGACCAGTTCCGATTTCTGAATTTCAAGACCGGTCGATCAAACCACTCGGCCACCGTTCCGACCTTTGAAATGTCCTGGGTTTTGGCTCGTCGCAGAGAACATTTCGCGCCTTCTGCTACCCAACCTCTCATCCTTTGTCTACGGCCGCCGATCCCGCAGAGCGGGCCGAACAGGAGGCCGGTCGGCTGTACGGCCATTCGTCCGAGCGCGTCTTGCGACCTGAACGCAAAATGCGACAATATGCAGCATGACATCTCTGGGTTGAGGGTGCTCTATGCTGGAACGTGCTGAACCCAGACCGCCGGTTCCATGACGCTGAAAAGCCTTCTATTCATCGTTTCAATTCTGGCTTACGCGGTCGCGCTCACGGCGCTGGCCGCCGTCCTCTTACCATGAGGTGACGGCGCGGCGGCTTCCCGGTCTCGACAAGCCCGTTCCGTCCGCCGCGTTTTCCGGAGCACAACCTTCAGAATTTGCGAGCATATTTTACACGCAGTCGGACCCACTTGCGCGCACCCGATCGCCAGGAAGACCCGCCTCTTTGTGTTGCGGCGCATATTGACTCGGCCTCATTGCGAGCGGTGAGGTAGCCTGGGCGGGGGACCATGGAGCAAACGCTTTTACTCATCTTTTGCTGTTGGGTCGGATTCATGTCGGGATATGGCGTGCGTTCGATGATCTCTCTGCGCCGAAGGCGAGAGGTGCGCAAGATACGTGAGGCACGGGCGCGCTTGATGCGGCTCAAGGCTCCCGGCAATCAAACCGATTTTATGGCCTGCGATCAGCGGCAATAGCAAACGAGTGGCGGCAGTTCGGCTTGCTGATCTGTTGCGCGGATCACAGTACGTGCGACCGCATTTGGTGGATGATCTTCCACGGAGCGGTCGGGGCGTTCCTCATTGATTTTGCGACGGGGCGTCAGTCGGGGATGCTCGAATAGATACACCATGAACATGGCATGGTCGCGATGAGCATCCTTGGCGATCTTCTGGCGCAGAAGCCGAACCTGAACCGCCGAAGGATGTAATCCCGCCATGAAATCAGAAACGCCTACACAGAAATATCGCCGCGAGGCCGCGGAATGTCAGCTCAATGCGGCGAACGCGGAAAGGACGATCGATCGAAAGGCATGGCTGCGGCTTGCTGCGGATTGGACGAAGTTGGCGGAGGCCGCTGCCTTCAATCCTCTGCTTTCGGAAGGCTCGCGCTTCAAGCTCGCCGCCCATCCGCCGACATACGCTCGCCGCTCGCGTCGCAAATGACCGTCCGTAGTGGCTGGTCGCCGCCAGAGCTACTCGCGCGAGTTTGGAGAGGCTTGAAGAGAAGGCGCGGGCGTAGCCAACCCGCTGCGGCGCGATAATCCGGTCGAGAGCGGGAGCGGCTGATCGGGAATGATCACAAGCGTGTGGACCGCTTTTGTCTGTCCGCCATCGAATTGCGACGGCAGCTTATCTGCTTTCTTGAGAGGAGGCCTGTCATCGACCTCGGACGTCCCCTGACCGGTATCCGTTATCCGCGCCGCTTCTTCGATGGCCCTGGCGCGCCATTGCGCCTCGAACGTGTCAGTGACCGATGGTGGCGACGGCTGTGGGCTTGGTGGCAGAGCCTGCTGGTTTGGCGGCAGACCCTGGTTCGGCAGCGCCGCCTGCGAGTTTGGCGACGCCTGGGAGCTTGGTGCCCACGCCTGCGCGTCCAGATGGGTAGGAACTTTTTCGGGAAGGGAGCCTGTCACCTCTTCACCTGAAGCAGGCTTGGCCGATACCTCCCTGGGCCACTCCAACAATGATTTCGAAAGCCCGGGCTTGCCTTCGTACCAGCACTTTCGTCCATCGATCAGGCGGTAGGACCACCAGTGACTTTGAGTGTGCAATGGTATGGCCGCACTGCATTGCTGCTTGGCCTCTGCAATTGCAATCTCGTTTGACGATATCGCAATCAGGAAAGCCGCGAGGAGGAGGGAAGCCAGCCGTGTCGTCCTCATCGCAGCAACCCAAAGCTTACGTCGTTGCTGCAATCGGCGGACGCCGATATCCAGATCGGGCCGGTCGAGATCTGGGGGCGACGTCGAAGGTATTCGACCAGTATTCGCGCCCCGCCGACCGCGTGGAGCAAGTCTTGATCAGTCATCGATTGTTACTCAACTAAAAAATGCTGACTGATGAATAAGATAAGCAAATCAAGTCGCCATTGAGGTTATCCCATCAATTTTTGTGTCGTTGGGAGGTACTATATTTCGTCGTGGCGCTCTCCGATAACCACAAGATGTCGAAAATGGGTGGGCGATGGGATCGAGAATCCGGCTAGATTGCCGCCGAGCGGAGTGCAGCCCGGAAGCGGATAAGCGACAATATCAAGAACAGCGAAGCAATTCCGGCCACGGCGAGAAACTGCGGCCACACCACCTCGAAGCCGGCGCCGCGATACAGGATGGCCTGAGCGAACGAGACGAAATGGGTCGACGGCGACGCCTGCATGGCCAGTGCGAGCCAGCGCGGCATGCTTTCCAGGGGTGTCGCATTGCCGGACAGGATATTCATCGGAACCGCCACCAGCATGTAGAGCAGACCGAGCTGAGGCATCGACCGGGCGACCGTGCCCAGGAACAGCCCGATGGAAGTTGCAAAAAACAGGTAAAGGACGGCGCCGAACATGAAGAGCGGGATCGACCCGGCAATCGGGATCTTCAGAAGCAGGCGTACAACGAGATAGAGCGAGGCCCCGACGGCCAAAGCGATGACGAACGCGTTGGCCCAGATTTTGGACATCGCGATCTCGAACGGGCTGATCGGCATGACCAGAAGATGATCCATCGTGCCATGCTCCCGCTCTCGCACCAGCGCAGCGCCGGCCAGGATGATCGCGAGAATGGTCACGCTCGAGATGATACCCATCACGCTGGTGAACCATGCAGTCGCCACGTTCGGGTTGAACGCGATCCTGATCGCCAGATTTACCGGCGTTATCGGCGTGGGCTCGGCATGCGACACGAAGCGAGCGACTTCGTCGTTGATGATCTGCTCGGCATAATCCGAACCCAATCCGGCCTGGACCATGGCGGTCGCGTCGACATTGATCTGCAGCGCCGGCTGGCGGCCGGCCAGTACGTCGCGCTGAAAGTTCGGCGGAATATCGATAACGAAGGTGTACTTGCCGGCATTCATCACATGCTCGACATCGGCCTCGGCGATGGCCACAGGTTGCTTGAAATAGGGCATGAGAAACGCATGGGTGATCCGTCGCGACAGCTCCGAGTGGTCCTCGTCGACGACGGCAATCGAGGCACGATACAGCTCCTGCGAATTGCTCTGCGCCTGGCTGATCACGGCAACCGAGAAGGAATAGATCACGAAGCCCAGCAGCACCCAGTCGCTGAAGAAGCTGCGCAGCTCCTTGGTGCCAAGCCAGAAGATGTTGGATAGGGACCGCATCGACGTCTATCGCTCCTGTTTGCGAAGCAGCATCAGGCTGATCGATGTCATCACTGGAATGAACACGGCCAGCATCAGGATACTCGATCCGAGATCACCGAATCCAAGCCCCTTGGTAAAGGTGCCGACGCTGATCGGGCGATAGTACGTCATCGGAAAACCGAGGCCGATGATCTGCGCGGTGCCGGACAGTGAAGACACAGGCGTCATCATGCCCGAGAACTGCTGAGCCGGCAGGATGGTGAGGATGGCCGTGCCGAATAGCGCCGCGATCTGGGTCTTGCAAAATGTCGAAATCAGCATGCCGTAGCCGGTCGTCGCGAAGACGTAGATGATCGTGCCGACGAGGAGGGTCAGGAAGCTACCCTTCAGCGGTACCTGGAACAGGAAGATCGCCATCGTCAACATGACCAGGAAATTGATCATCGCGACCGCGACGTAGGGAAGCTGCTTGCCGAGCAGAAACTCGAGCCGCGTCACGGGTGTGACATAGAGATTGACGATCGAGCCGAGCTCTTTTTCGCGCACGATCGCAAGCGCCATCAGAATTGCCGGGAACAGCGCCAGCATCATCGCAAGCGTCGAAGGCACCATGGCGAAGATGCTGTCGAAATCCTGGTTGTATTTGAATCGGATTTCGATAACGGCGGGAAGCGGCGATGCCGGCCGCGTTGTCTTGACGGCAGGGTCGCTCAAATAGAGCTGGTGCATGCCTTCAAGGTAACCGCGAATTGTCTGTGCACGAAACGGCATGGCGCCGTCGATCCATGCGGAGACCCACACCGGGCGGCCTCGCTTGATGTCCGATCCGAAGTTCGGCGGGATTTCGATGCTGGCGTTGATATCCGCGTTCTTCAGGCGCCGATCGAGGTCGGCATAGTCGGCCAGCGGTGGCTTTTCCACAAAATAGCGCGACCCGCGCAGCTCTTCCAGGTAGGCCCGGCTTTCGGGTGTCTGGTCGCGATCGAGAACGGCAAAGGTCAGGTTGTTGACGTCGGTCGAAATGCCGAATCCGAAAACCATCATCAACAGAGCGGTGCCGAACAGCGCAAACATCAACCGGATGGGATCGCGCAGCAATTCGAGGCCCTCGCGGACGGTGTAGGCGAACAGCCTTTGAGCGCTGAAAGCGGTGCGGCTTTGCCGACCGGCCGGCTTGCCGGCGTCCGATCGCGCCGCCTGCACCTGGTTGAGCGTTCGAGCAGGGATTGCGACGCCCTGTTCCTGTTCGAGGAAGCTGATGAAGGCGCCCTCCAGATTCCCCGCCCCCCTGGCTCTAATCAATCCGGTCGGCGTGTCGGTTGCAAGCACGCGTCCTTCATGCATCAGCGACAGCCGATCGCATCGTGCCGCCTCGTTCATAAAATGCGTGGATACGAAGATGGTGATGTCCTGATTGCGCGACAGGTCGATCAACAGCTCCCAGAACTTGTCCCGCGCCAGTGGATCGACGCCGGACGTCGGCTCATCCAGGATCAAAAGCTCCGGCTTGTGCACCACCGCGACCGCAAGCGACAATCGTTGCCTGATCCCAAGCGGCAACGCGGATGCAAGCTCATCGAGATGATCGGCGAGGTCGCAGGTCTCGACCAGCTCGGCGATCCGCTTGCTGGCAAAGGCACGCGGCAATTGGAAAAGGCGCGTGTGCAGCAAGAGATTCTGACTGACCGTCAGCTCGCCGTAAAGGGAAAAGGACTGCGACATGTAGCCGACGCGCCGACGCGCTTCGAGATCGCCTCCCTGGAGCGTCTGACCGAAAATCAGCGCTTCTCCCTCCGAAGGAGGCAAAAGCCCCGTCAGCATTTTCATGGTCGTTGTCTTGCCCGAGCCGTTCGAGCCGACAAACCCAAAGATTTCCCCTCGGCGAATCGAAAAGCTCACGCGGTCGACAGCCGTAAAATCGCCGAACCTGCAGGTCAGGTTTTTTGCGACGATGACGGGTTCGGCATCGCCGTCGAGGGGACGCTCGATCACATCGACGGCAGAAAAACGCGGTCGCTGTGGAAGCAGGGCGACGAAGGCATCTTCGATCGACTGCGTGCCGGTTTGCGCTTTCAGATCGGAAGGCGAGCCAGCCGCCAGGATCTTTCCGTCATTCATGCCGATCAGCCAATCGAAGCGTTCGGCTTCTTCCATATAGGCGGTCGCGACGATCACGCTCATTGCTGTCCTGCGCGCGCGCAGCCGGTCGATGAGATCCCAGAATTGCCGGCGCGACAGCGGATCGACACCCGTGGTGGGCTCGTCGAGGATCAAGAGATCGGGATCATGGATCAGCGAGCAGCAGAGTCCGAGCTTTTGCCGCATGCCGCCCGAAAGTTTCTTTGCCGGCCGATCGGAGAACGGCGCGAGTCCAGTGCTTTCCAACAGTTCCCTGATCCGCCATTCGCGTTCCCCTCGCGACTGGCCGAACAGCCTGGCAAAGAACTCGATGTTCTCCCTCACGCTCAGATCCGGGTAGAGGTTCTTGCCGAGCCCTTGCGGCATGTAGGCAATCTGCGGGCAGATCGCGGCGCGGGCCGCGCTGTCGGAAATATCGGCGCCGAGAACCCGGACCTCGCCTTCCTGAATCTCACGCGCGCCCGCCACGATGGCGAGCAGCGAGGATTTTCCAACGCCATCGGGCCCGATCAGGCCGACGAGCCGGCCTGCGGGCAAGTCCGCCGATACGCGATCGAGCGCCACTACGGAACCGTAAGCATGGGAAAGATCCGTGACGACAGCGACCACATCGTCGCTGCCGTTCATGGCGCACCCTGCAGGTTCCTGGGCCAGGCAACTGCCGGATCCCAGCGCAGATAGGCGAGGCCGGGCAATCCGCTTCGAACCGCGTCGGCATGCGCAAGCAGGCGTTCCTGATCGATGCGCGCGCGTATGCGGAACATCAGCTTGTCGCGCTCGGTCTGGGTTTCCACGGTCTTTGGCGTGAACTGCGCCTGGCTCGCGACGAAGGAGACCTTTGCCGGGATCGGATGATCCGGATAGGCGTCGAGCAGAATCCGCGCATCCGCGCCGACCTTGACCTTGCCCGCTTCCAGCGTTGGCAAGTAGATGTCCATGTAGACATAGGACAGGTCGAGCATGGTGAAGACCTTGCCGCCGGCGGGAAGAACTTCGCCGATATTGGTCAGCCGGTACTGAATTCGCCCAGCCTTCGGCGCCACCAGCGTGTTGTCGGCGATCTGCACCTTGTAAAAGCCCGCGTCGTGCTGGGCGGCCTCCAGTGCGTGCTGGGCGACCAGGACCCTGGCCTGAGCGGCGTTGAATCCGGCGATCGTTGCGTCAAGCGCCTGCTTGCGCTGGTCTGCGACCTCCTGGGTGGTCCAGCCGTTCTTCAGAAGCGAGTTGGCGCGATCCATCTCCTGCTCGGCGAGCGTCTTCGTCGTCTGCTGCTGCACGAGATTGGCCTGTGCCTCCTCGACCGCGCGCTGCGCCTGTCGAGCCTGTGCCTCCGACTTGGACAGAGATTGTTCGATGTCGCGGGTGTCCATCCGCGCCAGAACCTGCCCGGGCGTAACGGTGTCGCCGATGTCGACCAGCAATTCGGCGACACGGCCCGCATACTTGGTAGCGATATCGATCTCGTCGGCCTCGATGCGACCATTGCCGAAGCTGATGCCGACGGGAACGGGCGGATGCGCCTGCCGCCAGACGTGGTAGCCGGCGCCCCCCGCACCGGACAGGAGAACAAGAAACGCGAGCATGATCCAGCGGGCCCGGCGTTTGGCCCGCGTTCTCTGAACCAGCGTAAGATGTTGAGAATCGAGCGGCACGAGCGGGGGCGACGCGGCGTCCTTCAGCACGGGCGCGCCTTCTCTCAACTCGTTTTGAATTTGCATGATCGACGCCTTGAATTGCGGAAGCTGCGCTAATCTCGCATTGCCGCAAAAGTGGCGTTTGACTTGGCTCAAATGCCTTCGTCTGCCTCGGTCACGTAGTTTTGTTTACCTCGTCATGTCGAATGCACCAGGCGTCCGAGCGGATGATAGGCGGGACAAGGTGGGTCGATTGCCAAGATAGGCGTTTGCTTGATCCAACGGGCTTCGGTCACGCGCCCTTTGCTTGAGATTAATCGTTAATCGGGTCTGTAGCTGACAATGTGCACAATACGCGCAATGAAAAGCACATGGACCTTTGGATCATTGGCGCGCTGCTTATCGGCCTTTTCGTCGTGGCGCTGTTTTCTGACCTCGCCAGACCTCGCTAAAGGCCGCGTGCCGCGTTGGTCCTGCAACCTACGCTTGCTTCGCCGCTCTTGCGGAATTCCGGTGAGGGCGGGTTTGTTCTTGGTCGCTGCGAGTGACGCAAACAAACAAAACGGCCTCAGTATGCCCATGGTGCAGCATCCTGAGGCCGGCGGCCCATATTCACCGAGTAGGGGACAGGCGGATGTAAGCCGCAATGCGAGCTTGCCCCAAGTCCGAGCCAAGCGTGAGACCCAAATGCCCTAGTCCGAAGGGATAGGTATCCAAACTGGAACAGCAGCCAGGCACCAGGTTGCCCGCTTTCGTTACAGCGTATTCGTCAGAAGAAGCCAAGGCTCAAATCGATGCCGTAGACAGCAAAGAGCAACGAGACAAAAAGACCGGCGCCGCAAAGAATAGCGACCGTCTTGAGCGGGTGAGCCTCGATCTCGACACTTGCAACCCGGGAAAACGCGCTTGCTAGGGCGGTCATTTTGCGAACTCCATGAGACAGAATCGGATGAAGTAACGGAAAGATTCTGCTCGCGAGTCGTTTCGGCGCATCTTCGCGGAAAAGGAAAATGGCTTCGTTCGTGTTTCGCGCGCGGACGCAGGACGAAATCCGCTCACAGGTCTGCGAGAAGGGAGGAGGGGAAATTGCGCTGCTTGCCTTTTCGTGCAGAAGAGTCTTCACAAGGCTGCAGCTGACCCGCGGCGACTAGTCCCTCGCGGCTTGGGATTGCTGGCCATTCAGAGGTGGCCCGGAATAATCGAGCTTCATTCCAACAACCTGGCATGCAAGCGAGCCTAGTCCTGCGGCGATGTTGAAGCCATTGCCGCGCGGAATCTCCACCGTGGAGAACTCATAAAACATGCCGGTGGAATGCCCCGTGCCGCCGAGAGGGAAGGACCCCAGGTAGATGTTGAGTTTCGTGACGTTGTTTGCCCCACCGGATCCGGGGCAATTGAAGGAGCAGCCTTTCCCGCTAGGGCAGGAATATTCCCACTTGAAGATGATCTCTGAATCGCTGGGATAGGGAAGGCTTCTGGAAGACTTCCCTTCTTCAGCCCGCAGCAACGTGGCAGACGCATCGCCACCCAGCAAGACGACTGCCAATAGCAGCATGCGGAAGTTCTTGGGCGTTCTGGCCATTCAGATTTCCAGTGCGTCACGAAGATCGTGCCCGTTTTGGGCGGTGGTGAACTGGAGCGTCGCTATCGTCAGACGCTCTTCAGACAGGCGCTTCTCGATGTATTGCCGATCGACCGCGCTCAACTCGGTTTCGAGCAGGTCCTTGTAGCGATCGATGTTCTTCTGATGGGTGCGCATCTGCACAATCGTTGCTTCCATAACGGATAACCCCATCAAATGCATTTAAATGAATTTAAATCGAATGTTAATCCATTTAATAGCTTTTAACATAGTCCCCGGTTTAATTAAAACGCTGTTTTGGATTGTTTTGACAATTCTGGTTTGGGCGGGGATTGCCGTCAAACCGGCCTGGCGGCCCATCGACCGCGAGCAAGGGCGTCGTTTGCAGCCTCGAACGGCTGGTCGGGCCTGGCCCGTCACGTCCAGCCGGTCGGATGGCAGAGGGCGGTTGCAAGCACCTGCGCGCTCAGCGATCCGCGGGAACGAAGCCGTTCGCGAATGATGAAGCGAGAACGCTCCGAGCCGCGCAACCTCTCTCCGCGCCGGCTCAGATCATTTCGCCGCTGGCAGTTTGATCGGTACGTGCGGCGACGAACTGATCACCTTCGGACTGCCATCGGGGTGAGTCTGCCGGCTCTTCATCAGCGCTTCCAGAAAGAGAAAGAATTTCTCGGCAAGCATCTTGGAGATCCCTTTCGAAATCAGCGGCTCGAGCGGCGCGCGCCGCAATCCATGAACATGATGCGCCTTGTGTCGACAGAAGCTAGACCATGGATACAAAGCGGGCCCGACGCATCTCCGTCAGGTGGGCCCTGCAATAGTGCCGATAGACCAGACTGAGTATCCACCACATGATCGACTCCGTTGTTGATCACCTCGGATGATCGTGATCCGCGATTGTTTCGGGCGATCTTCGTAGCTTTTGGAAAATGACTTCGTCGAAAGGACCGATCGTTTCACGGCGACAGCGCACGCGAAATCAGTTCACGGGTCTGCGATAAGGGAGGAGGGGTAGCCAGACTATGTCAGCAATATGGACCGAATGAAGCATCCGTGGTCGGCTGGCTGCGGCACAGGTCGGCCGCCGGTTTTCCTGCGAGTTGGGCAGCGCCTTCAGACGAAGGCGAAAGCCAGCAGGCTTGAGCAAAGAAGCGCAAACCCCGCCGCGGTCAGGGCGAGGAAGCCATCGGAAACAAGGTCCTGATTTCGCATGACACACCCTCCGATTCCAGATGCTCTTCCGAATTGATTAAAGCTTTCGGAACGAGCCTTTCGAAAGAAGCGAACCACGCAACCGCCCCGGGTCAGACCCTGGAGCGGATACCCTCAAACGCATGGGCCAGGAAAATGGCGGCGCCAACCAGAGCCATCACAGCTGTCATTGTCTCGAACATTGCAAAACGTCCTTTGCGCCCCCGCGAGACACAAAACGGCGGCGGCCTTGCACAGTCAAAAAGATTCCTGGGCGCTCGCGCATAATCGGGCTCGACCGAGGATTTTGCGCAACAGGTGTCTCAAAACCGGGCAGGGCGGAGCACCTCGGAAGCGTGCGCAAGCCCCATAATTCGCCACTTGGCGGGGGCAACCATTGATTCACCACGGCAGAGGTCACCCCATTTCCGCCGTGTTCCAGTTGCGATATCTTTAGGCGTCGATGCGCAAGTGGGGCGGGTCGATCACGACCGGGACGAGCCAGGCGTAGGCAAGGCCACCGGCGGAATGGTATTTTGGGGCTGATGGGGATTCTGCTCGCAGATTCGGCGATCAAAGCGGTTCGTTGTGCTGCGGTCGCCGGCGTTTGCCTTGTGGTCGCCAACTGCGCCTCCTCGAACAAATTCGCCAGCCGCGTCGATCCGCGATACGGCGTCTCCTCGAGCCCCCGGGTGGTTGCCGATGGCGAGCCGGTACCGAAGGGCGGGGGCACCTACCGGGTCGGCAAGCCCTACGTGGTGGCCGGCCGCGTCTATGTGCCCGAGGAGGACGTCAACTATCGCGCGGAGGGCCTTGCCTCCTGGTATGGCGACGATTTCCATGGCCGACTCACGGCCAATGGCGAAGTCTTTGACATGGACTCGCTCAGTGCCGCCCATCCGACGCTGCCGATGCCCTGCTACGCGCGGGTCACAAACCTTTCGAACGGCAAATCGCTGATCGTCCGGGTCAATGACCGGGGGCCCTATCACGGTAACCGTCTCATCGACGTCTCAAACAAGGCCGCCGAACTCCTGGAATTCAAAGGCAATGGCGTGGCGCGGGTGAGGGTCGAATATGTCGGCCGCGCGCCGCTCGAAGGCTCCGACGACCGCCAGCTGGTAGCCACCTTGCGCACCGGCGTGCCGGCACCGTCCCCTTCGCTGGTCCGCGTAGCCTCGGCTCATCCTTTTGTGCCTGAGAGTGGGCCTTACGGCCGCCCGATCCGGGGCGAGATCCCGATGCCGCAGGGGCGGCCCTACAGCCTCGGCAACACCACCGCCGACTATGCCTCGATCAACGCGACCTCGGAGCTGTCGGCATCAAGCCGTGCGCGGTCGGCGGATCGTATCCTCGAGAACCGCCGTGCGGTCTCCTACGATGGCGACGATCGCTCCAGCACGAACTATCAGGCGATTTCGGCCTACGCGCCGGTCGATCCGCACGGCCCCGCGGAGATCCTGAGCGGACGCGGGCTTTATTGAGCCTCGTCGGCTCTCGAAACGCATTCTCTGACAAAGTCGATCAGCGCTGCATTGACCTCATCGGGCCGCTCCTGCTGAATCCAGTGGCCGGCTCCTTCGATGATCAGCTTCTGCGTCAGGTTTGGCAGGACGCGTTCGAGCTCCTTGACGCGCTTGGCGCCGATCAATCCGGTGATGACGGCGTCGTTGGAGCCCGCGATGAACAGCGACGGCTGATGGATCCGCGCATCCTGCCACGGCGCGGACAGCTCCCAATTGCGGTCGATATTGCGATACCAGTTGAGCCCGCCACGGAAGCCGGACGCCCTGTAGGCTTCGGTAAAGACGGCAAGGTCGGCTTCGCTCAGCCAGCTCGGTAGCGGCTCGTTGGATTTTACATCGTTAAGGAGACCCTTGCCCTTTTCAACGAACAATGCCTCCGGCAGATGGGAGAAACCATGGCCAAGCAGGCTGCGCATGGTCAAACCGACATCCTGTTCAAACTCGGCCTCGGCGACGCCTGGCGTCTGAAAATACTGCCAGTAGAAATTGGTGATGCCGCTGGTCCGCAAGATGTCGAGCGGACGACCGCGTCCACGGAACGGCGGCGGCACGCTGAGGCCGGCAACGCCGGTGAAGATATCGGGCCGGAACAGCGCCGCGTGCCAGGCAACCGGTGCGCCCCAGTCATGGCCGACGATCACGGCCGTCGTTTCGCCAAGCGCAGAGACCAGCGCCACCATGTCGCCAACGGTGTCGAAGATGCTGTAGGCCGCAACACAGGTGGGCGCACTCGACCGACCGAAGCCGCGCATGTCGGGTGCGACGACGCGAAAACCCGCACTCGCGAGCGCAGGAAGCTGATAGCGCCAGGAGTAGGATAGTTCCGGCCAGCCGTGGCAAAGCAGGACCAACGGGCCTTCACCCTGCTCGAGCAAAAAAAGTTCGATACCATTGGCTGAAATGGTGCGAGACGTGGGCAAATCGCGTTTCCGCCTTGTTTGAGGGGTTTGTAGTCGCCTGATGCACGATAGGGATGTTCGGCGGAGATCGCAATCTTGGGTGGAGCGAATTCAACAATCACTACCGGACCGCCGGATTTCGGAGACTGGAACGCTGTTGGTCAACTCGCAAAGCTGTGTTGTTTGCGACAATTGCAACTGTTAGAACGCGGGCCTCAAGGGCAACGCCGATGCCACTTTTGCTTTTCCCGTTCCGCCGATCTGGCCCGACCTTTGCGCGTTGTCTGATCGCAGGCGCAGTCGCAATTGGGCTCGCCTGGGGCGGCCTGATCCATGCCGCCAACCAGAGCGTTCAGGGCGCCAAGAAGGAAGAGGGCGGCTTCGATGGCGATGCGCCCACCGCGATCCTGATCGAGGCGTCCAGCGGCAGCGTGCTGTTCGAGAAGAACGCGGACGAACTGCGTGCCCCTTCGAGCATGATGAAGCTGATGACGGCCGAGGTGATGTTCCACGCCATCCAGGAAGGCAAGGTCAAGCTGACAGACGAATACCGGATCAGCGAGAACGCCTGGCGCAGAGGCGGCGCGCCCTCGGGCGGCTCGACCATGTTCGCGGCCATCAACAGCAAGGTTGCGGTCGATGATCTCCTGCATGGTGCCATCATCCAGAGCGGCAACGATGCCTGTATCGCGCTGGCCGAAGGCATGGCTGGAAACGAGCGGATCTTCGCGGCCGACTACATGACCAAGCGGGCGCGCGAGCTTGGGCTCACGAAGTCGACCTTCGCCAATTCGAACGGGCTGCCCGATCCCGGCAACAAGATGACGGTGCGGGAACTGTCGAAGCTCGCGCGCTACATCATCCAGACCTATCCGGAATTCTACAAATTGTTCGGCGAGAAGGAGTTCACCTGGAACAAGATCCGCCAGCAGAACCGCAATCCGCTGCTCAACTCGATGGAGGGCGCCGACGGATTGAAGACCGGTTATACCAAGGAGGGCGGCTACGGCATGGTCGGCTCGGCCGTACGCGATGGCACGCGGCTCATTGTTGTCGTCAACGGCCTCGAAGATCCCGACGACCGCGCGACAGAAGCCAAGAAAATGCTCGAATGGGGCTATCGCAATTTCGAGACGCGTACCCTGTTCGCGGCTGATCAGCCGCTCGGCTATGTCAGGGTGTTCGGCGGCGAGAGCCGCTCCGTCAAGGTTTGGAGCCCGCAGCCGGTAAAGGTGATGGTATCCAAGCAGGGCAACGACAAGCTGATCGCACGCCTGGTCTATCGCGGCCCGATCCGAGCGCCTATTGCGGCCGGCCAAGAGGTCGGCGTGGTCAGGGTGTGGCGTGGCGCCAATGTCGCGATGGAAGCGCCGGTTTATGCAGCGGATGCCGTCGGCACCGGCTCGACCATGCGGCGCGCGATCGATGGCGCGAGCGAACTCGTGATCGGCATGTTCCGCGCTGGCGCGGAGAAGCTCTGACCATGAGCGACCCGGGTATCAAGCGCATTCCCGGCCGCGGCCGGTTCATCACCTTCGAGGGCGGAGAGGGGTCGGGGAAGTCCACCCATATCAGGAAGTTGGCCGAACGTCTGGAGGCTGCGAAGCTGCGCGTGGTCGTTACGCGAGAGCCCGGAGGCTCGGTCGGCGCCGAGATCATTCGCCATCTCGTCCTGTCGGGCATGGGAAAGCTTCTCGGGCCAGATGCCGAAACCCTGCTGTTTGCGGCCGCTCGCGATGACCATGTGCGGAACGTGATCCTCCCCGCCCTGAACCAGGGTACCTGGGTCCTGTGCGATCGCTTCTTCGATTCAACACGGGTCTACCAGGGCAAGGTCGGGCATGTGACGCCGGACATCGTCAACGCCATGCAGCGGGTGACGATCGGCGATCTCAAGCCGGATTTGACCATCATCCTCGACGTTCCCGTGGAGATAGGACTGAAGCGCGCCGCCGCGCGACGAGGCGGGGCGGCGCCCGATCGCTTCGAATCGGAAGACCTCAAATTCCA
>Ga0335076_10002637_pt1 | contig 17864 bp, 12 predicted proteins | sample Lox_Sample_25_FD_206717 | JGI IMG/M metagenome (GOLD analysis project Ga0335076, IMG submission 206717) | Soil microbial communities from Loxahatchee National Wildlife Refuge, Florida, United States - Lox_Sample_2.5 | ecosystem: Environmental > Terrestrial > Soil > Wetlands | place: USA... | reverse complement strand
CGCCCTGATGGCCTGGTCGCTCGCGCATTCTGCAACTCCCGAGTGCCCCGTCGGCAGCTATCGACTGGCCGACGGGACACTCGTGGACATTGCGCCCTCCGATGAGGACACGCTGCGCTGGCGGCAACTCGACGGTTCCACCGGCGCGCTTCACCGGGACAGCAGCGGAATCTGGAACAGCACCTACGGCTGGACGGATCGCCCGGACGGCAAGGTGGTGTCGTTCTCAGACTGCTCTGGCGGCCAGCTCCGATTCGCCGGCGTGGCCGGTCAAAAAGTCGTGTTCGACGAGCATGAGGTCACGTTCCACAGCCACGGCGTCACGCTTGCCGGTCGGCTGCTCATGCCACCGGGAGAGGATCGGGTCCCGATCGTCGTCCTGCTGCACGGCTCGGAGCGCGATTCCGCCCTGACCTACTACTCCCTGCAGCGTATCTTGCCCGCCGAGGGTGTCGGTGCCTTCGTCTACGACAAGCGCGGTACGGGCAAATCCGGCGGCCACTACACCCAGGATTTCAGCCTGCTGGCGGATGATGCGGTGGCCGCCGTGCGCGAGGCACGCTCCCTTGCGGGGGAGCGGCTGGGACGGGTTGGCTATCAGGCAGGTAGCCAGGGCGGGTGGGTGGCACCGATCGCCGCCAATCGCACGGCGGTGGACTTCGTCATCGTGTGCTTCGGACTTGCGGTCAGTGTGATCGACGAAGATCAGCAGTCCGTGCAACTGCAGCTGAGCGAGCGAGGCTATGACAGCACGCAGATCGCGGCGGCGCTCGAGGTCGCAGGTGCGGCGGAGGCCGTGTTCGCGAGTGGCTTCACGCGCGGCTTTGCGCACTTCGACGCGCTCCGAGCGAGCTACCGCGATGCCCCGTGGTACAAGGATCTGCGCGGCGACTACACCTGGATTCTGCTGCCGCACTCAGAGGCGGAATTGCGCGCCATGCGCGCCGATTACACCTGGGGCACGCCGTTTAATTACGATCCCATGCCCACGCTGCGGGCCGGCCGGACGCCGCAGTTGTGGATACTCGGCGGGGAGGACTACGAGGCGCCGAGTCGTGAGACCAGCCGCCGCATCAAATCGCTGATCACCACCGGCCGGCCGCTGACGCTGGCCTACTACCCGGATGCCGAGCACGGCATCACGCTCTTCGAGAGCGGCAGCGATGGCTCGCGAACCTCGACCCGCTACGCGCCCGGGTACTTCCGGCTGATCATTGATTTCGCCCGCGACGGTTACCTGCACGGCAGCTACGGCGATGCCGAGATTACCCCGCGCGTCGCCGAACCCCATGTGGTCAGTGCTCCGCGCGCCACGAAGCAACAGCTCTCCACGCCCGCAGCTCGCGGCGAGCCCTGAGAACTCAGTCGCCTCCGAACCTACTTCTTGGCGCTCTGGCGCGGATCGTCGGCCGGATTGACGTAGGTGATCGCGAACGGGCCCATCAGGTGGATCTGGATGGTGGCGCCCGCCGTGGTCCACGCGTAGTGGTGCATTTCGGCCGGTGCCACGGCGTAACCGCCCACCTTGAGGAGTTTCCCGTGGGCCGTGTCCAGCGTGTCTCCCATTCCCAGGTACAAGGACCCCGCCAGCACGGTGACGTGCTCGTCGGTCGGATGCCAGTGCGGCATGATCTTGTAGCCCGCGGGCATGACGAGACGCACCGTGACCAGGCCTTTGCCCGCGGGATCACCGTCGATGACCGCGAACTTGGCTCCAGGCGGGACGGACGGCGGTGCCGGGCCCCATTTGACCGCCGAACCACTGGCCAGGATCTGATGCTCCGGTGCCGTATCGGCGATTGCGAGAGTGCCGAGGGCGGCGAGAACGAGCGCGAAGAGAGCAGACTTCGTATTCATTTGAATACCCCCTGAGCTCTGCGATGGGCGCGATTATAGAACGATGGCGCCGGCGCGCGTCCCGGGAGCGCGGTGCCGCAGGGTTCGTTCAGGTCGCGGACTGTCCGGCCCGGCCTTTCTTGACCGGCTCCCGAAGCGGGGGCGGCTCGAGTGGCTCGACACCCGCCATCGGCGCCGGGTCCACGGCCACGAAGGCGACGAGTTCGCGCGTGTTGATGAACGGGCCCTTCTGGCTTTGTGGAACCGGGCTGATTCGGAGCTTGCGCCACAGGTCAAACAGGGTCAGCGCTCCGGTCAGTCCGCCGAGGATGCCAAAGTAAGCCCGCGGCCCGAAGGCGGCCATCAGTCCGCCGGTGATGACGGGCCCGAAGGCGGCTGCGGTGCCGTTGATGAGGAGCAGCGCACTGCTGGCGGCGACCATCTGCGACGGATCGAGCTTGTCGTTGACGTGCGAGACCGAGAGTGAGTAGAGCGTCAGCGCCGCGCCCGAAAACAGCGCCGCCAGTGCCAGGAACAGGGGCCGCGGCAGCGGTGCAAAGATTTCGATAGCCGCCGCGACGATGGTGGCGAGCAGACACACGCTGGCAATCACCGTGCGACGGTCCATGCGATCGGAGAGGCGCCCGACCGGGTACTGGGTGAGGACCGCGGCAAGGATGCTGACCGCCATGAAGGCCGCCACGCCGCGAGTGTCGAAGCCCGACAGGCGGGCGTAGACGGGACCCATGGAAAAGATGACCGAAGAGATCATCCCGGAGACGGCCACCGCCACCACCCCGAGCGGAGAGTTGCGGTAGAGGTCCCGGAAGCGGACCCGCTCGGGTGCCACGGGGCCCGCTACTTCCTGCGCCGAGGCGACGATTGGCACCATCGCGGCCGAAATGAGCGCCGAGACCAGCATGAACCCCTCGGTGGACTGCGGGTTCGAGAGCACGAGCAGAAACTGCGCGCCGCCGAGCCCGACGTACAGCACGAGCATGTAGATCGCGAGCAGCTGGCCGCGGTTGGTGCTCGAGGCGCGGTGGTTGAGCCAGGACTCCGCCACCACGTAGATCCCGGCGAAGCAGACGCCCGAGGTCAGCCGCATCAGCGCCCAGGGCCCGGGATGCACCCAGGACCCGTGCACCAGCACGGCGACCGAGGCGAGCGCGGCAAGCGTCGCGAACACCCGCACCGGGCCCACGCGGCGCAGCAGCTGGGGGGCGAGCCGGGTGCCCGCGAGGTAGCCCACGTAGTAGCACGACATGATGATGCCCGTGACCGTCGTCGGGAACGCCTCGATGGTGGCGCGCACCCCGAGCAGGGTGCTCTGCAGGCCCGCCCCCAGCATGAGGATCCCCATACCGAGCAGCAGCGGCCAGGTTGCAACGAGCGGATTCACGGCAGGTGTGTTCTTGGAGTGCCGGCGAGGCAGCAGAAGTCATCATATACGCCGTCGTGTGACAGCCATTGCCGCATCGCGACATTCCCTGCGCTGCGCGCGCCCGGATGAGGCGGGCGGACGAGTCCCCTTGGGCTCAATCCGCGCCTCGCCTACCATGGGCCGGGAAGCTGCCGGTCCGGCGGTACCAGCCCGGCAACACCAGCGCCAGCCGAAGGATGAAGTCATGCGCACCGTCAGTGCGGGTCACACGGCATTCGCGGCGGTCATGATCGCTGTGGGCCTCTTCGGGCTGATTCGCGGGGACTTCGGCCCGGTATGGGAGCCGGTGCCGGATGCGGTTCCCGCGCGGCAGTTCCTCATCTACCTCTGCGCGCTCGTCTCCGTGGCCTGCGGCGCGGGACTGCTGAGCCCGCGCACCGCCGCACCCGCTGCCGGGGTGCTGCTCAGCCTGCTGCTCGTGTGGCTGCTGTTTTTTCGGGTGCCGGTGGTCGTGCGCAAGCCCGCCGTCGAGGTGTCCTGGGAAGGCTGCGGCGAGACGGCGGTCATGGTGGCGGGCGCCTGGGTGCTGTACGCGGGACTTGCCGCGAAACGGGCCAGGGCGCGCCTCGGGTTCGCGACGGGTGAGCAGGGGTTGCGCATCGCCCGTGTGTCGTTCGGTCTCGCCCTGATTCCGCTGGGCGTCGCGCATCTGGTGTACCTGAAGGAGACCGCGGCGCTGGTGCCGGCCTGGCTACCCTGGCATTCAGCGTGGGCGTATCTCACCGGCTGTACTTACATCGCCGCGGGAATCGCGGTGCTGACCGGGATCAGAGCGCGGGCCGCGGCCGCCCTTACGGCCGTGCAGATGGGTCTCTTCAGCGTCCTGGTGTGGCTGCCGATCATTGCGGCAGGTTCCAGGATCGCCTTCCAGTGGAGCGAGACCGTGCTTTCCTTTGCGCTGACGGCAGCCGCCTGGGTGATGGCCGATTCCTACCGCGGCAGCGCCGCAGGCTAGTGCTTCTTCGGCCAGTCGAAGTTGTAGTTGAACTGGATGTAGAACTCCCGGCCCACCGGACTGAACCAGCGGCTCGCGTAGTAGGGGTATGAGGTCCAGGTGCCGTCGCGCTGCGGCTTGGTGTCGAAGAGGTTGTTGCAGGTCAGAGTCAGGTTGGCGCCCGGCGTGATCCGGTAGTTCAGTGTCGCGTTGAAGAGATAGGTCGGGTCGAGCCGTTCGGTGCCGTCGTAGTTGGGCAGCCCGCCGAGCTTGGACCCATAGACGGTGCTCGTGACCGGCCCGATGGTCCAGCCGATGGCGGCGTTGGCCTTGTAACGCGGGATCACGAAGTCGTAGAGGTCGGTGAGCTCATCGTCGACCGGATCACCAGGGTAGTACTGGATCGTGTGGGTCAGCACGTTGGTGAGCCCGAAATCGAAATCGAAGAGTCCGGCGCGCCCGGCCTGCAGCTGGTAGTGCGCCTTGACGTCGATGCCCGAGGTGCGCTCCTCGGCCGCGTTGATGGGCAGGACCAGCACGGAGGTGATGCCGTTGGGATTGGCGAGGTCGGTCGGCGGGTTGCGCACCACCTGGCTGATCGCCGCCTGGCATGAGGGCGAGTTGATGTCCACGGGCTGTCCGCTCTCGGTGTGCCCGAGGCGGCAGTCGGCTTCCGTGCGCAGGATCTGATCGCTGGTCTGGTACTGCACCTCGTTCTTCAGGGTGATGTTGTAGTAGTCCACCGACACCTGCAGGCTGCGCGTCGGCGCGAATACCACTCCGTAGGTATACGAGGTGCTGGTCTCGTCTTTGAGCGCCGTGCTGCCGTGGCTGCGCCCGTTGTAGCTGACGTCGCCACCGACGGTGCAATTGTCGAAATAGTCCGGGCCCGAATTGGGCTCGAGCAGTCGGCACAGGTAGTAGTCCGTGCCCCCCGAGCTCGAGCCGCTCGGGCCGGCGTACAGGTACGCCAGGTCCGGAGCACGGAAGCCGGTGCCGTACGATCCACGCAGCAGCAGGCTGTGCAGCGGCCGGAACTCCAGCCCCGCGTTGTAGGTGACCTTGCCGGAGGTCGTCGAGCTGTACTGGTAGCTGTCGTACCGAGTCGCGGCCGTAGCCGTCAGCATGGAGACGATCGGGATGTTGAACTCGACGCCGACGCCGTAGCGGTTGCGCGAGCCCAGCGCGCCGGTGTTGTGGTAGCCGTAGTAGCTGCCATCCAGTGACAGCGGGTCTACGTCCATGGAGAAGTACTCGTGGCCGTATTCGGCGACTGCCGCAAACCCGAGCGGTCCGGCCGGCAGGCGCGCGAGCTCCACGGTGTTGATCGACAGGTTGACGTTGTCGATGCGGCTCTTGTCGTTGTCGACCGAGTCCTGGGTGATGGAGCGGAACTGCGCCACCGTCAGAGGGGTATAGAGCCGGCTGAGGGGCGCGTCGTAGATCGTGTAGCCACTGTCCGGGTCGGTGCCGAGCGGCGCCCCGAGATACAGCGCCTGCGCCTTGGCCGCCACCAGCGCCGGCCGGCGGTACTCGAGGCGGTTTTCGGCATGGCCGTAGAAGGCCTCGTAGTTCCAGCGGCCGGCCGCGCCGAAGCTGCCCTTCACCCCCGCGTTGACGGACAGCACGTGGTTGTAGTTGTGGATCTCGCCGGGCTCGAAGCCGCCATTCTCCTCGATCGTGAAGTAGCGGCGCGTCCACTGCTCGACCTGCCCCGTGGCGGAATTGAAGAATGGCACGTCGGCGGAATCGCCGTTCAGCGGGTAGCTGTTCGACCACTCGAGCGGGGTGTTGTAGAGCGTCTGGTGCGCATAGCCGTACTGCAGGTCCATGAACAGGCTGGCCGACTCGTTCAGATGATAGGTCGCCGAGCCGTAGAAGTCGGCCGAGCGGCGCCCGTTCTCGAGCGTGCCGTAACCGACGTCGTAGTAGCTGCCGCAGTAGTAGCCCGGGCCGCCGTCAATCGCGTACCCGGCGCGCGAGGCGTAGATGAGCGTTCCCTGGTCAAGGTGCGAGAGAGAGGCGCAGGTCGCCTGCCCCGGGTCGAGGTAGTCGCCGTAGACATCCTCACGCAGGAACACCGTGCTGGCGCGGATGTCGGAGGGGTCGGCCGGGCTGTCGAGACGCGAGTCGGTGAAGCTGCGCTGGAAGGCCCACAGCGGCTGCTGGTTCAGCAGTTGCACCGAGAAGATCGATTCGAAGCGGTCATTCGCATAGCCGCTGGTCAGGGTGAGACGCTGCGAGGAGCCACCGCCGTGCTGCGTCTCGCCGTCGCGGAAGTCGATGGTCGTGCCGTCCGCCTTCTTCTTCATGATGAAGTTGATGACGCCGGCAACCGCATCCGAGCCGTACACCGCCGAGTCGCTGCCGCTGAGCACTTCGATGCGGTCGATCATGGTCGTCGGGATGTTGGAGATGTCGGTGAAGTTGCTGCTGCCGTCGTAGGACTGGGGGAAGTCGGCGATGCGTCTGCCGTTGACCAGGACCAGAGTGTGATTGGGCCCCAGGCCGCGCAGATCCACCGCCTGCGCGCCCGGGGAGAAGCCATTGGTCTGCTGGTTGTTGTCGAGCGCCCCGAGGTTCTGCGTCAGCGAGCGCATCACCGCCGGCATGTCGGCGAAGCCGTTGTTCTGAATGTCCTGCGCCGTGATGGTCAGAACCGGCGCGGGGCCCGCATCGAGGGAGGGCTTGGGGATGCGCGAGCCGGTGACGACCACCGTCTCCAGCGACTCCCCGCTCGCCGGGGTCTGTGGTCCGCTATCGGCCGCTGCACCGATGCCCGTAGCGCCGGCGCAAACCGCCAGGCCCACCCAGATGATGGCCAGTCTTCGCATGCGTGCTCCCCGTTGAAAACGCGGTTCTTTTGCTTCTTTACGGCCGCGAATCGCCCTGTCCCTCTCAGGGGCAGGCTACGATCTTTAACTCCAATCACACAGTTTGTAACATGCCGGGAACGCGCCGGCAACGCGGGCCCAGGCGGCCGGTGTCCCAGGCAGACGGTGAGAATAGGTCTATGTCGAAGCAATCCGGAGGCCCGCTACGGCTGCTCCTGTCCCTGCTGCTGCTCGCGGGCCTGTGCGCCAGCAGCCCGTTGAGCGCTGCAGTCCCGGGAGCCGCTGGCAGCTACCGGGACCACGACTTCGATTACTTCGTCAGTGGCGAGCCCCACGCCCCGCGCGCCCGGCAGACGCGCTTCCTGCTGGCGCTCATGGGGGGCGGAGGGCGGGTGGACAGCGCCTTTGCGGCGCTTGCGAGCGCCGCCGGTGGCGGCCGGATCGTGATCCTGCGCGCGGTGGCGGACGACAGCTACGACCCGACCGACGGCGATTACGGCGAGTCCTTCACCTCCAAGTGGGGGCCGGTCGCCTGCGCGCAGACGATCGTCTTCCACAACCGCGTTGCTTCCTACGATGCGCGCGTGCTTGCGATCCTCAGAAACGCCGACGGGATTTTCATAGCCGGCGGCGACCAGGCGAACTACCTGCGCTACTGGAAGGGCACGCCGGTGCAGGCGGCGCTGAATCGACACGTCGCCGCCAACCGCCCCTTGGGCGGCAGCAGCGCCGGTCTCGCGATCCTCGGTCACTACAGCTACACGGCACTCGATGGCGGGAGCCTGGAGTCCAAGGTGGCGCTCGCGGATGCGGGCTACGCCGGCGTGACGCTCGAGAACGACTTCCTGCATTTCCGCTGGCTCGAGCACACCATCACCGACTCGCACTTCTCCGCGCGCGCCCGCCTCGGGCGGCTGCTGGTATTCCTCGCGCACATCCAGGCACAGTGGGGCGAGTCACGGGCGTTCGGTGTCGGCATCGACGAGCGCAGCGCGCTCCTGATCGCCGCCGATGGACTGGCGCGGCTCGCGCCGGGCTCCGCCGGCTCAGCCTGGTTCGTGAGCGAGCCAACGGCGGCCGAGCCCCCGCTGCCCGGGCGGCCGCTTTCCGTGACAGACGTGCAGGTCGTGCGCCTGGGCCCTGACAGCACGCTGGACTTCGTGCACGGGCGCGCCCTGCAGGCGGCCGCGGAGACCACCCTCAGTGTTCACGCCGGCGTGCCGCTGGCCGATCCTGGCCTGCGCGGCATGTTGTCGCGTGATGTCGTGCCACCGGATGAGGACTGAGCGCGCCGCGGGTCGTTGCTAGTTGGCCGTCAGGCCCGCGTCGCGGAAGATCTGACATGCTTTCACGACGGCCTCGGGCGAGGGGGGCTCGGTCGACTCGAGCGCGTAGCGGATGCCGAGTGCCTGCCACTTGAAGCGCCCCATCTGGTGAAAGGGCAGCACCTCGACGCGCTCTACATTGCCTAAGCCCGCGGCAAAGGCGGCGATCTGGGCGATGTCGCCGGCATCATCGGTGAGCCCCGGCACCAGCACGAACCGAATCCACACCGGCAGCCGCCGGGCCGCGAGGCGGCGTGCCAGCTCCAGGGTCGGCTCCAGGTCGCGCCCGGTGAGGGCGCGGTGGCGCTCGCGGTCCCAGCTCTTGAGCCCGAGCAGAACGAGATCGAGGGCATCGAGATCCGCATCGGTCAGCTCGGCGCCGAGGAACCCGTTGGTCTCGAGCGCGGTGTGAATCCCCATTTCCTTCGCGCCGCTCAGGATCTTCATGACGAAGTGCCGCTGCATCAGCGGCTCCCCGCCACTCATGGTCACGCCCCCCGACATGACCTTGAGCCCGTGGCGGTACTTGCGCAGCTCATCGAGCGCCTGGCCGACGCTCACCGGGATGCCGTTGCGCAGCGTCCAGGTGTCCGGGTTGTGGCAGTACTGGCAGCGCCACATGCATCCTGTGGTCCAGCCAACCACGCGCACTCCGGGGCCGTCGACCGCGGAACCGGTGGTGAAGGAGTGCATGAACCCCATGTCGCCCTGCTCGAGGGCGCTGCGCACGTCCGTCTCCGGGACGTCGTCGCCGAGGTGCACCCGCAGGTCGAACGGGCTCTTGGCCTCGAGCGGGACGGGCTTGCGCTCCTGACTCTCCGCCATGGGGGGTACTCCAGTGGCTGAACTCAGGCACCGTGGAAGGTGCGGTTGATGACGTCGGTCTGCTGCTCGCGCGTCAGGCGCACGAAGTTCACCGCGTAGCCCGAGACGCGGATGGTGAGCTGCGGGTACTTCTCGGGATGGTCCATCGCATCGAGCAGCGTCTCGCGGTTGAGCACGTTCACGTTCATGTGAAAGCCCGTCACCCCGAAGTAGGCATCGAGCATGCCGGTCAGGTTGGTGACCCGGTCCTCCAGGGTCCGGCCGAGGCCGGTGGGCACCAGCGACACGGTGAGCGAGATGCCATCCTGCGCGTCCCGGTAGGGGATCTTGGCGACCGAGGCGGCGGCGGCGTGGATGCCGTGGCTGTCGCGGCCATGCATGGGGTTGGCGCCGGGTGCGAACGGCTCGCCCTTGCGCCGCCCGTCGGGGGTGTTGCCGGTCCCCTTGCCGTAGACCACGTTCGAGGTGATGGTGAGGACCGACTGCGTGTGCAGCGCGTTGCGGTACGCGGGGTACTTGCGCAGCTTGCTCATGAAAGTGCTCACCGCCCAGGTGGCGAGCTGGTCGACTCGGTTGTCGTTGTTGCCAAACATCGGGAACTCGCCCTCGGTCTGGTAGTCGGTGATCAGCCCGCTGGCATCGCGCACCACGCGCACCTTGGCGTACTTGATGGCCGACAGACTGTCGCACACCACCGAGAGACCGGCGATGCCGAAGGCCATGGTGCGCACCGGGCCGTAGTCGTGCAGCGCCATCTCCAGGCGCTCGTAGGCGTATTTGTCGTGCATGTAGTGAATGACGTTCATGGCGTTCACGTACACGCCCGCCAGCCAGTCCATCATCGCCTCGAAGCGCTCCAGCACGTCGTCGAACCCGAGCACCTCGCCCTGCACCGGCTCGCGCGCCGGACCGACCTGCTTGCCGCTCATCTCGTCGCGACCGCCGTTGATGGCGTACAGCAGGCACTTGGCGAGGTTGGCGCGCGCGCCGAAGAACTGCATCTGCTTGCCGAGCACCATCGGGGAGACGCAGCAGGCGATGGCGCCGTCATCCCCCCACACGCGCCGCATGGTCTCATCGCTCTCGAACTGGATGGAGCTGGTATCTATGGCGACCTGCGCCGCGTAGCGCCGGAACGCCTCCGGCAGGCGCGGCGAGTACCAGACGGTGAGGTTGGGCTCGGGCGCGGGACCGAGGTTGTAGAGGGTGTGCAGGAAGCGGAAGCTGGTGCGCGATACCAGCGGGCGGCCGTCCTCGCCCATGCCGCCGAGGGACTCGGTGACCCAGGTCGGATCGCCAGCGAACAGCGCGTCGTACTCCGGGGTGCGCAGGAAGCGCACGATGCGCAGCTTGATCACGAAGTCATCGATGATCTCCTGCGCCCGCTCCTCGGTGAGTGCCCCGGCGGCGAGGTCGCGCTCGAGGTAGATGTCGAGGAAGGTCGAGGTGCGACCGAGTGACATGGCGGCGCCGTTCTGCTCCTTGACGCCGGCGAGATAGCCGAAGTACAGCCACTGCACCGCCTCGAGAGCGTTGGCGGCCGGACGCGAGACGTCAAAGCCGTAGCCCTTGGCCATCTCCTGCAGGTCGCTGAGAGCGCGGATCTGCTCGGCGAGCTCCTCGCGGTCGCGGATCACCTCATCGAGCGAGGGGCGCGAGTCGAGCTGCTCCTTCTCGCGTTGCTTGTGCTCGATGAGCCGCGCGACGCCATACAGTGCCACGCGCCGGTAATCACCGATGATGCGGCCGCGGCCATAGGCATCCGGCAGTCCGGTGAGGATGTGCGAACTGCGGCAGCGGCGCGCGTCGGCCGTATAGGCGTCGAACACCGCGTCGTTGTGGGTGCGGCGATACTTGGTGAAGATCTCCACCACCTGCGGGTCGGGCTTGTAGTCGTAGGCCTCAAGCGCGCTCACCACCATGCGGATGCCGCCATTGGGCAGGATGCCGCGCTTGAGCGGCGCGTCGGTCTGCAGGCCGACGATGATCTCGTTGGGACGATCGATGTAGCCGGGCGCGTAGGCGGTGATCGAGCCTGGCACCTGCGAGACGTCCAGGATTCCCTTGCGGCGCTCCTCGACAAACAGCGCCTGCAGCTTCTCCCACAGCCGCTTGGTGCGCGCCGTGGCGGGCTTGAGGAAGGCGCCATCGCCCTCGTAGGGCGTGTAGTTCTGCTGGATGAAGTCGCGGACGTTGATCTCCTTGCGCCACAGACCGTCGCTGAAACCGCGCCACGGGTCCGTGCCCGGAGTGGGAGTGACTTCACGGGGTACGCTTGCCATACGCAGACTCCTAAGGGGGCGGCCGCGTTACGCGCGGGCCGTGCTTCCGCCGAGCACGCGCGCCATGTGGCGCGCGATCATCAGTTCCTCGTTGGTCGGGATCCGCCAGGCGGACACCGGGCTGCCGCTGCGTGAGATACAGCTTGCCTGGGCATTGTTGGCCTTCTCGTCGAGTTGGAGGCCGAGCCACGCGCAGCCCTCGCAGACGCGGCGGCGGATGAGTGCCGAGTTCTCGCCAATGCCGGCGGTGAACACCAGCGCATCGATCCCGCCGAGTGAGGCCGCGAGGGCGCCGACCTCCTGCACCACGCGGTAGACGAAATAATCTACCGCCAGGGCCGCGGAGGGCTCCTGGCTCTGCAGCAGCGTCGGCATGTCATTGCTCAGGCCGGAGATGCCGAGCAGCCCCGACTGCTTGTAGAGCATGGCCTCGACCTGCGGCACGCTCAGGGCGAGGGATTGGAACAGGTAGAGGATGACACCCGGGTCAACCGCGCCGGGACGGGTGCCCATGCACAGCCCGTCGAGTGCCGTGAACCCGAACGTGTTCTCGATGCTCTGCCCGGCCCGCAGCGCGCACAGGCTGGCGCCGCTGCCGAGGTGCGCCACGATCACCCGACCGCGCGCGACGGGACCGGCCAGCTGCGGCAGTGCGGAGGCGATGTACTCGTAAGAGAGGCCATGGAAGCCATAGCGTTCCACGCCGCCGCGGCGCACCTCCTCCGGCAGCGGCACGAGCTTCGCCACTGCAGACAGCGTGCGGTGAAAGCTGGTGTCGAAACAGGCCACCTGCGGCACGTCCGGCCGCGCCCTGGCCATCGCCTCGATCGCCGCGATGTTGTACGGCTGGTGCAGGGGTGCGAAGGGGATCAGGCCGCGCAGCTCCTCGAGCAGCTGCGGCGTCACCAGCGCCGGCGCACTGTGGCGCGGGCCGCCGTGCACCACACGGTGGCCCACGCCGGTCAGCCGCGCGCCACTGAAGCGTGTGCGCAGCCAGGCGGCGACGTGCTCAAGCGCCGCACGCGCATCACCGAGGTTCTCCGGCAGGGCGGGAGTGGGCAGCGTCGCGCCGGCGGCGTCGCGCGCCGACATCTTGGGAGTGGTGCCGATGCCCTGGATCTGGCCGCGGGCCTGCAGCGGCCAGTCCGCGCCGCCGCTGCTGCGGAACACGGCGAACTTGAGGCTGGAGGAGCCCGAGTTCAGCACCAGGGCAACATCGTCCATGCGAGTTACTCCGCGGCGCCCTGGGGCTGGCGGCGCGCGTGTACGGCGAGCATGGCCACGGCGCAGCTGGCGATGCGCGCGCGCACGCTGTCGGCACGGCTGGTGAGGACGATCGGCACGCGCGCACCGAGCACGAGCCCCGCGCTGTCGGATCGCGCCAGAAAACTCAGCAGCTTGGCGAGGATGTTGCCGGCCTCGAGATCCGGCACCAGCAGGATGTCGGGGTCGCCGGCGACCTCGGAAGTGATGCCCTTGGTGCGCGCGGCTTCGCGGCTGATCGCATTGTCGAAGGCGAGCGGCCCGTCAAGGAGCGCGCCTTTGATCTGACCGCGGTCAGCCATCTTGCACAGTGCCGCCGCATCGAGCGTCGCCGGCATCTTGGAGGTGACCGTCTCCACTGCCGCGAGGATCGCCACCTTGGGCTGCTTGAGCCCGAGCGAGATGGCCAGATCGACGGCGTTCTGGCAGATGTCGACCTTGTCCTCGAGCGTCGGGGTGATGTTGATGGCCGCATCGGTGACGATCAGCACCTTGTGGTAGGTGGGGACGTCCATCAGGAACACGTGGCTGATGCGCCGGCCGGTGCGCAGGCCGGTGTCGCGCGCCACCACCGCCGCCAGCAGCTCGTCGGTGTGCAGGCTGCCCTTCATGAGCAGCTCCGCCCGCCCGGCACGCACCAGCGCCACCGCCTGCGCCGCGGAATCGTGGCTGTGCTTGGCATCGATGATCTCGGCGCTGCCGAGCTCGATGCCGGCATCCTTTGCCACCTTGGTGATGCGCTCCCGCGGGCCCACATAAATGGGCACGATGAAGCCCTCGGCGGCTGCCTGCACCGCCCCCGCCAGAGCGCTGGCCTCGCAGGGATGGGCAACCGCGGTGGCCACCGGCGCAAGTCCCTTGCAGCGCGCCACCAGCTGCTCGTATTTTCCGGTGCCGGTTTGCGCGCTCATGACTCTTCTCCCAAGGCTCGCGTGACCTGCGGGCGGGCGGCCGGGCCGGTCTCCCGCAGCAGTAATGTGAGTACGAAGGCGACCGCGACGCCGATCAGCATCGGCTGAAAGGCAAACTGATAGTGCTCGAGGGTGCGGTCGGCGCCCGCTGAGGCACGGGACAGGAGACCGGCGAACACCGGCCCGAGCAGCGCGCTCAGCGTGAAGTTCAGAAAGTTGATGACGCCGGTCGCCGTGCCGCTCATGTTCGCCGGGTTGGCTTCCTTGATGATCGTATACGGCAGCATCGCCGCACCGGAGGCGAGCCCCGCCACGAATCCCACCACATACGGCGGCAGCTGCGCGTGCGGTCCGAAGAGTATCCAGGCGAGGCACACGAGCAGCACCAGCGCGCTCACGGCGATGACCGGCTTGCGGCGGCCGATGCGGTCGGAGAGGAAGCCGAGCAGGGGGCAGCCGATGATCCACCCGAGCGGCACGGTCGAGGAGCGCATCACGGCCTCGCCGTAGTCAAAGCCGTGCGCCTCCTGCAGGTAACGCACGCCCCACACCATGTCGAAGATGGTGGTCGGCAGGAACATCAGGCCGGCGATCAGCCCGCACATGATCGACTGGGGGTTGCGAAAAACGGTGGCGAGCGCGCGGCCGGCCTCGCCGACCCAGCCGTGCCGTTCCGGGGTCGCCGTAGCGCGCGGCAGAAACAGCAGCAGCAGCACGCTGATGAGCAGTCCCGCGGCGCCCATGTAGACCCAGAAGGCACTCCAGGACATGCCCGAGGCGATCGCGGGGCCGATCAGCGACTGTCCGGCAAAGCCGCCGGCCATGCCGAACATCTGGGTGGCGCCGATCAGGGTTGCCGCACGCGAGGCAGGAAAGTACTTGGTGGCGAGATAGACCGCGCCGAGGAGCGAGAACACCCCGCCGGCGCCCTGCACGAAGCGCCCGACACTGGCCAGCTGCAGGTTGCCGCTGGCAAAGGCCAGGGCGCCGATGCCCACCGCCGCGGCGCCGATCGGCACCACGGTGCGCGCGCCCCAGCGATCCAGCGCGACGCCGGCGACCAGGCTGAAGGGTGAATAGCCGTAGTAGAAGAGTCCGGCTAGGGAGGCGACGCCGATCGCGGACAGTCCGAAAGCCTCGGACAGCTCCGGCATCATGACCGCCGGTGCCGAGCGCAGCACGTACTGGTAGAAGTAATACACCGCCGCCAGCAACCAGGCGGCGGTGACGGCTCGTGCGGCACTCTTCATATTCGGCTTGCGCCGGTGGCTGCCCCCGCGATCGGATTACCCGATCCTGCCGAAACTAGCACGCGACATCGGGCCCCGGAACTGCCCAAGAGGGCATGTACGCGCAGCCATGTGACAGCTCCATGACAGGCGCGCGCGATCGCGAATCTCTGCCGCCCTGGGCGGCTGTTTAGAACACCGTGCGCCAGTCGCGCCGCATGCTGACGATGGTAATGCCGTAATCGGCCGCCCGATCGAGCGCTTCCGCGAGCGGGCTCACGCGGAAATCGCGGTCGTAGGCGACCTCGCGCTCGGCGTCGTCGTGATGCAGCAGCAATGCAAGACGGGCACCGCGGCCGGAGCGGGTATAGCGCAGCATGGCGAGGTCGCCATCGGAGTTCCCAAAAGCGAGGAGCGGACGGCGGCCGATGTGCAGCCCGATGTTCTGGGGCTTGGCCTCGCGGTCATCGAAGCTGCCGAGCTCAGCCACTTTGCGCAGGCTGGCGCGGTTGTCGTCAAGCTCGAAACGCAGCCTGCAGCTCGAGCCCACGACCTGCTCGGGCGGGATGCCGTACGCCTCGCTCGAGAACGCCCGAATGAATTCCACCCCGCCGCCGGAGACGATGTACGTCTTGAAGCCGCTCTGGCGCAGGTAGGCGAGCAGCTCGAGCTGCGGCCGGTAAGTGCAGTGCTTGAACAGGCGCGCGAACTTCGGATGCTCGGCGCTGCTCAGCCACGCGCTCGCCGTGGCCGCGAACTCCTCCTCGGTCATCCCGGCGTGCGTGCTGAAGAAGAGCTCCGCCAGGCCCTGCTTGCCGAGGCCGTGCAGCGTCTTCAGGTCGCGCTCGAGGAGTGCCTTGAAGGGCTGGCGTTCGCGCAGTGAGGGGTCCTTGGCGGCAAGGGCCTCGACGCGCGCGATGAGGAAGAATGCCTGCCCTGGCAGCGGCTGTTCGCTCCAGAGCGTGCCGTCGTTGTCGAACGTCGCGATGCGCTCGGCGGCTGGCACGAAGTCCGCGCCGCCCGGCCGGGTGATGCGCTCCACGAAGTCGAGGATTGCGGTGCGGGCGGTTCCTTCCTGCCACGATGACAGACGCTGATCGAGGGCCATCGACACTCCGGCGTTACCTTGGCGCTGCGCCATTTTGTGGCAGCGCAGGAAATCCCGCCATGGGACTTTGGGCCAACGGATTGTAAATCTCCTGCGGGCTCAATGCAGAAGCCGGTTTTCGTCAGGCTCGGCGCGAACCGCGCGCCACCGCTGGCACATAAGACCTCCGGTGTATTGCCGGCGCAACGTCGGCGCGGAACGATGGCGGCACGGAACCCGCCCGTAGCGGGCGGCCTGCGGCTGCCCGCACGCACGCACGCAACACCACACAGGAGCGCTCATCGATGGCCAAGTCCTCCGACAAGCCCAATATCCTCGTCATCTGGGGTGATGACATCGGCATCAGCAACCTCAGCTGCTACACCCACGGCTTGATGGGCTACAAGACCCCCAACATCGACCGCCTGGCCAAGGAAGGCATGATGTTCACTGATTCCTACGGTGAGCAGTCGTGCACCGCCGGACGATCTGCATTCATAACCGGCCAGAGCGTCTATCGCACCGGCCTCTCCAAGGTCGGCATTCCGGGCGCCAAGGCGGGACTGAAGGCCGAGACTGTGACCATCGCCGAGCTGCTGAAGAATCAGGGCTACGCCACCGGGCAGTTCGGCAAGAACCACCTGGGGGACCGTAACGAGTACCTGCCGACGCTGCACGGCTTCGATGAGTTCTTCGGCAACCTCTACCACCTGAACGCCGAGGAAGAGCCGGAGATGTACGACTACCCCGATCCGAAGGAGTTTCCGAACTTCCGCAAGAACTTCGGCCCCCGCGGTGTCCTGCACTGCTTCGCGACCGACAAGGACGATCCGACCGAGGATCCACGTTTCGGCCGCGTCGGCAAGCAGACGATCGAGGACACCGGGCCGCTCACCACCAAGCGCATGGAAACCTGCGACGACGAGTTCGTCGATGCGGCGCAGAAGTTCATCAAGAACGCCACCGACGCCGGCAAGCCGTTCTTTGTGTGGCTGAACACCACGCACATGCATCTGTACACGCACACCAAGCCCTCGAGCCTCGGGCAGGCGGGGCGCTGGCAGTCCCCCTACCACGACACGATGATCGACCACGACAAGCACGTCGGTCAGATGCTCGACTACCTCGACAAGCTCGGCATTGCTGAGAACACCTTCGTCATGTACTCGACCGACAACGGCCCGCACATGAACAGCTGGCCGGACGGCGGCATGACGCCGTTTCGCAGCGAGAAGAACACCAACTGGGAGGGCGCGTTCCGCATCCCCTGCATCGTGCGCTGGCCGGGCAAGATCGCGGCCGGCACCATCTCCAACCAGATCGTGCAGCACCACGACTGGCTGCCGACGTTCCTGGCGATGGCCGGTGACGACAAGGTGGTCGACAAGCTGAAGAAGGGCGACTACAAGGCCAACGGCAAGACCTTCAAGAACCACATCGACGGCTTCAACCTGCTCGACTACCTGACGGGTAAGCAGGCCAGGAGCCCGCGCGACATCTACTTCTATTTCAGCGACGACGGCGACATGCTCGGCGTGCGCTTCGACAACTGGAAGGTCGTGTTCATGGAGCAGCGCTGCCCGGGGACGCTCAACATCTGGGCCGAGCCGTTCGTGAAGCTGCGGGTGCCGAAGATCTTCAATCTGCGCACCGATCCTTACGAACGGGCCGACATCACCTCCAACACCTTCAACGAGTGGCACCTACGCCACGCGTTCATCATGTATCCGCTGCTCGCGGCGGTGGGCAAGTTCGTGGACACCTTCCAGGAGTTCCCGCCGGTGCAGCATCCGGACAGCTTCGCGCCCGATGAGGCGCTGGAGAAGCTCAAGGCCGCAGGCGGTGGCGGCTGAGGGATGAGCGGCGTGCGTCCGGGCCGCGAGCGGCGGCCCGG
>Ga0335076_10002636_pt1 | contig 17864 bp, 16 predicted proteins | sample Lox_Sample_25_FD_206717 | JGI IMG/M metagenome (GOLD analysis project Ga0335076, IMG submission 206717) | Soil microbial communities from Loxahatchee National Wildlife Refuge, Florida, United States - Lox_Sample_2.5 | ecosystem: Environmental > Terrestrial > Soil > Wetlands | place: USA... | reverse complement strand
CGCGCGCGGCGCGCCCGCCTGTGGCGGCCCGCAGGCAGCCGGATCTGCCCCCCGACCGAATCAGCTGCCGCTTCCACCGGACCAGTATGCGACAGGACCACGACACGATGAACCGGGATGTTTCAACATCTGAGCCGACGGAAACCACCTGCAATTCCGGTTTCCTGCGACTTTCGGCCGTCTCGTGTGCGGGCGCGGGTCAGCAGACCTGGATCCCCGGCGACCAGGGCGGGCTACCGGCGGGCACGACGAGGCCGGAACCTGAACCACACGAGGAGACCGATGGCCACGACCAGCAGCCACGGAGAGAACAGCAGGTGCAGCGCAAAGCTGAGTACGGCCAGCACGCCGATGGCGATCAGGGCAAGGACGATGATCCAGAGCATGTCGATCAATCTCCGTTCAGGATGGTCAGGTAGCAATCTCCAGGCTGCCCCGGCGGCCGCGGCAGGTCGATCCGGATCAACCCTGGCCTGACCCTGGTTCGGGCGGGAGGGCATCGGGGTCGCGGCAGGTGCACGGTCCCTGCTCCGGACGCGGGAGCGTGGCCCGACGCGAGGCTGCCGTCCTATGCAGGGAACGGCAGGCCCGCCAGGAGCGCGGGGCGACCAGGTCGCAGCCCGGCATGGCGGTCAGCGGCCGGGTCATATTGACGCCGGACAGTTTATGCTTGAGCGGTCGAAAACGTCGCGTTAATGACACACTGTAGGCCGGGATGGGCTAATTCATGTGTCTCGCGACGCAAATCTTACTGGGCGTGCACGGATCCTGGCTCAGATATCCCATGCAGGTCCAGAGCATCATCTTGCACACTGCATCCAGGTCGGCCTACGGCCCGGCTGCTGGCCCGGCGACCGGACACGATCGCAGCCCTGACGGCTAGCTAGTCTTCGCATTTGCCGGAATACCGGCGAGCCCGCGGCAACGTAGCCGACGGCGGACTCCTGGCTGCAGCGCAAGTCCGCAGCGCAATTGCGTGAGCAATTACCGCCGCGTTCTTGCTCCAGATTTGCCCGGCTGAATCGCGCGGGAAACGCGGTTTTTGCGGCGGGCAACCGCCGTTGCTGTTAGCTTCGGCATTAGGGGCAGAACCATTTAACTCTTCATGATCCGCAAGGGAAAGCGAACCATGATCCATAAGCGCCCGTCCGTTCGCTTACGCGTAATCCTGCTGGTCCTGGTTCCGCTGGCCTTCCTGGCCGGCCTCGCCAGCTACGACGTCACCAGGTCGGCGAGCAGCGCGCTGATGCTGACCAGGTCCAAGACGATGCTGACCGACATAGGTCCGCCGGTGGCGAGCCTGCAGCAGGCACTGACTGCCGAGCGAACCCAGACCACCGTCTATTTCGCCCAGCCAGCCCCTGATGCGCTGGCCGCGCTGCGGCAGCGCGAGGCGGCCACCGATCATTCCGTCGCGCAGGTCACCGCGGCCACGAACTCCGCCGTCGTGCGGCAGGACGCTTCTGCGGGCGGGAAGAGGGCAATTGCCGCGCTGCGGAAGGACATAGCGGGCCTGGCCGCGCTGCGCGCGGGCCTGGCAGGTCAGTCGGTCACCGGTCAGCAGGCGTTCGCGTCCTACAGCGGCATGATCGCGGCCAGTTACCAGGTTCTGGAGCAGGCGATCATCCAGGACGGCAACGCGTCCCAGGTACTGCCCAAGATCGCGATCATCGAACTGGCGATCTCCAACGAGTACGTACAGCAGGAGAGCGCGCTGCTCGACGGGGACCTCGCCGAGCGCGCGTTCCCGGCCAGCGCGTACCAGGGCTTCGTGACGCTGGTAGGCGCTCACCGCCTGCTGTACCAGCAGAGCTTCTCCTATCTCGACCGCGCCGATCGCAGCGGCCTGAGCCGGGACGTCAGTCCGCGGGTCGCGCGTACCGTCGCCGCGCTCGAGGACAAGATCGTCGCCGGCGGGCCGCGGCGCGGGCCGCCGCCGGTCCGCGCCGCCGCCTGGAACAGGGCGGTGGCGGCGCTCAGCGTGCAGGTCCAGCAGGCGGTGCGGCAGTCACTGGCGCGGCTCGTCGCCGGCGCCAGGTCGCAGGCGACCGACACGCTGCGCGGGCTGTACCTGACCGGAGGCATCGCGCTGGCCGCCGTCATCGGGTCGCTGGTGCTGTCCATGTGGATCGCCATCGGCCTGGCCAGGCAGCTTCGCGGGCTGCGAGACATGGCGCTGGAGCTGGCCAACGTGCGGCTGCCCGTGCTGGTGCGCCGCCTCGGTGCCGGGGAGGAGGTGGACGTCGCGTCGCAGGTGCATGACGTGACAGCGCGGCCGGACGAGATCGGCCAGGTCGCGGCCGCGTTCATGACCGCGCAGCGGACGGCCGTCGAGGCGGCCATCGATCAGGCGAGGATGCGCCGCGGCATCGGCGACGTGTTCAGGAACCTGGCCCGCCGGAGCCAGTCACTCCTGGCGCGCCAGATGATGCTGCTCGACAACCTGGAGCGCCGCGCCACCGGGCCGGAAGACCTGGAGAGCCTGTTCCGGATCGACCATCTCACGACCCGCATGCGGCGGCACGCGGAGAGCCTGATCGTGCTGGCGGGTGATCTGCCAGAGCGGACGTTCCTGGAGCCTGTGCCGCTCGTGGACGTGCTGCGCGCGGCGGCCGCCGAGGTCGAGGACTACACCCGGATCAGGGTCGTCGCGCGGTCATCGGCGGCGCTGACCGGACCCGCGGTCGCCGACGTGATCCACATGCTGGCGGAGCTGATGGAGAACGCCACCAGCTTCTCGCCGCCGACCGCCGATGTCCGGGTGACGGGAAGCCTGGTGTCCCGCGGCTACGCGGTCGATGTCGAGGATCGCGGCCTCGGCATGACCGGGCAGGAGCTATCCGAAGCGAATACCAGGCTCGCCGAGCCACCGATGTTCGACCTCTCCGGCTCCGACCGACTCGGCCTGCACGTGGCGGCTCAGCTCGCGCACCGCCACGGCATCCGGATCACGCTGCGCGAGTCCCCCTACGGGGGCACCACGGCCATCGTGCTGATCCCGGCCGAGCTCGTGGTCCGGCTCGACGGCGCTGCGGGTGATACCGCTCCTGCCGTCGGCGGGCCGGAGCCCGCGGAGGCTCGGGGCAACGGGCTGGTTCCGGCGCTGGGCCCGGTCGCCGGCAACGGCCACCGCTACGGTCACGGTCCGCAGACCGGACTGGCCGAGAGCACGCTTTCCGCCGATCCCCGCACGTCGGGCCGCCACGCCCTCCTCACGACACAGCTTGCCGAACCCGGCGCGGCGGGGCCGGGCGCGGCCGAATCAGGCCCGGCTATGCCGGGCGGCACCGGGCCGGCTGTGGCTCCTCATGACGGCAGTCCGGACGGACCGGCACCCGCGCGGACCGAGAACGGCCTGCCAGTGCGGGTCCGCCAGCAGGATCTGGCGCCGCCGCTCCGGGACGAGCCGGTCCGGGCGGCGCCCGCAGATCCGGCGGCGGATTCCCGGTCGCCGGACACGGCACGCCAGGTGATGTCCGCCTTCTGGCAGGGCAGGGCGCGCGGCGTTTCCGAGACCAGTGGCGGGCAGGCGGACGGTCGGGACGCGCCCGGCGGGGGCGAGAGCCGATGAGCGCCAGCTTCAGCTCGCAGCGGCTCGGGCGCAGTACCAGTACCGACAGTCACCTCGACTGGCTCGTCGACGACCTGGTGGTGCGGGCCGCGCACGCCGAGAAGGCCGCGATCCTCACCAGCGACGGCCTCGTCCTCGCCGCGTCAACGGCGCTCAGCCGGGAGGGGGCGGATCATCTGTCGGCTCTTGCTGCGGGCCTGGCGAGCCTGTCAAACGGCGGTGCCCGGCAGTTCGGTGTCGGCCAGGTGCGCCAGATCGTCATCGAGATGGACGACGGATTCCTCTTCGTCACCGCCGCCGGCGAGGGAAGCTGCCTGGCCGTGCTCGCTGGCAGGCAGGCGGACGTCAGCCTCATCGCCTACGAGATGGCGCTGCTCGTCAAGCAGGTCGGACGGCACCTGGCGGCCGGCGGTCGGCCGGCGCCGGGAGCCGCCGAAGCGATGTGAGGAACGCGTGGCGTACCCGCACGGACACTCTCGGCACCCTGGCCCGGTTGTGCGCCCCTACGCGCTTGTCCGGGGCCGGACCAGGCCAAGCGGAGCGGGGCTTGACGTCATTGCCCTGGTGCGGGCCCGCAGGATCGGCCAGCCCGATCTGACTGACCTGGAACCGGAGCATGTGGCGATGCTCGCCCGCTGCCAGCAGCCGATGTCGGCAGCCGACCTGTCCGCCGCACTCGACCTGCCACTCGCCGTGATCCGCATCCTCGCCGGCGACCTGCGAGACCGCGGCTTAGTCGTCATTGACCAGCCCCGCCCGGAGCAGGTCAGGAACCTCAGACTCCTCAGGGAGGTCGCCGATGGCCTGCGACGACTCTGACCACCGCGGTACGGCGGTCCGCCCTGCGCTAGCCGACGACGAGTCGGCCAGCGCCCCGACCGCGGTCAAGATCCTGGTAGCCGGCGGATTCGGAGTCGGCAAGACGACGCTCGTCGGCTCTCTCACCGAGATCCAGCCGCTGCGGACCGAGGCGGACCTGAGCCACGCGGGGGCCCTGGTCGACGAGCTGACCGGCGTCGAGGGAAAGCAGACGACCACGGTCGCGATGGACTTCGGGCGGATCGCAATTCACCCGGGTCTCTGGGTTTACCTGTTCGGCATGCCGGGCCAGGAACGGTTCTGGTTCATGTGGGACGACCTCGCGTCGGGAACGCTCGGCGCCGTCGTGCTGGCTGACACCAGGCGGCTGGCCGACTGCTTCCCGGCGATCGACTATTTCGAACGGCGCGATACGCCGTTCGTCGTGGCGCTGAACTGCTTCAACGGGCGGCGTTACCCGGACCTTGCAGAGGTGCGGCGGGCACTCAGCATCGCGGCGCGGGTGCCGGTCGTCATGTGCGACGCCCGCGAGGGGAGGTCGTGCCGGGACGCTCTCGTTGTCCTGGTCGAGCACGCGATCGACGTGCTGACCGGGTGCTCCGTCTCGGGCAGCTTCTGACCTGCGATCTCAGCTCGACACGGCGGGCCAGGCGCGGTGCTGGCCCCGGGTGTCAGCCAGATTGCCGCCGGGTACAGAGTGGGGTTAGAGCGCCTTCGAGGTGGGAGAGGTAGTCAGCCGATGCGATCTGACATCAAACCCGGCGGCATCTTCCCGGACTACGCTCTCCCGGACCAGACTGGCACGGTCCGCAGGCTCAGCGAGCTGCAGGGCCGTGATCCGATGATCCTCACGCTGGCGCGCGGCAGCTATTGCCCGAAGGAGCACCAGCAGCACCTGGAGCTGGCGGCGTTCCAGCCGAAGATCGCGGTCGCATACACGCAGATTGTAACTATTGCCACCGATGATCACCATACGCTGCAGGAGTTCCGCGCGTCGGTGGGCGCGCAGTGGCCGTTCCTCTCCGATCCGGGGCGGATCGTCCAGCAGGACCTTGATATCCAGGAGTACACCGACCCCGAGCACAACCCGATGATCCCGCACACCCTGGTGCTGAAGCCGGGGCTGATCGTGCACAGCGTCTACAACGGCTACTGGTTCTGGGGTCGTCCGTCCGTCTACGACCTGTGGCACGATCTGCGCGCTGCCACCAGCGAGATCCGCCCGGACTGGGACCTGAGTAAGCCCGGCCTGCGCGCGGAGTGGGACGCGCGCGACTTCTCCCACTTCCACGGCTGGGACCGGCGGTCGTCCGGGTCGGTCCCGTCGTCGTATGAGTAATCAGGCCAGCTGAGTTCCGAGGGGGCGGACGCGATGCGCACACCCGTGTGCGGCTTGCTTGGCATCGAGCAGCCGATCGTCCAGGCGCCCATGGCGGCGATCCCCCCGCTGGCCGCGGCGGTGTCGAACGCCGGCGCGCTCGGCATGGTGACGCTGACCTGGTCGCCCGACCCCGGCAGCGTCGTGCGCGAGACGGCGGCGCTGACCAGCAAGCCCTTTGCCGGGAACTTCATCCTTACCAGCGACCATCACCGTCATCTGGACCAGGCCCTCGAGGCCGGGCTGCGGATCGTGTCCTTCATGTGGGGGGACTCCAGCGGCTACGTCGGCTCCGTGCACGACGCCGGCGGGATCGTCATGCACACGGTCGGCAGCGCCGAGGAAGCCCGGCGGGTCGCGGCGTCGGGAGTGGACGTGGTCGTCGCCCAGGGCTGGGAAGCCGGCGGGCACGTCTGGGGCCGCGTCGGGACGCTGCCGCTGGTGCCAGCCGTCGTGGACGCGGTAGCGCCGCTGCCGGTGATCGCCGCGGGTGGCATCGGCGACCGCCGGGGCGTCGCGGCGGTGCTCGCGCTCGGCGCTCAGGCCGCGTGGCTCGGCACGCGATTCCTGCTCGCCGCGGAGATGCCGATTCACGACGAGTACCGGCGCCGGCTGATCGCCGCGGCCGAGACCGACCCGCAGTGGTACCCCGACCTGTATGACGTCGGCTGGCCCAGCGCCCCGCACCGCGCGCTGGCGAACTCAACGGCCCGGACCTGGAACGCGGAGGGCCGGCCGCCGGACGGGAAGCGGTCCGGGGAGGGCGATGTGATAGCGCATTTCGCCTCCGGTGAGGCGATCGTCCGGTACGAGCCGGCGCCGCCGATGGCCGGGACGACCGGTGACATCGAAGCGCTGTCGATGTGGGCCGGGCAGAGCGTGGCACTCGCGCGGCGGCCGCAGCCGGCGGCGGAGATCGTCGCCGAGCTCACCTCCGGCCTGTGACACCGGGCACTGGACCGGACAGAGGCTTAGCGGCACGGGAGGCCCACTCATGGAATACCTGGTCACGATGACCACTCACGTTCCGGAAGGAACATCCGAGGCGGACGTGGCGGACATGCGCGGCACTCCGGCCGGGGTCGTCGCCGACACCAGGGCGGGCGCGGCGATGCGGACCCGCGACGCAGGGCAGATGCAGACGATGCTGGACTCGCTGCCGATGGCGCCCTGGCTGGCTGAGGAGATCACGCCGCTCGTTCCGCATCCCAGCGCCCGGGCGGCCGCGGGCAGCAGGCCCGCCGCGGCGCGGGTGGGGTCGTCATGAGCGGGCCGGGCCAGCGGGTGGCCATCATCACCGGGGCCTCGCAGGGCATCGGCGCGGGACTGGTGGCCGGCTACCTGGCGCAGGGCTGGGCGGTCGTTGCCAACTCGCTCGATATCAAGCCGTCGGACGACCAGGCCGTGCTGACGGTAGCGGGCGACGTCTCGGCGGCCGACACGGCCGAGCGGATCGTCACCGCGGCCATGGAGCGCTTCGGGCGCATCGACACGCTGATCAATGACGCCGGGGTATTCATCGGCAAGCCGTTCACGGACTATACGATCGACGACTACCAGAAGACCGTCAGCGTGAACCTGACCGGCTTCTTCCTGATGACCCAGCGCGTCATCGCCGAGATGCTCAAGGGCGGCGGCGGACACGTCGTCAACATCTCGAGCACGATGGTCGAGCACGCGCACTCTGACTCCCCGGCGCTGCTGGCCTCGCTCACCAAGGGCGGGCTCGTCGCTGCCACCAGGTCGCTCGCGATCGAGTACGCGTCGCGCGGCGTACGGGCCAATGCGGTCTCGCTCGGGGTCATCGAGACGCCGCTGAATCCGCCCGAGTCCTACGCCGGACTCGCGAAGCTGCATCCCATGGGGCGCGTCGGCAAGGTCAGCGACGTGGTGGACGGCATCCTCTACCTGGAATCCGCCCCGTTCGTCACCGGCGAGATCCTGCACATCGACGGCGGTCAGAGCGCCGGCCGCTGACCTCTTTCCCGCGAAACCAGCCTAGAGTGAAGGCCTGGCGCGGAGGAGGCACACTTGGACGTCGTCACGGTCGCCATCCTCGTCACGTGGGTCGCCTTCTGGGTCTACTGGCTGGCCGCGGCCGCCGGCGTCAAGACGGCCAGCCGGGCCAGGTGGGGCCGGCTGGCCGGGTTCCGGGTCGCGGCTCTGCTCCTCGTCCTGCTGCTGGTGCGCGCCCGAGTCCTGAAGGGTCACGCGGTCACGCACAACCCGTGGCTGGAGGGCGCCGGGCTGGCGATCTTCCTGGCAGGACTCGGCCTGGCCGTCTGGGCGCGGCTTTTCCTCGGCCGCAACTGGGGCACCCCGATGTCGGAGAAGGCCGACCCGGAGCTGGTGACGGGCGGGCCGTATCACCGCATCCGGCACCCCATCTACTCGGGCATCATCCTCGCCATGGTCGGCACGGCCGTCGCGGTGAGCGTCTACTGGCTGATCGCGGTCGCGCTCCTCGGGGCGTACTTCGGCTACAGCGCCGTGATGGAGGAGCGGTACATGACACGCCGCTTCCCGGACACCTATCCGGCCTACAAGCACGCCACCAAGATGCTCGTCCCCTTCCTTCTCTGACCTAGCGCACGACCTGGCCGTCCCGCGGCTGCCGCCGGCTCCTGGAGCCGGACACCGTAGAGTTGAGGTGGCGATGGGGCTCGTCGTGATTTGCCGCCCAAGGCTGATGGCTCCTGGTAGGCGCCCTTAGGGCGAGGACGGGAGCGTGCGCGATGCGGCCGAGCCCCCGGCCGGCAGGAGCCCGCGAGCCGGCGGCATCAGACGGCGCGGCCGGCGATGGCGAGCGGTTCGTCAGCCTGCTGAGTCCGACCGCGCCCGCGGACTCCGCCGACGGTGAAGCTCCGGCGCCGGCCTGGGCCACCGACCTGAATTTTGATCAGGTCGTCAGCGCGGTGGCGAGTGGCCGGCCAGGAGGCGGCCTGGTAGCTCACGTCCTCTTCCAGCGAGCCGCGGACATCGAGACGGTGGCATACCGGCATGAGGTCTTCCGTGACCTCGACGATGCTCGCGTGCTCGAGGCGGCGCAGCGCTTCACGGGGCAACTGCACCAGGTTCGCGAGCATCTGCGTCAGCTGGCCGGGATGGATTCCGGTCATCAGCGGCAGGGCTGGTTCCTCGATGCCGCGGCGATCTACTGCGACGCCGTGCGCTCGCTGGCCGCCGATCTCGCCGGGATGAGGCTCTCATCGCGCGGCCTCAGCTCATTCCGCGCGCATCTTGCGGCGTATGTGGCGTCCGGCGAGTTCGCTGCCCTGGACCGGGACACGTCCGCGCGGAAGGCAGATCTCGCGAAGATCGTGTACCAGGTCCGGGTCAGCGGCCTGCGCGTGGAGGTGAGCCGTTACGACGGCGGGCCCGACTATAGCGCGGAGATCGAGAAGACCTTCGAGCGGTTCCAGCAGGGCGCCGTCAAGGACTACCGCGTGCAGTACCGGACCTGGCCCGGCATGAACCATGTCGGCGCGCAGATTGTCGCGCTCGTCGCCCGGCTGTTCAGCGCGGAGTTCGCCGCCCTGGAGGGCTACTGCGCCCGCTACCCGAGTTTCACCGACCCGGTAATCAGTCAGTTCGACCGCGAGCTGCAGTTCTACCTGGCCTTTCTCGAGTACATCCGGCCGCTGCGGGCAGCCGGGCTCAGCTTCTGCTACCCGCAGCTCACCGCCGGCTCGAAGGAGATATTCGCTCGCGACACCTTCGACCTCTCGCTCGCCGCCAGGCTGGCTCCGCAGCGCCAGACCGTCGTGACCAACGACTTCTACCTGACCGGCGAGGAACGCGTGATCGTCGTGTCGGGGCCCAATCAGGGTGGCAAAACGACGTTCGCCCGCACCTTCGGCCAGCTGCACCACCTTGCCGCGACCGGATGCCCGGTGCCGGGCAGTGCGGCCCGGCTGTTCCTGTGCGACCAGATCTTCACCCACTTTGAGCGCGAGGAGAACCTCGACAACCTGACCGGGAAACTGGAAGACGACCTGCTGAGAATCCGGCAGGCCCTGCTGGCAGCGACTCCTCAGAGTGTCGTGATCATGAACGAGATCTTCACCTCCACCACGCTCAGCGATGCGCGATTCCTGGGCGAGAAGGTGCTCGCTAAGGTCATCGAGCTGGACCTGCTCTGCGTCTACGTAACCTTCGTCGATGAGCTCGCGTCGCTTGGCCGGACGATTGTCAGCATGGCCGGCACGGTCGTACCTGACGATCCCGCCGAGCGGACCTACAAGGTGGTGCGCAAGCCCGCTGACGGCCTGGCCTACGCGCTCGCCATCGCCGACAAGCACCGTGTCACCTACGAGCAGCTCAAGGAGCGGCTGACCCCGTGAAGGCTCACCTGCTGTTCCCGGACCGGGACTTCGACTTCAGTGCCGAGCTCGAGGGCGGCAGCGGAGACCTGGCGAAGGACCTGGAGCTGGGCGCCGTGCTGGAGGCGATGGCGGCCGGCGACAAGTTCCTGTTCGACACCGCCGCGAAGGTGGTGCTCACGAGCCTCGCGGACCCGCGTGCCATCAGGTACCGGCAGGCCGTCCTCGCCGACTGCCTGGCCCACCCGCAGATCATCCGCGGGATGTACGACATCGCGGTCGGCGCGCTGCAGGACAAGCGCGGTGTCTGGGGCTTCCTGTCCTCCCAGCACCCGACCTCGATCCTGGCGGGAGCGATCAATCAGCTAGAGGTGCTGATCGTACGACTCAGGCAGCTTCGCCAGGTCGCCGACGACAACGCGGCCAGGTTCTCGTCCGATGGGCTGGCGAACTTGCTGCGCACGCTGCAGCTCGAGCTGGACGACGAGTACTTCGACGTGCTGAGCGGCCACCTCAGGCAGCTCCGGTTCCGCAGCGGCGAGCTCCTGAGCGCGCAGCTGCACAAGGACAACAGCGGCATAAACTACGTGCTGCGCTCGGGCAGCGCCAGGCGGAGCTGGCGCGAGCGCGTCGGGATCGACGCGCGATCCAGCTATACCTTCAGCATTCCGCCACGCGACGAGGCCGGCTCCCAGGCCCTGCAGGACATCGCGAACAGAGGTGTCAATCTCGTCGCCAACGCCGCCGCCCAGGCCGCGGACCACATTTCCAGCTACTTCACGCTGCTGCGGGCCGAGCTCGGCTTCTACATCTGCTGCGTGAACCTGCGCGACGAGCTCGCCGCCAGGGACCAGCCCGTCACGTTCGCCGACCCGGAGCCATGGCAGGCCGCGGAGTTCACCTGCACCGACCTGCGGGACGCAAGCCTGGCGCTCAGGACCGGGCATGTCGTCGGCAACGACGTCGACGCGGCGGGCAAGTCTCTCGTCATCATCACCGGCGCCAACTCGGGCGGCAAGTCGACCTTCCTGCGCAGCGCGGGCCTGGCCCAGCTCATGATGCAGTGCGGGATGTTCGTGACCGCAGCGCGGATGCGCGCGAGCGTCGTGCGCCGGATCTTCACCCACTTCATCCGGGAAGAGGACCGGGACATGGTGAGCGGCCGGCTGGACGAGGAGCTCAAGCGGATGAGCGCGATCGCCGACCAGCTCGGCCCTCAGTCACTGGTGCTGTTCAACGAGTCGTTCGCCGCGACGAACGAGCGCGAGGGGTCGGAGATCGGCCGCCAGGTGGTTCGCGCGCTCCTCGAGGCAGACATCAGAGTCTTCTTCGTGACGCATCAGTTCGACTTCGCTGACAGCTTCCGCCGGCAGCGCCCGGAATCGACGCTGTTCCTGCGCGCACCTCGGCAGCCCGACGGGCGCCGGACCTATCGGCTCACACCCGCCGAGCCGCTCACCACGAGCTACGGGCAGGACATCTACTTCCGGCTCGGCGGCTGGCTAGGCGAGCGCAGCTGACCTGGTGCCGCTGCAGCCGGCGCCGGATCAGCCGGCCGCAGCCGCCGGCGCTTCACCGGGCGCCCAGCAAGAGCACCGGTACCGTGCACGCCTGCACCGCGCGGTCGGCCACCTGGCCGAGCCGCGCCTTGCGGCGCCTGCCGTTGCCATGACGGCCGAGCACGAGCACGTCGAACCCGTGATCTGCCGCGTAGTCGGTCACCACCTGAGCCGGGCTGTCGAGATCGGTGTAGATGACCTGCACGCTCAGCCGCGCGGCGGCACCGACGGTGACCTCTCGCCGGAACTCGCTCAGCAGCGTGTCCGCGACCTGACGAGCGTTGTCCTGCTCGCCATCACCATCCAGGTCGCCGTCGGTGTGCGGCGGGCGCCGGCGCACCGACAGCGCCACGACGTGGCCGCCGTCACGGGCGGCGATGGCGGTCGCCGCGCCGACCGCGTCGACGGCGTCGGGCGAGCCGTCGTAGCCGACGAGCACCCGCCGGAACGGGCCGGCGATCCTCACGGCGTCCGCCCAGCCGAGCGTGGCACCAGCCGGTTGCTGCCCACCATGGCCTCCAGGGTCCTGGCCGGGGAAGTCTGCGCGAGGCCAGCAGCGAAGTCAATCGCGGTTGTGGCGGGCCTCATCGCCGTCACGCAAATTGTCGTGTGCGCGCGTGCGTGCCACAAGTGCCGTCCCGGCCTTGCCCCCCGCATCCGCGTTGCGACACTGCATCCTGGCGATGGGGCTCGCCCGGCACCGCTGCCGCGCCGGCCGGCCCGCGGAGCACCTAGCGTGCCCGCCGCGACGCCGCTGCCGCGCGGGCCGTCCGTGCTGACGCTGGATAGCGCCGCCGACCTGCTCACGGGGCCGGGATGCCCGGTATGCCGGTACACCGCCGAGGCCAGCGACCGTTACCTGGGCTGGCCGTGGCCGCCACGGTCGCGCCATGCGGCGGGCCGCTCTGCGTCCGGCATTATCTCGGCCTCGGCCGCGCCCACCCGGCAGCCGCACGACTGCTGGGCCCCGGCCACGTGAGCGCGGCCGACCGGATCAACCGCGACCTGACCGTCGCCTTCGAGCGGGCGGCCGCGGCCGGACCGCACGGCGGATCTCCCCGCGATGCCTGGCTGCGTGCGGCGCATCCTCGACGGTGGCGTGTCCGGCGGCTGCCCGCCCCGGCCGGCCGGAACGGGCATCAGTGCATTCCGGTCACCACCGCCAGCACAGCGACCACCGCGATGAGCATGTACGCGAGGTAGGCGTCCAGCCGCCCGGACTGCAGCCGTCGTGCCTGCCGTACCAGGAACGCGAACGGCCGTCGCAGCGGCAGGTACAAGTACCGTTCGGTGACCTCGATGACATCCGAGCTGTATTCGACGTGCGCGACCTGCGGGTGCGCGTGGTCCTGGTCGCCGGCCAGCGCAGGCTCGTCGACGCGAGTGACCGCCGCCCGGGTATGCAGTACGGCGGCCAGCACCCGGCGGGCCGGGTTCGCGAAGCCGAACGCCGTGTAGCTGTCGTGCCCGGATACGCCGGCGGTTGCCGACCGCCACGGCGGCACGCGACGGACGCGCAGCATGCGCCCGCCCGACGCCAGCCACGTGAACGCCGTCACGAGCGCGAAGAGCGCAGGCATGACCAGCCACAGCCATGACGGTGACAAGACGGAGAAGCCGGCGAACACCGGCTGCAGGATCCACGGCGACTTCAGCGCCGCCGTCACGGCTGACGCCGGCAGCACGGGCGCCAGCCCGGCCGCGATCACCCGGATCTCCAGCGGGGCCACCGCGGCCAGCGCCAGGCACGCGAAGGCGAGCGCGACGATGCCCGCCCGGCCGGCCGGGCCGGCGTCACGGCCGGAGCCGGCCCGCTCCCCCACCGGGCGGCCGAGTACCACCAGGCCGATCAGGCGCACGAACGTCACGCCGGCGAAGCCCGCGGTGAGCGCGACCGCGGCACCGGTAACGGCGAGCACGAGCCGGTCCGCGAGTCCCGGCACCCGGAACTGCTGCATCAGCGCCTCGAGCAGGAACCATTCCGACACGAAGCCGGCCGTGGGCGGCAGCCCGGCCAGCGTCAGGCTGCCGACGGCGAGCCCGGTGCCGCGCCAGGGCGCCGCGCGGGCCGAGCCGCGCAGGCCGTCCAGGTCGTCCGCGCCGGCACCCGCACTCGAGACAAAGAGCAGCGACTTCGCAGCCGTGTGCGCGATCAGCTGGAGAGTCGCGGCGACCAGGCCCGCTGCCATCAGCGCGCGGTCCGCGGTCGCACCGCCCACCAGCGCAACGCCGAACCCGGCCAGGATCAGGCCGGTGTTCTCCACGCTGGAGTACGCGATGACGCGCTGCAGATGGCCCTGCACGGCGGCGTGCGCGATGCCGAGGACAGCGGTCACGCTCGCCAGCAGCAGGAGCACGTCGGTAACCGCCGCTGGCGGCGGCCCGAGGAGGGCAAGCGTCCGCCAGAGCCCGTAGAAGCCGACATTCACCGCGACCCCGGCCATGATCGCGCGCGCCGGCCCCGGCGCTGCCGCGTAGCCGCGGGGCAGCCATACCTGGAAGGGCACCAGCCCCACCTTGACGGCGAACCCGCCGAGCAGCAGGACGACGGCCGTGCTGCGGGCGGGCCCGGCTGGCACCTGCGCGAGGCCCGCCAGCGTCAGCGTGCCGGACCTCGTCACCAGCAGCAGCAGCCCGGCCAGCAGCGACGCACCGCTGATCCGCCCGAATGCGAGGGTGACGAGCGCGGCCGCCGGCCGGCCGGGGACCTCCCGGCGGAAGCCGGCCAGTGCCCAGAATGCCAGCGTCAGCGACTCCCACCCGAACAGGAACGTGAACGCGTCCCTGGCCGTCAGCACGACCGCGACCGAGCCGAGCGCGAGCGCGCACGCCGCACCGAGACCGCGCCGCCGCGGACCGTCCGGCCCGGCCGCCCACGATGCGAGGGCCAGCGAAATCGCCGTGGCGGCGGCGAAGGCGATCAGCAGGAACAGCCCGGACAGCCGGTCTGCTGCCAGCCCGGGCAGCCGGGAGAACACCGGCCGCGCGCCCGCCGCGACCACTCCGAGCCATCCGCCAGTGCGCAGCGCCACCGGCCTGCCCGCCACCGCGGCCGCGCCGGCGGCCGCCAGGCATGCCGATCCGGCGGCGCAGGCGAGGTACGGGGCGCGCGCCCGGACCGCGCCGCGCGGCCCGGCGAGCAGGTCGGCCACGCCGCCGGCGGCCAGCAGCACAAGCCCGGCGCCGGCCATCACACCGTAGCTGCTCATCTACCGATCACCTCCGGCGGCAGGCACTTCGCTCCTGGCCCCCGCAGGCCCGCCAGGCCAGCCAGGCCAGCCAGGCCCGGCGAGCCGGTCGAGCGCGCGCAGCAGCGCGGCGAGGATCGCGAACGGGCTCGGCGGCGAGCCGGGCAGCCAGAGGTCGACGGGCACGACGTCGCCGATGCCGCCGGCGGTGGCATACGACGGGCTGACCACACCGCCCGACACCGCGTCGGTGCCCACCGCCACGACGACCTTGGGGTGCGGCATCGCGTCGTACGTTTCCCGCAGCGGGCCCGCCATTCCCCGTGCGCCGGCACCGGTGACCAGCAGGATGTCCGCGTGCCGGGGGCTCGCCGTGAAGAACATGCCGAGCCGGTGAATGTCGTAGACCGGGTTCAGCAGGGCCAGGATCTCCCACTCCTCGCTGCCGTCCGAGCCGGCGTCCACGTGCCGCAGGTGCACGGAGCGGCGCAGGGCCCTGGTCCGCTCGCGGAGTCCGCCGGTGACCGCCGCCAGGGATTCCGGCGTCTCCGCCGCCGGCACGACGAGCCCCGCCCTGGTGACCGCGGCCTGGTCCGGGCCCTGCGACCACGCGAATACATCGGGTCTGGCGGCCACGCACCGGCCGCACTGGATGCAGCGGCCCTGGTCAACTCGCAGCTCGCGGCCGGCGGCGATGATCGCGTTAGCCGGGCAGAGCCGCTCCGGGTCCGGGCCAGCGCCCGCTTCCGCCGGGCCGGCGCGGACCTCGGCGGGCCCGCGGGTGCCGGCCGCGTACTCGTCCGGCCGGGTCGGCCACCGCGTGGTCACCACCCCGTTGCGCAGTCCGCGAAGAGCCCACATAGCCGCCGTCCTACCGTGCCGCGCCCGCGACGGACACGCCGAAGCTTGCCTCGATGAACGGGAAGTCGGTCAGGATGTCGCCGGCGAACACCTCGTGCATCAGCACCAGGTTGTGAAACGAGGCCGGGCGGATCCGGCACCGCGAGACGACCCCGCCCTCGACCCGCACGTCATACAGCAGCTCGCCGTGCGGCGCCTCCGCCCAGCCCGCGGCGCGGCCGTCGGCCGGCTCGCAGTCGGTGCGAAGCGGGCCGGCGCCGGCCTCCGCGAGCTCGTCGGCTGCCTGGCGGATGAGGTGGAACGCGGTCGCTACCTCGTCCGCGCGCACTTCGAGCCTGGCCAGCGCGTCGCCGTCTGCGCGTGAGCTGACCGCCAGGCCGAGCGACCCGTAGGCCGCGTAGGGCCGCGACTGCCGGACGTCGTCGACCGCACCGCTCGCCCGCCCGACCGGCCCGAGCGCCCCGTGGGCGGTGGCGCGCGCCGGCGGCAGCGGTCCGGTGCGCCGCAGCCGGTCCAGGAACGAGGCGGTGCCGAGCAGCAGCCGCAGATCGCTGCTCACGTGCTGGTCAATCTCCTGCACGGCGGCCAGGACGTCGGCCGGAGCGAGCCGCGGCGCGGCGCTGACGCCGCCGGCCACCACCACGCCACGGCCGAACCTGCTGCCCGACAGCTGGTCGGTCAGTCGCAGCACCCGCTCCTTGTGCCAGCCGAACCGCGCGGTCGCCACCGCCAGCCCGGCCCCGTCGGCCAGCCGGAGCATCACATCCAGGTGGCACGCGACACGCTCGAGCTCGGCGTGCAGGGTCCGGACCAGGGCCGCGCGCCACGGAGCCTGCGTCCCGCCGATGGCCTCGACGGCCTGGCAGTAGGCGATCGCGTGCGCGACCGACGCGACCCCCTCGGCGCGCTCGGCCAGCAGCACGCCGTCCGCGGGCGGCAGGCCCTCCAGCCGCTTCTCGATCCCGCGGTGCTTATAGAACAGGCGCATGTTGAGATGCGGGATGTCCTCACCCGGCGTCTCCACCAGGTACTCGATCGACTCAACCACGCCCGAGCGGACCGGGCCGTGCGGAATGGTGAACAGGCCGGGCCCGACCGCGTGCCGCGGCAGCACCCGGGCATCGGGATCGATCCGCTCGGGGCCGCCAGCGGCACCTGGCCGTGGCACGTCGGCGACCCTGGCGGGAAGGACCAGCGGCTCCAGCCGCGGGTGGCCGGCGGGCACGACGCCGAACAGGTCATGGAGCTCGCGCTCGTACCAGAAGGCCGCGCCGACCAGCGGTGTCAGCGCCGGATAGCCGGGCTCACCGGCCGGCAGCACGGCCTCAAGCGCCGTGATCGTGCCAGGGCCGGCCAGCCGCGCAGTGAGCAGCAGGCCGCCGCCGCGGGCGGTGCCGAACAGGTCCGCCAGCCGCCTGCCGCCAGCGACCTCGCTCGCCACGGCGTCCCGCAGCGCCGGGATGTCCGGGGCCAGCTCGTGGTCCGCCGCGGGCGTCATGGCGCCCCGCCGCCGCCGAGGAGCGCGACCGCCCTGCCGAACAGGCCGGTAAGCTCCGCCGGCGGATGCAGGCCGAGCACCAGCAGCGCGATCACGCCGGCGGCGACTGGCACCACCATCCAGGCGCTCGGCTCGCCCCGGGTCACCGGTGGTGCCGTCGCACCGGTCCGCACGACGGGGCGACGTTCCTGGCCATCGGCCGCGAGGCCCGCGGCGGCCGGCCCGCGGTCCGCGCCTTGCGGGAGCGGCGCGGGCGCGCGCGGTGCGGGCATGAGCATCCGGGTGGCCGAGGCGGCGAGCCCGAAGAACGCAACGGTCACGGCGATGATCAGGAAGGCGGCGGCCGCGTACCGGCCCGAGCCGAGGCCGCCGGCGACGATCTCGAACTCGCTGCGGAAGAGGCCGAATGGCGGCATCGCGCCGAGCGCGAAGATCGCGGCCAGGAACAGCGGGCCGCTCCACGGCAGCAGGTCGAGTCCGCCGCGGATGCCGGCGATCCGCTTCGTGCCGAGCTTGCGCACCAGGACCCCGGCGCCCATGAACGCGTTTCCCTTCGCGGCCGCGTGCGCGAGCACGTGCAGCAGCACGCCGGCGAGCGCGGCCGGGGCGCCGAAGCTGACCCCGACGGCGAGGATGCCCATGTGCTCGACGCTCGAGTACGCGAGCAT
>Ga0335076_10002635_pt1 | contig 17869 bp, 14 predicted proteins | sample Lox_Sample_25_FD_206717 | JGI IMG/M metagenome (GOLD analysis project Ga0335076, IMG submission 206717) | Soil microbial communities from Loxahatchee National Wildlife Refuge, Florida, United States - Lox_Sample_2.5 | ecosystem: Environmental > Terrestrial > Soil > Wetlands | place: USA... | reverse complement strand
CCCGGACCGCCGCCTCGTAGAGCCCGCGGGCCCGGGCGAGGTCGCGGGTCCGCAGGCAGGCCTCGGCCTTCTGGAAGTCGACGCGCGCCGACTCCGCCTGGCCCGGCGCGGCCCCCCCGGTCTTGCGCCGGCCCAGGTACTCGGCGCGCCGCTTGTCGTCGGAGAGGGTCTCGTAGGCCTCGTTCACGGCGGAGAAGAAGTCCTTCACCGCGTCGGCCAGGTCCTTGAGCCCGGGCGAGGCGAAGCGGTCCGGGTGGAACTGCTTCGCCAGGGCGAGGAAGGCGCGCTTCACGTCGTCGCGCGAGGCCGTCTCCGGGACCCCGAGCCGGAGGAAGAAGTCCTTCTCCCGGGCGCGCGGCGCGGCCTCGAGGAGCGCCTTGCGCAGGAGCTCGTCGGCCGCGTTCGCCGCGGGCTTCGCCGGCGCGCCCGGCCCCGGGGTGGCCGGCGGACCGTGGGGGGGGGCGCCGTGCGCCGGGCCGGCGAACGGGCCGATCCCCATGTTGCGCATCGCCTGCTGGAGGAGGCGCTGCCGCCGGGCGCGGGCCTCGGCCGGATCGCTCCGCTTCCCCGGCGCGGGCGCCGGGCCCGGGGCCGGCGGCGGAGGGGGTGCGGTCGCCGGCACGGGCGCCGCGGCGGCGGGAGGCTCCTCCGCCGGCTCGAGCCCGATCTCGAGCCCGGCCAGGGTGTCCCCCGAGGGCGTGGCCCGCTCCGACGCCGGCAGGGCCAGGCCGAGGAGCAGGAGGGTGGCGAGGATCGCCCGGGCGCGCTCCGGCCCGATCTCGCCGCCGGAGAAGAACGCGTCCAGCGTGACCGGCGCGAGGAGCCGCGAGACGAGCGTCCGCTCGGGCGCGGTCCAGCGGAAGGCGGGCTCGACCTCGGCGTAGCCCGAGGCGAGCCGGATCCCGCCGTTCGCCACCGGCTGGAGCGCCGAGACCACCAGGGCGCCCGCCTGCGGCCGCTCCAGGGAGTCGACGATGGTCCGGAGCGGCGACAGGAGGGGCCCCTTCGTCCAGGCGGGCATGGGCGCGGCCAGGTCGAAGTGGTAGGACCCGCCGGGCAGGTCGGCGATCAGGCCGAAGTAGCCGGCCTGCTGCTCGGCCAGCGCGCGGTCGACGTCGGCCTGCGACACCGCCCCCATCTCCACCAGGAGCTCGCCCTGCGGCCGGCCGGACTCGGCCATGGCCGCGAGGCTGCGGGAGAGCGCGTCGATGTCGATGAGCCCGGCCTGGAGGAGGATCTGCCCGAGCGGCCGGATCCCGGCCACCACCTGGACGGCCACCGGCCGCCCGTCGCGCAGCCAGACCCGGGAGGTGCCGCCGCCGTGCTCGACGGCCAGCACCCCGCTCGCGCGGAGGTTCAGGGCCTCGAGCAGGATCGCGGCCAGAGGCGTCCGCGCGAGGTCCCCAGGCTCGTGCAGGAAGCTCATCGGCCCTGCATTCTACCCGCGGTCGCGCCGCTTTTCGAATTGACCCCGGCGCGCCCGCGCCTCACATTCGGGCGGGGAGGGGCGGCCGGGGGGCGGCCGGGCCACCGGGGGGCGCGCGGATGGGCGGCATCGGGATCGTGAGCAACCCGCTGGCGCGGCGGAACCGCGGCCGCCCGGGGGTGGCGCGCGCCCTCCGCGAGCGGCTGGGGGACGACGGCGAGGTGATCGACGCCTCGACCCCGGACGAGCTGGTCCGGGCGCTGGAGCGGTTCCGGGCGGCCGGGATCGACGTCCTGGGGGTGAACGGCGGGGACGGGACCGGCCACGTGGTCCTCACCGCCCTGGCCGAGGCCTTCGCGGGCGCGCCCCTCCCGCGCCTGCTCCTCCTGCGCGGTGGCGCCATGAACACGGTGGCTCACGGCCACGGGATCGGCGGGTCGCCGGAGCGGATCCTGCGCGAGGTCCTGATCCGCCGGCGCCACGGGTTCGCGCTCCGGACGGTGGAGCGCGACCTCCTCCGCATCGAGGGGGACCGGGGCCCTCCGCGGCTGGGCTTCATCTTCGGCACCGGCGTGGTGGTGACCTTCCTCGAGGCCTACTACGCCACCGGCCGACCCTCCCCGCTGGTGGCGGCGGCCCTGGTGCTGCGGGCGATGGGCTCCGCCCTGGTGGGCGGGAGCTTCGCCGCCGCCCTGGCCCGCCGCGCACCCCTCCGCGTCGCCACCGACGGGGAGGAGTGGCCGGACGGGAGCTACCTCACCCTGCTCGCGGGCTCGACCCCGGACCTGGGACTGGGCTTCAAGGTGTTCCACCGCTGCGGCGAGCAGCCGGGGTTCTTCCACGCGGTGGGGGTGACCGCGAGCGTGGCCCAGGTGGCGCTCGCCGTTCCGCGCATCCACGCCGGGCGCCCCTGGCGCCGCCGGCACGCCCTCGACGAGGTGGCGCGGGACCTCCTGGTGGAGGGCGAGCGGCCGCGGTTCACCATCGACGGCGACCTCTACGCGGCGGAGGAGCGGGTCCGGGTGACCACCGGCCCGGCCCTCGAGCTCGTGATCCCCTGAGGGGAGCGCATGCCGCAGCCGGACGCGCTCGACCCCGCCCCCCTCAGCGGGTAACCTTCGGGTGAACCATGCGGCAGACCCACGCCGGGACGAGCGACGTCGGACGGAAGCGGACCCACAACGAGGACGCCTTCCTCCTCCTGCCCGAGGAGCAGCTCTACTGCGTGGCCGACGGGATGGGCGGGCACGCCTCGGGCGAGGTGGCCGCCCGGATCGCCGTGGAGGAGATGGCCGAGTTCTTCCGCCTCACCGGCCGCGACGAGGACGCCACCTGGCCGTTCAAGCCGGACCCGGCCCGCGGCCCCGACGAGAACCGGCTCCTCACCGCCGTCAAGCTCGCCAACCTGAGCATCCACGAGCGGGCCCAGGCGGACGAGCGGCTCCACGGGATGGGGACCACCCTGGTGGCGGTCTCCTTCCCGCGCGAGGGCCGGGCGGTCCTGATCGGCCACGTGGGCGACAGCCGCGCCTACCTGCTCCGGCAGGGGAAGGCCCGCCAGCTCACCGAGGACCACTCGCTCCTCAACGACTACCGGAAGACTCGCGCCCTCACCCCCGAGGAGATCGAGGCCTTCCCGCACAAGAACGTGATCGTGCGGGCCCTGGGGATGAAGCCGGCGGTGGAGGTGGACCTGCGCCGCGAGGAGCTGCAGGAGGGCGACGTGATCCTGCTCTGCTCGGACGGCCTCTCGGGGATGGTGCCGGACGAGCGGATCGCCGAGCTCGTGCGCGGCGCCCGGGGCGATCTCCGCCGGGCGGCGCAGGCCCTGGTGGACGCCGCCAACGAGGCGGGGGGCGTGGACAACGTCACCTGCGTGCTGGTGCAGGTGCAGTAGGCTCGCCCGGATCGCGGACCCGGAGCTCCCCGGCGGCGATCGCGTCCTCCACCCGCTCCCCCGGGGCGACCCGGGTCCCCTCCCAGACCACGGCCCGCCGCACCGCCGCGCCCGCCCCGATCCGCGCCCCCGCGCCGATCACCGCCTGGGGGCCGACCTCGGCGCCGGCGGCGATCTCGGCCCCCGCCTGGATCAGCGCCGGGCCGGCGAGCCGGGCGCCGGGCGCGATCCGGGCCGAGGGCGCGGCGCGCACCCCGGGCGCGAGCTCCGCGGCGCCGGCGACGGGATCCGCCCCGCGGAAGCGGCCGGGGGGGAGGCGCCCGGCGAGGAGGTCCCGCGAGGCGGCCAGATAGCGGCCGGGCGTGCCGAGGTCGTTCCAGTAGCCGCTCGCCACGTGCCCCCGGACCTGCCCCCCGGCCATCAGGGCCGGGTAGACGTGGCGGTTCACGTCGCGCTCGAAGGGCTCGGCCGGCACCTCGGCGAGGAGGGCGGGCGAGAGGACGTGCACGCCGGAGAAGTGCCAGGGCGAGAGGCCGTCTCCGCCCGGGCCGAAGGCGCCGGCGATCCGCCGCACCGCCCCGCCGGCGTCCACCTCCACCGCCGCGTAGCGCTCCCCGGCGGGCATGGGGAGGAGCACCATGGTGGCGAGGGCCCCGGAGGCGCGGTGGGCGGCGAGCGCCGCGCCGAGGTCCACGTCGAAGAGCACGTCGCCGTTGAGGACCAGCAGCGCCCCGGCGCCGGCGAGGAGCGGCGCGGCCTCCCGCAGGGCTCCGCCGGTGCCGGCGATGACCGGCTCCCGCGACACCGCCAGCTCGAGGCCGAGGCCGGCGGCGGCCGCCTGGGCGGCGGCGGCCATCTCCTCCGGCAGGTGGTGCACGTTGACCACCGCGCGCCGCACCCCGGCGCCCCGGAGGAGCGCGAGCGACCAGCGGATGAGGGGGACGCCGCCCACCGGCACGGCCGGCTTCGGGACCCGGCCGGTGAGGGGCCTCAGCCGGGTACCCAGGCCGGCGCAGAGGACCATCCCGGCGACGTCGCCCATGGTAGACGCGAGTGTAGCCGATGCGCACCGCCGCGCGCCTTCGCCTCGTCTACCTCCTGTACTACGCGAACGTCGGCGCGTTCCTCCCCTACTTCGCCGCCTACCTGCGCGGGCTGGGCTGGAGCGGCGAGCGGATCGGGGCGGTGCAGATGCTCCCCTCGCTGCTCGGACCGGCGGTCGCCATGGCCTGGGCCGCCTGGGCCGACCGCCACGCAGGGCCGGCCCGCGCCCTGCGCCTGGCCTCGGCCTGGGTGGCCGGCTGGGCCTGCCTCCTCCCGTTCGGGCGCACGCCGCTCGCGGTGGGGGGCACGATCCTCCTCATGGCCCTCGCCGACCGGGCCCTGGTGCCGCTCGTGGACGCGATCACCCTCGAGCACTGCCGGGCCCGACCGGGGGCGACCTACGCCCGGATCCGGCTCTTCGGGTCGCTCGGCTTCGTGGCCGCCTCCCTGGCGGTGGGGAGGGCCCTCACGATGCGCGGGAACCGCCCCGGCGATCCCCTCGTCCCCTTCGCCGCGGCCGCCTGCATCGTCGGCTGCGCCCTGGGCACCCGCCGCCTGCCGCCCGCCGCCCCGCTCCCCCTGGGCGCGCGCCCCGGCCCGGCCGATCTCCTGCGCCTGCTCGGCGATCGCCGCCTCCTCGTCCTCCTCGCCGCCTGCGCCGTCCACTGGGCGGCGCTCGCCCCTTATCACCTCCTCTTCGGCGTGTTCGTCCGCGATCGGGGCCTCCCCGCCGACGTGACCGGGCTGGGGATGGCCGCCGGGGTCGTGGCCGAGATCGCCGCCCTCCTCGTCTTCCCCCGCCTCCAGGCACGGCTCCCCCTCCGGGCCCTCTTCACCGCCTCGTTCCTCGCCTCGGCGCTCCGCTGGGGGCTCCTCTCCCGGGCCGGCGGCCCGGCCGAGATCGTGCTGCTCCAGCTCCTGCACGGGGCGAGCTTCGGGCTGTTCTGGGGGAGCGCCACCGCGGCCCTCCTGGACCTCGTCCCCGCCCCGCTGCGTACGACCGGGCAGGCGCTCTTCTCCGCGATCGTCTTCGGCGCCGGAAACGCCGCGGGGTACGCGCTCGCCGGCCTCGGATACGACCGCTTCGGCGCCGTGGCCCCGCTGTACGGTCTGGCGGCGGCGGTGGAGGTGATCCTGGCGGCGGCCGGGCTGGCGGCGCTCGGCTGGCGACGCGAGCGGTAGGCTCGCGGGCGGGCGGTGGGACGGTCCCCCGCGGCCGGGCTCGGGAGAGCCCGTTCCGGTCGTATCCACGGACGGAGCCCGGGGCCCTGCGACAAAGCGCCCATCTCCGCGTCAGGGGAGCGCAGGACACCCGCGTCGGCTGCTGGGATTCTCTTCACCCGATTGCGACCAGCTGACGCACCCGAATTCGGGCACTTGACGCAACGTGACCCCGCAATGGTTGCGGTACCGCGCCAAAGTGGACCGGAATCAGCCAATTCTTTTGATCTACGACAAGATACCGCGCAAGATTGTGCCTCTACCCCCTACCGTCCGCGCAGAGCTTGCTGTAGTCTTCCCGGCCGTAGCTCCCCGGAACTGGATGTGTGCGCCCGCCGACAGGCGGGCGTGGTTTCGGCGGTCGCACTGCACTTTCGAGCGATGACCGGCCCCCCGGCCCTCCAAGGAGAGTCCCACATGGCGGAAGCGGCACGCAGCAACCTCAAGGAAGTGCGGGCCAACAAGTCCGCGCACGAGCTCCTCGAGTCGCCGGACTTCAAGGCGCTCGTGGCCAAGCGCTGGAGCGTGAGCCTCCTTCTCCTCGCGCTCCTGTTCGTGAGCTACTACGGCTACATCCTGCTGATCGCCGCCAACAAGGCGATGGTCTCCCAGAAGGTCGGCGAGGTCACCACCCTGGCCATCCCGCTGGGCGTGTTCGTGATCGTGTTCGCCTGGATCCTGACCGCCCTCTACATCATCTGGGCGAACAAGTCCTACGACCCCGAGGTGGAGCGCCTCAAGGGTCAGCTCAAGCACTAGCCCGGGAGACCTGACCACATGAACCTCGGCGCTCTCCAGCAGCTGCTCCTCGGCCAGGCCGCCCCCGCCACCACCTCCCTCGGCAGGCCCACCGTCGAGTCGATCGGGTTCTTCTTCCTGATCGTGGCGGTGACCCTCGTCATCACCTACTGGGCCGCGAAGCGGACCAAGACCTCGAAGGAGTTCTACGCGGCCGGCCGCAGCGTCTCCGCGATCCAGAACGGCTTCGCCCTCGCCGGCGACTACATGTCCGCCGCCTCGTTCCTCGGCATCTCCGGCATGGTGGCCCTCAAGGGCTACGACGGCATGATCTACGCCACCGGCTGGCTGGTCGGCTGGCCGGCCCTGATGTTCCTCATCGCCGAGCCGCTCCGGAACCTCGGGAAGTTCACCTTCGCGGACGTGGTGGCCTTCCGGCTCCGCCAGAAGCCGGTCCGGATCGCGGCCGCCATCGGCGGCATCCTCACCGTGCTCACCTACACCATCGCCCAGATGGTCGGCTCGGGCTCGCTCATCAAGCTGATGTTCGGGCTCCAGTACGAGTACGCCGAGATCATCGTGGGCGTGGTCATGCTCGCCTACGTGCTCTTCGGCGGCATGATCGCCACCACCTGGGTGCAGATCATCAAGGCGGTGCTGCTGCTCTTCGGCGTGACGGTCATGTTGATCCTGGTCCTGGCCCAGTTCGGGTTCAACCCGGGCAACCTCTACCAGGCGGTGGCCACCAAGTACGGCCAGTCCGCCCTCGAGCCGGGCGCGCTCATCAGCAGCCCGCTCGAGGCCGTCTCCCTCGGGCTCGCCCTGATGTTCGGCCTCCTCGGCCTGCCGCACATCCTGATGCGGTTCTACACCGTGCCGGACGCCAAGGCGGCCCGGAAGTCCGTGCTCTACGCCACCGGGTTCATCGGCTACTTCTACATCATCATCCCGATCGTCGGCTTCGGCTCCTCCGTCCTGGTGGGCCGCGACCTGATCACCAAGATCGACAAGGGCGGGAACATGGCCTCCCCGCTCGTGGCCGAGCTCCTCGCCGGCACTCCGTTCCTCGGCTTCATCGCCGCGGTGGCCTTCGCCACCATCCTCGCGGTGGTGGCCGGCCTCACCCTCGCCGGCGCCTCCGCCTACTCGCACGACATCTACGTGAACGTCATCAAGGGCGGCCACGCCTCCGAGGAGGAGCAGGTCAAGGCGGCCAAGATCGCGACCGTGATCTTCGGCGTCATGGCGGTGCTCCTCGGCATCCTCTTCAAGGGGCAGAACGTGGCCTACATGGTCGGCCTCACCTTCGCGGTGGCGGCCAGCGCCAACTTCCCGGCCCTCCTGCTCTCCATCATCTGGAAGCGGATGACGACCTGGGGCGCGGTCTGGTCGATCCTGGTCGGCACCTTCGTGTCCATCGGCATGATCGTGCTCTCGCCCACCGTCTGGGTGGACGTGCTCAAGAACCCGGCCCCCATCATCCCGATCAAGAACCCGGCCATCTTCTCGATGACCGCGGCGTTCCTGGTCGGCTGGGTGGTGTCGCTCCTGACGCCGGAGGCCGAGGCCCAGGACAAGTTCGAGGACGAGAAGCTCCGCACCTACCTCGGCGTCGGCGCCGAGTAGGGGGGGGACCCGCGGCCGCCGAGCGGCCGCCGGAAAGGACCGCGGGCGGGCCTCCGGGCCCGCCCGCTCTCGTCTCGGGCCCGGGCTCGCGCTCCGCGGCGGGAGCGCGCCCCTCAGGCCGCCAGCTCGGGCACGTGCCGCCCGAGCAGCTCCTGCAGCTCCGCCAGGTCGGGCCGGCGCCCGAGCGCCTCGCGGACGTAGCGGAGCGAGGCGGGGATGGAGACCAGGAAGCCGGGGTTCCCCTTCACCCGGTCGATGAAGACGAACCGGCCGGCGTCCTTGAGCTTCCGCTGGACGGTGAGGAGGTCGAAGGTGGCGCGGAAGGCCGCCGGATCGAGCCTCGGCCCGCCCGCCTCGGCGAGCCGGTCCAGGTAGCGGCGGACCATCCGGTCGACCAGGTCGGGGGGGAGCTCCACGTAGCTGTCGCGGAGGAGGGCCACCAGGTCGTACTGGCGCGGGCCGAGGAGCGCGTCCTGGAAGTCGATGATCGCCTGCTCCCCGCCGGGCAGGACCATGAGGTTCCGCGACTGGTAGTCGCGGTGGGTGAACCCCTTCGGCTCGGCGGCCAGCGCCCGGGCGATCGCGAGGAACTGGGCGTCGAGCCGGCCCCGCTCGGCGGGCGAGAGCGCGGCGCCCTTCCAGGCCTCGAGCAGCCACTCCCGGAAGTGGTGCAGCTCCCAGAGGTAGAGGTCCTGGTCGAAGGCGCGGGTGAAGGCGATGCACCGCGCCTCCCCCGGGCCGAGCCGCTCGGCGGCCGCCCGGAGCGCGGCCAGGCGGTCGATGGCCCGGGCGTAGAGGGGCTCGGCCGGGTCGCCGGCCAGGAGGCGGGTCTCGAGCATCTCGTCGCCCAGGTCCTCGAGGACCATCAGGCCGCCCTCCGGATCGTCCTCCTCGAAGGCCAGGATCTCCGGCACCCGCGCGCCCACCCGGGAGAGGAAGCGCTGCACGTCGACGAACGGGTCGACCGCCGGCGGCCCGCCCTGGGTCACCTCCTCGGGCCGCGCCCCCGGCGGCAGGACCATCACCACCTGGGAGGCGCGGGCCTGCGGGGGGAGCGGCGAGCCGTCGGCGGCGCGAGGCGGCCAGTCGCGGCCGAAGGCGCCGACCCGCCAGTAGCTGCGGAGGGAGGCGTGCCCGGCCAGCCGGCGCACCGGCGCGCGGGAGACGTCCCGCCCGGTGGCGCGGGCCACCGCCCGGCGCACCCGCGCCTCGGTCCTGGGATCGCCGGTCGGATCGGCCATCGTTCCTCCTCGCATCGGCCCGGATCCCGGGCGGCCCGCCGGCCGCCGGCCCCGCGCGTTGACGGGGTTCCGGGCGCCTGCCTATAACGCCGGGATCCCGGCACTTACCGCCCCGGAGCGCGCCCCATGGCCTACCACGAGAACGTCCTCGCCGCGATCGGGCACACGCCCCTGGTCCGCCTCCAGAAGGTGGTCGGCCCGGAGGACGCCACCGTGCTCGTGAAGCTCGAGCACATGAACCCGGGCGGCTCGATCAAGGACCGGATGGCGCTCCACATCATCGAGAAGGCCGAGCGGGCGGGCCTGCTCCGGCCCGGGGGGACCATCGTCGAGAACACCAGCGGCAACACCGGGGTGGGCGTGGCGATGGCCGCGGCGGTGAAGGGCTACCGCTGCGTCTTCACCATGCCGGACAAGATGTCGAAGGAGAAGCAGGACACCCTGAAGGCGTTCGGGGCGCAGGTGATCGTCACCCCGACCAACGTCCCGGCCGACTCGCCGGACAGCTACTACTCGGTGGCCAAGCGGATCGCGGCCGAGACGCCCAACAGCTTCTACCTGAACCAGTACCACAACCCCGACAACGTCGAGGCCCACCACCGGCTCACCGGCCCGGAGATCTGGGAGCAGACCGGCGGGCGGCTCGACGCCTTCGTGGCCGGCCTGGGCACCGGCGGGACGATGAGCGGGTGCGGGAGGTTCTTCAAGGAGAAGGACCCGCGGGTCCTGAACGTGGGGGTCGACCCCATCGGCTCGATCTACTTCTCCATGTTCAAGACCGGCAAGCTCACCCAGCCCCACGTCTACAAGGTGGAGGGGATCGGCGAGGACATGATGTGCGGGGCGATGGACCTCTCCGTCCTCGACGACGTCCGCCAGGTGAACGACGCCCAGGCCTTCGTGATGGCCCGCCGGCTGGCGCGCGAGGAGGGGATCCTGGCGGGCGGCTCCTCCGGGGCGGCGGTGCACGTCGCCGTCCAGCTCGCCCGCGAGCTGGGCAAGGGGAAGGTGATCGTGGTGCCCCTCCCCGATGGCGGCCGCGCCTACATCTCCAAGTTCTTCTCCGACGAGTGGATGCGGGACAACGGCTTCCCGGTGAACGGGGGTGAGCCGGTCTCCGCCGCCACGGTGAAGGAGATCCTGGGCCGGCGCCGGGGCGAGGTGATCACCGCCCGCCGCACCGACAAGGTGGAGGCGGTGGTGAAGAAGATGAAGGAGCACGACATCTCGCAGATGCCGGTGGTGGACGACGCCGGGCGCGCCACCGGCATGATCCACGAGTACGACCTGCTCAACTTCCTCATCGAGGGGAAGCACCGGCTCTCGGAGGTGGTCGAGCCGCTGGTGCAGCCGCTCCAGGGCGTGGTGACCCCCGACACGCCCATCGGGAAGCTCCGCGACATCTTCAACGACGACAACGTGGCGGTGGTGAAGGAGGGCGACCGGGTCACGGGGATCGTCACCAAGATCGACCTGATCGACTTCCTCGGCCAGCGGCTCAAGTAGGGGGCGCCATGACGAAGGACCCCGGTCTCACCCTCGACACCCTGGCGATCCACGCCGGGCAGGCGCCCGATCCCGCCACCGGCGCGATCATGACGCCCGTCTACCTGACCTCGACCTACGTCCAGGACGGGCCGGGCGTCCACAAGGGGTACGAGTACTCGCGCACCCAGAACCCGACCCGCCACGCGCTCCAGGACTGCCTGGCGGCGCTGGAGGGGGCGCGCCACGGACTGGCCTTCGCCTCGGGGCTGGCGGCCACCGACGCCATCCTCCACCTGCTCTCCGCCGGAGACCACGTCCTCGCCTCCGACGACGTGTACGGGGGCACGTTCCGGATCTTCGACAAGGTCCACCGGCGCCATGGGCTCGAGTTCACCTACGTGGACATGGCCGACCCGGCCAACGTGGCCCGCGGGCTCCGGGAGCGCACCCGGCTGGTCTGGATCGAGAGCCCCACCAACCCCATGCTCAAGATCGTCGACCTGGCCGAGGTGGCCCGGATCGCCCGGGCGCACGGGGCGAGGACGGTGGTGGACAACACCTTCGCCACCCCCTGCCTCCAGCGCCCCCTGGAGCTGGGGATCGACGTGGTGGCCCACTCCACCACCAAGTACCTGAACGGCCACTCGGACGTGATCGGCGGGGCGGTGCTGACGAGCGACGAAGGGCTCTTCGACCGGCTCCGGTTCCTCCAGAACGCGGTGGGGGGCGTGCCCTCGCCCATGGACAGCTTCCTCGTCCTCCGCGGGCTGAAGACGCTCCCGGTCCGGATGGAGCGCCACTGCCAGAGCGCCCTCCGGGTGGCCCGCTTCCTGGAAGGACACCCGCAGGTGGAACGGGTCGTCTACCCCGGCCTCCCCTCCCACCCGCAGCACGCCCTGGCCGCCCGGCAGATGAAGGGCTTCGGCGGGATGCTGACCTTCTTGATCCGCGGCGGGCTGCCGGCGGCCAGCGCGTTCCTCCGGGCGGTGAAGCTCTTCGCCTGCGCCGAGTCGCTCGGCGGCGTCGAGAGCCTCATCGAGCACCCGGCGATCATGACCCACGCCTCGGTGCCCCGGGAGACGCGCGAGGCGCTCGGCATCCTCGACGGCTTCATCCGCGTCTCGGTCGGCCTCGAGGGGGTGGACGACCTCGTCGCCGACCTCGAGCGCGGCTTCGCCGCCGCCCGGAACGCGTAGCCGGGCAGGGCGGGAGAGGGGGCGGATGCGGCTCCGGGTCGGATGGGCGCTGGCGGCGGCCGCCGGGCTGGTCGCCACGGCCACGACCACGGCCCGCGCCGACGAGGCGTCCCGCCCCTACGTCTCCGGCCGCGTCGGCGCCTACCTCCCCACCGGGACCGTGCCCGCCTTCGGGCCGAACCTCGACGTCGAGGTGGCGTTCGGCTACCGCTTCCTCCGGAACGTCGCCGGCGAGCTCGGCTTCGGGTACTACCAGGGCACGACCGGCGCGCTGGTGCAGGAGCTCCCCGGCGGCCCGGTGACGGCGCGCCTCTCCCTGGCCGCCTTCCCGGTGACCGCCAGCGTGCGCGGGATCCTCCCGCTCGGCCGCCTGGAGCTGTCGGCGATCGGGGGGGTGGGGCTCCACTTCCTCCAGGTCTCCATCCAGGCCGGGCCCCCCACCCCGCCCTCCGACTCCGACTCGGCCGTGAGCGCCCACCTGGGCGCGGCCGCCACCTTCGCGGTGGCGCCCGGGTTCGCCCTCGGCCTGGACGTGCGCTACGGCTGGGCCTCGGCCAAGCTCTTCGGCTCGAGCATGGCGCTCGACGGCCTGCGGGCGGGCGTGGTGCTCGTCGTCGGGCTCTGAGGGCCGCCGGGCCCGGGCCGCTACCCCGGCGCGGCGCGGGTCTCGCCCCGCTCCTCGGGGGGCCGGACCGCCCGGAAGCGCTGCCAGAGCGCCAGGTCGTAGACGATCTTGAGGCCGCCGGCGAGGAAGAACGGGACGCTCGCCAGCGCCGCGCTCGCGTAGAGGGGGCCGGCGGCGAGCGGCGAGAGGGCCGCCCCGACGGTGCGCGCGATCCCGGTCACCCCGGCGGCGGCGGAGCGCTCGTCCGGATCGACCACCGCCATCGTGTAGGACTGCCGGGTGGGGACGTCCATCTGCGAGATGGAGAAGCGGAGGAAGAGCACCGCCACCGCCAGCGGGAGGGTGGGCATGAGGGGGACGAGGATCAGGAGCACGTTCGAGGGGAGATGGGTGGCCACCATCGTGTTCACCAGCCCCAGCCGGCGGGCGATCGCCGCCGCGGAGAGGGCCGAGAGGCCGGCGAGCACGTTGGCCCCGAAGAAGATGGTCCCGAGCATGACGGGGCTGGCCCCGAAGCGCGCGTGGAACCACCAGGCGGCGAAGCTCTGGACCACGAAGCCGCCGGCGAAGGCGTCCACCGAGAAGAGGGCGGAGAGCTCGAGCACCACCTTGCGCGACCGGTGGAGGCCGAGGAAGGCCCGCCGCGGCGAGCCGCCCGGCGCGGCCGCCAGCTCCACCCCGGGAGAGAGGCGGAGGAACATCACCACCAGCAGGAGGCCGATCGCCCCGTAGCCGACGGTCACCGCCCGGTAGCTCGCGAGCGGCGCCACCCCGGCCTGCTGCAGGGCGCCGGCCAGCCCGCCGCCGGCGAGCGAGCCGAGCGCGGTGGCGACCGCCCCGGCCAGCTGGTACCAGGCGAAGATCCCGGTGCGCCGCTCCGCCGGCACCTGCTGGGTGAGGGCGGCCTGCTCGATGGCGAGGAAGGGGCCGACCTCGTTCCCGGACGGGCTCATCACCCCCACCGTCGCCGCCAGGAGGAGGAGCGGGAACCAGGTGGTGCTGGCGAAGACCGCCGCGGCGAGGATCATCAGGGCCGCGCCCGCCACCAGCGTGCGCCGGCGCCCGAGCCGGTCGGCGTGGGTGGTGAGGAAGAGCGAGACGGCGGTGTCGCCGAGGAGGGTGAGGGCGAGGAGGAGCCCGACCCGGACCTCGTCCAGGCCGGCGGCCACCAGGTGGAGGACCAGCACCACCGAGAGCAGGCCGTAGGCGAAGAGCCGGGCCGCCCGGGTGGCGAAGAGGAGCGGGACGTCCGAGCGGGACGGGGCCTGGGTCACGGGGCCTCCGGGGCGGGGGCGGGCGCCTCGCCGGGCGCCGGCCGGGCCGCCGGCGCCGCCAGCCGAGGGAAGACGAAGGCGGCGGCGAACCCCAGGGCGGCGATCCCCGCCACCGCGGCGAACACCACCTGCATCGCCCCCTGGAGGGCGCCGGCCACGCCCGCCACCACCGCCGGGTCGAGGGTGTCGCGCTCCGGCCCGAGGAGCCGCTGGACCACCGCCGGGCTCGCCCCACTCCCCGCCAGCGCCTGGGCGAGCACGCCGCCGAGCACGCCCACCGCCACCGTCCCCCCGATGGTCCGGAAGAACATGGTGCTGGCGGTGGCCACCCCGCGGCGGTTCCAGGGCACGCTCGACTGGACCGCGATCACCAGGGGGATGTTGGCGAGGCCGATCCCGGCGCCGTAGGCGAAGGTGAGCGCCTGCGGGACGACGAGCGGGACGCCCGGCCGGAGCAGCCAGGGGAGGGTGAGCGCCGCGGCCGCCCCGACCCCGAGCCCGGTGCGCACCAGGGCCCGGTACCCGGTGCGCGGGATGAGCCGGCCCGAGATCGCGCTGGCGATCGGCCAGCCCACCACCATGGGCGTGATCGCCGCCCCCGCGGCGGCGGGGGAGCGCCCGAGCACGCTCTGCACCCAGAGCGGGACGAAGGTGACCACCGCGAACATGCCCGCGCCGATCAGGGTGCCGGCCAGCGAGGCGGTGGCGATCACCCGGTCGCGGAAGAGGTCGAGCGGGAGGAGCGGCTCGGGGGCGCGCCGCTCGAGGGCGAGGAAGGCGACCACCCCGAGGAGCGCCGCGGGAAAGCCCAGGAGCCCGGCGAGCGGCGAGCGGACCGCGAGCAGGAGCGCGATCACGGCGGTGGAGAGGGCGAGGGCGCCCGGCAGGTCGAGCCGGTGGGCGTGGCGCTCCGGCCGCTCGTGGTAGGCGAGGGCGAGGACGGCGGCGCACGCCAGGCCGAAGGGGACGTTGAGCCAGAAGACCCAGCGCCAGGAGAGGTAGCGGACCAGGGCGCCGCCCACCAGGGGCCCGACGAGCCCCGCCACTCCCCAGACCGCGCCGAAGAGCCCCTGCATGCGGCCGCGCTCCCGCACGTCGAACAGGTCGCCCACGATGGTGAGGGTGACCGGCTGGAGCGCGCCCGCCCCGAGCCCCTGCACCGCCCGCGCGGCCACCAGGAACCCCATGCTCCGGGCGAACCCGCTCGCCGCCGAGCCGAGGAGGAAGAGGGCGAGGCCGGCCAGCATCACCGGCTTCCGCCCCCGGAGGTCGGCGAGCTTCCCGTGGATGGGGACGGTCACCGTGGCGGTGAGCATGTAGGCGGCGAAGACCCAGGCGTAGAGCGAGAGCCCCCCGAGCTCGCCCACCACCGTGGGCATGGCGGTCGAGACCACCGTCATCTCCATCGCCGCGAGGAAGAGCCCGAGCATCAGGGCGACGACGGTGAGGCCGCGGTGGGTGCGCCGGGCGGGCATGGGCCCGTTCCGGTTAACCGGAGCGGCCCGGGAGGTCAACGGGGATGGCGGGCCGTCGCTCGGGGCGGGCCGCGCCTCTCCCGTGCCGCCGGCGCGGTTCGCGTGTAGATTCCCGGACCATGCTCGCCTCGCCCCTGCTCCTCTCCGCGCTCCTCGCCGCCGCCCGCCACGCCTCCCCTCCCCCGCCGCCGCCCAAGCCCTCCCTGGACGCGGCCGCGGGGCGCTGCGCCGCCGCCCTGGTGAAGCGTCACGGCGAGGACGAGCGGGCCCGGGCCGAGCGCGGGGCGAAGCAGGTGGCGGCCTTCTGGCGGGCGAGCGACGGGGACGCCAAGGCGTTCGAGGCCTTCTGCGGCGAGCAGTTCCTGCCGCGTGGGCCGGGGCTGGACGCCCTCCTCTCCCGCTTCGAGAGCTCCTGGGAGGCGCTGAGCGGGACCGGCGTGGAGGTGGGCCGGACCCTCTCCTCCTTCGCCCAGCTCGACGTCGGCCCCATGCAGCCGGTCGACCCGCTCCTCGCCGCCTACGACCCCGGCGCCCACGTGATCGACGACCTCTTCGAGGGGAAGATCGCCTTCGCCGCCCTGCTCAACTTCCCGCTCACCACGCTGGAGGAGCGGCTCTCCCGGGGCGAGGGCTGGTCGCGCCGCGAGTGGGCGGAGGTCCGGCTGGCGAGCCTCTTCTCCCGCCGGGTCCCGGCCGCGGTGAACCAGGCCATCGCCCTGGCCCACACCGCCGCCGACCTCTACATCGCCGACTACAACCTCTACATGCACCACGTCCTCTCGGAGAAGGGCGAGCGGCTCTTCCCCAAGGGGAAGCGGCTCCTCTCCCACTGGAACCTGCGCGACGAGCTCAAGGCCCAGTACCCGCAGGAGGGCGGCCTGGCGCGGCAGCGGGTGATCGCCAAGGCGATGGAGCGGATCGTCACCCAGACCATCCCGGCGGAGGTGGTGAACGACCCCACCGTCGACTGGAACCCGTGGACCAACGCCGTCCGCCCCGCCCCGCCGGAGACGGTGGAGGAGGGGGCGAAGCCCCGCGCCCACGTGAAGGCGGAGCGCGAGCCCGACACCCGCTACGCCCGGATCCTCGACAACTTCCGCGCCGCCCGGGCGGCCGATCCCTACTCCCCCTCCGCCCCCACCCTCATCGCCCGCAAGTTCGACCTGGAGCGGGAGATCCCGGAGAAGCGGGTGGTGGCGATGCTGGAGGAGGTCCTCGGCGCGCCCGAGATCGCCCGCCTGGCGGAGCGGATCCGGTCCCGCCTCGGCCGGCCGCTCGAGCCCTTCGACGTCTGGTACGCCGGCTTCCGCCCCGCCCCGAAGCAGAGCGAGGCCGAGCTGGACGCGCTCACCCGCGCCCGGTACCCGACCCCGGCCGCCTTCGCCGCGGCGCTCCCCGAGACGCTGCGGCGCCTCGGCTTCACCCCGGAGAAGGCGGCCTGGCTGGCGGCGCGGATCGAGGTCGATCCGGCGCGCGGCTCGGGCCACGCCCTCGGGGCCGGGCGCCGCTCCGACAAGGCCCACCTGCGCACCCGGGTCGGCCCGGCGGGGATGGACTACAAGGGCTTCAACATCGCGGTCCACGAGCTCGGGCACAACGTGGAGCAGACCTTCTCGCTCCAGGAGGTGGACTCGATCTTCCTCCAGGGGGTGCCCAACACCGCCTTCACCGAGGCGATCGCCTTCGTCTTCCAGGCGCGCGACCTCCAGGTGCTCGGGCTCCCCGGCCCGGACGAGGAGGCGCGCCGCCAGGTCGCCCTGAACGACCTCTGGGGCGCCTACGAGATCGCCGGGGTGGCGCTGGTGGACCTGGGGATGTGGCACTGGCTCTACGACCACCCCCAGGCCACCGCCGCCGAGCTGCGCGAGGCCACCCTCAAGATCGCCCGCGAGGTCTGGAACCGCTGGTACGCCCCGGTCTTCGGGGTGAAGGACGTGACCCTCCTCGCCATCTACTCGCACATGGTGAACGAGACCCTCTACCTGCCCGACTACCCGCTCGGCCACCTGATCCAGGCGCAGATCGAGGAGCACGTCGCCGCCCTGGCGCCCGAGGCGCTCGGGGCGGAGATCGAGCGGATGACCTCGCTCGGCTCGGTCGTCCCCGACGTCTGGATGAAGCACGCCACCGGCGCCCCGGTCTCCCCCCAGGCCCTGCTCCGCGCCGCCGACCGGGCGCTCGAGCCGGCGGGGTCCCCCGGCGCCCGCTAGCAGGGACGCCGGGCGACCGGGTCCGCTCGGAACCCGCGCGGCGAAAGCCGCGCCCGCGCGACGGCGCGCGGTGATCGAGGATCGCGAACCGTGATCTAGGGTGGGCCGTAGGAGGGCATCTCCGCCTCCACCAGCGCCTGGGCCTCCGCCCGCGGGCCGACGAAGCAGCGGCTCGCGCCGGGCGCGTCGTCGTAGACGAAGACCGCCCCGCAGCCCATGAAGGTGGGCTCGAACTCGGCCCAGTCGACCTCGCGGACCCCGCCCGCCGGGAAGCTCACCGCCACCACGAGCCTTCCGCTCGCCTCCTCGCGGCCCGGCCGCGCCCCCCGGCCCTCGGCCCAGCGCCGGATCTCGACGATGTCCTGGGTGGTGCGCAGCATCCGGTCCTCCCTGGCCGTGACCCGGCGG
>Ga0335076_10002632_pt1 | contig 17872 bp, 15 predicted proteins | sample Lox_Sample_25_FD_206717 | JGI IMG/M metagenome (GOLD analysis project Ga0335076, IMG submission 206717) | Soil microbial communities from Loxahatchee National Wildlife Refuge, Florida, United States - Lox_Sample_2.5 | ecosystem: Environmental > Terrestrial > Soil > Wetlands | place: USA... | reverse complement strand
ATATTTAACGCTGGTCATAAAGGGTGCTCCTTTCTGGAGAAGTTTGAGCAACGCACTCAAAACGTACTCCAATGGGGCGCCCTTTTATAATGTGTACGGAAGTGTGCGGTAGGAAGGAGGGATTTGCGAGCGAAGCGGAGAAATGGTGCGCAGAATTGTGGGGTGGAAGTTCGCTCGCTTGGGTGTTCAGCTCGATCGCGCCGCCATCGCCAAAATCGAAAATGACCTTCGTTATGTGCTCGACTATGAGCTCAAAGTCATCGCGCAAGTTCTGGACGTAAGGGTCGATTGGCTTCTGGGTGGGGAGGATAATTGAAAGACCCGACCTGCCAACTTCGGTCAGCCACCCGACGAGCGAAGTCGGACGTTGCAAACAAACTGGTAAGCATGTTTCTTCGCGAGCTGAGCCGGAAGATCGCGCAGCGTTGGCCTGTCAAGGTTGATGGCGGAGAGTACGAAGAACTAGTTCGGAAGAGGTTTAATAACCGCTGCCCCTATTGCTCCCGTGAACTCGCGGACACGACAGCAGTGATTGAGCATCTCGATGGTATGAACCGCTGCCGCGCGGGCCTCCATGTGCCTGGGAATGTGCTGGTCGCTTGCAGGCGCTGCAACAACGAAAAGCGGCGCGATGATTCGCTTCGACTGCTTTCACTAGCGAGCACGGGTTGGGAGTCATTTCTATCTCATGATGGTGTCCGTTGTAGCGCCGACTGCATTACTTGCACGTACTGGAAGGCTGTTTGGCAAGATGATGGCGAGCGATGCGCCCGGCTCAGGCAGAATTTAGAAAGAATTCGTTCCTTTCGCCATGAATTTGCAGAATTCGAAGCGGTTCTCCCGCTGCTCGCTGAAAAACTACCAGTACTGTTAACTAAGCTGTACTCAAATTGCCAAATTTTCGCTGAATCTGAGATCAAAAATCTTCTGGAGTCGGTCGATGAACTCTTGGCCCCTGCACGTTGAGAACACCGGCGCATCCTTTTGACTTGAGCCGAGAAAGATCCGCACAGACTCCCGCCTCGACCTGGTGAGCAGGAGCCTTGTTACGAAATACGTTTCCAGCTCTGCGGAATATGAGCAAACCCGCGGAGGCTTACTTTGGTGTAGACGTGGGGGGCAGGGCGAAGGCGACGTAGACTCCGCCGGAGGCGCCGGTGAAATCGCGGCCGCCGCCGGCGGCGATGACGACGTACTGGCGGCCGGCTACGGAATAGGTGGCGGGAGTGGCGTGGCCGGAAAAGGGGAGAACGGATTCCCAGAGTAACGCGCCGGTGGCTTTGTCGAAGGCGCGAATTTTCTTGTCGTAATTTGTGGCGGCGATGAAAAGCAGTCCACCGGCGGTGACGACCGGGCCGCCATAATTCTGCGAGCCGGTGTTTTTCATTCCTTGAGCCACCAGTTCGGGATATTCGCCGAACGGAATTTTCCAAACATACTCACCGGTGTTGAGATCGATGGCGTTCAAAGTGCCCCAGGGAGGTTCGACCGCGGGGTAGCCATCCGGATCAAAGAAGCGGCGGTAGCCGGTCAGGTGGTACTTCATGGCAGGAAGAGTGGGAGTCAAGTCCGAGAGGTCCGCATCTTTCCCAGTAACCAGGAAATCGATCAACGCGTCGATTTGTTCCGGGGAAAGATTAGGAAAACCGGGCATGCGGCCGCGACCTTCCATGATGGTCATGGAAATTTTGTTATAGGACAAGCGGTCGCCGACGCCGACGAGCGAAGGAATGGCGGCAGGCGAACCGGCGTGGTTCTCTCCATGGCACATGCTGCACTGCGTGGCGTAGACGCCTTTGGCACTTTTCTGTGCGGTGGTTTCTCCCAGCGATCCTGTCCAGACAATATCGTTGGAGTTGACGTAAAGGATGCCCGTTTCCGGGTCAGCCGCGGAGCCGCCCCATTCCGCGCCGCCATCAAAACCGGGAAAGACCACAGTATCTTTTCCGACGCTCAGCGGCACGAACTGGCCTTCGTTGCGAAGAGTTTTGAATTTCTCGAGAGCCCATTGATGCGCTTCGGGGGTGCGCTTGGTCAACATATCTTCGGTGAACACCTGGCGGGCGTAGGGCGCGGGTTTGGTGGGAAGCCCTTGCTGCGCGGCAGTGACTTCTCCAGGAAGAGAACTTTTGGGGTAGTCGCGATACTCGATGGGAAACAGCGGCTGTCCGGTGAGCCGATCGAATAAGAAGATATAGCCCTGTTTGGAGGGCTGAGCGACGGCGTCGACGGATTTGCCGTCATGGCGAACGGTAAGGAGCACTGGAGGAGAAGGAAAATCGCGATCCCAAAGGTCGTGGTGGACACCTTGGAAATGCCAAATGCGCTGGCCGGTGTTGGCGTTGAGGGCAAGCAAGCAATCCGCAAAAAGATCGTCGCCTATGCGGTCCGGGCCATAGAAATCGAACGCCGCGGAGCCGGTCGGGACGTAGAGAATGCCGCGCGCGACATCGATAGACATTCCAGCCCAATTATTGGCGGCGCCACTGGTCTTCCACGCATCTTTGGGCCAGGTGTCATATCCAAATTCGCCGGGATGCGGAATGGTGTGGAAGGCCCAGCGCAACTTGCCAGAGTGCACATCGAACGCGCGAATATCACCGGGGGGAGCGGGAAGCGATTCCGGATTGCGTCCACCGACGATGAACAGATCCTTGTAGACGATGGGCGGACTGGTGAGGGCGATGAATTGCTTTTCCGCCGGTTCGCGGCCTAAACCTTCGCGCAGATCGATGCGACCATTTTCGCCGAAGGAAGGAATGGGTTTGCCGGTGGCGGGATCGAGCGCGTAAACGAAATGCATCACGCCGACGATGAGGCGCTTGTCCTGGCCATCGCTCCAGTAGGCAAGGCCGCGATCGGGCTGCGTGCCGCGAATGCCGGAATCGAATTTCCAGAGCAGTTTGCCGGTAGCAGCGTTGAGAGCGATGATTTTTTGCGACGGGGTAATGCCGTAGAGGACGCCGTCAATAATCAGTGGATTGGTTTGCAGGCCGCCGGTTTCGCCGGAATCGAAAGTCCAAGCGACCTGCAGGTTTTTCACGTTGCTGCGATTGATTTGCGTCAAGGTGGAGTAATGGGTGCTGGCCGCGGAGCCGCCATAGACCGGCCAGTCTTGCTGTTCTTGAGCAAAAGAATCGTGCGGGTGAATGAGGAGGAAGAAAACGAACAGCGCGGGAAACGCGTTGATTGCGAAACGGTGCGGGCTCACTGGGCTTCCGGCTCTTCGATCAGGGATTCCTGACGCACAACGACAACGATACCCGAGGGAGTGACGTGGAAGCGGCGACGGTCTTCCTCAATGTCGAAACCAATCTCGGTGTGCTCGGGCAGGTTGACGTGACGATCGATGATGGCGCGGCAAATCCGGGAGTGCCGTCCTATATTGACGTGATTGTAGATGATAGAGGCGGTCACTTCGCAAAAGCTATTGACGCGAACATCGTAGCCGATGACGCAATTCTGCACGCGCCCGCCCGAGAGGATGGAGCCACCGCCGACGATGGAATCAAGGGCGACACCCTTGCGGTCCTCGTCGGCAAAGACGAATTTGGCGGGAGGATACTGCTGCTGCCAGGTGCGCAGTGGCCAGTGTTTGTCATAGAGATTGAAGACCGGGGAAACGCTGACGAGGTCCATGTTGGCTTCATAGTAGGCGTCGATGGTGCCAACGTCGCGCCAATACAAAGATTCTTTGCTGTTTTCGTCGATGAAGTTGTAGGCGAAAACCCGATGCTTACCGATGATGCGCGGCAGAATGTCTTTGCCGAAATCGTGGGCGGATTTTGGATTTTCGGAATCGGCCAGGAGAATGGGAATCAACAACTGGGTATTGAAGATGTAAACGCCCATGGAAGCGTTGCAGTGCGTGGGCTTCACTGGGGACGTTTTTGGAGCATGGGGCTTTTCCTCGAAGCCGTGAATGCGCCACTCCTTATCGGTTTCAATGACACCGAACTGTTTGGCGGCTTCGGCGACAGGAACTTCGATGGTGGCCACAGTGACGTCGGCGGCGGAATCCAGATGCTGCTGGAGCATCTTGGCGTAGTTCATTTTGTAGATGTGGTCGCCGGAAAGGATAAAAGTGAACTTGGAACGTTCGCTTCCGATGGAGTAAATGTTCTGATAGACGGCGTCGGCAGTGCCCTGGTACCACTGCTGGGAAACGCGCATCTGCGGAGGAAGCACTTCGATGAATTCGCCGAGGCCCATTAAGGGCGACCAACCGGCACGGACATGGCGCGTAAGGCTGAGGGCTTTGTACTGGGTGAGAGTGAAAACACGGCGCAGACCGGAATTGACGCAATTGGAAAGAGTGATGTCGATGATGCGGTAGAGTCCGCCAAAGGGAACCGCGGGCTTGGCGCGGTCGCGCGTGAGAGGCCATAAACGTTCGCCTTGTCCGCCGGCAAGTAAGACTCCAATGGCATCGCGCATGTCGGGCATAAGCGTCGGCTCCCGGGCGGTTTATTTTTATAACGGACCAGTCTACCAGCAGATGCAAGCGAAAAGGCGAAGGCGGGAGAAACAAAGCGTCGCGGCCGGGTTCCTCGGCGGTTAAGGGTTACTTGGATGCAAACGAAAGTGCGAGAAAAAACGGATTGTGGAAAGAACACTTGACTTGGCACCGGGGAATTGACTACAAGAAGCCATCAACCTCGTGAGATACTGTACCCAGGGGTAGTGCTGCAAGTGACGGAGGCACTACAGTCAATTCATCCGAACCGGAATAGAGGTGAAGTTCATTGGCAGAAGTAATCATTCAAGAGAATGAGTCCCTTGAGAATGCATTGCGCCGATTCAAGCGCAAAGTACAGCAGGAAGACATTATCAAGGAGATCAAGAAACATAGCTTCTACATGAAACCCGGCGAGAAGCGCCGGGCCAAAGAAGCGCTTTCGCGGAAGCGACTGCGCAAGAAGCAGCGTCGCGAGCAGGACTAAAACTGCGCGAGACGCGGCTCGGCGCCGCACTTCCGGGATCAGGCCCCAGTCAGGCAGAGTGATATTGGGAATTCGTTCAGGTTCTTCGCCCGCCGGCCCAAGTGAGCCGTGCCTGCAGTCCCCGGCGCACGGTTCCAGCGTTCTGTTCAGGCCCATGGTGAAAGACGAGCCACTCCCCACTGCCCGAAGGGGGCCGAGGGGGAGCGGGCTATGGAATTCCACGATAAGGTCCTGAAGTGTTCAGAGTGTGGCGCCGAGTTTGTATTTACCGCCGGCGAACAGATGTTCTTCGCCGACAAAGGATTCAAAAACGAGCCAAAGCGGTGCAAGGCGTGCAAAGCTAAGCGCGCAGAACCCGGTGGTGGTGGTGGCGGGGCGCCGATGCGATCAGAGACAAAGACCACCTGCTCGCAATGCGGAAAAGAAACCACAGTTCCATTCAAACCGACGCAGGGACGGCCAGTGTTTTGCCGGGAATGCTTCCAGGCAAGAAGGTCGATGGGAGCCGCGTGAAGACGGCGTCGCTGTAAATCATCAGCAATAGTGAATCACCGGGGCTGCCGATGTGGGCAGCCCGTTTTATTTTGCCGCGTGCACGGTCAGCCAAGACCCCAGATGTTCGAGAGCTTCGGGCATATTCCGGCGGCCGTAGCCGAAACGAATGTGTTGCGGTTCGTCGTAAACCGTTCCGGGAAGCAGGAGGATGCCGGCCTCGCGCACCAATTGTTCGCAGAAACCTTGGACATCCTGGTGCAATTTGAAACGGGCGAAGCCGATGGTGCTGGCATTGGGAGGCACCCAATCGAACAGCGCATGGTGGCGGTCGAAAAACGCGGAAAGCAGGGGCAAATTGCGATGCACGATTTGACGATTGCGTTCGATGAATTTCTGGCGATGGCGAAAGGCTAACGCGGTGAGAAATTCGCTGGGAGCGCTGGCACAGATGGTGGTGTAGTGCTTTAGCGAAATGATGTTTTGGAGTAGCTGCGAATCGCGACTGGCAAGCCAGCCTAAGCGTAAGCCAGGGAGACCGTAGGTCTTGCTGACAGAGCCCAGGCTGATCGCGCGTTCATACAAATCACATGCCGCCGGGAGGCGTGTCGAGGGATCGTGCTCGAGTTCGCGGTAAACCTCGTCGCAAAAAACGTAAATGCCGTGCGTGGCGGCTAGCTCAAGGACACGGCGATAAGTCTGCGCTTCCATCAGTAAGCCGGTGGGATTGTGAGGAGTGTTGATGTAAATGGCGCGCGTGTTTGGACGAATCAAGTTCGCCAACGCGTCGACATCGTGAGCCCAGCGATTCTGCCAGTTGCGGGACCATTCGCTTACTTCGGCGCCGGTGCTTTTCGGAAGGGTGAGAGCGCTCTCGTAACATGGGGTTTCGACGATGACGTGGTCCTGGGGCGTGAGGAGCGCGTGATAAAAAAGGAAGATGGCTTCTTCGGCGGCGGAAACGACGACAAGCTGATCCGCAGTGATCCGGTCGTAAATTTTGGCGAGCACTTCGCGCAACCAGGGTGCGCCGGGAGACTCCGTGTAGCCGCACCAGTGCTGGAGAAAAGCGTCATGGGCGCCGGGCTCCAGGGCAAGCAGGTCCGCGATGGTCTGGGATTCGGCGTCCGAGGAGGAGAGCAAGTATTTCGCCGAAAACTCGTACTTGCCCATGTACTCTTCGATGCGGAAAGGGGTGATTCGCATGAGAAAGAGTGTGCCAATGAGTCGGACGAGCGTCTAGAACCAAATTGAACGGGAGGATGAGGTAGAATGCGCGGGTTGGCGCGAGGTGAAGGGTGAAGAAGTTAGTGTTGGCGATTGGCGGGCTGGCTGGGGCACTGGTGATGACAGTGTGGCTGGCGCGTGCCGGTGAGGATTCGTCGTCGCGATATTGGGTGAAATTGGTATGCGAATCGTCCGACCGAATCGCGACGGTGAGTCTTGGCGCAAATGGCGGGAAGTTAGAGAAGACGACGGAAACGCGCATTCTGCAGAGCGATATCAGTGGGCCGCATGGAATCGCTATTTCGCCGGATCGGAAGAACTTTTATGTTTCGATTGGCCACGGACGGCCATATGGGACAGCGGTGAAATACACGGCGGCAGACGACAAAGTTGTTGGGCAAGTAGGACTGGGGCTGTTCCCGGCGACGGCGGATGTTTCCCCAGACGGCAATTTTCTGTATGTGGTGAACTTCAACTTGCACGGAGACATGGTGCCGAGCAGCGTGTCGGTGGTGGACACTGCGCAAATGCTGGAGGTTGCACGCATTCCGACTTGCATTATGCCGCATGGATCTCGCGTGACGCGGGACGGGAAACGGCAATACTCGGCGTGCATGATGGACGACTTGCTGGTGGAAATTGATGCGGAGCGCATGAAAGTTACCCGCACGTTCCGGTTGAGCGCAGGCAAAGAGCAGGGATTTACGGAAATGGCGCCAAGGAGCGAATCGGAGTCACCGGCCGCCGGGCACTCTGGCATGCACATGGTCGATGCGACGTGCCAGCCAACCTGGGCGCAGCCGACCGTGGATGGAAAATTGGTTTTCGCTGCGTGCAATAAATCGAGCGAAATTGTGGAAGTGGATGCGATCCGTTGGACGTTGGTAAAACGAATTCCCGCAGGAAATGGCGTGTACAACCTCGGGGTGACGCCGGATGGCAACTGCTAATTGGGACCAACAAGCGAGACGCGTCGGCCTCGATCTTTGATATTGCCAGCGGAACTGAATTGGCCAAAATTCCGTCAAAACGAAAAGTGGTGCATGGTGTAGCGATTTCGCCCGACAGCCGCTATGCCTTCGTAACGGTGGAAGGGGTAGGCGAAGAGCCCGGAACTGTGGAAATTATTGATCTGGTCAACAGAAAAAACGTGGCGAGCGTGGATACGCCACCGCAAGCAGCCGGAATCGATTTCTGGAAAATGGAATAGGCTGGATTAAATGCCGCCTACATAGCCGATTTGTCGGAAGGCGGGGCGTTCGGGGGCTCCGTGGTTTGGGTGTAGGGCTTGTGCTTCCCCAATTTTGTGATCCATAGACCGCTGTGCACGTCGTTGATGTAGATATCCCCTTTGAAGGGAAACACGCCCCACGCGAACGGCAAGTTTGTGCGGAAACCCTTGGGGTCGCCAGTCCAGAAATGGGCGATCTCCCTGCCCTGATCGTAAAGTTCGCCGCGCAGTTCGCCCGAGACGTCCACCACGCGAGCGCCTCCGTTGTAGTAGCCGATGTACATGACGTCGTCGACGACCCAAATATTGTGGGAACCGGCTTCGGGCACACTGTAAGTGGCCACTTCGCGCGGATGAGCAATGTCGCTGACGTCGAGAATATGGGCAATTCCACGAACTGGAATGCGCTCTCGGGAAACAAGGCTGAAGGAAGCGGGAAAGACCTCGTCGCCAACGAACAAGTAATTCTTGTAGCGATAGACGGCGTGCGCCCCGGCCAACCAACCTGAGCCGTAAAGCTCGTCGTAGTTGAAGCGGTATTGGGAGACAAAGTGCGGGTGCTCGGGGCTGCCACCTTTCATGCCGTTGCCGACGTCGAGGATAACAACTCCATCGCGCCAATAGGCCAGGTAAGCCAGGCCATCGACGACCTGATCATCGTGCAAATAGCGGCCCGCCATTGTGAATCCGCCGCCTTCTTCCGTGGGAACGGCGACCTTTACCCCTTGCTGCCCGGAATTCTCCACCTGCCAACGCGCAACTTCCTTGGGGTTCTTCACATCGGCAAAGTCGATCACGCGCAGAGAGCCGGTAGCGTCGTCGGTGAGATAAACGTAATGGGAATTGACATAGGCGCTATGCACGCCGCCGGTCACCGTCGTGGTGTACTCGGAGATTTTCTTCGGGTGCATAGGATCGCTGGTGTCCAAGAAGACGATTCCGTTTTTGCGATTGGAAGCACCTTCGCGAGTGATGACGCCGATTTTTCCATCTGGCGTGACGCTGACATCGTTGACCAACCGAGCGTCTACTTTGAAGGGATCCGCGGCGTGGGGGTGCGCGGGATCGGCGATGTCAAATACGTAGACTTTGTCGCTAATCGAGGAAAGATACGCATAGTGATCCCAGATCCATTCCTCGGCGAACTGCTCGTCTTTAGGCATGGCGTGACCGACGACGTCGAGTTGTCGGGCCACATCGCGCGGCGCAACCACGACGCTGGCGGACGCGGTGCGGTCACCCACAGAAGCGAGGACGGTATAAGTTCCGGGACGGCTGGCGACAAAGCCGCCGTCGGGCCAGATTTGCGCGCCATTTTCGCGAATGGACCAGGCAATTTCGACGGGCACGGCACTTCCGTTCTTACCCGTAGCCGAGAAGTGCAAAACGTCACCGGTTTTCGCGGTGGACTCGGATGGACTAATGGAGAGCGCGGACACAGGATTTTTCACGACGGTCACGGCAGTTTCGCCAGTGGCGCCGTCGCCCGCTGCCCGGATGACGGCTTTGCCGGGTTTTAACGCACGGACCAGACCCGAAGAGTCAACGGAAGCGATTTTGGGAGATTGGGAGGACCAAGCCAGGGCGATATCCGTGCGTGGATCGCCACTGGGGTTGCGGGGAACAGCAGTGATGCGATGACTGGAGCCCGCGGCGAGAGGTGCAGCAGGAGCCGCCAAATCGATAGCGGCGATATGTGGTTTGCCGACGGTCACATGTGCGTAGCCGATCGTCTTGCCGATCACCGCGCCGACCGTGACTTCCCCGGGTTGAACGAAAGAAACCTCGCCATTGTCATCGGCACTGGCCGCGTCGAAGGGCGCGGCAAACCAGAATTTGACCTTATCTGGTAGCGGCTGTCCGGCAGAATCCTTGGCTAGTGCCTGAAATTTAAGCTTCGTCCCTATCGCTGTGCTGGATTGGGAGGGGGTTACTTCCACGGTCTCGACTTTGGAAACCTCTTCCGGCTTCTTGTCTTTGTTAGCGTCATCCTGAGCTAACGCCGAGGTGGCAAGCATGGTTATGCCAGTGAGTACGAACACGGCAAAAAGGCGGGACCATCTCGAGGGATAGATCAAGTACATAAGGCTCCTCATGTGAGTGGTGGACGAGTTCGGAATCACGAGTCGGACGAGCGGCGAGTGTAGGCCATACGAGAAAGCGTGTCAATTCGCGGGCAAATCGAAGATGCGGGAAGCAGGTGTGTTTTCAAGGATGAGAGAGTATGATACTCACTCCGTAGAGGTTCTTCCGTAGCGAACCTGCGATCCGGAGGGCCGCTCATGGCTCACCGCTTCACCATCGGTGTCGAAGAGGAATTCCAAATTATCGATCCAGATACGCTAGAGCTACGCTCGCACGTGGTGCAATTGCTTTCGGCCGCGGCATCGCGCGGGCTGGGCGACCAAGTAAAGCAAGAGATGCACCAATCGATCGTGGAAACTGGAACGAAAATCTGCGAGAACGTGAGCGAACTGCGACTGGAAATGCATCGCACGCGCAGCGAACTGGTATCGGCCGCAGAGAGTACGGGCTTGCAAGTAGCCGCGGCAGGAACGCATCCGTTTTCCAGCTGGATCGACCAGGTAATTTCGCCAGGTGAGCGCTACCAGAATATTGTGGAAGAGATGGGACAACTGGCGCGGTCGCTGCTCATCTTTGGCATGCACATCCATGTAGCCATGCCCGATAAGCAAACCACGATCGACTTGATGAACATGGTGCGCTATTTCGTGCCGCACCTGCTGGCGCTTTCGACCAGCTCACCGTTTTGGATGGGCCGAAACACAGGATTGAAATCGTTTCGAACGACAGTGTTTCGCCGCTTTCCCCGAACTGGCATTCCGGAGCAGTTCGATTCCTGGAGCGCCTACGAACATTACGTAAACCTGTTGATTCGCTTGAATTGCATTGATAACGGCAAGAAGATCTGGTGGGATGTGCGGCCCCACCCGACGTACGGAACGCTGGAGTTCCGTATGTTCGATACCGCGACAAAGGTGGAAGAAGCGGTGGCGATTGCCGCGCTGACCCAGGCCATCGTAGTAAAGCTGCACCGGTTGTATACCGGGAATATGGCCTGGCGGACTTACCACCGTGCGTTAATTGAAGAAAACAAGTGGCGAGCGGCGCGTTACGGCATCGAAGGAAAAATGATCGATTTCGGAAAAGAGGAAGAAGTGCCGATGCGCGAATTAATTCCTGAACTGCTGGAGTTGGTCGACGATGTTCTAGACGATCTCGGGAGCCGCGGCGCAGTCGAGTACGTTCACACGATCCTGAATGAAGGAACCAGCGCGGACCGCCAAGTGCGCGTTTACCAGCAAAGCGGAGACCTCAAGGAAGTAGTGCGGCACCTTGTGAGAGAAACGCGCGCCAGTGCCATGGATACACAGTCCAGCTCCGCGACGACCATACATTGACACGTTTTGCGGTCGCGATTTGGATCTAGGAGGAGAACCATGATGAAAGTGGGGTTGTTGTGCGGCCGGGAATTCAGTTTTCCTCCGGCATTTCTCGATCAGGTAAACCGGCTCGGTCAGAAAGAAGGAGTGACGGCGGAGTTCGTGAAACTCGGCGGAACAAAAATGGGTGAAGCGGCGGAATACCGGGTGATTGTCGATCGAATTTCGCACGAAGTGGATTACTACCGGGGATACCTAAAGCATGCCGCGTTGCAAGGAACTTACGTCATCAATAACCCGTTCTGGTGGACCGCGGATGACAAGTACTTCAATTATGCGTTAGGGGCAAAACTGGGACTGGCGATTCCCAAAACGGTGTTGTTGCCACAAAAAGGCTATCCCGCGAGTGTGGACATCAATTCGGAGTCGCTGCGAAACTTGAAGTATCCGGTGGATTGGGTGGCGCTGCTGGATTATGTGGGACGACCGGCCATCTTGAAACCGTTTTCGGGAGGCGGTTGGAAGCACGTTTACAAGATCAATAATGAAGAGGAATTGCTGCAGGCCTACGATCAGACTTCGCCTTATTGCATGACCCTGCAGGAGTTCATCGATTTCGAGCAGTATGTACGCTGCTTCACATTTGGCAAGACGGACATTTTGCCAGTGGCCTACGATCCCAAGGAGCGCCGCTACCTGGTCGAACACAATTATCTAAAGCCGGAGTTGGGCGCCCGGGTGGTGAAGGACGCGCAAACCATCAATCTGGCTTTGGGTTACGAAATGAATACCATCGAATTTGCGATCAAAGACGGCGTTCCTTACGCGATCGACTTCCTGAATCCCGCTCCGGATTTTGAAAAGGAGCGCATAACGGAATTTTACTTTCAGGCCGTGGTCGAGAAGATGGCGCGTCTTGTGATCGACCGCGCGTTGCACGGCAATCCAGCGAGCACCTGGCCGCGTTGGGAAGAGATGCTGGGCCTTGGAACAGCGTCCGGCTTTACCGGCGCGCCTCGAGCGGCGCAAAGCGTGCAAGCGGCTCCCAATGCGCCCACGGCGACAGCACGATGAGAACCGCAAAAACTCGAGCGACCGGGAATCCCGATCCGGTGGAATACTGGGATGAACTGTTGCGTTCGGCGCTAAAAAAAACACCCGAACTGGCTAAACAATTCCTTGGGGAAGTGCGCGAAGCGAGGCTGACTTTCGGGAAACGCGTACATTGTCCTTTTCTGAGGCCAGTGTTCCTGTCGCCGCAAGATGAAGAGCGCGTGCGGCGTGTCGCGGAACTGATTGCCGCCATTGCGGAGCGCCTGACGCTGACCGCCCTGGAGGACGCCGGGCTTTTCGAGCAATTTCATCTGCGTCCAGAAGAAGCAAGACTGGTGCGGCTAAAAGGCGGCTATGCACCAGCGAGCGCGGCATCGCGACTGGACGCGTTTCTGTTGCCGGAATCCCTGAAATTCACGGAGTACAACGGCGAATCGCCCGCGGGCGCGGGGTACTCGGAATCTTTGTCGGATATTTTCCGCGGCTTGCCGTTGATGGACGAGTTCAAGCAACGGTTCGAAGTGCACAGCTATCCTTTGTCAGCGAAGCTGCTCGATGCGCTGGTGGGGACTTATGTGGATTGGGGCGGCAAGAATAAGCGTCCGCAGATGGCTATTGTGGACTGGAAAGACGTGCCGACGTGGAGTGAATTTGAAATTCTGAAGGATCGATTCGAGCGATTGGGAATTCCAGTGATTCTGGCGGACCCGAAGGAACTGGAATTTGACGGCAAGCGGCTGGTGGCGCATGGGAAAGAGATTGAACTGTTGTACCGGCGGGTACTGATCAATGACATCGTGGCTCGTCCCGCGGAGTGCGAAGCCATGGTGAAAGCGTATGAGGCAGGAGTGGTGTGCGTCGCCAATAATTTTCGCTGCAAGATTCCGCATGTGAAGGCATTCTTTGCGGTGCTGACCGATGAAAAGAACGCGCACTATTTTTCAGCCGACGAACTGGAAGTAATCCGTAGGCACGTGCCTTGGACTCGGGTGATTGCGGATACCAAGACCGAATACGATGGCGAGCCGGTGGAACTGTTGGAGTTCATGAGAAAGAACCGGAAGAATCTGGTGGTTAAACCGAGCGACGAATACGGCGGAAAAGGCGTAACGCTGGGTTGGGAAGTGGAGAAAAACGAGTGGGAATGCGCGATACAGCAGATCGTGGCCTGCAGCAAATCTGAACCGGAGAAAGGGTGTTGGATCGTGCAAGAGCGTATTCCCATGCGGCGGGGGACTTTTCCGTACATCGGAAAAGGACACAAAGTAGAGTTCAAGAATATGTTGGTGGACTTTGCTCCGTACCTGTTCGGGGGCAAAGTGGCAGGTTATTTGACTCGCCTGAGCAGCACTAGCCTGGCCAATGTGACCAGCGGGGGAGGCCAGATTCCCTCATTTCGGGTCGAACCGAAGAGGGCCGAACGACGGCTGGCTGCGGGAAAATCGTAGTTTCCCGATCATTGGCAGAACATCAAAATTCGGTAAAATAGAAAAATGTACTTTGGAACCGCATCTGATGAGCTGATGGCCGGCGCGAAAAATGCCGTGGACGTTTGTCTGGGAGTGCAGGCTGGAGAGAATGTGCTGGTCATCGCTGACGAGGTCAGCCGAAGCGTTGCGGCCAGCTTGGAACAGGCGCTGAAAGAACGCGGCGCGAATTTCACCGGTCAATTGTTGGAGGACTACGGCGCACGACCTATGAAGGAAGCGCCGGATGGAGTGCTCAGCGCGCTGGAAACCACGGATGTCGGCGTGTTGTGCATGACTCCGCAGCCTGGTGAACTTTGCGCTCGCATGGCCATCGTCCGCGTTGTGGAGCGACGGCAGATTCGTTATGCGCACATGATCGGCGTCACTCCGGAGATTATGCAACAAGGCATGCGCGCGGATTACCGCAAAGTGGACGAACTGAGCGATCGTTTGCGCGAACGCATGCTACGGGCGGAAACACTGACGGTGAAGACCGAGGCGGGCACGTCGTTCAAGGCGCACTTCAGCGCGAATCTGGATTGGGTAAAAACCAGCGGGCTGATTAGCCCGCGGTATTGGTCCAATTTGCCCGCGGGTGAAGTGTTCACTACGCCTGCGACGGTGGATGGAACTTTTGTGTGTGACGCGACCGCCGGCGATTACTTCAACGGCAAATACGGCGATCTGCAGGCCACGCCGCTGGTGATGGAAATCGCCGGGGGCAGATTGAAGCATGTGGAATGTCCGCGAAAGGACCTGCAAGACGAGTTTTGGAGTTATTGCCATACCGATGAGAACAGCGATCGGGTGGGAGAGCTGGCGTTTGGAACTAATCTTGGGCTATCGCACATGATCGGCATTTTGCTGCAGGACGAAAAATTTCCGGGCGTGCACATCGCATTCGGTGATCCGTACGGGAGGCAAACCCACGCGGACTGGAAATCGCGGACGCATGTGGATGTGTTGACGCGGAACTGCGATGTTTGGATCGATGAAGATCAAGTGATCGAAAAGGGCCGCTACCAGCTGAATCACCTCGGGCTAGCCTGAACCGAGTCAGAATAACTTCGAAATGTACTCGCGCATTTCCGCTTTCCAGAAGGGCCAGTCGTGGCCGCCTTGCGGACCCCAATCATCCACGGAATGGCGAATGCCTTTGCTGGACAGCACCTCCGACATTCGGTAGGTGGGGCCGCTTCGCTCCCAGGGACCTGTGCCGGTGATCAAATGGATGTCGCAGCTGGCGAGTTGTTCGTAGTACCAGGGATCCGACAGATTCGCTATGTAGTCCACGGGATTGTTGAAATAGAAATTGTTGTCGTACATCCCGTCCATGAAACTCCTGAGATCGTAAACGCCGGACATGGCGAAGCAGCGTTTAAAAACATCGGGGTGCTTGAACAGGGAGTTTGCCGCGTGATAGGCGCCGAATGAGGAACCCATCGTGGAGATGGCAACTTGCGATTGACAATCGCCCCAAATGAAAGGTACCACTTCCTCGCGAAGGTAAGAATCAAACACCGACTGAACGTAGCTGCGATGAAACGGGTGCGCGTCCTGATTGTAAAAGCTGAGCCCGTTGATGGAGTTGACGGCGTACAGCTTGACGCGACCGGCATCGATGAAATCGCCGAGTGCGCCGACCATGCTCTGGTTCTCCAGTTCCCATTCGTCGCCGGCGCTGGTGGGAAAGCCGAGCAGCGGCGGTCCCCAATGGCCGTAAACAACGACGCCCAGTTCGAAACCCAGGCGACTGGAATACCAGCGATGATAAATGCGCCTCATGACTGAACCTTTCGCGACCGCGGCAGAGAAGTATGCCAGCGGAAGCAGCGCAGGGCAAACCAGTTTGCAATCGCTGGTGAGGGCGGCTAGCTTATAAAGGCGTCCCAGCGCCGATTTCTCAAGGAGCCACACGCTCATGGCCAGCACTCCCAATTCAGGGCGACCTTCGCCAGAACACATTTTCCGGACACTCAATGCACATCAGCAAACGGCGGCACTCAAGACGGGGATTGAGTTGGATTTGTTCACGGTGATTGATGAAGGCAATCACAGAGCCGAAGAAATCGCCACAAAGTTGCAGGCTTCTCCGCGAGGCGTGCGAATCCTTTGCGATTACTTGACGATTCAAGGTTTTCTGAAGAAGGACGAAGGGCGCTACACGCTGTCGGAAGACGGAGCACTGTTCCTGAGCCGCCGTTCGCCCCATTACATGGGCACGATTGCACAGTTTCTGGCGAACGAGCAGCACTATCAGAATGTTGCGCGTCTAGGCGAAGCCGTAAAGCGCGGGGGAACTGCGAACGAGAAGGGAGACAATCGCGAACCGAATGATGCGCTTTGGGTCTCGTTTGCGCGCTCGATGGCGCCGTTGACTGTTCCGGCGGCCATGTATATCGCGCAACTCGTGGAGGCGCAGGAAGGGCGGCCTTTGCAGGTGCTGGACATCGCGGCCGGCCATGGGATGTATGGCATTACGATCGCCAAACAAAACGGGAAGGCGCAGGTCACCGCAGTGGATTGGCCTGCGGTGCTCGAAGTTGCCAAAGAGAACGCCGCCAAGGCGGGCGTTGCCGCGCGCTACACGACGCGGCCTGGCAGCGCGTTCGAAGCGGACCTTGGCACGGGATACGATCTGGTGCTGCTGACGAACATCTTCCATCATTTCGACAAAGAAACGTGCGTGCAGTTGATGCGGCGTGTATTCGACGCCTTGAAGCCGGATGGCCGGGCGGTCACGCTCGAATTCGTACCCAACGAGGATCGCGTGAGTCCGCCGACCGAAGCTGCCTTTAGTTTGCAGATGTTACTGGGCACGGACGCTGGAGACGCATATACATTTTCTGAGTACGACGAAATGTTCCGCAAAGCCGGTTTTCGAGGGACTACGTTGCATCCCATAACAGCAATGCCCCAGGAAGTGCTGATATCCCAGAAGTAGAAATCTGTGACACCGTGGGCGGCTGGGCTTGCAGGAAAACCGAATGTGGGTAGGATAGAGAGCAGTTATGGACGGAATTCAGCGAATTTCCGCAGGCCGCAGGTGACAATATGATGCAAATCGAGAATGTGAGCCGCCGTGGATTTCTGAAGGGAATGGTTGGGGCGGGCGCGCTGGTTCTGGGCGCGAGACTGGTTCCGACAGAATTGCTGGGGGCCGTACCCGACAGCGCCGATGACGCGATGGCCAAGGCAGCGCTGCAGCCTAATGTGTATGTGGCGGTCGATACGGACGGAACGGTCTACATCGTTTGCCACCGGTCCGAAATGGGCAGCGGCAACCGTACCGGGCTGCCGAGAATTGTCGCGGACGAACTGGATGCGGACTGGAACCGTGTGAAGGTGGTGCAAGCGACAGGAGATGCGAAATACGGCGACCAGGACACGGACGGATCGCATTCCGTGGTGAGTTTCTTTGATCCCCTGCGTGAGGCAGGAGCGAGTGCGCGGCTAATGCTGGTGAGGGCGGCAGCGCAAACCTGGAATGTGCCGGAGGCAGAATGCACGACGGACTCAAGCTGCGTGCTGCACAACAAGAGCGGAAAAAAGGCCAGTTACGGCGAGTTGGCTTCAGCAGCGGCGAAACTACCCGTGCCCAAGAAAGAAGAAGTACATCTGAAATCACGGAATGAATGGCGATACATCGGAAAGCCGGCGTCGACCTACGATCTGAAAGACATGGTAAGTGGTAAAGCCACGTACGGGCAGGATACGCACGCGGAAGGAATGCTGTTCGCGTCGGTGGCGCACCCGCCGGTATTCGGAAGCGCGGTAAAAACGGTGGACGATTCCGCAGCTTTGAAGGTCCCGGGAGTAAAGCAAACCGTGCCCCTGGAGGCGTTCAAACCGCCGGTGAACATGCAAGCGTTGGGCGGCGTGGCGGTGATCGCGGACAACACGTTCGCGGCGTTTCAAGGCAAGAAGAAACTGAAAGTCGAGTGGAGCAAGAGCGAGCACGACGTGTGGAATTCCGATTCGTTCCGAAAAGAGTTGGAGGCTACGGCCCATAAACCCTGCAAGGTGGTAAGGGAAAACGGAAACGTAGACGAG
>Ga0335076_10002631_pt1 | contig 17874 bp, 9 predicted proteins | sample Lox_Sample_25_FD_206717 | JGI IMG/M metagenome (GOLD analysis project Ga0335076, IMG submission 206717) | Soil microbial communities from Loxahatchee National Wildlife Refuge, Florida, United States - Lox_Sample_2.5 | ecosystem: Environmental > Terrestrial > Soil > Wetlands | place: USA: Florida... | reverse complement strand
TGACGGTGAACGCTCAGAAGGTCTTCGTGAGCACCGGGGGGAGCGTCTGGACCGGGCCCGAGATCCTGCTCGCGGCCACCGACACGGTGACCGTGGCGGACGGGTCGTCGATCCGGGCGAGTGCTCCCTCCTCGGGTTCGGTGTCCCTCGACACGAATCCCCTCTTCATCCAGCCTCCGGCCGGCTCGCTACCTGGAGCAAACAACGACGGAGCCTTGCTCCGCCTCTCGGCGGCCGGAAGAGTTCCCATCGTGCGCGACGGCGCGCAGGGAACCACCGGAACCCTGGTCATCGGCACCGGCCCAAACGGGGCCTCGCTCGCCGCCGACGGCTCGCTCTCTCTCGATGGCAGCCTAGCCGTCGGCATCTCTCCGACGTCCGTTCTCACCGCGCGACAACTCGACCTCGCTTCCACCCGGGTGAACCTGGGCGACGCGCCGGCGAATACGCCCGGCGTGACTCTCGGCTCGAGCGAGATCCTGGCCCTCGCCTCGTCGACCGACCTCTTGCTCAGGGGTGACAGCGTCATCGATATCTACGGCTCGATCTCGCTGGGGAGCCGCGACGGCTCCGGCTCGGCCACGCTCGGTTCGCTCACGCTCGACACGCCTCTCGTCCAGGGGCAAGCGACTGGGACCGCGACCGCCCAAACGGCCCAGATCACGGCAGGGACCCTCACCATCCAGAACAGCGGCGGAGGAGCGGCCCAGGCGTCGGCGGGGACCGGCACCTTGGCGCTCGACGTGGACACGCTGCGGCTGGGTCCGGGAACGGCTCAACTGGGGGGCTACGGTTCCCTTCAAGGGAAAGCGGGAACGCTCCAAGTCCAGGGCATCGGCGAGTTCGACTTCGGCGGGGCGGTGGCGCTCTCCGTCGGCCAGGTCATCGCCGTCTCGAACACGAACTACTCCCTGCAGATTGGAGGCGACCTCACCCTCGCTCACGGTTCCGTCCCCGCCGCGACGGGGAATGTCGAGAGCCTCGGCGCTCACCTCGCCCTGCAGGCGGCCGCGATCACCCTCGACACCCAGGTCCTCTTGCCGGGCGGGGAGTTCCAGGCGACGGCGACGGCCTCGAGCAGCGGCAACGGCGAACCGTCCCTGAGCCTCGGCTCGAACGCGGTGATCGACGTTCGGGGGGCGAAGGTGATCCTGGAAGACCAAGTGCAGTACGCGCCCGGTGGCTCGATCCAGCTCAGCTCCGCCGGCAATCTCGTCATCGCGAGCGGAGCGGTGCTCGACGTCTCGGCCGCCGCCGATGGCGGCAGCGCCGGGTCCGTCAACCTCGTCGCCGGCGGCAACGCCTCCCTTCAGGGCTCGCTGCGAGGGACCGCGGCCTCCGGAAGCGCCGGTGGCTCCTTTGCGCTCGATGCCGGCACCTTCGGCACGGCTCCGGGCGATCTGTCGAGCCTCTACGGCGCACTCGGCGCGAACGGGTTCGACACGGCGATTGCCATCCGAATGAGGAACCAGGACATCACCGTGGCAGCGGGCGATCAGATCCAGGCGCACCAGGTGTCGCTGCAGGCGGACGCGGGGCTCGTGACCGTCGCGGGCGAGATCGCGGCCATGGGGACGAGCGTCCAGCCCAACGGCGGAACCATCGAGATCGCGGGAGGCAGCGGCGTCGAGCTGGCGGCGACTGCGAAGCTCGACGCGCAGGCGCTGTCGGCCACCGCGGCGAGCGGAAAGGTGGAGATTGCCGCCAACGGCGGCAGCCTCGACATCGCGACCGGCGCCAGCATCGACGTCGGCGGTGGTCAGGAGGGCGGGGGACTCATCGTGTTGCGCGCTCCCCGGAACGGCAGCGACATCTCCATCAATGGAATGGGTGCGACGGTCGCTGGCGCGCGAGAGATCGTGATTCAGGGAACGGCGTCCTACCAGGCGACGCAGGACCCCGTCGACGCGACGACGTCCGACGTCACCAGTTCCCTCGTGAGCACGATGATCCAGGATGCCAACACCTGGCTTTCCGGTACCCCGGCGATCCTCACCCGGCTCGCCAACGCGAACCCGGCTCTTCTCGGCCTGACGAATCTCGAATTTGCGCCTGCGATGGCGGTGACAAGTGGCACGCCGAATCTGGCGATCCTCGCGAACGTCGACCTCTCCACCGTCGCAGGCGGAAAGGGAGCGCCGGGCTACCTCGGCTTCGTCGCGGCCGGGAGCCTAGACGTGAAGGCGGTGGTGAGCGACGGATTCGTGAGCGGCAACGGGTTCGCGGCCACTGACCGTGGCGCGTCGCTGGGGACCGGGCCGTCGTTCAGTTACTCGCTCCAGGCGGGCGAGGACATCACGCTGCAGAGCGGTTCCATGGTGCGCACCGGCACCGGAACCATCTCGGTCCAGGCGGGCCGCAACCTCACCTTCGCGGATCCCAGCGCCGTGCTCTACACAGCCGGAGTGAACACCAGCTCGGGCTACACCCCGCCTTTGGGCATGCCCATCGGATCGTTCCCGACCGGAGGCGGCGACATCGACATCCGCGTGGGGCAGGACATCTCCGAGCCCCTCTCCGCCGAGACCACCTCGGCGTGGCTTTTCCGGTACGGCATCTCCACCTGGAACGGCAGTTCCTTCACGGTGAATCAGCCGACGAGCTGGTCCGTTTACTTCCCGAACTTCGAACAGGGCGTGGGAGCTCTCGGCGGCGGCAATGTCACGGTCACGGCGGGTCGCGACATCACCGAGTTGCAAGTGGCGATCCCCACCACCGGCTTCCTCACCACCGCGCCGGGCGCGATCGCCTCGAGCGGCGACCTCGTCGAGAGGGGCGGAGGCAACCTCGCCGTTTCGGCCGGGGGCGACATCGTCGGGGGGCTCTTCGTGCTCGGCCAGGGAAACGCCGACGTGCGCGCGGGTGGGAGCGTGCTGGCGCCGCCCAACACCCCCGGTTCCCCGTACTCCTTTGGCCTCCGCAAGACCGCGAACGGACCGACGCCAAACTACACCGGGACCGCCGGGCTGCTCTTCGGGCTCATGGACGCGACGGCCACGGTCACCGCTGGTTCCGGGGTGACCATCGAGGCCGTCTTCGACCCGATGCGTCAGGGTCAGATCGGCGCAAACCTACAGACGAATCGACCGGATGGAGTGACGGAATCCGTCTTCTCGGGATACACCGACCGGACGGCGTTCACGGCGGTGGCGCTCGGGGGATCGCTGACGTACGAGAACGACCCCTGGGCCTCCACCGACGTGACGCTGAGCGGACCCGCCAGCTTCCAAGTGAGGATGGTCGGGCAGGGCCCGATCTCCGCCTCGGCCGACTCCTACTTCTCCCAAGCGCCGCCGACCATGCGCCTCGCGTCGCTCCAGTCGAGCGTTACCGTCGAGGACCACCTGGGGAATCTGAGCACGCTCAGCCTCGCGTCGGCACCGCAGGGGACGCTCGACCTCCTGGCTGCCCAGGACGTTCACCTTGCCGTCGGAACGATCCAGATGGACGAAGTCGCTCCCAGCTACGTGCGTGGCCCGCTCGCCCCGTCGGGCTCGAAGGGGGACCAACTCCAGTACACCGTTCCCGCCGGAACGACGAACAACTTGGAAGGCTTCACCCCCGTTCACGTGGGGGATTCGGAGCCGGTGCTCATCTACGCCGTGGCCGGGTCGGTGTGCGCTCAGCAGGGGGGGAGCTGCCTGGCCGATCCCAACTTCGACCCGACCACGACTCTCATCTTCCCGAAGCCCGTTTCGGTGATCGCCGGGCGGGACATCATGGCAGGAACGTACGAGCCGCAGAACAACGTGGCGACCGATGTCTCCTCTTTCGTGGCGGGTCGTGACGTCTACCAGCCCGTCATCGAGGTGAGAGGTGTGGGCGACCTGTTCGTCCAGGCGGGACGGAACGTCGAACTGGACCAGAGCATCCTGACGCCCAGGGGGGGGCAGGCCCCGCTCCAGGGGGGAGCCATCATCAGCCTCGGAGACCGGACCAGCCCGAACCTGAACAGCACGGCCATCAACGCGGCTTTGCCCGATCAGGGCGCGGACATCTACGTCCTCGCGGGCGCTGCAAACGGCGTCAGCTACGACGCATTCGCCAACGCTTACCTCGATCCCGCGAACGGCCATCACCTGGTCGAGACCTACCTGCCACAGCTAGCCACCTACATGACGAGTCTCGGCTACGGGTCGTTGTCGGGGTCGGCACTGCTGAGCGCCTTCCAAGCGCTTGCCCCCATCCGGCGCGAGATCTTCCTCGACCAGGTGTACTTCAACGAGCTCAAGGAGGCCGGCCTCGAGTACAACGACTCCAAGAGCCCCGACTACCACAGCTACCAGAGGGGGTTCACCGCCATCTCGCTCTTGTTCCCTACCGACCCGACGTCGCTCACGGCCGCGGACCGGGGAGACGTCGTCCTCAGCGCCAAGCCCGTCGAGACGCAGGCGGACGCGAGCGTCAACATCCTCGCGCCCTACGGCACAGTGCTGGTGGGAGCCGCCATCGTGCCGAACGGCGTCAACCCGGCCACAGGAGGGGTCGTGACGCGGCGCGGCGGCAGCATCAACATCATGGCCGACCAGGACATCGCCCTCTTCACGAGCCGGGTCTTCACGCTCGAGGGGGGCGACGTGACCATGTGGACGACGGACGGAAGCATCACCGCCGGATCGGGCTCCAAGACCTCGGTGCTGCAGGAGCCGCTCGCCTACTACATCGACAACCAAGCCGTCGTGAGCGTCAATGCTTTCGGCCTGGCGACGGGGGCCGGAATCGGCGTGCTCGACGCCCTGCAGAACGCGGGCGAGCGGACCGCCAGCCTCCTCGACCTCATTGCTCCCCGTGGAGAGGTGAACGCCGGGGACGCCGGAATCCGGGCCGTGGGCAACCTCAACATCGCCGCCGCCGTGGTCGTCGGGGTGGACAACATCCAGGTCACGGGCAATGCGGTGGGCGTGCCCAAGGTCGAGGCGCCCAACATCGGTGCCTTGACCACCGCCTCCCAGCTCACCCAGGCCGCTTCTCAGGAAGGCGTCGGTCCGGAGGCCGTGGCGGCGAAGAACAGCGTCGCCGACCTGCCGTCGATCATCACGGTCGAAGTCATCGGGTACGAAACGGCTCACAGTCCGCCCGATGCGGCCGAATCCTCCGAGCAGAAGAAGCGCCGCGCCCCCAAGACGGGGCCCTAGCGGGCGGGCGGAGTCCCCGGCCCCTTCGCGGGCAGGCGACCTCGGCGGCGGACGCTTCGGGGCGACACGCTGACGTGACGCGGCTGTCGTGCGAGCGCATGCCGTGGCCCGGCCGGGTCCCACGAAGGGGTGGCTGCGGCGTCTCGACGGCGAGCCGGAGCGCGGGCGCGCACATCGGCGGCCGAAAACTGACACTCGGTCGAGACCGGACCGTCACGATTCGTCATTTCGCGAGAAGCGACAATGCCGCGCCAATTCGTCTGCGGATCGGCAAGACAACGTGCAAACGAGTGAACGGTCTGCTTGGCGCGCCCTAGCCGTGCCCTGGCGAAGGAGGAGACTGGGTTTGACTGCGGCGCTGGCCATGGCCCTCACGGCCACCCGGGCGTCGGGGGCGGGTTCCCCCGGCGAGGCGCCCGTTGCCCCGGAGAGGCCGCCGCAGGCGGCGCGCGCGCCCCGTCCGCGAACCTTCGACATCAACGAGTTCCGGGTCGAAGGAGTGACGAAGCTCTCCAGCGTCGAGCTCGAGATGGTTCTCACACCCTTCCTCGGGCCGGGTAAGGCCCTCGAGGACGTGGAGAAGGCGCGGGCCGCGCTGGAGAAGGAGTACTCGGACAGGGGATTCCAGACCGTAACGGTCGCCATCCCGCCGCAGACGGTTCGCGAGGGCGTCGTCACCCTCAAGGTGACCGAGGGAAAGGTCGGCCGGCTCCGGGTGCGGGGTGCGCGCTACTACTCTCCGAGCGATATCAAGGCCCAGGCGCCCTCCGTGGCCGAAGGAGTGGTGCCGAATTTCAACGGAATCGTCCAGGACATCGTCGCTTTGAACCAGCTCCCCGACCGGCGCGTCACGCCGCAGGTGCGTGCCGGGGCAGCCCCGGGAACGGTCGACGTGGATCTCGTCGTCCAGGACTCGCTGCCCCTGCACGGATCTCTCGAGCTCAACAACCGCTACAGCCCCAATACGACGCCCCTCAGGCTCAACGGGGCGCTCCGCTACGAGAACCTCTGGCAGGCGGGCCACACGCTCGGCTTCGCCTTCCAGATCGCCCCGCAGAACCTGGCGGACGCGGAGGTCTTTTCTGCCTTCTACATGGCCCGCTTCGCCGGCACCCCGTGGGTCAACCTCACCGCGAGCGCCATCATCCAGAACAGCGACGTCTCCACGCTCGGGTCGACGGCCGTGACCGGGCGCGGCCGGATCTTCGGTGCCCGGGTCAATTTCACGCTTCCGACCACGCCCGGGCTCTACCAGACGATGAGCACCGGCTTCGACTGGAAGCACTATGGAGAGCTGTTGACCCAAGGGGCGAGCAGCACCCAGACGCCCGTCACCTACGTGCCCTTGACCGCCCAGTACTCGGCCAACTGGTCGAGCGAGTCCTCGCAGATGCAGTTGGGCGCCACGGGCGTCTTCGACCTCCGCGGCCTCGGCAGCTCTGACGAGGACTTCGACAACAAACGGTACGGAGCGACCGGGAGCTTCATCTACTTCCGGGGCGACTTCGCGCGCACCGACGAGGTCGGGGCGGGGGTACAGGTGGCGGAGCGAGCCTCAGGACAGTACACGCCCGTGCCGTTGGTGAGCCCGGAGCAGTTCACGGTCGGAGGTGCCGACTCGGTGCGCGGCTACCTGGAGGTCCAGGCAGCGGGCGACTACGGCGCCATCGCGTCCGTAGAAGCGCGGAGCCCGTCTCTCGCGAACTGGTTCGGCGCGCCGGTCCTGAACGAATGGCGCTTCTTTGCCTTCGCCGACGTCGGCTGGACCGGCATCCTGGAGTCGCTGCCGGCGCAAACCTCCCAATTCCTGCTCGCCGGGGTCGGCGGCGGCACGCGCGTGAGGCTGTTCGGCCACCTGGGCGGCATGGTCGAGGTGGGCGTGCCGCTCACCACCGTAGGCACGACCCTGCGCTTCCACCCCCGAGTGGAGTTCCAGGTCGTGGGGGACTTCTAGGGGAACTGAAGGTGGCGAGGCATCTCGCCGGGAGGTGGTCGTGTCGAACCGAAACTTCGTGCTGGGCGTCGCAGCCGGCCTGCTCCTCCTACCCCAGGGCGCCGAGGCGTGGTGGAACAGCGACTGGTCTGGGCGGAAGCCGTTCCGCATCGACACCAGCGCCGCCGGGGCCAACATCACAGACCCCATTGGAACCACCCCGGTGCTCGTGCGCCTGCACGCGGGCAATTTCAGGTTCGACGCGGCGAAGGAAGACGGAAGTGACCTGCGCTTCGTCGCCGGCGACGACAAGACCCCGCTCAAGCACCACATCGAGAAGTACGACGCGCTACTCGGCGAGGCGCTGGTCTGGGTCGAGGTCCCGGACCTGAAGCCGGGAGCCAAGACCGAGTTCTGGCTCTACTACCGCAACCCGAAGGCGGTCGCGGCAGAAGATGCGAAGGGCACCTACGACCAGGCGACCGCGCTCGTCTACCACTTTGGCGAGCGGGGGCAGGCGCCCAGGGACTCGAGCGTCTGGGCCAATCACGCCCTCGACGCGGGCGCGACCGCCGACGGGGCCCTCATCGGAAGCGGGCTCAAGCTCGACGGCACGAAGACCGTCTCCGTGCCGGCGGGGCCCTCGCTGGCCTGGGCGGCGGGGGCGCGGATGACGTGGTCGGCCTGGGTGAAGCCCGCCGGCGCCGATGAAACCGGTGTCATCTTCAGCCGGCGCGAGGGCGGGAATGCCTTCGCCATCGGGCTCCGTGGCGGCAAGCCGTACGTCGCGGTGGAAGGCCCGACGGGGCCCCAGTCGGCGTCGGCGGCGACGGCGCTTCCCGCAGGCGGATGGCACAACCTGGCAGTCACTGCTGGCGAAGGCATCGTGCTCTACGTGGATGGAGCACCGGCGGGGAAGATCCCGGCGGCACTCCCGTCCCTGGGGACGACGTCGCTCATCGGAGGCGACAAGGGGCCGCCGGCCGCCGCGCCGCTCGCCGGTTTTCCGGCGGCGGCTCCGGCCTCGATCCCGGGTTTCAAGGGAGACCTCGACGAGCTCGAGATCTCCAAGGTGGATCGCCCTTCCGGCTTCGTCCAAGCCATCGCCGTCTCGCAGGGGACCGACCCGAGCAAGTTCCTCGCGGCAGGCCAGGACGAGGAGGGCAGCAGCTGGTCGAGTGGATACTTCGCCATCATCATCAAATCGGTCACCCTGGACGGTTGGGTGGTCATCGGCCTCCTCGTGGTGATGTCGTTCGTCAGCTTGATCGTGATGGCGAGCAAGGCTTCCTACCTGCGCGCCGTCGAGAAGTCGGACGAACGGTTCCAGGAGCGGTTCGCAAAGCTCGCCGACCTCTCCCGCGCCGTCGCCGAGAGCTCGCCGCTCGGCGACGGCAAGGCGCTCGGCAGCTCGCCTCTCTATCGGCTCTTTCAGATTGGGGTCGCGGAGATTCGCAAGCGCACCGGAGCGGGGCGCGGACTGTCCGCAGAGGCCATCGAGGCCATCCGAGCGACGCTGGGTGCGGGGCTGGTGCGAGAGAGCCAAAGACTCTCCCGGCGGATGGTGCTCCTCACCATCGCCATCTCTGGCGGTCCGTTCCTGGGGCTTCTCGGGACGGTGGTGGGCGTCATGATCACGTTTGCGTCCATCGCAGCCGCCGGCGACGTGAACGTGAACGCCATCGCTCCGGGCATCGCCGCAGCGCTGGTGGCAACCGTTGCCGGCCTGGCCGTCGCCATCCCGGCACTGTTTGGCTACAACTGGCTCCTCACCCGAGTGAAGGAAGTCAACGCCACCATGCAGATCTTCGTCGACGAGCTCGTCACGAAGATGGCGGAGACGTACGCCAATGGCGATCTCGACGAGCCGGCAGCGCGCCACATTCGCGCGGCCGCGGAGTGAGCGCCATGCACGTCCAGACCGAAGAGAAGCCGTACGACGACATCAACATCACGCCCATGCTGGACCTGGCGTACGTGCTGCTCGTCATCTTCGTCATCATGACCACCGCCACCGTGCAGGGCATGCACGTGAACCTCCCCAAGGCGAGTCCGGCGAAGAGCCTCGCGAAGTCGACCACCAAGGCGATCACGGTCACCCAGGACGGGAGGGTCTTCCTCGACACCATCCCGGTGTCCCTTTCGGAGCTCGAGCAGCGGCTGGTGCAGCAGCGGGCGCTCACCCCGGACTTCCCGGTGGTCGTGAGGGGGGACGGACAGGCCCAGTACCAGAGCGTCATCGACGTCCTCGACCTGCTCGGGAAGCTCAACATCACTACCGTGGGGCTTGCCACCAAGCCGCTCGTGAAGTGAAGGGCGGAAGGTGCCGCGATCATGAGCGAGCGATTGCAAAAGGCGGCGAGCTTCCTGCGCGCCAACCTGGCGAGCGCCATCGCCAGCGCCGTGCTGCTCGCGGTCGTCGCGGGCGGGATTCACTGGATCGCGACGAACCGGGAAGGGCCTCCCCCGCGCAAGGTGATGCAGTACACCATGGTCAACGTCCGGCCCCAGGCGCCGAAGCCGGCGCCGCCACCTCCTCCCCAAGTGACGCCACCCAAGGTGGAGGAGCAGGTGCAGATGGACCGGGTGACGCTCAAAGCGAGCGACATTCCGCCTCCAGACGCGCCGCCGCCGAACCCGGGGAGCGGCCCAGCGGCCGGCCCGCTCGCGCTCGCCGGGGAAGCGACGGGGCCGGGGGACTCGTTCAACCTGGCCGGCAACCCGGGCGGAAGGGGCCTGCTGAGCGGGGGGGGGCTCGGGGACGGGACCGGGGGAGGAGATGGCCTAGGGGGCGCCAGCAGCCCGGGAGCCCGCTTCGGTTGGTACTACGCCAAGATCGCGGCGGAGATCGAGGAAGCGTTCCGCCACCACAAGGCCGTGACCGCCGCCTCGACCCGGGTGGAGCTCCGCGTCTGGGCAGACCCAGCGGGGCGCATCACCCACGTCGAACTGGTGCGGTCGACCGGGGACCGGCGGCTGGACGAGGCCATTCAGTCGGTCGTGGGACTCCGGCTCGCCGAGCCCCCACCCCCCGACATTCCGATGCCCATGGTCGCCCGCCTCACCGCGCGGCGCCCGGCGGGGTGAGGCCACCCGTGTACGTCCATCCACAGAGCGCAGCGAGGGCCCGATGGCTTGCTTTCCCAGATCCTTCCTAGTCGCCACCCTTGCGCTTCTCGTCTGCGCACGGGGGCGCACCGCCGATGCGGCCGAGCCGGCGGAGGGCCCGCCGCAGGGGCCGGCGACGGCTCCCGAGCCAGCGAAGCAACCGGCTCCCGAGCAGGCAGGCGCGGTGCCCCAGGGCGGGGCGCAGCCCCAGGACGCGCCGAAACGCGTGACGTACATTCCAGAGTCGGTGAAGGCCGAGCTGCGAGAGCAGATCAAGCAGGAAGTGATTGCCGAGTTCTGGAAGGAGAACTGGGCGCTCCCGAACACGGTGCCGGATTGGACGAAACGCATACGCCTGTTCGGGGATGTCCGGGTTCGCTACGAGTTGAACCTCTTTCCCCCTGGAAACGCCGACGGCGGTTTCTTCCCGGACTTCAACGGCATCAATACCAGCACGCCCTTCGACATGAGCAAGTACGCCGTCGACACTTCCGGGGACAAGTACCTGAACGTCGACACCAATCGCTCCCGGTTCCGGCTGCGCGCGCGCCTGGGTGCGGAGGCCGACGCCGGGCACGACTGGACGATGGGGCTCAGGATATCGACCGGCGACGGTAGTCCGGTGAACGCCCCCAACCAGACGCTCGGCGGCTCGGGCGGCTATTTTGGCAAGTTCCAGATCTGGTTCGACCAGGCCTACATCCGCTTCAATCCCATCCACGACGCCGGAGGCTTCCTCATGGCCGAAGCGGGGCGCTTCGAGAACCCGTTCTTCACCGTCCGGGACCTCCTCTGGAGCGAGAACGTGAACCTGGACGGGTTTGCCTTCAGCGGGGCCTTCTCGGCCGGAGGGGGCTGGAGGCCCTTCGTCGTCCTCGGCGCTTCGCCCGTCTACACGACGGCGTTCAACTACCCGGCGGAGGACACCTCCAAGTTCGACAGCATGAACAAGTGGCTCTTCGCCGCTCAGCTCGGCACCGATTGGAAGCCATCCGAGAAAGTGAACCTGAAGCTCGGTGCCGCCTTCTACTACTTCTACAACATTACCGGAGAGGTCTCTCCGTCCTGCGACACGAACCTAAAGAATATCACCTGCAGCACCGACGACTCCCGGCCCTCCTTCGCGCAGAAGGGGAACACCTACATCGCGCTCCGTACACCTTCCGCGAATGCGCTGGCGGCGGAGTCCGCCTTCCCGCTCGTCACGCCCCGGTACGAGTACTTCGGGCTGGCGAGCCAGTTCAAGGAGGTGTTCGCGACTGGCAAGTTCGACTACCTGTTTGCGCCCGCCGTCGGGCTAAGCCTCGAGGGGGAGTTCGCCTGGAACGCCGGTTTCTCGCGGACGCAGATTGCGGCCATGAACCCGAATCTGGGAGGCCCTCTCAACAACCTGGAGAAATGCACCGCCAACGGCTGCACCGACTACGCGGGCGGTCCGTACGCCTACGTGGGCCGGCTCACCTTCGGAACGCCGTCCGATACCAGACAGGGAGACTGGAACGCGAGCATCGCCTACCTGCACGTGGAGTCCGACGCGGTGGTGGACGCCTTCACCAATCCGGATTTCGGCATGGGCGGGACGAACCTGAAGGGCTACTGGATCGGCGGAAGAGTCGCCGTGGCGAACAACCTCACTCTCGGCGTTCGCTGGATGAGCTCCGATCAGATCGTGGGCCCCACTTTCCGCTTCGATCTGCTCCAGGTCGACTTCTGGGGGAGGTTCTAGATGGTTCGGCGATCATCTGCCCTTCTCGGAGCCGTGGCCGTGGCGCTCGTGGCGGGCCCCTCCGGCGCCGGGAGTGCCGAGAACCCCACCGAGACGCGTTTGCGGGAGGCCCTCCGCAGCGCGCAGACCCAGCTCCGCGCCCTCGAGGACGAGCGCGCGAAGTGGCAGGAGACCGAGGCCGAACTCCGCAAGGAGCTCGAGGCGGCCAAGAAGGAGGTGGCCCCGGCACCGAAGCATGGGCCAAGTGAGCGCGCCGTGTGGCTTCTCAACCGGCGCATCGCCGAGCAGGAGAGCGCCGCCGCGGGTTTGAAGGAGTCGCTCGCGAAGTGCGAGTCGGCAAGCCGGGAGGCCAGCAGCGCTGCGAGACTGAGCGACGCCGAGCGGGCCCGGCTCAAGGCGGAAGCGGCCGCGCTCGGCGCGCGCCTCGCCGCCAGCGAGCGCAAGAACGAGAAGATGTTCGCGATCGCCAAGGAGATCATTGACTGGGTCTCGAACATTGGCGCTCGCGTCGAGAGCGAGCCGGTGCTCGGCTTGAGGCGCGTCGAGCTCGAGAACATCGCGCAGGACTACGACGACAAGCTTCTCGAAGAGAGGGTGCGTCCGTGAAAGGATCCCTCACCACCCAAGTGGAGGCGTGCCTGCACGCAGGGGCGCCTTCGCCGTGCTCCGGGTGAGCGGTGCCCGTTCGCGGAGGGCGGGCGTTATGGGCTACTGCGCAAGGAAGCGGCTCGAGGAGGGGCTCTTTCGGCCATGGCCCGGGCCGAGCGCGGCGAGGCGAGCCGCCAGGCCTTGCTCGCTAAGCTCATCGAACAAGGGGCCCCGGTGGTGGGCCCAGTTGCGCTCGGGGCCGCGCGCGCGACTCGCGAATGCAGGGAGCCGACATCCCCTCTTGGTGGCGGACGGTCCTCGCCTGCCGCGGGGCTGGCAACATTATTGTGAGGGGAGCGAAACGGCCGCGGCGAGCCGCCCCCCATGATGCAGGAATCACTTGGGTTGAAAGTCGCGAAGCATATGAAGCGCTGTCACCGAGCCGACGGCCATGGACTTAAACGGCGGGTTGACGTATTTCGTCGCTCGGCGCTGCTGTACGCATATTCACGATAAGTGCGTGTATGCGATACACGGGGAGGCGACCAATGGGTGATGATAATACGATCGACTTTCCTGCGAATGGCGTAACCACTGACAGGCAGATGCACACCTTCAGGATGCCACGAGACCTGGTTGCGTTCCTCAAGGCAGAGGCCTCGCGCGGAGGTCGGGACCTGACGGGGCACGTGATCCGCTCCCTCGAAGGGATGCGCACTTACTACGGCCTGCCGGAAGCGGCGACGGCACTTCTCGAGTCGGATCGCAAGCTTCTGGGAATGGAACGGTACGAGTACCTCCTGCACGTGCTCTACCAGCGAAACCTGGAAATTCGGGAGAAGGGGGCAGGGTTCGACGCTCCGACCCCGGCCGACATCGTTCATCGCTAGATCGCTTGCCGAGAGGTGAACCTACCGAGAAGCGCGAAGACTTCGCGTCTGGAGGGGCACTCGCGAATGGCTGCACAGACGAACAGGGTTTGCGCCTGCGCCCTCGCGGCTGCTCTCTTCGTCGCGGCCGCGGGCTGCGAACCTGGGCAGATCGAAGTCCTAGCGGAGCATGCGGGAGTGGTGAGCTCAGCGACGGGCTCGGCGCAGGCACGCGTGACCCTGGACGGGAGCGCGGGAGCCGTTACCCGGGTTCGGATCACGGTGAGCGCCGGCGAGGGCCCGCCGTTCTCGGCCATCTCCGTGGACCTGTCCAAGAGCGTGGATGGATGGAGGGGATACATCACGGGTATCCCGGTTGGACCCGGACGCCGGTTCGACGTCGTGGCGCTCGACACCAAAGGCGCCACGATCCTCAGCGGAACGGCGGCGACGGACATCGTTGCCAACGAGCTGGCGATGGTGATGGTCGTGTTGAAGGCGCCGCCTCTGAGCTACCAGGCCGCGGTTCCGCAGCTCGACTACGTCACGGCCTCGGCGACCTCGGTGGGGCCCGGCGCACAGGTCAGCGTCAGGGTCGCGGCGCTGAGCTCGCTCCCGCTGACATATCTCTGGACCTCTACCTGTGGTGCGTTCGACGCGCCCTCGGCCGCCTTCGCCACCTGGACCGCTCCTCCTCAAGGTGGAATTAGTTGCGTCCTCTCCATCACGGTGAGCGACGGCAGCGGCGACTCCGTCGCGACGTCGTTCGCCATCAACGTGACCGGCGGTCGGACCATTTCCGGCTCCTGCTTGGTGACCTACTGGCCCGACCCGCCCGCGCCACAAGTGACCGTTCCGTCTCCCGGTCTGGCCAGTGCGACGACGCCAGTGGCAGTTGTCTCCGACAACTCGGGAAACTGGACCGTTTACCGCGGTGGCTCGACTGGAGTGGGCGGGGCGTTCGTCGCGGATCACTTCGGTAGCGACGGCACCTTCATGATCCCGGACGTCCCGCCAGGGCCCTACGTGCTGTGTTATGCCCCACCGGGCGGGCCCGAGAGATGCACCGATACTTCCGCGGACCTGGTCGACCTCGGATACGACGTCCTGGGTCGGCCGGACCAGACGTCGCCCACGGATTCGACGCCCGTCACGCTCGTGGTGAGCGGGCTCGATCCCTGGAATCCCTTGCTGGAGGAGATCCAGATCACGTCGTCCGGCGCCAACCTGTGGGACGGCTCACTGGGGGCCTTCCGGGGGGGGACGACCTCCGGAAACCTTCTCGAAGACTGGTACCAGCCAATGGTATCGGAACGGCCCCTTAACCTATTGTCGGGCCCCGACGTCCTCTTCGTTCACCAGCTGTCGGCTCGACCGCTCTTCTCGGGCAACACCGTCCTCTTCTACACGGCTGCCACGCGAGCGACTCCAGGGCCACCCACTACCGGAGCCTTGACCGGCGTCGAGTTGCAGGGAGGAAAACCAACCACGGTTGTGGCGCCGCTCGCGCCGCTCGCCCTCACCAGCGCGATCAACGTACAGTGGAGCCCTGGAAAGTTCGAAATCTACGCGCCCGAGCTAGGCCCGCCGAGCCGATTGACGCTCGGCGAGGGCTCGCACGAACTACGCGTGGGCGCGAACGCCTTTTCGCTCGACTACCCGGCACCCTCGGCGCAAGGATCTCCGGAGCTCCTCAAGTTCGAGCTCCCGACGGGAGCTGGTGATGTCTCGGGCACGCTCGAATACGGCCAGTTCCTTCCCTCGTTTTGGAACGAGTGGCAGGGGGTGAGGTTCAGCGCGCCGGTGACCTACCTCGCCGATGGTGCCGAGAGCCCGCTCTTCGAGACCGCGGAGATCGAACAACGGGATCCACTCCCAACCCCCGGCGGAGCGATCGTTCCGGCCATTAGCCCGGTGGTGTCGATACAGATCAACGGGGGGGACGCCTTCCTGGACAACAGCGGCGTCACGACCACTCCCACGTTCCTCTGGTCGCCACCTGAGGTCGGCCAGCCCACCGCTTACGTGATCGAGGTGTTCAGCCTCGTCGCCGCCGGCCAGTCGACCTCGAGTTCTCTCGTCCTGAGGTACTCGACCCGGTCCTCCAGGATTTCGATTCCCCCCGGGATCCTGACAGCCGGCGGGAGCTACTACGCCAAGGTGACGGCCGAGGTGAGCGCCATCCCATATGACACGGCGCCATTCCGCACGGCGAACGTTTTCGCGCGCGCCACCTCGCTCACCGGAACCTTCCAGCCCTGACAGGTCGGGGCCCACGCAGTAGCGCCGGTCGACCGAGTAGACCTGGACGCGACGAGGGCGTTGAAGCGCAGTCGCGTACCATCGAGACCGAAGGCACGCAGGCGCGTGGCGGACCGCGGGGACGCAGCTCCGGGCCAATCGAGAGGAGGCCCCTTCGGGAGCCTCGTCCGGTGACGGAACGATGGCAACCGTTGCGCACTCTTTGCTCAGCTGCTCCGAGGTGTGGAAACGCATTGGTGCATGCTCCGCCCGGGAGCGGCGTAGCCAGCGCCGTCACCGGAGGAGCCATGTCAGCTCGCGGGGTCATTGCCATCACGGCGCTTGCTGTGCTCGTCGTCGACTGCGGGGGCGGACCGGAAGGAGACTCGGGAGGCGCAGTGCTCCAGGCGACCGTCGCTCCTAGCGCGCCTCCAATCGAGTGGCTTCAGGTGGCCGCCGGCGATGCTCACACGATCGCTGTAAGGACCGACAGCACCTTGTGGGCCTGGGGCGACAACACCTCCGGGCAACTCGGTGACGGGAACGACGGTCCCTCCGCTGGCCAGCTCGCGCCGCTGCAGATCGGGACCGGATATAGGCTGACCGCCGCTGGCGCATCTCACACGATAGCCGTGAAGGCGGATGGCACGCTCTGGGCCTGGGGCAGCAACAGCCGCGGCCAGCTTGGCGACGGGACAACGACGAACCGCAACGCACCCATCCAGGTCGGCAGCGGGTACGCGTTCGCGGCAGCGGGCGCCGCGCACGCGGTGGGGCTCAAGACCGACGGAACCCTGTGGGCCTGGGGCGCCAACGACCACGGCCAGCTCGGGGACGGGACAACGACGGATCGGGGCTCGCCCGTGGAGATCGGAGGCGATTACGCGTCGGTGGCGGCGGGCCGGGACCACACCGTGGCCCTGAAGAAGGACGGAACCCTGTGGGCCTGGGGCGCCAACGACCATGGCCAGCTCGGGGACGGGACCACCACGGACCGGGCTGCACCCGAAGAGATCGGAAGCGGGTACCAGTCGATGGCAGCGGGCAGCGGCTACACGATGGCGTTGAAGGCGGACGGAACCCTGTGGGCCTGGGGCGCCAACGACGACAGCCAGCTCGGGGATGGGACGACGGCAAATCGCGTCACGCCGGGGCAGGTCGGGAGCGGATACGCTTCGGTCGCGGCGGGTGGTGGTACGGTGGCGGTGAGGACGGACCGGACGCTGTGGACCTGGGGAACGTCGGTCCCGCTGATACGGGCGCCGCTGCAATTCGGGATGGGGTACTCGTCGGTGGCCGCGGGCAGGTGGCATTGCGTGGCGGTGAAGGCGGACGGCACGCTTTGGGCCTGGGGCGACAACACGTACGGCCAGCTCGGCGACGGGACGACGACGAACCGCTATGGGCCGGAGGAGATCTACGCCTCCGTACCGCACGCGAGTGGGACTCGCGGTCCGGGCCTACAAAAGAGAGGCGGGACCGGCACGAACCGGTTCGGGCCCGGAGAGATACGCCCCCCCGTTCCGCAAGCGAGTGGTACCCGGGGCCTGCGCCGCCAAGCCGACCCTGCGCTAGCGAACCGCGAGTAAGACGCGCCTCTGCACGGGGGGCGCGCCTCGTCCGCGGAAGGAAGGCCGGGCGCGCATGCCCGGCGTGTGGCGCGTCCACAGGACCTCCAGGCGCGCGAAGGAGCTCGCCGGTGGTCGCGTCTTTCTGTTCGCGCGAGGCGCGGATGCCCATCGCCACGTCGAGACGGAGGGGAGAGCGGGGACGTTGTCGCCCTGCCGCTGGCAACGCGGATGACGATACGGGCGAGGGAAGCGAGTGGCAGGACCCTCGCGGCCGCCGTTCGCCGCTGGCCGTTCGCCCTCGGGCCCACGAAGGGGGAAGCCGGCTCCCGCCCGGCGAGGACGTCCCCCTCCCTTCGCCCGATCCGTGGTATGAAACCGCCCGCCGCGGAGCGGACCCCGCGTCACCCGTTCCAACAGCGAGGAGAGGAAGCCTTGGCCAAGCGTAGAACGAAGCCCGCGATGGGAAGCCGGAACTCGAGGGGAACGTCCAAGGAGGGGAAGCGCAAGGTGGTGCTCGCCTACTCCGGCGGCCTCGACACCAGCGTGATCCTTCGCTGGCTGGTGGAGAACTACGATGCCGAGGTGATCGCCTTCTGTGCCAACCTGGGGCAGGGGGAGGAGCTCGCCTCGCTCCCCGCCAAGGCGAAGAAGACGGGCGCGGTGAAGTACGTGCAGCGCGACGTCCGCGAGGAGTTCGCGCGGG